>Ga0255057_10001560_pt1 | contig 12761 bp, 10 predicted proteins | sample Cases_109_6_MG_FD_189022 | JGI IMG/M metagenome (GOLD analysis project Ga0255057, IMG submission 189022) | Seawater microbial communities from Amundsen Gulf, Northwest Territories, Canada - Cases_109_6 | ecosystem: Environmental > Aquatic > Marine > Gulf | place: Canada: Northwest Territories... | reverse complement strand
GAACTCGGTCCCACTCTCTACGACCGGGGCATGTCTGATGCCGAGCTACGGCTTCGAGTACTGGAAATGTTGGAGTGGGCCGTTGACCAGGAGCAGGGAGTCCCACTCACCTCGGCTGATCGGCGGGCGCTGCTCAACGAGATTGCGTCCGACGTGCTTGGGTATGGGCCGATCGATCCGCTGCTCAACGACCCGGAAATCACGGAAGTGATGGCCAACGGGCCCTATGACGTGTTCCTTGAAAAGAACGGAAAGATCGTCAAGTCCGACGTCCGTTTTGTGGACGAGGTTCATCTGCGCCGAATCATCGATAAGATCGTGGGCCAGATTGGTCGTCGTGTCGACGAGGCGACACCAATGGTTGATGCCCGTCTTCCCGATGGTTCTCGTGTCAACGCCATCATCGCCCCACTGGCAATCGGGGGGCCATATCTCACAATTCGCAAGTTCGCCGTTGATCCCTTCCAGGAAGCGGATCTGATCAGCTTTGGAACGATGACCCAACGTACCGCTGACTTCCTGCGGGCATGTGTAAGGGGACGGTTGAACATTATCATCTCGGGCGGTACCGGTTCGGGCAAGACCACAACGTTGAACGTGGTGTCGGCCTACATCCCTGGCGATGAGCGCATCGTGACTGTCGAAGACGCTGCCGAGCTTCAACTTCACCAGGAGCACGTGCTCACCCTTGAATCCCGCCCGGCCAACATCGAAGGCCAGGGAGAGATTGCGATTAGAGATCTGGTGAAGAACACATTGCGCATGCGTCCTGACCGCATCGTAGTTGGGGAGGTTCGTGACGCGGCTGCCCTGGACATGCTTCAGGCGATGAACACCGGTCACGATGGTTCATTGACAACGGTTCACTCCAACAGCCCCCGTGACACTTTGTCTCGCATAGAGACGATGGTCCTGATGGCTGGTTTTGACCTTCCGATCAAGGCCATTCGCGAACAGGTCTCGTCGGCGGTCAACCTGATTGTCCACGTGTCCCGGCTCAGGGATGGAACTCGACGTATCACTCATGTGACAGAAGTCGAGGGTATGGAGGGCGAGATCATCACACTTCAGGATCTGTTCCTCTTTGATTTCGGAATGGGTGTCGACGACGACGGCGTATACAAGGGCCGTCTCAAAGCAACGGGAATCAGGCCGACATTCTCGGAGGACCTGGAGAACCAGGGGATTCGTCTCCCGTCGGACCTATTCGATCCCGAGCCGTTCGCCCGGAGATAAGCGTTGAGACGATCGATACTTGTTCTCGTTGCCCTCGTGTTGGGGGCGCTTCCGGTGTTGGCCCAAACCGCCGGCGTCGAAATAGAGATAGTCGATATCAACGGATCTCGGTATCCAGACGGTGGGCAAACCACCATGGTCATCGAGTTCCGAAATCTTACTGATACGCCCAATCCGGCTGAACTAGAAGTCACAGCCAACGGCGAACCTGTAGCAGATCTCGTAGTCACTTCTCTTGCTGAGTCAACTGTTCCAGTTGGCGTAGTGCTGGCGATCGACGGCTCCGGGTCGATGTCGGGTGCTCCCCTCGAAGCGGCAAAGACGGCCGCCAAAGACTTCGTTTCTCAGGCCAGGGTCGAGGATCGAATCGCGCTTATCGTGTTTGCCGATGAGGTGGAGGTCCTTTCGGGATTCACCGGAAACCTCGATGTTGTGACTGCTCTGATCGACTCGATCGAAGCTGGGGGACAGACCGCTTTCAATGATGCGGTGATCAAGGGCGTAGAGATGTACGACACCAGTTCCGCGAGGAGTCTGTTGCCGAATATGATCATCCTCACCGACGGTGATGACACCGTGTCGGTGGCAACGTTGGAAGAGGCAGTCGCGGTCGTAGCGGGGAGCAACGTTCGCGTTTTTGGTGTTGCCCTCGAGTCACCTGACTTCAACCCTGATCCGGTTCAGGCGGTGGCGGAGGCGGGCAACGGCCTTTTCTTGTCGACTCCGGACCCTGAGCAGCTGTCGAGTCTCTACGACGAGATCAGTCGAGAGATCAGCAACACTCTTGTGGCACGGTTCGTTTCGCCGATCGCCACACCTGGAGATGTCGAATTCAGAGCGGCCTATCAAGGGCTTGGTGCATCAACCACCTTCGCGGTGTCGGGGTACGCCACCACAACCACGACGGGTCCAACCACAACCACAACCTTGTCGCCGATCACAACAATTGTGATCGACAGCAGTGCACCACTCGACTCGTCGACGTTGATCTTGATTGCTGCAGTCGGTGTTGGACTCACACTCTTCCTGTTCTTGGTGATCCTGTTTGGTCGCGAAGACGAGGACGACCCAGGTCGTTTCGCGAAGCGTCTCCAGGCTTATGGACGGAAAGGCAATCCTGCCGGCGAGGAGAAAAGGTCATTCCTGGAGCGAATTCCCTTGTTGAGTCGTTTCACGGAAGCTGCCGAAGAAGAGGTCAAGAGACGTGGTTTGCTGTCAGGAGTCAACTCTGCTCTTGAGCAAGCGAACGTTCCGATGGCACCCGGAGAAGCCATCTTGGCGATGCTCGGTCTCGCTGCCGTTGGCGGTGTGTTCGCGGCCATTCTCAATGGTCTTATTTGGGGAGCTATAACCTTTGGCGGTCTTCTTGTCCTCTTTGTCTTCGTGGTCAATTTCGCCGGAGGCCGAGAGAAGAAGAAGTTTGAGAAACAGCTCCCTGACACGTTGACACTGTTGTCAACCTCGCTCCGAGCGGGGTATTCGCTCTTGCAGGCAACGGAAGCCGTAGCCTCTGAAGCCCCCAACCCAACTGCTCGAGAGTTCGGCCGGGCCATTGCTGAGGCTCGACTGGGTATGACCGTCACTGACGCTCTTAACGGTATCACCGAGCGATCTCAGTCGAAGGACTTCGAGTGGGCAGTGATGGCGATCGAAATACAACGCGAAGTGGGAGGAAACCTTGCCGAAGTCCTTCAAACTGTTGCTGACACGATGAGAGCACGTAATCGGTTGAAGGGGGAAATCGTCGCGCTAACCGCTGAGGGGCGAATTTCAGCGATCGTTCTGGGGTCACTTCCGTTCTTCCTATTTGGTTTTCTCTGGTTCAGCAATCGCGACTACCTGCTGCCGCTCCTCGAGTCAAGTTTCGGCCGCATCGCTATCGGGGTTGGGCTACTGCTGATAGCGGCCGGGATCTGGTGGCTCAAGAAGATTGTGGATATCGAAATATGAATCTTCTCGAATCAATTGACGGTCAGCTTCTTGCCGTAGTCACGGTTTTTATCCTGGTGGTGTTCGTCATCGTCTGGGTCGGGATGGGTGTGACTCGAGCGCGGGAGGAAATGACGGACAAGTTGGCTCTTTATGGGCAGAACCAGGCGATCCAGGATGCCCGAGAAGAGGAATTGGCCAAACCGCTGGCTCAGCGAACTGTGGGTCCGATCGTAATCGGCCTCTCCAGTTTCATGAGGCGCTTCACACCCGTTGGCTATCTCGAGAAGATTCAGCACAACTTGGTGTTGGCGGGAAATCCCACGAATCTCGATGCCCCTGCATTTGTGGTCATCAAGCTCTTGACCACGACCGCAGGGCTCATCGCTGGATTCTTTCTTGTTGACTTCGGAGATGACGGACTACAGCGCACAGTTCTCTTCGTCATGCCAATAGCCCTCGGTTTCTTTGGTCCGACTGCTTGGCTGCGACGCAAAATAGACGATCGCTCCAAAACAATGCTGCGAGCGCTACCCGACATTCTCGATCTGCTGGTCATCTCAGTTGAGGCAGGTCTGGGGTTCGATTCGGCGCTAACTCGTGTGGTAGCGACGGTCCCCGGCCCGCTGTCAGAGGAATTCTTTCGGATGCTTCAAGAAACCCGTGTCGGTGTCAGTCGGCGCGACGCCATGCGAGCCCTTATGGAGCGGACCGAACTTGACGAACTCCGTTCTTTCATCCTGGCGATGATCCAGGCCGAAGCCTTTGGCGTAACGATTGCCCGAGTGTTGAGGGTTCAGGCCGATGAGATGCGGGTCAAGAGACGTCAGCGGGCCCAGGAGAAGGCTTTTGCAGCCCCGGTGAAGCTGGTGTTTCCCCTGGTATTCTGTATCTTTCCTTCGCTGTTCATCGTCCTTCTGGGACCAGCCGCGATTCAGATATCCGAGGCGTTCGGCGGGCTCTAAATGCGCCGGGTGGCCTCTGCGCCGTCGCCGGGGCGCTCCTCGCTCGCACAACTCATTCTGATAGTCCCGTGGGTGGCCCTCGTTATTGCTGCATGGTCTCCGCTTCGTGACAACTCGTTTCTTTGGCACATTCGAGCCGGGTCGATCCAGGCAAATGGCATCCAAGTCCTTACCGAGGATCCGTTCTCATTCACGATGCACGGGGAGCAGTGGCTGACACAGAGCTGGTTGGGGGAATTGTTCTACGACTGGGCCGAGATGGCGACCGGGATGGGGTTCGTGCCTCTCATGGTGTTGTTTCTCAGTAGCTTGACGATGGTTGGGATCGGATTGATCAGTTACCGGGCCTCACGCAGCGTGAGCGCGACAGCAATTGTGCTTGTCTTGAGCACATTTCTTCTGATCAGCTTTCTGGTACCGCGACCTGTGATCTTTTCCTTCACACTGTTTGTACTAGTAATTCTGGCGTGGGAGCGGCCGGCAGCGCGTTGGACGTTGCCTTTTCTGTTCTGGGTGTGGGCATCGGTGCACGGGAGTTTTCTCATCGGACTTGGATATGTCTTGCTTTCGCTGATCATGCGGCGCGAGTGGAAATGGCTTCGCGTGCCGGTTGTGAGTGGAGTGTTGACGCTGGCCACGGCCCACGGTCTGGGCGTGGTGACAATGCTTGTTGCCTTTGGCGAGGCGAGGGACACTCTGTTGTTGCTTAGTGAATGGCGCAGACCTGAATGGTGGTCGGCCGCCTTTTTGCCTCTGGCCGGAGGTGTTGTCATCATCGTATACGGCGCCCTTCGGGGGCGAATAACGCCGAAACACCTGTGGCTCTTGGTTCCGTTCCTCTTGCTCGGGATGAGTGCCACCAGAGCGATTCCATCGGCCTGGTTAGCGATCGTCCCCCTAATTGCAATAGCCCTTGGCGACCTGAATGTCGGAGGTAGGAAGCGGTTTTCCATGGGTGCTACAGCTGTGTTCGTCTCGCTGGTATTGGTCCTTCCCTTTCTGATCAGGGACGACGGAGCCCTAGATCCAGAGCGTTTCCCGCTGACCGCGGTCGGAGCCCTCAGTGAAGTCAACACCTTCCACGACGATGTGACTGGTGGCTATCTGATTTGGGTGGAGGGACCGGGAAGAATGGTGTATCTGGATGACCGCGCGGAGTTGTATCAGGAGAGGATCGGTGAGTTCGTGGCTGTGAGGAACGGCGACATGGCCTGGGAGCCCGTGTTTGCTCGGGACGAGATCGGACAGGTTCTCCTCAAGAAAGGTGAACATCTGGCAGTCGAACTCGAGGCTGCTGGATGGAGCGTGTCGTACGCTGATGTGTCTTTCGTGGTTTTGAGGCCATAGAGAAAAGGGGCCCGATTGGGCCCCTTTTCTCTATATAGTCGAAGTCTGGATTACGCGGTCTGGAGATCGGTTGCGATCTCACTGAACACGCTCGATACCTCGTCACCGGCAAGTGACACGGCCACGAGGGCGACGATGGCGATTAGGACAACCAAAAGCGCATATTCCACCATGGAAGCACCCTTCTCGTCTTTCATCCAGGTTGTTACTTTGGTCCACAGAGCTTGCATTACCCCTCCTTGGGTTACGTACATCTGGCTTACAGCGGGTAAATTTAGTACACCAGGCTCCCGAAACCATGGGTCTTAAGGATCATCAATCGTGGTTCCTTCTGGCCCGCACTACTCGGGGTAGAAACCGCTGGATGGAGCGAGTCCTGTGCTGACAAGTCTTTCGTGGTATGGAGGCCATACAGAAAAGGGGGCCCAACCGGGCCCCCTTTTCCTAATCGCTAGCTGTTCTCGATCAGGTGTTCTGGAGATCGGTTGCGATCTCACTGAACATGCTAGATACCTCGTCACCGGCAAATGCGACGGCCACGAGGGCGACGATGGCGATTAGGACAACCAGAAGCGCATACTCCACCATCGAGGCCGCTCGATCTTCCACCAAAATCCGCTGAATTATCTTCGACATCATCTTTTTCACCTTTTGTTGCCTCCCTGTGAAAGGCTAGAAGGCTTGTGACTGCTCTCTTATGGGTCGTACGACTCAACACGTGCCCCCCATGCACAGGTTCTATTGTGGCTTGGCGATGCCCAAGCGGATCGCCTCTATTGCCGCCTGGGTCCGGTCGCCTACAGCGAGCTTTTGGAAGATGGAGGCAAGATGGTTCTTGACGGTCTTCGGGGAGATGTACAGCCTCTCAGCTAGCTCGTCCGTTGCAGACACTCCAACGGCAAGGAGTTGGAGTATCTCCCGCTCTCGTTGGGTGAGCGACGCCGCGCCAGGATCTAGTTGCGCATCCCGATAGCCCTCGAGTAGTTCGTCACGTTCCTCGTCGCTGAGCTCGATCAGATTCTCGCCATCGGCAACCGCCCTGATGGCAGCGGCCAATGTCGTCAAGGGCACGCCTTTGGAAAAGAAACCCTTCGCCCCAGCCTCTATGGCGCGGGTTTTCTGCTCATCACTTGCATGCATCGAGACGACAATGGCTTTCGACCTCATCCCGAGCTTGGAGATAGTGGTGATGCCTTCGCCACCGGGCATTTCGATATCCACAATCGAGACCTCTGCGGGCTGACTTGCCAAGGCTTGCTCAAGAGCCGGGCCCGAATCAACAACCCCGACAACACGAGTATCGGGCAGGCTGTTGAGAGCCTGGCTCAGGCCCTCAGCGAACAATTGATGGTCATCAGCAATCATTACTCTGATCATTTGCTGCCCCATTCAACCGTGACGGCCGTTCCGACTCCAGGCTTTGACTCGAATTTGATAGTGGCACCAATCTTGGCGGCACGCTCCTTCATTCCGAGCAGGCCATAATGACCTTCCGGTTCGTTTTCGGGGTCGAACCCAACACCGTCATCAACGATCGCACATTGTCCGAAACTTCGGTCGATCTGACCGGAGACGACAATCTTTGAAGCGTCGCTGTGTTTGTGGGCGTTGCGGACGGCCTCAGTGATCACTGAAGTGAGATCTGCGATGAGAGCGGCTCTAGGTGGCCTTCGTTCATCGAGATCGACAACTATCGGCGGACGCCCGTCCAACGCTGAAGTGGACTGGAGGATTCGAGCCGTGAGTGTCGGCCCAGGGGCGCTACGGAGGTCGGCAACGGAAGCTCTCACATCCTCAACGAGTTTGGTCACATTTGAGCGGAGCACCTGGAGGTCGGCGGCGACCTCAGGGCGATCCGCTTGCTGCATTGCAGCCATGTCGAGCGCCAAGCCAAGAGATGCGAGCGAGGGACCAATCTCATCGTGCATTTCTCGCGCCAATCGGACTCTTTCTTCAACGACAGCAGATCCGACGATGTCGCGCAGCAACTGCAAATTGGCGAAAGCCAGCGTCACCGGGTGCAGGATTGCGGCAGCATCTGTTAATTCTTGTGTGGTGAGGCTCACTGGAGTTGTCAGTTCCAAGAGGCCTACATCCGACTCACTTGTGGCCAACGGGAGTTTGTAGACATGCCCTTGCTCTTCAGGGATACCCCGAGCAGCGAGGACGACAAGTCCTTGCTCGCCATGGACAGCAAGCTTTCCTGCTGAACCAGGAAAGCGCTCGAGGATCGTGTCTAGCGTGTTCGCGCCAACCTCGATTGCATTGAGTCTTCCCGACGAAACATCCTCGGACAATCGTTCCAGGGCACGGTGGATCTCTTCGAGGCGCTCCAGTTGTTGGGTGGCGGATTCCTTTTGTTCTGCCAGGTCGGCTGCCTGCCGGTGGATGTCCTCGAGCAGTTTGCGAATCACGCCGACAAGCAAGACGAATACGAGATAGAGGGCCATGGCGGGAGAGGCATCCAGCAGTGGATTTCCCGCAGCCAATGTCACGATGGCGAGCAGCCCCGCTGAGAGCATTCCGGTGGTGAGGCCAGTCCTTAGACCTCCGTAGAGCGTGGCAAAGATGGGTGGACCCATCGAGAGGAGCAGATATGGGCTAGAGGTCCCTCCAGTCATGGTGAGGGCTACGAGAATCATCAGGGCGCCTAAAAGGGTGATGGCTTCGGCGCCGAATCGGGCTCGGTACCACGGCTCAGGGATGAGAGTCGACGCAATCACATAGGTAGAAGCCACGAACATTGCAATGAGCGACTGACTGGTTCCCCCGGTGGCAATCAGGTCGGAGACAATGCCGATCGCAAGAGCGATCCACTGTCCAATGACGACAGAGCGATGTACGCGAGATTCCCAGGGAGCCGAGGGGTTCGGCATCACTAGAGGCTACCGTCGCGATCTGTGATCAATGCGCAACGTCGCTGGCTGCTTAGCGGCGGGATAGGCAGCGGAAAGAGCACTGTTCGTGTATTGCTTGAACGGTCTGGGTTTGAGACCATCGACACCGACTCCATTGGCCACGAAGTGTTGGAGCCCAACGGACCAGCTTTTGACCAGGTGGTTGACCGCTGGCCTACTGTCGTCATCGATGGCCGGATTGACCGAAAAGCTCTCGGTTCAATTGTCTTCAAAGATGCCGGAGAGCTCAAGGCTCTCGAGGGGATAACTCACCCTTATATCTTCGGCATGATCGACCGTCGTGTTCAGCTAATTGATCGTGCGATGATTGTAGAGATTCCACTTCTGCACACGAGCCTGGAAGCGGGTTGGCGACGAATAGTCGTCGACAGCGATGACAAGATTCGGCTCGACCGGCTGGTGGGTCGGGGGATGGTCAGCGACGACGCCGTCAACCGAATGCGATCGCAGCCAAGCAGGTCAGAATGGCTCGCTAAGGCCCATCTAGTGGTTCCGAATCATGGGTCGTTGGAAGAGTTGGCCGCAACGGTGCGGCAGGTATTCGGTCTGCTGTGAGGCCTATCAGAATCTGTCCCCCATCATCGTTACCCTGATCACGTGCCCGAGTTCAAGGTTATCTCCGACTTCGCCCCTGCCGGCGATCAGCCGAAAGCGATCGAAGCATTAGCTCAAGGAGTGGAGCGAGGCGACCGTTTCCAGACACTCCTCGGCATCACGGGATCGGGCAAATCGGCAACCATTGCCTGGACAATCGAGAAGGTGCAGAAGCCCACCATTGTGCTCGCGCCCAACAAGGCCTTGGCCGCACAACTAGCCAACGAATTTCGACAGCTCTTCCCGAACAACCGCGTTGAGTACTTCGTTTCCTACTACGACTACTACCAGCCAGAGGCGTATATGCCTCAGACGGACACTTACATCGAGAAGGACGCCACGGTCAACGATGAGATAGACCGGCTTCGTCATGCCGCCACAGCCGGGCTCCTGGTCAGGGATGACGTGATCATCGTGGCGTCGGTGTCTGCGATATACGGATTGGGATCTCCTGAACAGTACGAAGGGCAGCTGTTGCGTCTGGTTCAGGGTGTGGAACACCCGATGGACGCGGCAATCAAGCGACTTGTCGAGATTCAGTACGAACGCAACGAGATCAACTTGATCCGGGGCAAGTTCCGAGTCAGAGGAGACACCCTCGAGGTCTTTCCCTCCTACGAAGAGACGATCGTCAGGATCCAGTTCTGGGGAGACGAGGTCGAGCGAATCGTTCGACTCAACCCTGTGACAGGAGAAGTCATCGAGGAACTGTCGGAGCTCTTTGTTTTCCCGGCCACCCACTATGTGACTGAACGGGAGCGTCTCCTCAAAGCGGTTTCGGGTATCGAAGTGGAACTGAAGGAGAGGCTGGCCGAACTCGAGAGCAAAGGAAAGATGCTCGAAGCCCAGCGTCTCCGGATGAGGACCAATTATGACCTCGAGATGATGAGAGAAGTTGGTTTCTGCTCGGGAATCGAGAACTACTCGCGTCATCTCGATGGCCGAGCGCCGGGTGAGGCTCCATATACCTTGCTCGACTATTTCCCCGATGACTACCTGATGGTGGTAGACGAGTCCCATGTAACTGTTCCCCAGATCGGTGGTCAATATGAAGGAGACCGATCACGTAAAGAGGTCCTGGTTGAGCATGGCTTCAGACTGCCGTCGGCGATGGACAACCGACCATTGCGTTTCGATGAGTGGCTGGACAGAGCCAATCAGCTGATATTCCTCTCCGCCACCCCAAGCGATTTCGAGATCGGCCATTCCGCCCAAATCGTGGAGCAGATAATCAGACCCACAGGTCTTGTCGATCCCGAAGTGATGATTCGTCCCACCAAGGGCCAAATAGATGACCTCCTCGAGGATATCCGGGGGAGGGCGGCGAGGGATCAGAGGGTTCTGGTCACCACCCTGACCAAGAAGATGGCTGAGGATCTCACTGATTATCTGTTGGAGATGGGGGTTCGGGCCCGTTATATGCACTCGGAGATCGACACATTGGAGCGTGTCCAGATCATGCGTGAGCTGCGTTTGGGTGAGTTCGACGTTCTCGTGGGCATCAACTTGTTGCGTGAGGGTCTCGATCTGCCCGAAGTCTCGTTAGTGGCGATCCTGGACGCCGACAAGGAGGGATTCCTCCGCTCGGTGACTTCTTTGGTGCAGATCATTGGTCGAGCCGCCCGCAACATCGATGGTCAGGTGGTGATGTATGCCGACAACATCACCGATTCGATGAAGAAAGCGATATACGAAACCAACCGCAGACGAGATCTTCAACGGGAATGGAACGAGGAGCACGGTATCGACCCACAGACCATCCGAAAGAAGGTCTCAGACATTCTCGAATTGGTCCAGTCGGAGACGCCTGCAGGGGACCGAAGACGTCGGGAATTGGATCGACGCGTACCCATCGACCTCGAAGGTGATGACCTCGCCCGTCTCGTGATGAGCCTGGAGGAGGAGATGCACGAGGCGGCCAAGGACCTGCGCTTCGAGTATGCGGCGCGACTCAGGGACGAGGTCAACGAGTTGAAGCGGGAACTACGCGAGGTCGCAGAGGCGGGATAACCTCAACAGTCTTTCCCATCAAGTTCTTGGAAGAACTATGTCGTCTTTGGCTCTCCGTGCGACGATATTGAGCACGAATGGCGTTAGAAGCACAGCCGACCAAGCTTGAGTTGCTGCACGATCATCTCCGGTCGTTTTGCGAGAGGCGTTCTCCGTTCTTACTGGTGTTCGTGCCGCTGGCTCTGATCTACATAGCCACCGCCTCCTACGGGCTGGGTTATCACATCGATCCTTTTACCAATGCGGTGACCGGATGGCACATCGCCATGACAGGCTCGGTTCTTCTTCCTGACTACGAAGAGGCAGCCGAGCCCGAACAGTTCGGGAACATCGCATGGATAGTTGAGAGTCCCCGTGGGCCGGTGTCACAGTATCCGCCTGGCGCAGCACTTCTTTCAGCTCCGCTCTATCGCCTTTGGAACCAACCTTTGAGTCCAGCTGTGATAGGTGGGTTCAACAATCCGGACGCCAAGCCGATCCCTCTCGGGTTTCCATCGTTGACACCAGCGACGATCGCTGCTGCCTTGGCCAGCGCCGCTGCCATGGGTTTTGTGGCAGCGACTATCCCTTTTGTGGGCGGATCTCGGTATCAGGCTGTGATCGCCGGATATGTTGGGGGGTTGGCCACGACGATGTGGGCCGTGGCCTCGGATGCTCTATGGCAGCACGGTCCCGCCTCGATGTGGATTGCTCTTGCCATCTTCTTGGTCGCTCGTTCTCACCTGGGATGGGCTGGCTTCGCCTTCGGGGCGGCAATATTCACCCGACCCCATCTGGCGTTGATCGCTGCGGCGCTTGGTCTATTCCTGGTCGTGGCTCGCCAGAGCCTTGTTCCTGCTCTCAAGATCGGAGCCGGCTCGCTGCTAGGGCTGAGCGGCCTTGTCTGGTTCAACTGGTGGGTCTGGGGGTCGCCGTCCGTTTCAGGCGGCTATGGGAGCGGTTTTGTTGACAATGCTCTGAGTACCGATGTCGGGGCATTTCTTCTGAATCTCTTTGGAGCCATGACGGATCCATTTCATGGTTTGTTGCCCTATTCACCGTTCCTTCTGATTCTCATACCAGGCTTGCGTCAGGCGTGGAGAAACTCCCCCGATTGGGCGAAAGGTGCGAGTATCGGAGGAATTGTCTACCTCCTCGTCCAACTGAAGGCGAACCGATTCTCCGGTGGGGAGGGTTTCGTTGGCTATCGATATCCGTTAGAAGCTTTGACAGCGGCTGCTGTGCTTCTCTTTGTCTCGTATCAGCGATGGGTGAGCCGGCGGACGATGCTCAAGTGGCTGTTCTGGGTGGGAGTGCTGGTGGCTGTGACTCTCCAGATCATTGTCTAGTCCCTCGATCATGAATCGTGCGGGGAACCTGCAAGTCAACGATTTGCTCCTACTTGGTGTGGCGGCTGGCTCATGGCCCCTTGGCGTCTGGGTTCGCAATCCTATCGATTTTGTCCATCCAGAACGGCTAGTGGCACTGATTCTCGGTGTCTGGCTTGCTGGATTGGGCGTTACCTGGGGATTGGTTTGGTTCGGTGTCAGCCGGCATACGGCGGTCCGGTCGGTTTTCATCGCGATTGTGTTGCTCATGGCCGGAGGTCGGCTGATGCGACAGATTGGTGTTCTACCAGGGTGGGTCGTCATCGTCGCCATTGTGTCCCTGAGTGCCTTCGTGTTCTCGAGGCTCGGAGACGCGCCCGGGGTCCGCGTTGCCTTAACTGGATTGGCTGTGGCTCTTATAGGCGGCGTCGTTGTCTCTGCGTATCTCAGTTGGG
>Ga0255057_10001559_pt1 | contig 12772 bp, 9 predicted proteins | sample Cases_109_6_MG_FD_189022 | JGI IMG/M metagenome (GOLD analysis project Ga0255057, IMG submission 189022) | Seawater microbial communities from Amundsen Gulf, Northwest Territories, Canada - Cases_109_6 | ecosystem: Environmental > Aquatic > Marine > Gulf | place: Canada: Northwest Territories... | reverse complement strand
CAAAGTCCCAACTCCACGACACCACGCTGCCGTCCGAATCGGTGCTTTGATCGGTGAACGTGCAGTCCAAGTCCGTGCAGCTCGAACCAAACGCGGCCGATGGCGACGCGTTCCCCGGCGGCGCTACGTACTTTGTCGACAACCAGTCATGGACATTACCCAGCTCCGTGTCGGTCAGCGTGCGGCTGTACACCAATACTTCCGCAATTGACCCGTCCAGCCTTTCGCCGTACGTGCCCTGCCGCGCCAACAGGATGTTGCCTGGGTTAGACACTGACCCCGTCGAACCTACGAAGGCGCCGTCGATGTGCATCTCGGACGATGACGACGATTGCCGCATGGTCTGGATCAGCCACCGACCGCTCGTCACGGCCGGACCGTTCACGTACGCGAACGTGTAGTTGCGGTAGAAGCTGACGTACGGACCCATGAAGAACGAGAACCCGGCGTTCAGCATCTTGCCCGACGCCCCGGCGCGCGACTTGTAGACCGTGATGATCGTCGTCGTCGTGGGCGAATTGGCGCTGGTCGACATCCCGTCGTTCCTGGAGTCGAACTCCACCGCCGGGAGGCCGTTCACCTCGTTCGTCCGGTATTTCGGCTTCTTCGAGTTCGAAGACTGGGTCGCGTTCTTGCCGTTGCCCGAAGCATCCGGCCACGTCGTCACCCTATCGCCGTCACTGAGACCGGTGATCGCATCCGCCTTGAGCCACATCAGTAGATCTGCCACGTCGCTCGGATCGAATGGTCCCGGCTCGGTGGCGGTCACATCGCTCGACGTGGCGTCGGTCGCTCCCTCGTTATCGGTCACCGTCAACGAGACCGTGTACGTACCCGCAGCTGCGTAACTGTGCGACGGGTTCTGAGACGTCGACGTGTTGGTATCGCCAAAATCCCAGCTCCACGACACCACACTGCCGTCTGAATCCGTGCTCTGATCGGTGAACGCGCAGTTGAGATCCGTGCAACTCGACGTGAATGCAGCCGTCGGCGACACGTTGGCTGCCGGTGCCGTCACGGTCACATCGGATGATGTGGCGTCGGTCGCTCCCTCGTTGTCGGTCACCGTTAGCGACACCGTGTACGTCCCCGCCGCCGCGTAGCTGTGCAACGGGGGGTTCTGAGCCGTCGACGTGTTGGTGTCGCCAAAGTCCCAACTCCACGACACCACGCTGCCGTCCGAATCGGTGCTTTGATCGGTGAACGTGCAGTCCAAGTCCGTGCAGCTCGAACCAAACGCGGCCGTCGGCGACGCGTTGCCCGGCGGTGCCGTGTACTTGGTCGATAAGAAACTATGCACGTCGCCGAGCTCGGTATCGGTCAACGTGCGGTTGTAGACCAATACTTCGGCAATCGAGCCGTCCAGCCGCTCACCGTATGCGCTCTCCTTGGCAAGCAGGATGTTCCCCGGGTTCGAAACCGAGCCTGTTGAGCCAATCAACGCGCCGTCGATGTGGAGCTCGGCCGACGAGGACGATTGCCGCATGGTCTGGATCAGCCACCGGCCGCTCGTCACCGCCGGGCCAGTCACGTAGCCGAACGTATAGTTGCGGTAGAAGCTGACGTACGGACCCATGAAGAACGAGAACCCGGCGTTCAGCATCTTGCCCGACGCACCCGCGCGCGATGAATAGACCGCAACGATCGTGGTTGCCGTGCCAGGATTCGCGGTGGTCGACATCCCATCGTCGGTGGCGTCGAACACCACCGCGGGAAGGCCGTTCACCTGGTTGACTCGGTAGACCGGCTGCTTGGACGACGTCGCCTGGGTGGCCGGATTGCAGGTCCCCGAAAGATCGGACCAACTCGACACTGGATCGCCGTCGTTGTGCCCGGTGATCGCGTCCGCCTGCAACCACATCATCAGGTTGGGTATGTCGCCCGGACCGCCTGGCGGACCGGCGCTGGAGGTCACGCTGACGGTCTGAGAATCGATGCCCGACCGGCCACCATCATCGGTCACTCGCAGCGTCACCGGGTAGTCACCGCTGCAGGCGTACGTATGAGACGGGTTCTGAAGCGTTGACGAACCGCCATCACCAAACGTCCAGCTCCACGCCACGATGCTGCCGTCCGAGTCGGTGCTCTGATCGGTGAACGTGCAATCGAGGTCGTTGCAGGTATACGTGAATGCCGCGGTTGGTGATTGGTTGGGATCTGGCGGTATCAGGTTCTGGATCGCCTGAAAGGCGTTGATTCGCCCGTGACCGAACTGCGAATCCGGGCCCGCCGGGCCGAGGTCATCGGCGGTGCTCTTCATCTGAGCGAGTACCGCGTCATCGTCGGTCAAGCCGACGGCGTAGATGAGCGCGCCGAGCCCGGCCGCGTTAGGGGACGCCATCGACGTGCCGGCATTGTAGCAATAGGCGCTATCGCTATCGAAACAGGTGGAGAAGATCTGGCTATATCCGAAGAGGTCCTCAAAGTCGCCGCCCGGTGCGGACAACTCGACCTCGGGTCCGGAGTTCGAGTAGCTGGCGAGGTTGTCGCCCCAGTCGGTGGCGCTGACCGCCACGCATTCCGGAAACGCGGCCGGGAAGATCACCGGACCGCCGTCATTACCGGCGGCGCAGAAGGGCAACACACCGGCGGCGCGCGCCGCCTGGAGCGCGGTTTGCTCGGCGGCCGACGGCGTGTCACCGCCAAAGCTCATGTTGATGACATTAGCGCCGTTGAGAACCGCCCAGTCGATCCCATCGATGATGTCGGTGCTGGCGCACTCGGCACTGATCACCGTCACGCGGCAGACCTTCCCGATCGCGAAATCGATGTTGGCGCCGTAGGCGACACCCGAAACGCCGATCGCATTGTTCCCGCGCGCGGCGGCAATCCCTGCCACATGCGTGCCATGGCCCTGATCGTCGGCGGCGTCCGGATCCTGGTTCACGAAGTCGAACTGAACGGCGACCCGTCCGACGATGTCCTGATGAGTGGCGCGAATCCCGGTGTCAAGGATCGCGATCCGCGCCGATCCGCTGAATTGTGGTCCGAGATGATCGTACGCCTCGAGCCAATCCATATCGGCGTCCGCCTGACCCGTGTTGGCCAAGACACTACCCGTCGCCGACCTGACCGTACCGTCGTTGTCGAGATCCCACTTCTGTCCGAAGAGCGCGTCTGTCGGCACCGAGCATAACGGACAACCGATGTCGATCGTCCGGATGTAGTCCGGCTCGGCGAACACGACGTCCGCGCGCTTGCGCAGCGCTTGCACGATCTGCATCTCTTGCCCATTCGCCACTTGCAACAAGCGGATCTTTCGCAGATACCGCCTCCCCATCGCCGCCCCGTGGCTGTTTGCGATCGCCGTCTCGTTTGCGCCCGGTTTGAACTCCACCAGAACACGGCCGGGCACGTAGGCGTCGCCGCCGGCCATCTGGAGCACCGCCGTCGGCGGACGGACCGGTTGCTCGCCAGGAGATGTGGGGGAGTCGTTCGAGCAGGCGATCAGCGCGATCAAGCCCGCGATAAGAGCGTGGGGGACCAAGAGCGGATGGGTACGCAAGCACGCCTCCATTGGTCAGGTTAGGCCTGTCGTGACCACTAAATTGGTCGGCTGGGACCCGAATGTCCAGTCTGCCATTATACCACAGCGGGACTTCCCCACCCCCCACCACCGGGCGTGAGAACGCGGATCGCGTCACCGGGCTGGAGGTCGAGGGCCGCTTTGGCTGCCAGGGGGCGTAATCCCCCCGCCCGGAGCACGGCATCCTCGCCGGGCTGGCCCGGCTCCCCACCCGCCAGGCCGTAAGGTCTCGATCGACGCCGTTCGGCGATCAGCGTGCCCTGGGCACGACCCAGGACCCGGATCTCGCGGCACAGGCCGGCGCCACCCGGGTGCTCGCCGCGGCCTCCCGAACCGGCGCGAATCGCGTATTGCTCGACCCGGAACGGGTACGCAAACTCGAGCGCCTCGACCGGTGTGTTCCAAGTGTTGGTCATGTGCGCGTGGGCGCCGTCGAGCCCGGCACCCGTCGGACCGGCCCCGGTCCCACCGGCGATCGTCTCGTAGAAAGCGTACGGCTCGCCGGAGATCGGGTGCCGTCCGCCCAGCGTCAGATTGTTCATCGTTCCCTGGGCAGCCGCGGGAATGACCTGTGGCAGGGCTTTAGCCAGCGCTCCGAGCACCACATCGACGATGCGTTGCGAAGTCTCAACGTTTCCAGCGGCTACGCCGTGCGGCGGGCCGGCGTTGACGATCGTCCCGGGCGGTGCCACCACCTCAATCGGTCGAAAGCACCCTGCGTTGAGCGGCGGCTCGTCCACGCCCGCAAGCGACCCTTCCCAGGGTGTCGCCATCAAGCACAGAAAGCAGTACCGAACGGCCGATAGCGTGATCGCCTCGACGGCGTTAATACCACCCTCGCATGCCGGCGCCGTGCCAGCGAAGTCGACCACGACATGATCCGCGGCCACCGTGATTGCGGCCACGATCGGTATCGCCTGGGTACCAAAACCGTCGTCGTCGAGAACGTCCTCGAAGCGGTACTCGCCATCCGGGATCGCGGCGATGACCGCTCGCATCAGTCGCTCGCCGTAGTCGATGAGATCGCTCATCCGCGCCGCGAGCTCAACCGACCCGTGCTTCATCAGCGCATCGCCAAGCCGCCGAGTGCCGACCGCATGGGCCGCCTGCTGAGCCCGTAGGTCGCCGCCACGCTCGGACGGCGTTCGGACATTGGCCAGCACCAGGTTCCAGATGTCGTCCCGGCGCGATCCGGCCACGACGATCTTGGTCGGCGGGATCCGCAGCCCCTCCTGATAGATATCTCGGCTCAACGGCATCGAGCCCGGTGACGCGCCACCCATGTCGGCGTGGTGTGCGCGAGAAGCCAGAAAGGCGAACGGTGGCTCACCGTCGGCGGCAAAGACGGGGCTCACCATCGTTACGTCGGGCAAGTGCGTGCCACCGCAGAACGGATCGTTGAGCGCGACGATGTCGCCCGGTTGCCACTCGTCGAACGCACTCAGCGCCGCCGCGACGGATAACGGCATCGCACCCAAGTGAACCGGGATCGCCGCCGCCTGGGCGACGAGCTGACCCTGACCGTCGAAGAGCGCAGTCGAGCAATCGCGCCGCTCCTTGATGTTGGGTGAGTATGCGGTGCGGACCAGCGTGGCCAGCATCTCGTCGGCGAGACTGGCGAAAAGCCCCGCGAAGAGCGATCGCTCCGCAGCGGCTGCCAAACGTGGCTTCACGCTGCCCGCGAAACGAGGAGCAGGTGTCCGTACGCGTCGACTCTCGCCGACCAGCCGGTCGGTAAGTACGTCGTAGCGTAGGGCTCGACCAGGAGCGCTGGTCCGACAATTTGGGTGGCCGCGGCCAACGCCGTTCGGTCGATGACTGTCACATCATCACGCTCATCCAACGTGGCTTCCTTGACGCTCACGCCGTCTCTGAGTTCAGCTGGTGGTGGTCGTTCAACGGCTGCTGCCACGCGAAGCCGCACGGTCACGATTTCAATCGGCTCCTCTTCGGCCGAGTAACCGTGGTATCGCTTGTGGGCGGCATGAAACGCCGTTGCCACCGCTGCCGGATCGTCGTACCAGCCAACCGTCAGCTCGTGCGACTGACCGCGGTATCGAGCATCGGCGGTACGAGTCACAGCGACCGACTCTCGACCGACCCGCTCTCGATCGAACGCCGCGCGGGCTTCGACCTCGAGGCTGGCGAACACATCCGCCAGGTCGGCATCCGACCCCAACGGTCGCATTACCGTGCGGCTGTACTCCTTGACGACATCACTCTCAGCTGCGCCCCGTGCCGACAGGACGCCTGGATCGCGGGGCACGATGACGCTCGTCAACCCGAGCGACTCGGCCAGTGCGCAGGCGTGAAGCCCAGCGGCGCCACCAAACGCGATCATCGCGAAGTCGCGCGGATCGTGGCCCCGCTGAACCGAGATCACGCGCACGGCGCGCTCCATGTTGGCATTGACAACCGCGATGACACTCCGCGCCGCAGCTTCGCGATCGACACCCATCGCTTCGGCCAACTGCTCGATCGCGGTTTCGGCGCGCTCGATGTCGAGTGCCATCCGGCCACCGAGGAAACGGCTTGGATCGATTCGCCGAAGTAGCAGGTTGGCATCGGTTACGGTCGGGTCACCGCCGAGACCGTAGCAGGCCGGACCCGGATCCGCTCCCGCGCTCTCGGGCCCCACCAGCAGCGCCCCACCGGCGTCGAGCCTGGCAATTGATCCACCCCCTGCACCGACCGTATGGATGTCGACCATCGACGCTTGGATCGGCAGACCACCGATCACCGTTTGGGTTGTTTTCCCGAGCTGACCGTCAATCAGCGAGATGTCGGCGGACGTTCCGCCCATGTCCAGCGAGATCACTTTCGGATCTGGCCCGACCGTCTGACGGGCCACCTCGAGCGCTCCCATCGCACCCGCCGCAGGACCCGAAAGCACCGTCGCGACGGCGCGCTCCGCTGCCGCCGTGTGGCTCAAGCTTCCGCCCCCCGAGTGAACGACTTGCAGGCGACCTATTCCGGCGCTTGCCGCGCCATCAGCCAACCGCCCCACGTAGCGCCGAACCACAGGCGCGACATAGGCGTTGACAACCGTGGTGCTGGTACGCTCGTACTCGCGAAACTCGGGTGCGACCTCGCACGACAGCGAGACATCCAAACCGCGCGCTCTCGCCGCTTCACCGATCGCGCGTTCGTGCTCCGGCGCCAGAAACGAGAACAACAAACAAACCGCCAACGACTCAGTGTCGGCGGCAAGCCCGTCGAGGACGCGCTCGATCTCAGCCGGCGTTAGAGCTTCGAGAACCTCGCCATCGGCGGTCACCCGTTCGTCGACTTCGAAGCGCATGGTATCGGGAACGAGAGGCGGCTCACGTCGTGCCGATAGGTCGTAGAGGTGTGGCCGCGTCTGCCGTCCGATCGCGAGGACGTCCTTGAAGCCTCGGGTCGTGATAAGCGCCGAGCGCGCCCCCTTTCGCTCGAGGAGCGCATTGGTCGCCACTGTCGACGCGTGGACGAGCGTCGTCTCCGCTGGGTCGGATCGCTCTTCGCCCAATTCGAGGAGCTTCGTCAACCCGTCCAACACCCCGCGGGCAAAATCGTCAGGTGTGGAGGGGACCTTCCACGTCCAGACACCGGACTCATGCACGGCCACGAAGTCGGTGAACGTACCACCGGTGTCTGCGCCAATTATCATGCGAGCCAATCTAAGCCTGGCCACACAACCAGAATAGGAACGGACGGAGAACCGTTAGGTGCGAGTCGCCAGGCGGGGGTTGGTGATTGAGGCGTGGTGAATGATGGCATGCCTCGGAGGCCGAGCCAGCGGTCTTCTGCTGGCCGTGGTTCGACGGTTCAGTCAATTCAGCAGGTCTAGCCAATGGCTGCCCGCTTCACGCACAGACTACCTATTTTTGAGAATCACAGCCGGCTAGAGCATCAAACCACCACTGCTCTGTAGCACCTGGCCGGTGATCCACGACGCGTCGTCGCTCGCGAGGAACGCGACGGCTCGGGCAATGTCCTCAGGTTGGCCAATGCGACCGAGAGGTGTTTGGGCGACCATGCCTTCGATCATTTCCTGGGGCACGGAGTCGCTCATGTCTGACTTCGTCACGCCCGGGGCGACCGAGTTGACGCGGATACCTTGCGGCCCAAGCTCCACCGCCAGAGCTGAAGTGATGCGCTCCATCGCGGCCTTCGAACCTGCATAGGCTGAGGTTCCTGGCATCGACACTCTGGCGATGGTCGAGGAGATATTGACGACCGCACCCCCATTTTGGGAAAGAGAGGGGATCGCCTCACGGGTGGTGATCAACACGCCCTCCACGTTGACAGCAAAAGTCTGTTGGATTGCGTCGTCGCTGAGTTCGACCAGAGGTCCCAATGAGCCCATCCCTGCGTTGTTGACGAGGATGTCCAGGCGCTCGAACTGTTCGATGACAAAACGAACAGCATTGGCCGGCGCGCCTTTCTCGGTGACGTCCGTTGTGATGTAGCGAACCGCATCCGGAAATTCGGCGGCGAGCTGCGCGAGGGGCTCCTCCCGGCGACCGGTGACGACCACCCTGGCTCCTTCGGCGACCAGAGCTTTGGCGACGGCTCGACCGATGCCGGTGCCTCCACCGGTGATGAGTGCGACTTTGTTCGTGAATCGTGGCATGGTTCTTTCCTTTGTAGAGTGTGATTGCTTTGTTGATCGGACGTTGTTCAGTGTTCTTCGGAACTTGGCGCAGACCCGAGTACTCCCGTCATCTCACGCGGTTCTTCGGCGATCAAGATCCTCAATTGGCAACGCAGGCTGTCTTCAACTAATCAATACGAAGACTAGTAGTCACGACAAAGCAGTGGTCGAACGTGAAGACATCCACGCCGCCTAACCGCTCAATCCATTCGGGCTCAGTTAGATCGGTGCACGTCTGCGCGAGAGCATCCATATAGATATCGAAGAGTGCCATGCCATTGCTAAAACCAACTTCCTGGGCGATGGCCATGAAGTCAACCGTTTGCAATGCTTGAGCTGCATTCGCATGGATATCCATCAGGTATGCTTTCTGGGTTTCGACATCTTGACGCGTACCAGGACGACCTGAATGACCGCCGATGATGGTATCGAACTCGTACGTTGAGCACCTCATCATGCGCGCGTAGGAAGGCAAAGACGTCGTGGGTCAGAGCCAGATTTTTGAAAAGCGACCAACCGGGGAAGATGACATCTACGAGAATCAAAGTCCTCTGTGCGGGCGCGTAGACGAACAGGTTACCCGGTTCATGGTTCGGTCCACCATAACCGTTTCGGGTCCGCTCTCGAACGATCGCCGCAGTCTAACGTGCAGGGGAGCGGGCACAACGTTAGACCTGTTCCAGGTCCTCGGCTTCGATCGTATAGGCGTGATCGACGTTGCCAGTGTTTCGGGTGGTGACGGGCTCGAACAAGAGGATATGGGCTTCCTCGTCGGCGGTTGGGCTGTGCTCGACTCCTCGCGGCACGATGCACATCTCGCCCTCACCGAGCTCTACGTCTCCATCGCGGAACCGAATCGTGATCGACCCCTTGAGCACCAGGAACAGTTCGTCCTCGTTGGCGTGGTGGTGCCACGGGTAATCACCCTTGACCTTCGCGACCTTTACGTACTGATCGTTTAGCGCGCCGACGATCTTGGGTACGTACACCTCGTCGAACGACGCCAGTTTCTGGTGCAGATCGGTCTTTTCCATGGGTACCTCTTCGTCGCAGCCGTATAGAGACCTCGGGGACCAGCGTACTCTAGCCACCGAGTGCCGGCCACTCGGTGTGTCATGCGCTATCTTAGTCCTGCTAAAAAGCCGAACGCGGTCGCTAATCTCGGAGGCAAACAACGATGACCCATACATACGAAGAGTTGCATGAGATGACAGTCGCCCAGCAGCGTGACGTGGCTGCCGGAATCGAGGACGCGCGGCTGGCTGGCTACTCCACCATGCACAAGGAGCAGCTGCTGCCGCTCTTGTGCGAGGTGCTCGGGGTCGAGGCCCACGTGCACCATGAGGTGGTGGGAATCGACAAGGCCAAAGTCAAGGCCGAGATCCGGGCGTTAAAGGCCGAGCGGACAGCGGCGCTTGGGGCCGGCAACAAAGCGGAGCTCAAGAAAGTTCGGCGCCAAATCCACCGGTTGAAGAGGCGACTTCGACGGGCAACGGTGTAGGCTCGGGCCATTCACGGCCCAGCATGACCTCCGCGAACCGTGCCCAGACGGCCCCCAAAGCGTTCAGCAAGTAGGCGGCCGGCACGAGCATCAAGAGCCCGATCAGCGTCAACACCGCAGCCTCGCCGTAGGTCTCAATCCGCCAAGCAAAAACGTTGATCTCGGCGCCAAACACCAACGACAGCGGCGCGGCGACAAGGGCGCCAACCGTCGCCATCAATACGATCGTCACGATCCAACTGGCGAGACCCAGCGGGAACTTGAGTCCCAGGAACAGAATCCCCTTCCAGGTAACCGGGTTTCCGAACACGCTCTTGACCCACGGCCACCCGTCTTTGGGCGCCCCTTCTGGCTTGGCGGGTGGGACATCGGCGCCCAAAAGATGGATCGCGAGCTGGCGCTCAAACAGCGTCAACGCCCACCCGGACAGGATCAGCATGAACAGGATCACCAGGCCGATGGCGATGATCGACAACCCCACGCCCAGCGCTCCGCCGGTCACGAACATCACGAAGTAGACTAGTCCCAACGGAAAGCCAAGCAGCAGGTACAGTAGAGTTGTGTAGGTCTTGGAATCGGCTAGAACGGTAAACGGGTTCGGGATCGAACCGGAACGGAATGTGGCAGTCTGTGTGATAGCGGTCATCGTCACCTCCTTTCCCGCCCTACGGCGGCGGTCCGCCCGAGGTTTCACCGGGGGCGGCACCCCGCGTGACGATTCAGGTTGCCGGTCGAACCAACGTAGGGCAAGCTAGAGCCATGAGCGACGCTCACCCCGGAGCCCCAACCGAGATCATCGAGGCCGACCTCACCTGGACTGGAGACCGCTTCGCCTCTGGCGTCCAGGTCGCGGTCGGACCAGAGGCACGTATCGAGGCGGTCGGGCCACTCGGCTTGCCCCCGACTCGTCGTCTCCGAGGCCAGGCGCTGCTGCCGGGACTCGTAAACGTCCACTCCCACGCGTTTCAGATCGGTCTGCGTGGCCGCGGGGAACGATTCCCGACCGGTCAGGGGAGCTTCTGGACCTGGCGCCAGGCGATGTATGAGCTGGCCGACACGCTGGAACCCGAGCGCTTCCGCGCGCTAGCGAGAAACGCGTTCCTCGAGATGCGGGAGGCCGGGATCACCACCGTGGGGGAGTTTCACTACTTCCATCATGCGACCTCCGAGCGCGACTATGACCTCGATATGATTCTGCTCGAGGCCGCCGCCGAGGCTCGCATTCGGCTGGTGTTGCTAAGCACCCACTACCAGACCGGAGGCTTTGGGAAGCCACTGGACGGTGGTCAACGCCGATTCGATACCCGATCACCGGATGAGTTCTGGAAGTCGATCGATCGACTTTCTCCTGGACTCGAGCCGGACATCCAGACGATCGGGGTGGCCGCGCACAGCGTCCGAGCCGTTCCACTCGAAGCGATCGCCGAGCTCCACGACGAGGCCAGCGATCGCAATCTCGTCTTTCACATCCATATCGAGGAGCAACCGCGGGAGATCGAGGAATGCGTTGGCCTCCATGGGCGCCGGCCAATGGCCCTGCTCAACGACGCGCTCGCCATCGATGATCGCGTCACCGCGGTCCATTGCACTCACACCGCATCCGACGATATGCGGTGTTTTCTCAAAAGCGGTGGGAATGTCTGCATCTGTCCGTTGACTGAGGCCAACCTCGGCGACGGAATCGCCGACGTTCCCTCGATTCACGATTCCAACAGGATCTGCTTAGGAACTGATTCGAACGCCCGGATCTCGATGACCGAAGAGATGAGGTGGCTGGAGTACGTGCAGCGGTTGAGGTCCCAGCTGCGAGGCGTCGTCACCGACGACGACGGCAACACCGCGGCTGCGCTGCTCGACATCGCGACCGTCAACGGCGCACGTGCGCTGGGTGTCGACACTGGGCTCATCGCACCGGGTCTGTGGGCTGATTTTATCGCCCTCGACCTGAGCGCCCCTGTGCTTAACGGGTTCGACGAGACGACGCTTCTGGGTGCGTGGGTCTTTGGTACCGGCAACGAGGCCGTTGCCGCGACATGCGTGGGCGGTGATTGGCTTCCGTCTCGACCGACCGATGTGGCCAATGCACGGTCTAATAACTCACATTAGTCAACGTCGCGTGTCGGTGACCGTTTTTCATAGCGGGTGGCGTGCTCGCGCATGATCGTATCAAATTTCGACCACCCGACTTTGTGACCATAGTGGCTCTTCTTCGGAAACCAAACGATCGATCCCTTTGAGACCGTCAACGTTCCCAAAAGCTCGCCGTCTTCGCGAACTCGGAAGATCACATCCGAGCGCTCGAGCGCTCGCTGTGGCATCTCAAAACCGACATCGTGTTTGGCCAAGCTGGTCCTCCTCTCGATCTGTCTGTGTGCCGAATACGAGCCTACGCACCGGAAGGAGCAATGACCAGTAACCAGAGTTGGTGGAAGCTCGCAGAATGGGTGGGTCTACTGGCTACGCCGGTTCTCCTGGTCGGCCTCTTCCAGTGGCCAGAACCGACGCTTGAGATCCTATGGAACGTGGTGATCCCGTTGGTACCGGCGTCACTCTTGCTGACGCCGCTGCTGTGGCGAAACACCTGTCCGCTATCAACGTTAAACCTGTACGGTAACAAGCTCGCTGACAGACCATGGCCACCGTCTTGGTTTGTCAGGGTGGCCCCTATCCTTGGAATCGCGCTGTTCGCTGCCCTCGTACCGGCTAGACGGTTTCTGTTCAACCAAAATGGACCGGCGTTGGCAATCACGATCGTTGCCGTCGGGGCATTAGCGGTCGTGTTGGGCGCACTGTTCAAGGTCAAGTCCGGTTTCTGCAATGGCGTTTGTCCTGTGCTGCCGGTCGAACGCCTCTACGGTCAACGTCCGATCCTGAAGATCGGCCACACACGGTGTTGCACCGTGTGCTCGGCCACTTGTATCGACCCATCACCTCAGCAAGCGCCCCTCGTAGCATTGGGCGAGGCCCGAGACTCGAGCCGTTGGTTGGCTACGCCGTTTGGAGCATTCGCTGCTGCTTTCCCGGGGTTTGTATTCGGATACTTCCAGACAGCGGACGGACCACTGAGCTCGGCGGTTTCGGTTTACGCGACGGTTTTCCTGAGCGCAGC
>Ga0255057_10001558_pt1 | contig 12775 bp, 11 predicted proteins | sample Cases_109_6_MG_FD_189022 | JGI IMG/M metagenome (GOLD analysis project Ga0255057, IMG submission 189022) | Seawater microbial communities from Amundsen Gulf, Northwest Territories, Canada - Cases_109_6 | ecosystem: Environmental > Aquatic > Marine > Gulf | place: Canada: Northwest Territories... | reverse complement strand
TCCGGAGCCGTTCAACGCGGTCGATATTCTGGTCAACAACGCTGGCATCACCGCCGACAACATCTTCATCCGCATGGCGCAGGAAGAGTGGGACCGGGTTCTCAACACCAATCTCAGCGGTGCGTTCGCGGTTACCCGCACCCTGGCGAGGGGGATGATGCGACGTCGGTGGGGCCGGATCATCTCGGTCTCCTCGGTGGTCGGCATGATGGGCAACGCCGGTCAGGCCAACTACGCCGCGGCCAAGGCGGGTTTGATCGGGCTGAGCAAGTCGCTGGCTCGGGAGTTGGCGCCGCGCAAGATCACGGTCAACGTGCTCGCGCCGGGGTTCATCGAGACCGCCATGACTGACCGGATACCGGAAAAGCAGCGCGACGGCCTGGTCGATATGATTCCCCTTCAGCGTCTTGGCACTGTCGATGATGTCGCCTGGGCGGCTGCCTTTTTGGCCAGTGAAGAGGCCGGATATGTAACCGGTCACGTTCTCAACGTCTCGGGGGGGCTGTATATTTGATGGGCTGCCCGCATCGGCTCGCGGTTTGCATTAGAATGCCGCGCAGCATCGTATGGATAACAAGGACACCTTACCCAAACCATTAGGTTGGAGGGGACGAGACATGTCTGTCGAAGAGAAAGTCAAAAGCATAATCGTCGAACAGCTCGGAGTTGACGCCGATGAGGTGACTTCCGGAGCCAGTTTCACCGATGATCTGGGAGCCGACTCACTGGATATCGTCGAGCTGGTGATGGCCTTCGAGGAGGAGTTCGGCATCGAGATTCCGGACGAAGAGGCCGAGAAGATCGGCAAGGTCGAGGAAGCGGTCGCCTACATCCAAGCCAACGCCGAAGCCTCCAGCTGAGCTCCACCACACCCTTGGAGAAGGAGAATCGAGGGAGTCGGGTGCACCAGTGACTCTCCCAAACGGGCGTCGCGTCGTGGTTACGGGAGTGGGACTCGTCTCGCCCCTCGGAGTGGGGACCGCCGAAACCTGGCAGGGGATTCTCGACGGCCGCAGCGGTATCGGGCCGATCACCCACTTCGATGCCTCGGACTTCACCTGCAAGATCGCCGGCGAGGTCCCCGGCTTCGATGCCGAGCTCTGGGTAGACAAGAAGGAGCTCAAGAAGACCGATCTCTTTACCCAATTCGCCTTGGCCGCAGCCAGTCTGGCGGTCGAGGACTCCGGGCTGTCGATCGACGACAGCAATGCCGAGCGCGTTGGAGTGATCGTCGGCTCGGGGATCGGTGGTCTTCCGCTTATCGAGAGAGTGCACACGATATTGCTCGAAAAGGGACCAAGCCGGATCTCACCCTTTTTCATCCCGGGTCTGATCGCCAACATGGCAGCGGGGCAGGTCTCCATCCATCTTGGCGCCAAGGGACCCAACTCCTCACCCTCTACAGCGTGCACCAGTGGTCTTCATGCCGTTGGCGACGCTTTTCGTCAGATCCAGCTCGGATTTGCCGACGCCATGATCTGCGGCGGCACCGAAGGCGTTGTCACTCCCCTGACTATTGCTGGCTTCGCTGCCATGAGGGCGCTCTCGACGAGGAATGACGCGCCCGAGAAGGCTTCGCGACCCTGGGATGCCGACCGGGACGGATTTGTCGTCGGTGAAGGGGCTGGCATCGTCGTGCTCGAGGAGCTCGAGCAGGCGAACGCGCGCGGCGCTCCGATATATGCCGAGATCGCGGGGTATGGGATGGGCAGCGACGCTTTTCACATTTCGGCACCGGACCCGGAAGGTACAGGGGCGGCGCGGGTCATGCGGTTGGCACTCGAGGATGCGGGGCTGAGCGCCGACGCCGTCGGCTACATCAACGCCCACGGCACCTCGACGACTCTCGGTGATCTGGCCGAGGTATTGGCCATCAAGGCGGTATTTGGCGACCACGCCTACCGTCTGGCCGTCTCCTCGACCAAGTCCTCTACCGGTCATCTGCTGGGTGCGGCCGGTGGGCTCGAGGTCGGCATCCTGGCCTTGACGCTGAAGAATCAAATCCTCCCTCCCACCATCAATCTCGACCAGCCCGGCGAGGGCTGTGATCTCGACTTTGTCCCTTGGAAGGCCCGGCCTGCCGAATTATGGGTCGGCCTCACCAACTCCTTTGGCTTTGGCGGCGCCAACGCCGCGTTGGCGATGACCAGGTTCGAGCGTTAGGCCTTCATCGAGGCGGCGACGAGCTCGGCCAGGTCGACGGTCTCGTCGACCGCGGCCTCCAGCATCATTTTGCACTCGGGACAGGCGGTGACAAGGAGGTTGGCGCCGGAGGCCACGATCTCCTCCTTGCGCTCCTGGTCGATACGTTTGGTCACTTCCTGCTCGCGCACAAAGCCGGCGCTGCCACCACCGCAGCAGTAGGATCGATCCCGGCGGCGCGGGAGCTCGGTCAGCCGGCCCCCGGCCGCCGAGATGACTTCCCGCGGGGCGTCGAAGACTTTCTCGTAGCGGCCGAGATAGCAGGGGTCGTGGTAAGTGAGTCGTTTGTTGCGCAGTTTCTCGTCATCCAGCTTCAGAGCACCGCTGGCGACCAGGTCGGCCAACAGCTCGGAATGATGGATGGTCTCGACCTCGAAGTCATCTTTGAGAGTGGGGTACTCACGTCGAAAAGTGTGAAAACAGTGGGGACAGGGGGCGACGATTTTTTCGACCCCATGCTGCTCGAAGCGATCGATGTTCTCACCTGCGAGGGTCTGGAACTGGAGCTCCTCACCCTGACGGCGCGAATGATGACCGCTGCACGACTCGCTCTCCAGTACGCCGTAGCTCACACCCACCCGGTTGAAGATCGTAACCATGGCTTCGAGGCTGCTGCGGGCATCTTCGTTGTAGTTCCAAACACAGCCGAGCCAGAGCAGGTACTCAGTTCTGCCCTCTTCGAACAACGGCATCCCGAGCTCCTCGATCAGCTTTCTTCTTGCGTCCTTGGGTGCCGCGAAGGGGTTGCCGTAGCGCTCGATGGACTGCAGAAACTCGTTGGCCACCATGCCCTTGCCGGTGGAGAGTGCCTGCGCCCGCTTGGCCCCGATCAGAACCTCGAGATGCTCGATACCGACCGGACAGATATCCTCGCAGGCGCCACAACTTGTGCATTGCCCGAGAGCGGTCTCACTGATCACCGGACCGACCAATGGACCCTCCTGGCCGAGCATGGCGCGGCCATCGAGGATAAAGCCGCGCGGATTGAGCTCCTGATCACAAATCCAGGCCGGACACTGCTCGGTGCAGCGCTTGCACTCCACACAGGTCAGAAAGTCCATCCGCATCTTCCAGGGCACGTCGGCCATGCTCTCGAGCCCGAAAGAGATCTCCTCCTCCGAGTCGGCCAGCTCATCGATATCCAGATCGAGAGGGAGATATTCACCCAGAGTGAAAGTGCGGAAGAAGATGTCGATCGGCGCCATCAGGATATGGAAGTGCTTGGAGCGGAGGATCAGTGGCGGGAAGGCGAGAATCAGAAGAGCATGGAGCCACCAGTTGGCTCTTTGCCACGGCAGCTCATCGCTGAGACCCCAGAGGTAGGTCAGCATCAGCAGCAGGATCATGAAAGCCACGATCCCGGAGCTCCACGACTTCGGGTCGGGTGAGATCTTGACCAGAACAAACCGCCGAAAGATAAGGCCGACGATGGCGATGCTGACCAGGACCGCTAATATCGCGAGGCCGGTCTTGAAGACGGGCAGGCCCTGGCCCAAGATGACGGCCAGAAACGGCACTCCAAACGGCTCCAGAAAGTGATCGATGGTCTCCAAACCAAAGCAGAGAAAGCCGACGAAGACGACGGCATGAAGAAATCCGATGATGGGTCGACCACCGATGACCTTCGATTGAAACAGGACCTCCTTGACCACCCGTAGCAACCGCTCGGCGAGCCGGTCGGTGCGCCTGCGGTCTGCGGGACCCGCGAAAATGAGGCCCAATTTTGGTGAGAGGTCTTTGAGGAACAGGGCGACGCTGACTGCGGTGAGCAGCAGCAGGAGAACGCGTTCCCACCCGGCAAACGTCATCGCTTCACTTCCTTCTCACTCATTGGCGTCGGCGAAAATGCTACCACGGCCGATCGGCGAGTTTGTCCTGTTTCCTGCTAGCTTGACAGTGCCTTGGGACGGCTGCTTAAATGCCGAGGAACCGAGATGAACCCACAGGCCTTGCGACTCATTCCTCCCGGGTCTCGGGAGGATTTTTTGTGACCTCGAAAGTCATCCTCATCGCGAGTTTGACCGAGAGACCCGAGGGCGAAGAACTCTCGGCGCTTTCCGGCGTGGCCGACATCCTGGAGGTGAGGGCCGATCTGGTGGGCGACATCGAGCCCGATTGGTTGCGTGACCGATTCTCGGGGCAGCTTCTCTTTACTCTCAGAAGCCGGGCCGAGGGTGGGAGCTCCGAGGCCTCGTCGGCGCGGCGATATCAGCGTCTGGCCGAGGCGGCACACCACTACGATCTGGTCGACCTCGAGGGGCAGCGTGACCTACACCCGGAGCTGTTGGCGGCGGTGCCCGAGGATCGGCGGATCATCTCCTGGCACGGTTCGCCGTCCACCTTCCCCGACCTGACGGGTGTCTTCGAGCGGCTGTCCGCCGAGGGGGCCAGGTATTACAAGCTGGTGCCCGGCGCCACCGAACCGAGACATGCCCTGTCCCCTCTGGCTGTTCTCAATTCCCTGCAGCGTGATGATCTGATCGCCTTTGCCTCGGGTGCGGTGGGGGCCTGGACTCGTTTGATCGCTCCCCGCTTGGGAGCACCGCTGGTCTACGGCTCGGTGACGGAGATGCCGGCAGCCGCCGGGCAACCGAGCATCGTCAGGTTGCAGAGAGATTTCGGTCTGCCCGACCTGCCCGAGGTGGAGCGACTCAATGGTCTGGTGGGCTGTCCGGTCGCGCACAGCCTGTCGCCGGCGCTGCACAACGGGCTCTACCGCCGACTCGGTCTGCCGGCTCTCTATCTACCGTTCCACGTCGAGGCCTTTGGCGACTTCTGGTTGGATATCGTGGAGAGCGGGAGTCTGCAGGTTCTGGGTTTTGATCTGCGGGGGCTGAGTGTCACGGCGCCCCACAAGGGTGCGGCGCTGGCGGTGGCGGGGGCGGCGAGCCCGTTGGCCGAGATCGTCGGCGCGGCCAACACTCTGACCTGGAACCAGGGTGTGTGGGAGGCCGAGAACACCGATCCGGAGGGGATCATGGGAGCCTTGACGAGTCGCCGCATGACTGTCGATGGCCTGTCGGCGGCGGTGCTGGGGGCCGGCGGCGCCGGTCGCGCCGCGGTCTTTTCCCTCTCCCATGCCGGCGCCCGTGTGGTGCTTTTCAACCGCGGGGTCGAGAGGGGGCGGCGGATGGCCGATCAGCTGAAGGTTCCCTTCACACCGCTGGCCGAGCTCGACCCGGGGCGCTTCGACCTGCTCATTCACGCCACCGCCCTGGGTCGCGACGAGGAGGACGAGCTACCGTTTGATCCGCGATTCCTACACCGGGATACGGTGGTGGTGGATCTGGTCTACAAGGAGTCGGAGCCGACCCGACTGGTCGAGGAAGTGCGGGCGCATGGTGGTCGAGCCATCGACGGACGCGAGCTTCTGCTTCATCAGGCCGTCTCCCAGTTCCGGCTGATGACCGGAGAGGAGCTGCCCCTGGAAGACGGACGAGAGATTCTGGGTCTGAAGGGCGGTGTTTGAGCCATGACGGTTAAGCGGGCAACACCGCATCTGCGGGAGTTCTTGGCCGATAGTCTGACGCCACTCGGGGTCTATCGCCGCCTGGCCGCGAGCTCGCCATTCCGCTTCTTGTTCGAGAGTGTCACCGGCGGTGATCAGGTATCGCGGTACAGCTTTCTCGGCGCTGACCCGACCGCGATCTACAGCCTCTATCCGGACCGACTCGAAGTGGCCAGAGACGGCGAGACGCATCGCCTGCCCGGCCCGGCGTTGGACAGCCTGCGCCAGGTTATCGGCAGCATTGAAGCCGAGCGGGGGCCGCTCCCATTTACCGGCGGCTTTGTCGGGTTTTTTGGCTACGACCTGGTGCGGATGCTGGAGCGACTGCCGCACAGGCCCGTCGACCGGTTCGAGCTGCCGGTGGCCGTGCTGGCGCGGTTCGACACGCTGGTGGTCTTCGATCATGTCCGCCAACGGGTCGAGGTCATCTCCAACGAGATCGAGGGTGAGGTCGATCGCGACGAGGCGCTTGCCCGTCTCGACGAGATCAGTAGTCTGCTCACCACGGCCGGTCAGGGCTGGGCTGTGGAGCTGCCGCAGAGCGGGGAAGCGGAGCCGATGGCGACGGCCCCCAGCCTCGACGGGCCGAATTTCCGCGCCGCCGTTCGCCGGGCCAAGGAGCTCATAGCCGATGGCGAGATCTTCCAGGTAGTGATTGCGCGCCGGTGGATGCTGGAGGCGCGGGCGGAGCCGCTGTCGCTCTACCGGGCGCTCAGGATGGTGAATCCGAGCCCCTATATGGTGCTCCTCGAGTCGCCGGAGGTGTCGCTGGTGGGGGCGTCCCCCGAGATGCTGGTGCGCAAGACCGGTCCCCGTGTCGAGACCCGGCCGATCGCCGGGACCCGGCCGCGGAGCGCCGAGCCGGAGGAGGACCGGAGACTTGCCGAAGATCTGCTGGCCGATGCCAAGGAATGCGCGGAGCACGTCATGCTGGTCGATCTCGGCCGTAGTGATCTCGGTCGGGTAGCCTCCGCAGGGAGCGTTCATGTGAATAGCTTTATGGATGTGGAGCGCTACAGTCACGTCATGCACATCGTCTCCAATGTCGAAGGGGCGATCGCCAGCGACAAGACGGCTCTGGATGCCCTGCTGGCTTGCTTCCCGGCTGGGACCGTCTCCGGCGCGCCAAAGGTCCGCGCCATGGAGGTCATCGACGAGCTGGAGCCCGAGGCTCGAGGACCCTATGCCGGGGCCGTCGGCTACCTCTCTTTCTCCGGCGATCTCGACACCTGTATCACGATACGAACCCTGGTGGTCCGCGGCGACGAGATTTCGGTAACCGCCGGGGCCGGGATCGTCGCCGATTCCGATCCCGAGACGGAAGAGAAGGAGACGGAGAACAAAGCGGCGGCTCTGCTGGCCGCGGTCGACCTGGCTCGTAGGCTGGAGACGTCATGATCGTGATGATCGACAACTACGACTCCTTCACCTACAACCTGGTGCAGCTGCTCTGGAGCCGAGGGGTCGAGGTGGAGGTGCTGCGCAACGATGCCGCCAGCGTCGACGAGGTCCTGGCTCGACAACCCCGGGGGATCATTCTCTCGCCCGGTCCGGGCCGACCCGAAGGCGCTGGAATCTGTGTAGACCTCGTGCGCAGCCGACCACCGGTGCCTCTGCTGGGCGTCTGTCTAGGGCATCAGGTGCTGGGGGCCGCCTTTGGTGCCGAGATCGGCCGGGCCCCGCGGCTCATGCACGGCAAGACCTCTTTGATCCGGCATCTCGATCGGGGTGTTTTCAAGTCGCTGTCCAACCCTTTCGAGGCGACCCGGTACCACAGTCTGGAGGTTCGGCAAGAGAGCCTGCCGGCAGAGCTCGAGCCTCTAGCCTGGAGCGACGAGGAGACACTCATGGGAATGCGCCACCGGGAGCTGCCCTACCAGGGAGTTCAATTTCACCCCGAATCGATCCTCACCATCGAAGGCCCGCAGCTGATGGCCAATTTCCTGGCCGAGTGTGACGGCGAGACGCGGGACCCAGGCAGGGAGGGATAGCGTCGTGCTCGAGCCCACCCAGGCTCTGGCCAAGTTGGTTGCCGGCAACGATCTGAGCCGGGCGGAGATGGAGCACCTCTTCGGGCGCCTCATGGACGGCCAGGTCGCTGATCCCCTCAAGGCCGGCCTGCTTATTGCGCTGGCGATGAAGGGGGAGAGCGCCGACGAGATCGCCGGAGCGGCGGCGGCCATGCGGCGCCGAGTGGTGGCGGTTTCGACCCGACGGGAGAACCTGGTGGACACCTGTGGAACCGGTGGCGACGGCAGGGGCAGCTTCAATATCTCCACCGCGGCCGCGCTGGTGACGGCGGCAGCCGGGGTGGCGGTTGCCAAGCACGGCAACCGGTCGGTGTCCAGCCGCTGCGGGAGCGCCGATGTCCTGGCGGCGCTCGGCGTGGAGCTGGATATCGATGCCGAGAGGGCGGGCAGGTCTCTGGACGAGGTGGGTATCGCCTTCTTGTTTGCTCCCCGACTTCATCCGGCCATGCGCGAGGTCATGCCTGTGCGCCGGGAGCTCGGTGTGAGGACCATCTTCAATGTGCTGGGACCGCTCACCAACCCGGCCGGGGCCCGACGACAGCTGGTCGGCGTCTACTCGGCGCATCTGGTCGACCTCATCGCCCAGGTGCTCGCCAAGCTGGGGTGCGAGCATGCGCTGGTGGTCCATGGTGCCGACGGGCTGGACGAGATCAGCACTACCGGTGCCACAAAGATCGCCGAGGTCAGAGGCGGAGAGGTCGAGAGCTATACCCTGGAGCCCGAAGAGCTGGGTCTGGAGCGGGTGGAACCGGCGGTGCTGGACGGCGACGGCCCCGAGGCCAACGCCGAGACGATGCGCCGCCTGCTGGGCGGGGGCGAGGGTCCGTTGACCGAGATCACTCTGCTCAACGCGGGTGCCGCCATCTGGGTCGGTGGAGGAGCCAAAGACCTGGCCAGCGGCCTGGAGAAAGCGCGTGAGACCTGGCGCTCGGGGGCGGCAGCGCGGAAGCTCGAGCAGTTGGTCGAGTACAGCAGGGGGCGCCGGTGACCACCGAGTCCACCGACATCTTGCAACAGATTGCCGAGCACCGTCGCCGCCGTCTGGCCGAGATGGAGCCGCAAGATCAACCCGCCTTGGCAGCGGGCGGCCTGGCAGTCGAATCACGCCCCAAGACGGGTTCTTTCAGTGCCGCCCTTGGCGCCAAGCGGGGCAACGCCATCGTCGCCGAGGTCAAGCTGGGCTCGCCCCGTCTGGGGTCGCTGGTGGATCGGATCGACCCCGGCAAGCAGGCCCACATCTATGCCGACAACGGGGCCGCCGCTCTCTCGGTGGTGGTGGAGCCGGATTTCTTCCACGGCAGCTACGAGTTGCTTGCGGCATGCAAAGAGGCCTCGGGTCTGCCGGCCCTGGCCAAGGACTTTGTGGTGGATCCCCGGCAGGTCGAGTGGGCGGCGGCAGCCGGTGCCGATGCGGTGCTGTTGATTGCCGCTCTGCTGGAAGCAGACGAGCTCGAGCGGTACGCCGAGAGCGCCCGGAATCTCGGGATGGAGCCGTTGATCGAAATCCATGGCGCCGCCGACCTGGACAAGCTAGCCGGTGGAGACTGGCCGCTGGTGGGGGTCAACAATCGGGATCTGCGGACCTTCGAAGTACGCCTCGACCACTCCATCGAGCTGGTGCCGCAGCTGCCGGCGGCGGCGCTCAAGGTGGCCGAGAGCGGCATCGCCACCGCCGCCGACTTGAGAAGGCTCGCCGCCGCCGGCTTCGACGCCTTTCTCATCGGCGAATCGCTGCTGCTGTCGGATGATCCCGCTCGACTGCTGGGCGAGCTCCGGTCATGACTAATGCCAAGGTGAAGATTTGTGGCGTCACCCGGGCCGAGGACGCCCGGCTGGCCGCCGAGCTCGGCGCCGACTACCTGGGGCTCAACTTCTTTGCCGCCAGCCCCCGGTTGGTGGAGCCGGAGCGAGCCGTGGAGATTGCCCGGGCGGTCCGGGGCCGGCTGGCGATCGTCGGGGTATTTGTCAACGAGAGCCGGGAGCGGATCGAAGCGATCGCCGACGCGGTTCCCTTGGACCTCATTCAGCTCCACGGCGACGAGGGACCCGAGGAGGTGGCGGCCTTTGGGCGGCGCGCCATCAAGGTCTTTCGGGTGCGCAAGGATTTTGACCCGGCCCTAGTCGCTGCCTACCCGACGGCGGGGGCGTTGCTTTTCGACTGTGGCCATCCGTCGCTCTATGGCGGCACCGGTTCGGCCTGGCCCTATGAGAGGATCGCGGGGCTGGAGGTCGAACAGCCGGTATGGGTGGCCGGCGGCATAGGTCCCGAGAATGTCCGGCAGGCGGTCCAGCTGAGCGGTGCCGATGGCATCGATGTCTGCTCGGGGGTGGAGTCGAGCCCCGGGGTCAAGGATCACGATGCGATGAAGCGACTCTTCCAAGAGGTACGACATGGCCAAGAAGCAACCTGATGTGGCGGGGTATTTCGGGCCGTATGGTGGGCGCTATGTGCCCGAGACCCTGATGGCACCGCTCGAGCAGTTGGCGCAGGGGTACGACAAGGCGCGCAGACAGAAGAAGTTCAAACGGCGGCTGGGCAAGCTGCTGCGCCATTATGCTGGGCGCCCCACCCCGCTCTACTTTGCCAAGCGACTGAGCGAAGAGTTGGGGGGCGCGCGCATCTACCTCAAACGCGAGGACCTCCTGCACACCGGGGCGCACAAGATCAACAACGCCATCGGTCAAGCGCTGTTGGCTCAGGAGATGGGCAAAGAGCGAGTCATTGCCGAGACCGGGGCCGGGCAACACGGTGTGGCCACCGCCACGGCGGCCGCCCTGCTGGGCCAGGAGTGCACAATATACATGGGCGTGGAGGACATGCGCCGTCAACGGCTCAATGTCGAGCGCATGCGGCTGCTGGGTGCGGAGGTGGTGCCGGTCGACGCCGGCAGCTGCACGCTGAAGGACGCCATCAACGAGGCGCTCCGCGATTGGGTGACCAATGTACGCACCACCCACTACATCCTGGGCTCGGTGCTGGGCCCCGATCCCTATCCGCGAATGGTGCGGGACTTCCACCGGGTCATCGGTCAGGAGACCAAGGCCCAGCTCAAAAAACAGACAAAGCAGGACTGGCCCCATCTGGCGGTGGCCTGTGTGGGCGGCGGCAGCAACTCGATCGGACTCTTCAGCGCTTTTCTGGACGAGCCTCGAACGCGGTTGATCGGGGTGGAGGCGGGGGGCCGGGGCTCGGCACTGGGCGAGCACGCAGCCCGTTTCCAAGGTGGCTCCTTGGGGGTTCTCCACGGCACCCGCACCCTGGTGCTGCAGAACGAGGATGGTCAGATCTCCACCACCCATTCGATCTCGGCCGGGCTGGACTATCCCGCTGTCGGTCCCGAGCACGTCGAGCTCCACGACCGCGGCCGGGTGGAGTACACCGCGGTGAGCGACTCCGAGGCCATCGACGCTTTTCATCTCTTGGCCTCCACCGAAGGCATCCTCATGGCCCTGGAGACGGCGCATGCGGTGGCCGAGGTGACAAAACACGCTCCCCAGCTCTCCGCCGAGAGAATCGTCGTCATCAATCTGTCCGGGCGGGGCGACAAGGATGTCGAGTCGGTGATGGCGTTTGAAGAGGAGCGACGCTCCGCGAACGGCGACAGCCCCGAGGAGCGACCGCACCCGGCGGCGACCTGGAAGAGGATCGAGTGGGGAGAGAGCCGATGAGCTCCATCGATCGAGTCTTCGAGAAGTGCCGGCAGGAGAAACGAGCCGCCTTCATCCCCTATCTAACCGCCGGCGACCCGGACTTGAAGCGGTCGGCAGAGCTACTCGAGGCGCTGGTGGCCGGTGGTGCCGACTTGATCGAGCTGGGAGTGCCGTTTAGCGATCCGATCGCCGACGGTCCGGTAATCCAGAGGGCCGCCGTGCGGGCCCTGGAAGCGGGCACCAATCTCTCCCGGATTCTCGAGTTGGTCGCCGAGCAGCGGGATCGGCTCGGGGTTCCCATCGTCCTGTTCAGTTACTTCAATCCGATTCACGCCCGTGGTGTCGAGGCGTTTGCCGACCAGGCCCGCTCGTCGGGGGTGGACGGCCTGCTCTGTCTCGATCTGCCACCCGAGGAGGCGCGCGCGGAGCTTATTCCTGAGCTGAGGGAGAGGGGCATCGACACCATCTTTCTGCTGGCGCCGACGAGCACCAAAGCCAGGGAAAAGCGGGTCGCCGCGGCCTCATCGGGGTTTGTCTACTATGTCTCGCGGACCGGGGTCACCGGTGTCAAAGCCGATTTGGCCGACGAGCTGCTCCGGGATGCCAAGCGTCTGCGGCGACGGGTCCCTCTGCCGCTGGCCGTGGGCTTTGGCATCTCGACCCCCGAACAGGTGGAGGCGGTGTCGAAGGTTGCGGATGGTGTGGTGGTGGGGAGCGCTCTGGTCCGGATCGTGGAGGAGAGGGGCTCGGATCCGGATCTGGCCCGGCACATTGAAGCGGAGGTGCGCAGGCTGTCGAGCCCGCTGCATGTCGGCCGCCGCCGCAAGACCGCCGACAAGGAATGAGTATGGAGACGACGGTCACACGGCAGATCTCCGCCACCGTCCACGGCCGGTATCTGATCCGGTCCGCTACGACTGACTGTCGCGGCCTGATCATCGGCTTCCACGGCTATGGCAACAACGCTGAGCATCTGCTGGAGGAGACGGCGGCGATCCCCGGTGTCTCCGACTGGACGCTGGTGGCGGTGCAGGCACTCCACCCCTTCTACAACAACAAGACCGGAGAGGTGGTGGCCAGCTGGATGACCAAGCTGGACCGGGAGCTGGCCATCGACGACAACATCCGCTACGTCAGCGGTGTGGTGGAGCAGGTCCAGGAAGAGACCGGTGTGGAAGGCCCCCTGGTACATCTGGGCTTCTCACAGGGAGTCGCCATGGCCTACCGGGCGGCAGCCGGCGCCGGGCACCCGAGCCAGGGCCTGATCGCGCTGGGCGGTGACGTGCCGCCCGAGCTGGCCGAGCGAGATCTGGACGGCTTTCCGCCGGTGCTCATCGGCCGCGGCAACCGCGAAGAGTGGTACAGCGAAAAACATCTCGAGGCC
>Ga0255057_10001555_pt1 | contig 12793 bp, 14 predicted proteins | sample Cases_109_6_MG_FD_189022 | JGI IMG/M metagenome (GOLD analysis project Ga0255057, IMG submission 189022) | Seawater microbial communities from Amundsen Gulf, Northwest Territories, Canada - Cases_109_6 | ecosystem: Environmental > Aquatic > Marine > Gulf | place: Canada: Northwest Territories... | reverse complement strand
GAGGTTCGTCGCCTTGCAGCGCATCGATTTGGGCATCGACGTACTGGAGGTCTTCGAGCGAACCTCCAAGCCCTGGCGGGGGAGCTGAGCGGCACGCTCCGGGCGCCGGTTATCGCGTTGCGGCAGCCTCTTTATTCCGATAGAAGACTCACCCTCTTTCCTAGTGTGCGGCCCGCGATGGCGCCGCCGGAGGCTGGCCCCCCCGTGTTCACCGGCATCATCACCGATCTCGGCTCCGTCAGGACCGTCGAAAAGCGCGGCGATTGGCGCCTCGTGCTCGACACCCGCTTCGATACGGAGCAGATCGCGATCGGTGCTTCGATTGCCTGTTCGGGGGCCTGCCTGACGGTTGTCGAGACCGGACCCGGTTGGTTCGCCGTCGATGTCTCGGCGGAGACGCTGTCCAAGACGACGCTTGGGGCGTGGGGGGAAGGGACGGCGGTCAACCTCGAGAGGTCACTGAGGGTTGGCGACGAGCTGGGCGGCCATCTGGTCTCCGGTCACGTGGACGGCGTAGCGACGATCCGCGAGCGTCGGCCGGAAGGGGATTCTCTTCGCTTCACCGTCGAGGCGCCGGCGCCGCTGGCGCGGTTCATCGCCGCCAAGGGTTCGGTGACGCTCGATGGTGTGTCCCTGACGGTGAACGAGGTCGATGCCGAGAGCTTCGGCATCAACGTCATCGCACACACGGCCCGGGTGACCACGCTCGGTCGGCTCCAGGTCGGGGACAGGGTCAACCTGGAAATAGATCTCCTGGCGCGTTACGTTGAGCGCCTTCACAAGCACGACGGATAGCAGCGGCAGCAAAGACCATGGAAGAAAAACCGCACCTACTGATCGTCGAGGCCCGATTTTACGACGACCTTGCCGAAGAGCTGGCGGCCGGCGCCGTGGCGGAACTGGACCGGGCCGGTTGTTCATATAAGAAAGTTAGCGTGCCTGGGGTCTTCGAGATCCCCGCGGCGATCCGTATGGCCATTCGCTCGCTGGATTTCTATTCCGGGAGTCGCCGCTTCGACGGCTACATCGCGCTTGGCAGCGTCATTCGCGGAGAGACGACGCACTATGACTACATCTGCGCCGAATCGGCCCGCAAGCTCCAGGACCTCGCTTGCGAGTATGCCTTGGCGCTGGGCTACGGCATCCTGACCTGCGAGAGCGAGGAGCAGGCCTGGGAACGTGCCAGCAGGGACAAGAAAGACAAAGGCGGCGATGCCGCCCGGGCGTGTCTAGCGATGATCGACATCAAGCGGCAGTTCCATCTTTATCCCCGTTGAGCGCGCGAGGACCCGGAAAAGACATGGCCAGTACGGACGGCAAGCTGTCCGCGAGACGGAGCACCGCGCGGCTATTCGCGATTCAGGCGCTATACGAGATTGTCTTGAGCGGGCGAGCGGGCGCCGACGTCGTGGCCAACTTCCTGGAAAGCCGCATACCCGAGGAAACGGTGGCGCGGGGGTACGGCCCCCCGGACAAAAAACTATTTTGCGATCTGGTGGCCAATGTCGAGCGCGAGGCGCATGATATCGACAATCTCCTGATCGCGGTCTTGGCGGAGGACTGGCCGTTGGACCGCCTGGAGACTTTGCTCCATGTCCTGCTGAGAGCGGCCGTCTTCGAGCTTGCTTGGCGGCCGGAGGTACCGGCCCGGGTGGTCATCAACGAGTACGTCGACCTGGCCCACGCGTTCTTCTCGGAGGGCCAGCCGGGGATGGTCAACGGCCTGCTGGACAACCTTGGCCGCCAACTGCGACCGGAGGAATTCCATGACCAGGGTGCCCGGTGAGTTCGAGCTGATCGAGACTTACTTCGCGCCCCTGGCGGCGGCACAGGCCGGGAGTTTCGGATTGCGCAACGACGCGGCCGTCGCGCGGGTGTCGCCCGGTCACCAGCTGGTGGCCACCTCGGACATGCTGATCGCCGGGGTGCACTTTCTGGCGGACGATCCGCCCGACGCGATCGGTGCCAAGTGCCTGGCGGTCAATCTGTCCGATCTCGCCGCCATGGGCGCCCGACCGCTCGGGTATCTCCTTTCGATTTGCTGGCCGCGAGCGCCGGAGGACAAATGGGTGGAGGCCTTCACGCAAGGCCTCGCCCCTATGCAAGAGCGCTATGATTGCCATTTGCTCGGCGGTGACACGACCAGCGGCTCGGCGGGCCTGGTGATCTGCGTAACGGCGATCGGCGAGATAGCGGACGGTCGGGCGCTCACCCGCTCGGGCGCCCGGGAGGGCGAGCGGGTCTACGTCTCGGGAACCTTGGGAGATGCCGCCTTGGGGTTGGCGATCCTGCAGCACGAGATCGACGCTGCCGGCGAAGGCACCCACCGCCATCTGATCGAACGGTACCGCGCCCCCACACCGCGCCTCGCGCTGGGCCGAGCCTTGGCGGACAAAGGCCTGGCGAGCGCATGCCTCGACGTATCGGACGGGCTTCTCGCCGATGCCGGGCACATCGCCGAGGCCTCGGGTCTGCGGGTAACCATCGAGCAGGCTCGGGTGCCGCTTTCGCAGGAGGCCGAAATGCTGCTGAAGCGCGATCCGAGCCTCTGGCCGCGCGTCTTGTCCGGGGGGGATGACTATGAGCTGCTGTTCACCGTCGGCGCCGAGCGCGTGGGTGAGGTGGAAGATCTGGCGGCCGCGCTTGAGCTGCCCCTGACGCCTATCGGCCATGCAGAGGAAGGGCGGGGCGTCCTTCTCGTCGCCCCCGACGGCACGCGGTCGGAAGGCCGCGACGGAGGTTGGCGTCATTTCTAAAGTCGGCAGCTTAATCTCTTATTAACATTGATATTTCTAACATTGGAGAGCGGCGGCGCTTGGTGAGATCTTGGCGCGCGCCGATCTCCAGCAACGGCCCTGTCCATGAAACGGCCCTGTCCATGAAACGGCCCTGTCCATGAAACGGCTTTTCATCGTCTTCGTGTTGCTCGCCCTGGTAAGCGCCGGCGGTGCCGCGGCCTGGTGGTTTCTCGTCGGCCAGAAGCAAGGGGATTTCGCGGAGGTCGTCTTCAACACCGGACCGCACCCCGGTGTCATCGAGTTCGAGCCCTTCGTCGTCCCGGTTCTTCACTCCGGCGAGGTCACGCACCATCTGACGATGAGTCTCAAGATCGCGGTCACCGACGAAGAACACGTCGAGCGCGGCCTTGCCCTGATGCCGCGCTTGAAGGACTCGATCCTGACCGAGTTCCAAGGGCTCTACGCCATGCGCCTGGTCACCCAGCAAGGGTTCGATAATCCGTTGGTGCGCCAGCGGATCAAAGTCGCCAGCGAGCGGGTCTTGGGTCCCGGCGTGGTGACCGGCATAGATCTCGCCATCTCACAGAACCGGCGCCCGCCGAAGGCCTGAGCGGACGGGATTCGGGGCGGTTTGCCATTTCCCCATCGGTGTACCCGCGAAGCGGTTGCCTTCGATGGGGCGTTCTGGCATGTTGCGCCGCGAAAAAATTGGGGGATTCCCCAAGGGGGCCTGCATCTCCGGTTCCGTCCGGCGCCGGACTGGCATTAAAGGGAAGTCACATGACAGTCGAGCTTTGGTTTGCTATCGCCTGTGGCGTGCTTGCGATCGGTTACGGCATAGCGACATCGAAAAGTGTGCTTTCGGCACCGGCCGGCAGCGAGAAGATGCAGCAGATCGCCGCCGCGGTGCAGGAGGGTGCGAAAGCCTATCTGAACCGCCAATACCGGACCATTGCCATGGTCGGCGTGGTGATCTTCATCATTCTTGTCTTGCTGTTGAACTTGAAGGTCGGCATTGGCTTTTTGGTCGGCGCGGTGCTGTCCGGCGCGGCTGGCTATATCGGGATGCTTGTCTCGGTCAGGGCAAACGTGCGCACCGCCGAGGCGGCGCGTACCGGGCTGGCTGAGGGGCTTTCGCTGGCTTTTCGGGCCGGCGCCGTCACCGGTATGTTGGTCGCCGGTCTCGCCCTCTTGGCGGTCACCGGCTACTACGCACATCTGCTGGGTACGGGCGCGCACGGGCGTGAGCTGATCGAGCCTTTGGTGGCGCTTGGCTTCGGCGCTTCGCTGATTTCGATCTTCGCGCGTCTCGGCGGCGGCATCTTCACCAAAGGGGCGGATGTGGGCGCCGACCTGGTCGGCAAGGTCGAGGCCGGAATTCCCGAGGACGATCCGCGAAATCCCGCCGTCATCGCCGACAACGTTGGCGACAACGTGGGCGATTGCGCCGGCATGGCGGCGGACCTATTCGAGACCTATGCCGTCACGGTGGTCGCGACGATGGTTCTGGCGTCCATCTTCTTCGCCGGGACGGACCATATGGCTTCGATGATGGCCTATCCCCTGGTGATCGGCGGCGGCTGCATCGTGACCTCGATCATCGGCACTTTCTTCGTCAAGCTCGGCGCCTCGCAGAACATCATGGGCGCCCTTTATAAGGGCTTCATCACCTGTGCCGTGCTCTCCGCGATCCTTCTCTTGCCGCTCACCGCATGGGTTATCGGCTTGGGAACGGAGTATACCACCAAGAACGCGACCTTTACCGGATGGCACCTTTATTTCAGCGGCGTTGTCGGCCTGCTGATCACCGGCGGCCTCATCTGGGTGACCGAATACTACACCGGTACGGACTATCGTCCGGTCCGCTCGGTGGCCCAGGCCTCGACGACGGGGCATGGGACCAATGTGATCCAGGGGCTTGCCGTCTCGATGGAAGCGACCGCCATTCCGGCGCTTATCATCGTCGCCGGGATCATTGCAACCTATATGCTGGCGGGGCTTTTCGGCATCGCCATCGCGGTGACCACGATGCTCGCTCTGGCGGGCATGGTGGTGGCCCTCGATGCCTATGGGCCGGTCACGGACAACGCCGGCGGCATCGCCGAGATGGCCAATCTCGACGAAGAGGTGCGCAAGACCACCGATGCGCTCGACGCGGTCGGCAACACCACCAAGGCGGTGACCAAGGGCTACGCCATCGGCTCGGCCGGTCTCGGCGCGCTGGTGCTGTTCGCCGCCTATACCTTGGACCTCGAGTTCTTCATCAACGAGGGTCTGATCGATGTGCCCGGCGGCGTGGACTTCTCGCTGTCGAACCCCTTCGTCGTCGTCGGTCTGTTCGTCGGCGGCATGCTGCCTTATCTGTTCGGCGCCCTCGGCATGATGGCGGTCGGCCGCGCCGCCGGGGCCGTGGTGAACGAGGTCCGCCGGCAATTCCGCGAAATTCCCGGCATCATGGAAGGTACCGGAAAGCCGGAATACGGCACTTGTGTGGATCTTCTGACCAAGGCCGCCATTCGGGAGATGATCATTCCCTCGATGCTGCCGGTGCTCTCGCCGATCGTTCTGTATTTGATCATCTGGGCCATCGCGGATAAGGCCGCGGCGTTCGCCGCGCTCGGCGCCATGCTGTTGGGCGTCATCGTGACCGGAATTTTCGTTGCGATCTCCATGACCGCCGGCGGCGGCGCTTGGGACAATGCGAAAAAGTTCATCGAGGATGGCAACCACGGCGGCAAGGGGAGCGAGGCGCACAAGGCGGCGGTCACCGGCGATACCGTGGGCGATCCCTACAAGGACACGGCCGGTCCCGCCGTCAATCCGATGATCAAGATCACCAACATCGTTGCCTTGCTGCTTTTGGCGGTGCTTGCCGCCTGAGGGTGCCTCGGCAAAACCGTTGGGCCGGGGGCCGGGTTTCTTTCAGTGGAAAGGGGCCCAGCCCACCCCGCCGGAGCGGCCGATCTTTGTCGGCGTCTCGTCCGAAAGCGCCGCGTCAGAACGGCTGTACCGGGTCGCCGGGATCGGTGGGCAGGCGGCCGAAGTTGCCGAGCAGTTGCTGCATGACGGTCAGTTCCTTGCCTTCGGTCGGCGTCTCACGGTCGACCGGATCGATGGCCTGGCCGTCGTAGATGGTCAGGTAGCGGGTGTCATCGACGACGCCGACTTGATCGAACTCTATGACCAGGACACTTCGGTCGGTTACCTCGGGAGCATAGAAGGCGAATTGTTCGACCCTTTGGCCTATATAGTACCATGTGTTGTCGAGGAAGGTGGAAACCGACGAGGGCGTGCCCAATCGGGCAACGATGTCCTCTTTGGTGTCGATCCCCGGGTTGATCGATTCCATATCCTCGATATCGGGCATATTGCCGCGAATTGAGACGCGGCCTTGACAGGCGCTGAGGGCGAGAACGGTGGCAAGCGCGAGCGCCGATACCAATATCCATCCACCGCCTCCGCCGGAGCGGTGACGCCTTCCGGAAGTAGGATGATGTAGATTGGGCCGCGCCATGACCGATGATTAACCCGAGTACCTCTACCATTTCAAGCCAATAATTTAGTCGCACTGTCTTAAGGGTCGAACCGCACGGGCCGCAATGATCTTCAAGCGCTTTCAGAAAAAGGCGGAACGCGAGCGCCAAGCCGGCACGCTCTACGAGTGTATCGTAAGGCAGGCCCGCGAGCCTGAGCTCTACACGCGCTATGACGTGCCGGACGACTTGGATGGGCGCTTCGAGATGATCGCGTTGCATACCTTTCTCGTGCTCAACCGTCTAAAGCGCGGCAATCCGGACGCCGCGCACCTGGCGCAAGCGCTCTACGATGTGTTCTTCCGTGATATGGACGACAGCTTGCGACAGATGGGCGCCGGCGACCTTGGGGTTGGCAAGAAGGTAAAGCGCATGGCGGAAGCCTTCTCGGGTCGCATCGCCGCTTACGACAGTGGCCTGGCGGCGGCCTCGGGCGACACCCTGGAGGAGGCGCTGCGCCGCAATCTCTATGGTACGCTCGAGCATGTGGAGCGCGATGTCGTCTCGGCTATGGCACGCTACATGCGCGGTCAGTGCGACCGGCTCGCCCGGCAGGATCAGGAAGATATGGCCGCCAGCGGGGAGATCGATTTCATGGATCCCAAAGCGTGTCCTTGAGTGGCGCGCGCTTATAGCGGGCAATATCGGTGGATCGTGATTTCGATGACCTGCTTGAGGAAAGTCGTTGACCCTATAACCCCTATCTCATATGTTGCGCGGCTTCCCAAAAAGCCTTGAAAGGATGGCGTTCTCCCCGTGTCGGTCAATCAATCGCCGCGACCGGAATTTTCCAGGCCGATTGGCCGGGAGCGGTTGGCAGAGGCGCCACTCAAGGAAAGTATCCGTGCCACGGCCGATGAACGGTGCGCGCTGGCCCGTCGCCTGGAATTGGTTGCCTTGGACGGCCTGAGCGCGGAGTTCGACGTCATGCCCGGCCAGGGGAACGGCCTGCTCGGTATTCACGGTCGGCTCGCGGCGACGGTGACGCAACTTTGCGTGATAACGCTTGAGCCGATCAAGACGACGCTCAACGAATCTTTCGAGGTGGTCTATGCTTTTGAAGACGGGGCCGCTGACGCTTGCCGAATGCGGGCGGGCCTCGATCCGGACGAGGAGCTCCCGGAGGTTATCGGGCCCGAAGGGCTGGATTTCGGCGAGCTAGCGGCACAGTATTTATCCTTGGCGGTGGATCCTTTTCCCCGCCAGCCAGAAGTCGGTTTGGAGGACGTCTGGAGTGGAGCGGGCGAGAAGGCGGAGCCCGACAAGGAGGAGCCGTCGCCTTTTGCCGTTTTGGCGCGGTGGCGGGCAGAGCATTGATCTTTGGTTTGCACCGCCTTTCGGCCAAGCTTGCCGCCGATTGCCTAATTGGCTTATAAGCGCAAGCTGATCGGTCGAATTACGGAAAGTAAGAGAGAAAGTGTGGAAGGATGGCTGTACCCAAAAGTAAGATATCGTGCTCACGTCGCAACATGCGCCGTTCCCATGACGGCTTGGCGGCGAGTCGATATCACGAATGCCCGAGTTGTGGAGAGCTGAAACGGCCGCACCACATCTGTGCCGACTGCGGCCATTATGATTCCCGAGAGGTGAGGGAGCCGCAAAACGCCTAGGCCCTTAATGGGCCGGCTCGCTGTCGGTTCGGGGCCAAGGTGTGTGGAGCGGTGACTTCGCGGGGTATCGAGGATCTGGTGAAGCAAAAAATCACCATTGCTCTGGACGCGATGGGGGGTGATGCAGCCCCGAAGATCGTCGTGGCGGGAGCCAATATAGCTCGCGAGCGTTTGCCGCATGTCGAGTTTTTGATGGTTGGCCGCGCGGCTGAGGTGGAGCCTCTTCTCGACAAAAAAGAAAAACTGAAGGCGGTGACCACCTTCATTCACACCGACGACGTGGTGCGCGCCGACGAGAGACCCGCGATAGCGCTGCGCTCGGGCCGTAATTCGAGCATGCGCCTGGCGATTAATGCGGTAAAGGACGGCCGCGCCCATGGCGTGGTCTCGGCCGGCAATACCGGGGCGCTCATGGCCATGTCCAAGTTCGTGCTGAAGACCTTGCCCGGCGTTTCCCGGCCCGCGATCGCCTCCTATTTCCCGACGCTCAATGGGGAGATGGTGATGCTCGACCTCGGCGCCAACATCAGTTGCGACGCCGAGAATATCGTCGATTTCGCCATCATGGGAAACGCCTTCGCGCGGTCCATATTGGGCATCGCCGATCCCAGCTATGGCATCTTGAACGTCGGGTCGGAGGAGATCAAAGGGCATGAATATCTTCATGACGCGAGTGCGATACTGCGCACCGTGAAGCTTCCCGGCCGTTTCCATGGTTTCATCGAAGGCGACGATATCGCCAAGGGAACCGTTGACGTGGTGGTCACCGACGGATTTACCGGCAACGTGGCTTTGAAGACTGCAGAAGGCACCGCGAAGCTCTTCAACGAGTTCCTGCGCCAGACCTTCCGGTCCTCGACCCTGGCCAGCGTCGGCTACGTTCTAGCCCGCCCGGCGCTGCGTATGCTGCGCAAGCGTATCGACCCGCGACGATACAACGGGGCCATGTTCCTCGGGCTCAACGGCATCGCCGTGAAGAGCCACGGCGGGACCGACGCGCTGGGATTCGCCAACGCCATAGACGTGGCCGTCGACCTCAACCGGCAAGACATCATCTCGAAGATCGAGTTGGGCATTGCCGCCCTGCACAGAGACACAACCAGCGACAGCGCGCAGGTGGTAGCCGGCTGATGGCAATTCGAGCGGTAGCTGTCGGGTGCGGCGCATACCTGCCGTCGCGCATCGTAACCAATGACGAGCTGAGCAAGGCGCTCGATACCTCCGACGAATGGATCGCGCAGCGCACCGGTATCCACCAGCGCCATATCGCCGCCGAAGGCGAGGTGACCTCCGACATGGGCCTGGCCGCCGCTCGGCAAGCGCTCGAGATGGCCGGCATCGAGCCTAACGAGATCGATCTCATCATCTGTGCCACCTCCACGCCCGACGAGACCTTTCCGGCAACGGCCACGCGCATTCAAGCGCGGCTCGGCTGCACGAACGGCGCCGCCTTCGACGTGCAGGCCGTTTGCAGCGGCTTTATCTATGCCTTGTCGATCGCCGACGGTTATATCCGCCTGGGCCAGGCAAAAACCGTGCTGGTGATCGGAGCGGAGACCTTCTCACGCATTCTCGATTGGAATGACAGATCGACTTGCGTGCTCTTCGGTGACGGCGCGGGTGCGCTGCTCCTTCGCGCCGAGCCGGGCAATGGCAATTCGGCCGATCGTGGGCTGCTTTCGACCCATATCCACTCCGACGGGCGCTACCACGATGCGCTCTACGTCGACGGCGGGCCGTCGCTGACTGGTACGATCGGCCACCTGCGTATGGAGGGCAAGGAGGTCTTCCGCCACGCGGTCGTGCGGATGGCCGAGGCGATCGATGATGCGCTCGAAGCCAACGGCCTGTCGGCGAGCGATATCGACTGGCTGGTGCCGCACCAGGCCAATTTGCGCATCATCGATGCGATGGGCAGGCGTTTCGACCTGCCCAAGAAGCGCGTCGTCGTGACCGTGGACCGGCACGCGAATACCTCCGCCGCCTCCATACCGCTTGCCTTGAGCGAAGCGGTCGGCGATGGTCGCATCAAGGTTGGCGATCTGGTCGTGATGGAAGCTATGGGCGGCGGCTTTACCTGGGGATCCGCAGTGCTTCGATGGTAGATTCGGTCGGTCGTGAAGCCGGCTCCGAGTCTCCCGCAGAGGCCGCCTGGAAGCCCTTCATATTTCGGCCAATTCCGGCGACAGCTCGAATTGACCGCTTGTCGGGCATGCGTTACGCTGTGCGTCCGAGTTTGAGGTAAACAGGGGGCATCATGACCGGACGAACGGTCACACGGGCGGAACTGAGTGAAGCCGTTTATCAGGAAGTCGGCTTGTCTCGCAGCGAATCGGCGGAGCTGGTCGAGTCCGTTCTCGAAGAAATTTCCCGCGCTCTCGTCCGCGGCGAGTCCGTGAAGCTGTCGTCGTTCGGCAGTTTCGCCGTGCGCGAGAAGGGTCAGAGAATCGGGCGTAATCCTAAAACCGGGGAAGAAGTTCCCATCCTTCCGCGCCGCGTACTTGTCTTCCGCGCTTCTCATGTCTTGAAGGATCGTATAAATCGTAAGGTGCCATCGGTCGACGGCGATTGAAATTTGTGGCTGCACCTGCACGAATGGAGTGACCAGCAGCGATGAGCGAACCTCGCGCGGGCGTAAAATCTGCGAGTGCGTTCCGGACGATAAGTGAGGTTTCAGCCGAACTGGGCGTGCCACAGCACGTCTTGCGCTTCTGGGAGACGAAGTTCACTCAGTTGCGCCCGCTGAAAAGAGGCGGGGGGCGTCGCTACTACCGCCCCGAGGACATCACCCTTTTGAAGCACATACAGAGCCTTCTCTATGACGAGGGCTACACCATCAAGGGTGTGCAGCGCTTGTTCCGGGACGGGCGGGTCAAGGCCGGCGCCAAATCGAAGGCGCCACCACCCCAAGGCGGGCGCGCTGGCGATAGCGTTGCGGGGGTCCAGGTCACGGAGGCGGCGACCCAAAGCGCTGCCGGGGCAAAACCCGCCGGCAGGGTCCTGGCGGACCTGCGCGCTCTTCTGGACGATCTGACGGACGTTCGAGATATCCTGCGAAACACCAGCAAGGAACGCTGACCCCGAGCGCCGGGACATCGGCGCGTCGGGCGGCATTGCCTTGCGTTTCGGCGGGGGCTATATAGGGCAGAGCGTTCGGGTTGAACGACAAGGCCTATTCGGCCGATCTCGGACATCGGACGGAGCGTAGCGCAGCCTGGTAGCGCATCTGGCTGGGGGCCAGGGGGTCGCAGGTTCGAATCCTGCCGCTCCGACCAACGAAAACAAGGGCTTAGCTTGAAATAGCTAGGCCCTTTTTCTTCCTGGGGTAACAGATGGGGTAACAAAACGCTGTGATGCATGTTCAATCTTGACCGGCCCAAGCAGTCATCCCTGGCAAAGTCGCCGCGGGCGCGGTATTGCTCGCCGAGGTGTTGGAACACAGCGAATAAGCGCATCCAAAGGAATAAGGAAAAGTCAAAGCGAACCTCTGCCTTTTAACCTGAAGGTCGCAGGTTCAAATCCTGCTCCCGCAACCAACAATATCAAGGGCTTAGAGAGAAATCTCTAAGCCCTTTATTTTTGTCAGGTAGCATATAGGTATCATCAGGAAGAAAGCCGGCGCCCGTCGCAGTAGTGACCTGTTTTATGCCAAAAAAAGAGAATGGTGAACGAGCGCGGCGACGTGTTGCAGTTCCTGGCCGACGTGTACCAGGACCGACTCAAGGGGCATCCCAACATCGATCTGGAGACGCGCATCAAGGCCGCCGCCGTTTTCGTGAACTACCGCTACCCCAAGCTACAGGCAACTCACACCACCACGGGCACGCCTGGCCAGTCTCACGCCGACTGGGTGAAGGGTATGACCAAGGCGATCCGGGAGAGCGATGAGCCTGAGCTCAAACTGATCGAGGGGCAGGCTGTGGAACTGGTCGAGGCCAAGCTCAATGGGGGCGGTGATGGGAACATATAGCCCCCCACTTGCCGCCCGAGCAGTGGGGCAACTCGCTGTAACCCGCAGAAACATTATAGTTATGGTGGGTCACTGGGTCACTGAGGGTGCCAGGTGACCCCGTTTGTCATACGAAGCGGCCCGCCCGGCCATCTCGATGCGATCCGCAACCGCCGGCCATCTGGCGCTTTTTCCGTTTCATTCTTTACCCGCCGCAAGTTTTTTTGGGACTCCGGCAATCGTTGTCACCCCTCACATTCTCATTTTTCAAAAAATTTCAAAAATACCAGGTTTCCCCGAGGCAACACCGGGCGCTGTGGTCAGGGTATCAGTACCGGAGGCCGAGGCGGTCGAGCTAACGGCGGGGGCCTCTTCCAAAATCTCCCGTTGATTTGGGTTGTTCCGATCGCCCTCTTATTGGTCCTCACTCCCGGTACACCCAATCTTTCTCCCCAGCGATCGCGCCCTCTTTCTGGCTGAGGAGTTTATGTGATAATGCCACGCGTACGCATAGTCCGCACAGACAGACTTTGGTCTGGAATCCAAGGGTTTCTGCGGCGGACAGAGTATTTAGAAGGGACAGCCGTCCACAGATGCACTATTCACCGGAGAAAGAGCAGTTCTCGATACTTGGGCAATGGCCAGATCTTATCGTCTACCAGCCCTTCCAGTTTATCGATGGACGCTCTAACGTCGTCAAAAAGCGGCTTCACCTGGTCCGCATACGCTTCCGCACTCTGGCCGGAATCGCCGATGCTGTCGGCGGCGGATTTCGCTTCTATTAATCGCGACAAGCCCTCACTCAGCCTTTCGGTCGCATCTGTAATCGGGGTAACTTGCGCGACCACGCTTTGCGCCTGATCCTTGAGTCCCATGTCACTGAGGTTGCGATAGGTCTCGCCGAGTTTGTTGAGGTGCTCATTGGCGGCAGGCAAGACAAAGGTCCTGCTCATTTCCCCCAAC
>Ga0255057_10001554_pt1 | contig 12794 bp, 11 predicted proteins | sample Cases_109_6_MG_FD_189022 | JGI IMG/M metagenome (GOLD analysis project Ga0255057, IMG submission 189022) | Seawater microbial communities from Amundsen Gulf, Northwest Territories, Canada - Cases_109_6 | ecosystem: Environmental > Aquatic > Marine > Gulf | place: Canada: Northwest Territories... | reverse complement strand
CCGGGGCCCCACGCTTCCCGAGGCGCTCGCGATGGAGGGTGTAGAGCCCGGCGCCTAAGACCTGACGGATAGCTCTGGATTCGAGCGGATTCTGGACCTTACCTTAAAGCGATCTTAAGGCCGTTTGCGTCACAATGAGCCGTCATGCAGGTCATGAGCTGGCCAGTGCCCTGGATTTTGAAGGTCCGGAGGGGAGTGCCCTTCGTACAGCGTCCGCTCTATGCCTTGACGCGGCGGCTGCTGCGTAAGCACCAAGGGCCGAGCAGCCGCAGGCCGCTGGCCGCGGTGCTGGCGCTTTGCCTCGGGACCGCGCTGTCGATCGGCGCCTTCTTTACGGTGCAGGGCCTTTACCGGGCCGAGACCCAGAAGAGCTTCGAGGGCGCGGCCGTGCCACTGACCGGGGCGGTCAGCCAGAGCCTCGAGCGCTACCTGGAAGTCGTGAACGCCGTCGGCGCCTTCTTCGCCGCCTCCAAGAACGTCGATCGTTGGGAATTCTTCGAGTTTGCCCGCGATACCCTGCCGCGCTTTCCCGGGGTAACGGCACTCACCTGGGTGCCCTGGGTGCCGGCCGGAGAGCGCGAGGCATTCGAGACTCGTGCCCGGGATGACGGCCTTTTCGGTTTTCAGTTCAAGGATACGAACGCCAGCGGCGAACCGGTGCCGGCCCCGATGCGACAAGCCCATTTCCCGGCCTTCTACGTCGAACCCTTCGAGGGCAACGTCGATCTGCTGGGAATTGATCTCGCCGGCCGCCCGGCGGACCTGGAGATTCTCCTCGGCGCCCGAGATTCCGGCCGCGTCGCGATTTCCCATCCGGGCGCCGGTTTCGGCCCCGGCGTGGCTGGCTTCGTGGTTGTGCTTCCGGTTTATCGCTCCGGCGACGTTCCTCAGTCGATTGCCGAACGGCAAAGGATGCTATTGGGCTTCGCCCGGGCCTCGATTGCTTTGCCCGATCTCATTGCCTCGGCCATGCCCGGCCCGGCCGCCGCCGCCGGCCTCGATGTCTATATCTACAATGACAATGCCGAGTCCGGCAGTCGACTAGTGACGTTCTATCCGGCGTCCGGTCGCAGCGGAGCCGCGTCGCCGCTCGCCGAAGCGGAGGTTCGGGACGGCCTCTTCGCGGTCACGCGCCACGCGATCGCGGGGCAGGACTGGTCCATCGTGGCCAAGCCCGCCGACAATACGCTCCCGGGCAACCTGCAGGCGGCGGCCTGGGGCGTATTGGCATTCGGGTTCCTGGTTACGCTCTGGCTGGCACAGCATCTGGCCTCTTCCCACATCAGAACCCGCCTCGTCGAGCGTGCGGTCACCAGGCGGACTAAGGAACTGCGCGAGACCAACGCGGCCTTGGAATCAGAGGTCCGCGAGCGCGAGCGGGCCGAGCGCAAATTGCGCGACGCCAAGAAGCGAGCGGAGATCGCCAACCGGGCGAAAACCGACTTCCTGGCCATGATGAGTCACGAACTGCGCACCCCATTGAATGCCGTTATCGGGTTTTCCGAGGTCCTCCACGGCGAGTCGCTGGGCCCATTGGGCAACGACAAGTACCGAGAATACGTCGACTACATTCGGACCAGCGGAACCGAGCTTCTTGCCCGGATCAACGACATCCTGGAGCTCACCAAGATCGACGGCGACGATTTCACCTTGTCGGTGGAGTCAGTCGAGATCGAAGGGATCATCCAGGCGGTGGAGCCGATCATCCGCGAAAAGGCCAGTGCGGCGGGGCTCAAGCTGACCATCGACCTTGCGCGTGACCTGCCCCAACTCAAGGCCGATCCCCGGGCGCTCAAGCAGGTCGTGCTGAATCTCCTGCTGAACTCGGTCAAATTCACCCGCGCCGGCGGTCGGGTTGCATTCTGCGCAAAATCGGATCGGCAGGGCCGGATGACCCTACAGGTGTCGGACAACGGCGTTGGCATCGATTCCGAACGTCTAAGCCAGGTGCTCCAGCCGTTCAGTCAGGCGGACAGCTCGCTCGGCCGGAAGTATGAAGGCTCCGGCCTCGGCTTGGCCCTTGCGCACAAGCTGGTGAAGCTGCACGGGGCGGAGCTGTACATCGACAGCGAGGTCGGTGCCGGCACCACGGTCACCATCATATTCCCCAAGGATCGCACTCTGCGCCGGGTATCCGCGAGCCGCGTCGCCTAACGGCAAGGGCCGGGCAATTCGCCCAGGGTGCACGAAATGTTAACCCCAAGTGAATAGACCTGATCGAGGCGCATTCGATCGTGCCGCTGCCGGCGGGCGGCGAGGTGGGAGATGGTGCCGGCAGAACAAAGCATAAGAGGCAAATGCGATGGCCAGCGGCTCACAGCGCTCGACGGTTCATGGCGTCGCTCCGATCGTTCGGGTGGCTGTAGCCTGGGCAATTTGCGCGCTGGCGTTGGCCGGCTGCGAGTCCCTGAATGAGTCCATATCACAGATCCAGGCCTGGTCGTTCAATCCAGACGAGACGCCGGAGACCGCCGCTGCCGAGCTTGAGGGCGGAGACGAGCCGGTCACTGCCGCGATTGGCGATGAGGTCGCGCTCGGCGCAGCGCTGATCACCAAAGTGCAAAAACAACTCGCCGATCTGGGCTACGAGCCCGGCCCGATCGACGGCGCGATGGGCCCCAAGACGAGGGGGGCTATCCGGCGCTATCAGGTGGTCGTCGGACTTCCGGTCGACGGCCGGGTTTCCGAAGCCTTTCTGGCGCGGATTGACGGGTCGTCCGATACCGACCGGCCGCCCCGAGACGAGGCCGGGGACAAGGTCGAGGCCGCCGCGCGGACCACGTCCGATGCCGTCCCTGCGCCGGCGCCGGGTTACGAGGTCGGCAGCCGCTATGTCTATGCCGACGGCGAGGTGCGGACGGTGCTCAAGGTCGACGGCGAGCAGGTTCATTGGAAGTCGAGCAAGAACGGCCATTCCGTGGCCTACGAAAACTTTTTGATTCCGCGCCTCTCCTGGGTCTCCTCCGAGGCCAGCGGCAAGCGCACGGTCGACGCTGCGCCGGGCGATTTCTGGCCGCAGGAAGCCGGCGCGGAGATGACCTTGTCGGCCACGACCTTGGTCGAGCACAGAACGCGCCCCGACAGCAGAAGCCAGTTGAACGAAAGTTGGCGTTGCCGGCTCGAAGGCGAGTCTGAGCTCACTGTGCGGGCCGGCGTGTTCCAGACCCGCCGGTTGGTCTGTGACGGCCTGGCCGAGCCTGGCGGGGAGCGGCTTCAGCGGACCTGGCATTATGCGCAGGAGGTCCGCCATTACGTCCTGTACGAGGAGATCGACGGGTCGCGACGGCTCAGCCGGCGCAGCGAGCTACTGGCCATCGTGCCGAGCACCAGCGAATGGCCACCCGCCGCGCGCGCCGGCCTCGGCTGGGCCCTCGAGCACGCGCTCGAGATGGCGGCGCCCGGCGAGGAGACGAGCTGGACAAGCTCCGCTATCGCGACCAAGGTCACCATCACTCCTGGCCCGCAAGCGGTGTCTGGGGCGGAAAAGACCTGCCGAACCTTCGCGCAGACCTGGTCGGACGCGCAGGGAGCGCGCGTCTATCCCGGATTGTCTTGCCGCGAGGCCGACGGCCAATGGCTGATCCCCGGCCTTGACTCGGGTGTCGAGGTGGCCGAAACGGCCGACTAAAGCGGATCTGTGTTGATCGGCGCCGGACCACTCCCCCTCCCAGTGCGGAGCACTCGCGCTTCGCGCGCCCACGACATCGTATGCTAAGGGTGGCCGGGAGGGGGAGTGGGCCGGCGCCGAAACTCAGCGAAGCAAAATCACTCTAGCAAGGCTGGCTGCGGTTCGCCGCACAGCGCCCGGTTTCCCAAGACAATAAAGAGGTTTGCCTGGCCGCCCGGCTCGACTGGGGGGCAGAGCTCCTTCGCGTTTGTGCCTTTTTTCTCCCGTCCGGCCGCTATAAGATTTTGCAGGCTTTGACGCAATGGGTGGTTGGCGTATAGCCTGCCGCCGCAAAGCCACCCCCGGGCCGCGAAGACGGCGAGCCTATGAGGAGGGGCGTTGAGGGGCGAGGTCGGCGCGGAGGCGTCGAGCCCGCGAAGGTGGAGGGAGGCCGTTGGACGACCTGCTGCGGGAATACCTGCCGATCCTGATCTTCTTGGGGATCGCGATCGCCATGGCCGGCGCCATGGTGGTGGCCGCCTTTATCGTCGCGCGCCAGCGGCCGGATTCTGAAAAAGCGTCGTCCTACGAGTGCGGTTTCGAGGCCTTCGACGACGCGCGCGGCCAGTTCGACGTGCGCTTTTATCTGGTCGCCATCCTGTTCATAATTTTCGACCTCGAGGTTGCCTTCTTGTTTCCATGGGCCGTTTCGCTCGAAGAGATCGGCGGTTTCGGTTTCTGGACCATGTTCATATTCCTGCTGATCCTCACCATCGGCTTCGTCTACGAGTGGCGAAAGGGGGCGCTCGAATGGGAGTAGGAACCGACGGTATGGAGAAACCTCTGGCGCCCGGAGCGGACCAGGACGCCGTCTTGGCCCGCGCGACCCAGCAACTGCAGGACAAGGGCTTCCTGATCGCCCAGTTCGACAAGCTGGCGGCCTGGGCGCAGACGGGCTCGCTCTGGCCGATGAGCTTCGGGTTGGCCTGCTGCGCGGTGGAGATGATGCACACCGCCTGCAGCCGTTACGATCTCGACCGCTTCGGCATAGTGTTTCGGCCGAGCCCGCGCCAGTCCGATGTCATGATCGTCGCCGGCACGCTGACCAACAAGATGGCGCCGGCCTTGCGCAAGGTCTACGACCAGATGGCCGAGCCGCGTTGGGTCATCTCCATGGGCTCCTGCGCCAACGGCGGCGGCTACTATCACTATTCCTATTCCGTCGTGCGCGGCTGCGATCGCATCGTGCCGGTCGACATCTACGTGCCCGGCTGCCCGCCGACCGCCGAAGCGTTGCTTTACGGGATCTTCCAGCTGCACCGGAAGATCAAGCGACGCGCCGGCATCATCCGCTGAAGCCCTGACCGCCGCAAGAAAACGAAGCGACATGAACCAGGCCCTCATCGACCTCGGCGAGCACATAACTGGGGCCCTGCCGGAGGCGGTGCAGGGAAGCGAGATCGCCAATGACGAGTTGATGCTGCGCGTCTCGCCCCAGGATCTGATCAAGACGCTGACCTTTCTACGCGACGACCAGAACTGCCAATTCAAGATGCTGGCCGACCTGACGGCGGTCGATTTCCCGGACCGCGACGTGCGCTTCGACGTGGTCTACAACCTGCTGTCGCTCAAACACAACCAGCGCATCCGGGTGAAGGCGGCGACCGACGAGGAGACCCCGGTGCCGTCCGTCAGCGCGATCTTCAGTTCGGCCATTTGGCTCGAACGCGAGGCCTGGGACATGTACGGCATCTTGTTCTCCGACCACCCGGATCTCCGGCGCCTCTTGACCGACTACGGTTTCGAGGGCCATCCGCTCAGGAAGGACTTCCCGCTGACCGGTTACGTCGAGGTGCGCTACGACGAAGACCAGAAGCGGGTCGTCTACGAATCGGTGAACCTGACCCAAGAGTTCCGCAGTTTCGATTTCATGAGCCCCTGGGAGGGCATGCTGCACCTGCCGGGAGATGAGAAGGCCGCAGACAAGACGGGCGAGGCGGCCGAGCCGGCGGAAGAGGGCGGGGCGTGATGGCCGAGACCCAGATCAAACCGCTCACCCTCAACTTCGGCCCGCAGCATCCGGCCGCCCACGGCGTGCTGCGCCTGGTGCTCGAGATGGACGGCGAAGTCATCGAGCGCGCCGACCCCCATATCGGCCTGCTGCACCGGGGCACCGAGAAGCTGATCGAATACAAGACCTATCTCCAGGCTGTGCCCTATTTCGATCGGCTCGATTACGTCGCGCCGATGAACCAGGAGCACGCCTTCGCGCTCGCCGTCGAGAAGCTCTTGGGCATCGAGGTGCCGCCGCGCAGCCAGTACATCCGCGTGCTCTACAGCGAGATTGGCCGCATCCTCAATCACCTCCTCAACATCACGACCTTCGCCATCGACGTCGGGGCGATGACTCCCATCCTCTGGGGCTTCGAGCAGCGCGAAAAGCTGATGGAGTTCTATGAGCGGGCTTGCGGCGCCCGCATGCATGCGGCCTATTTCCGGCCGGGCGGCGTCCATCAGGACCTGCCGGCGGGCTTGCTGGAGGACATCGGGGCGTTCTGCGAGACCTTTCCGCAGGTGGTCGACGATTTCGAGACCCTGCTTACAGACAACCGTATCTTCCGCCAGCGCACGGTGGATGTGGGGGTGATCTCGGCCGAGGATGCCTATGACTGGGGCTTCTCGGGCCCCTGTCTGCGGGCGTCGGGCGTGCCTTGGGATTTGCGCCGGGCGCAGCCTTACGAGTGCTATGAGGAGCTCGATTTCCAGATCCCCGTCGGCAAGAACGGCGATTGCTTCGACCGCTATCTGGTGCGCATCGAGGAGATGCGCCAGAGCGTCAAGATCATGCAGCAATGCATCGAGAAGATGCCCGGCGGGCCGGTCTATGTGCAGAATACCAAGATCACGCCACCCAAGCGGGGCGAGATGAAGCGCTCCATGGAGGCGCTGATCCACCATTTCAAGCTCTACACCGAGGGCTATCACGTGCCGGCCGGCGAGACCTACACCGCGGTCGAGGCGCCCAAGGGCGAGTTCGCGGTCTATCTTGTGGCCGATGGTTCCAACCGGCCCTACAAGTGCAAGATCCGAGCACCGAGTTTTGCTTTCCTCGCGGCCATGGATTTCTTGTGCCGCGGACACATGCTGGCCGATAACGTCGCGATCATTGGCTCGCTCGATATCGTGTTCGGAGAGATCGACCGATGAGGGTGACCAGCCATAGGGCCGGCGAGGCGGGCGATTTCGCCTTCACGCCCGAAACCATGGAGCAGGCCAAGCAGGTTATGGCGCGCTATCCGGACGGCCGCCAGGCCAGCGCCACCATCGCGCTTCTCGACCTGGCGCAGCGGCAGAACGGCGGCTGGCTGCCCGGCGAGGCGATCGAGTACGTGGCGAACCTCTTGGAAATCGCCCCCATTCGCGTCCACGAGGTCGCGAGCTTCTACACCATGTTCAACCTGAAGCCGGTCGGGACGCATTTCATCCAGGTCTGCCGCACCACCCCGTGCTGGCTGTGCGGCTCCGACGGCATCGCCCAGGCGTGCCTCGATACCCTCGGCCTCGGCCTCGGCGAGACCACGGAGGACGGCCTCTTCACCGTGGTCGAGGTGGAATGCCTCGGCGCTTGCGCCAATGCGCCCATGGTGCAGATCAACGACGATTATTTCGAGGACCTGACGCCCGAGCGCATGGCCGAGATGATCGGCGATCTCAAGGCCGGCAAGCCGGTGCCGAGCGGATCGCAGACCGGCCGGCCGGGTTCGTGCCCGGCGGGCGGGCCTACATCTTTGCTCGACTCATCTGAGAGCAATGTTGGGCAAGCCCTTGATAGTGAAGGATCGGACTGATGTTGAAAGATCAGGATCGAGTCTTCACCAACCTTTACGGTCAGGACGATTGGCGCCTCGCCGGGGCGCGGCGGCGCGGCGTCTGGGACAAGACCGGGGACCTGATCGCGCTCGGGCGCGACGGTATCATCGACCTGGTGAAGGAATCCGAGCTGCGCGGGCGCGGCGGGGCGGGCTTTCCGGCCGGCATCAAGTGGTCGTTCATGCCGAAGGAGAGCGATGGGCGGCCGTCCTATCTGGTGGTAAATGCGGATGAGTCGGAACCGGGCACCTGCAAGGACCGGGAGATCATGCGATTCGACCCGCACCGGCTGCTGGAAGGCTGCCTGGTGGCGGGTTTCGCGATGGGCGCCGGCGCCTGCTACATCTATATCCGTGGCGAGTTCTATCAGGAAGCCGTCCACCTTCAAGAGGCGATCGAGGAGGCCTACCAAGCCGGCCTGATCGGCAAGAATGCCGTCGGCTCCGGCTACGACTACGACATCTTCCTGCACCGCGGCGCCGGCGCCTACATCTGCGGCGAGGAAACCGCGCTGCTGGAAAGCCTCGAGGGCAAGAAGGGTCAGCCGCGCCTCAAACCGCCGTTTCCGGCGGCGGTGGGCCTCTACGGCTGCCCGACCACGGTGAACAATGTCGAGACCATCGCGGTGGTGCCGGAGATCCTGCGCCGCGGCGTTTCCTGGTGGACTTCGCTCGGCCGGCCCAAGAACACCGGCACCAAGATCTTCAGCATCTCCGGCCACGTGAACCAGCCGTGCAACGTGGAAGAGGAGATGGGCATTCCGCTGAAGCAGCTCATCGAAGAGCACTGCGGCGGCGTGCGCGGCGGCTGGGATAACCTGCTGGCGATCATTCCCGGCGGTTCCTCGGTCCACTGCATCAACAAGCCGACCTGCGACGCCATTCTGATGGATTTCGATTCCCTGCGCGAGGCGGGCACTGGGCTCGGCACCGCGGCGGTCATCGTGATGGACAAGTCGACGGACATCGTGGCGGCGATCGCGCGGCTGTCGCACTTCTACATGCACGAGAGCTGCGGGCAGTGCACGCCGTGCCGCGAGGGCACCGGCTGGATGTACCGGGTGCTGACGCGCATGGTGAAGGGCGAGGCGGAACTGGACGAGATCGACACCCTGCTCGACGTCACCTATCAGGTCGAGGGGCATACCATCTGCGCGTTGGGCGATGCGGCGGCTTGGCCGGTGCAGGGGCTGATCCGGAACTTCCGGCCGGAGCTGGAGCAGCGCATCAAGGACTACAAGGTGTCGCGGCGGGCCGCGGCGGAATAGGGCCGGACATTGGGTCGGACGGGGGTCCGGCGTTTGGGATAGGCGATGAGATGGCGAAGCTGACCATCAACGAGCGTGAGATCGAGGTGCCGGACGGCCTGACCGTGCTCCAGGCCTGCGAGCTCGTGGGCGTCGAGATCCCGAGGTTCTGCTATCACGAGCGCCTGTCGGTCGCCGGCAACTGCCGCATGTGCCTGGTGGAGATGGAGCGCGCGCCCAAGCCGATCGCCTCCTGCGCCATGCCGGTCAACGACGGCATGGTCATCCGCACCGATACCCCGACGGTGGAAAAGGCCCGCAAAGGAGTGATGGAGTTCCTGCTGATCAACCATCCGCTCGATTGCCCGATCTGCGACCAGGGCGGCGAATGCGACTTGCAGGACCAGGCCATGGCTTACGGCTACGACCGCAGCCGCTACGCGGAGAACAAGCGGGCGGTGCCGGACAAATACATGGGGCCGCTGATCAAGACGATCATGACCCGCTGCATCCATTGCACCCGTTGCGTCCGTTTCGCCACCGAGGTGGCGGGCGTCGAGGACATCGGCCTGCTCAACCGGGGCGAAAAAGTCGAGATCACCACCCTGGAGCGGGCGATCGATTCCGAGATGTCGGGCAATCTGGTCGACGTCTGCCCGGTCGGCGCGCTGACCTCGAAGCCATACGCCTTCAACGCGCGGCCCTGGGAGCTGCGCAAGACGAACAGCATCGACGTGATGGACGCCGTTGGCGCGAACATCCGCGTCGACGCCCGCGGGCGCGAGGTCATGCGTGTGCTGCCGCGCCTGCATGAGGACGTGAACGAGGAGTGGATCGCCGACAAGGCCCGCCATGCCTGCGACGGCCTGCGCCGTCAGCGCCTCGACCGGCCCTATCTGCGCGGGACCGACGGCAAGTTGGCGCCCGCCACCTGGCCCGAGGCGTTTCAGGCTATTGCGTCGCGCCTCTCCGGCCTTTCCGGCGAGCGCATCGCGGCCATCGCCGGCGATCAGGCCGACGCGGAATCCATGAAGGCGCTGAAGGATCTCATGGCCTCGTTGGGCTCGGCCAACCTGGAGTGCCGGCAGGACGGCGCCAAGCTCGATGCAAGCTGCCGCGCCGGCTACCTGTTCAACAGCACGATCGCCGGGATCGAGCAGGCCGACGCGGTGCTGCTGATCGGCAGCAACCCGCGCTGGGAAGCGCCGCTGGTGAACACGCGGCTGCGCAAGCGCTACCTCAGGGGCGGCCTCAAGGTCGGCCTGATCGGCGAGGCGGTGGATCTGACCTACGATGTCGATTACCTGGGCGCGGGCCCGGAGACGCTGCAGCAATTGGCGGACGGGCAGGGGGCGTTCGCCGAGACCCTGCGGGCGGCCGAACGCCCGGCCGTGATCCTCGGCATGGGCGCCCTCGCGCGCCCGGACGGGGCGGCGATCCTGGCGCTCGCCCGGCAGCTCGCGGAAAGCTGCGGGATGATCGGCGCGGACTGGAACGGCTTCAACGTACTGCACACGGCGGCGGCGCGGGTCGGCGGGCTTGACCTCGGCTTCCTGCCGGGCGCGGGCGGCCGCGACCTGGCAGGCATTCTGGATGGCGCCGAGGCGGGCGAAATCGAGGCGGTCTATTTGCTGGGTGCCGACGAGATCGACATGACCCGCCTGGGCCGGGCCTTCGTGATCTACCAGGGCCATCACGGCGACGCCGGCGCGCACCGGGCCGACGTGATCTTGCCCGGCGCGGCCTATACCGAGAAGAACGCGACCTTCGTTAACACCGAGGGCCGGGTCCAGCTGGCGCGCTTGGCGGCTTTCCCGCCGGGCCAGGCGCGAGAGGACTGGACCATCGTGCGTGCTCTCTCCGGCGTCCTCGGCGAGGTCCTGCCATACGACAACCTGGGCGAACTGCGCCAGCGGCTGATCCAGGACAATCCGGTGTTCGCGGCGGTCGACCAGATCGAGCCCGCCCAATGGGGCGCGTTCGGCGAAGCCGGCCCGCTCGACCCGGCGCCGCTCGCCTCGCCGATCCGCAACTACTACATGACCGACCCGATCAGCCGGGCCTCGGAAACCATGGCCCAGTGCACCGCTGCGCTGATCGACCGAAACCACGGGGAGGCGACCGGCACCGATGGTTGAGTTGTGGTACGGCTACGCTTGGCCAGGCATCATCATCGTCGCCCAGATCCTGGCGATTCTGGTGCCGCTGTTGCTTGCCGTCGCCTATCTCACCTACGCGGAGCGCAAGGTGATCGGCGCGATGCAGATGCGCAAGGGCCCGAACGTGGTCGGCCCCTTCGGCCTGCTGCAGCCCATCGCCGACGCCGTGAAGCTGTTGTTCAAGGAAACCATCCTGCCGGCCAGGGCGAACCGGGTGGTGTTCGTCGCCGCGCCCATGCTGACCTTCATCCTGGCGATGATCGGCTGGGCCGTCATCCCGTTCGACGAAGGCTGGGTGCTGGCCGATCTCAACGTCGGCATCCTCTATCTCTTCGCCATCTCCTCGCTCGGCGTTTACGGCGTGATCATGGCCGGCTGGGCCTCCAACTCGAAATATCCCTTCCTCGGCGCGCTGCGCTCCGCCGCTCAGATGGTGTCCTACGAGGTCTCCATGGGCTTCGTCATCATCACGGTGCTGATCTGCGTCGGCTCGTTGAACCTGACCGACATCGTGATGGCGCAGAAGGACCTGTGGTTCTGCGTCCCGCTCTTGCCGATGTTCGTGATCTTCTTCATCTCGACCCTGGCGGAGACCAACCGCTCGCCATTCGACCTGCCGGAGGGGGAGTCCGAGCTGGTGGCCGGCTTCTTCGTCGAGTACTCGTCGATGACCTTCGCGCTGTTCTTCCTGGGCGAATACGCCAACATGCTGCTGATGGGCGGGATGACGACCATCCTTTTCCTGGGCGGCTGGCTGCCGCCATTCGACGTGGCGCCCTTCAACTGGATCCCCGGACCGATCTGGTTCATTGGGAAGGTGCTGTTCTGCATGTTCGTGTTCCTCTGGGTCCGGGCGACCTTCCCGCGTTACCGCTACGACCAATTGATGCGCCTCGGGTGGAAGGTGTTCCTGCCGTTCTCGCTGCTCTGGGTGGTGCTGACGGCGGGCGTCGTGGTGGCTTTTGATTTGTTCCCGGACGGATAGGGAGAGGAGCCCATGGGCCTGATTGAGCGAACGACCAAAGCCCTGCTGCTCGGCGAGCTGCTGAGCGGCATGTCGCTCACCCTGCGCTATTTCTTCCGGCCCAAGGTGACGCTGAATTACCCTTACGAGAAGGGGCCGCTGTCGCCGAGGTTTCGCGGCGAACATGCGCTGCGCCGCTATCCCAACGGCGAGGAGCGCTGCATTGCCTGCAAGCTCTGCGAGGCGATCTGCCCGGCCCAGGCGATCACCATCGAGTCCGAGCCGCGCGAGGACGGCAGCCGGCGCGCCACGCGCTACGACATCGATATGACCAAGTGCATCTATTGCGGGTTCTGCCAGGAAGCCTGCCCGGTGGACGCGATCGTCGAAGGGCCCAACTTCGAGTTCGCCACCGAGACCCGGGAGGAACTGTTCTACAACAAGGACAAGCTGCTCGAGAACGGCGACCGTTGGGAAACCGAGATCGCGCAGAACCTGGAGGCCGACGCGCCCTATCGCTAGGCGCGTGCGAGGGGCATGACAAGGATGGGGGACCGGGGGACAGTGATCGCATTGAGACAGACGGGTGAGGCGCCGCCGATCCATGGTGCGCGGGGAGGGGCCGCATGATCCTCCCCAGCGTTCTCATCTCCGGGCTTGCCTTCTATCTCTTCGCCTTCATGACCGTGGCGTCGGGCGTCATGGTCATCTCGGCCCGCAACCCGGTTCACTCGGTGCTATTCCTGATTCTGGCGTTCTTCAATTCGGCCGCGCTCTTCGTCCTCCTGGGGGCGGAGTTCCTGGCGATGATCATGGTGGTGGTCTACGTCGGCGCGGTCGCGGTGCTCTTCCTCTTCGTCGTCATGATGCTCGACATCAACTTCGTGGAGATGCGCCAGGGCTTCCTGCAGTACCTGCCGCTGGGCGCGCTCATCGGGCTCATCCTGC
>Ga0255057_10001553_pt1 | contig 12795 bp, 12 predicted proteins | sample Cases_109_6_MG_FD_189022 | JGI IMG/M metagenome (GOLD analysis project Ga0255057, IMG submission 189022) | Seawater microbial communities from Amundsen Gulf, Northwest Territories, Canada - Cases_109_6 | ecosystem: Environmental > Aquatic > Marine > Gulf | place: Canada: Northwest Territories... | reverse complement strand
GATGCCGACACGGCGACAGCGGCAGAGAAGCTTACACGCCGTTTCCAGACCCGAGTCGAGATACAGCGTCGCGGTCGGGCGGGTTGGGTGCGGCTCCGATTCGATTCTGAAGAAGAGTTGATGAGGCTCTACGACCTCTTGATGAGAGCAGGAGGCAAGAAATGATCTTCAAGGGCGATGAGACCAAGGGAGAGCTCAACGGATTCTTGGACACTGGCAGTCATATCCAGGGAGAGCTCCATTTCGAAGACACCTTTCGCATCGATGGCAAGTTGACCGGCAAAATCCAGTCGGCGGGCGATCTGGTGGTGGGAGAAAAGGGAGAGGTCGACGGCGAGATCCACGTCGGCAGGCTCTTCGTGTCCGGATCGGTCAAGGGGTCGGCCGAGGCGGCGAGCCGTGTGGAGTTGACGGCTGGTTGCCGGGTAACTGCCAGCATAAAGGCGCCGTCGCTGATCATCGAAGATGGTGCTTTCTTCGAGGGTCAGTGCTCGATGGTGCGGCCGAAAGGCGGAGCCAAAACGCCCCGGCCGGAGAAGGGTGACGCGGTCGGCAAGTCGCCGACGGAGAAGTAAGAAGGGCAGGGCGGCTAACTCTCCAGCGGCTTGGGCAGCTGGTAGTCCCGCTGGCGGATGGCCAGGGTGTCGTAGGAGGGCACAAAGGTCAGCGGCTGGCGGGCGAGAAAAGTGCTGGAGAAGGCCGAAGTCAATACTCGACCGTCCAGATCGCGAGCAATGGGTAGCCCGAGAGCGTACAGCAGACTGGGAAAAACATCGATGAGCTCCGCTTGCTCCAGAAAGGTGCCCGGCCGGACCCCTTCTCCGACCAGCATCAGAACCCCGTCCGGTGCCTGGTGGGAGAAGCCTTCCAGCGATCGCCCCGCCGCCAGAGCCCCCAGACGTCGCATCCCCGTCGGTGCCTCGTAGCCATAAGGCGACACCACCGCCAAGATGCGGGGCTCCGCAGCCCGCTGCCAGACCGCGGCCAGAAAGCGGTCGAGATGTCGGTAATAGGAGGTCACGATCTGGGCCGCCTGCTGGCGCTCGGGGTCGTGGGTGCCGCCAAACTGGACTGCGGCGTAACCTCCAAAATGGCTCTTCGAAATGGTGCCGAGACCGGGGAGCATGAGAAAAACGGCCTGCACTTCAGGGCCCTGCTCGAGCAGAAATCCGGTCAGCGACTCCCTCCACAGGTCACCGGCAAGCGCGTCGATGAGCGAGTAGGGCACCCGGGTACCAAAAGCCTCGAGGGTCGAGGCATCGATGTCCTCGGGTTCGACCCGGAAGAGCTGTCCCCGCTGGGCGACGTCCTCGGGACGGGCGTTGGAAGGACTGAAATCTCCACCGAAGAAGTGATCGGAGAAGGCGAATACCAGGGACTCGGAGACCGGGTAAGTCATCGGCCAGCCGACCGAGCCGCTGAGGACGCCGAGCCGATCGAGTATCTCCCAGAGGGCGGGCGAACGACGAAAGGTCGCGTCCGTTGCTCTGGACTGCCGGCCGAAGGTTCCCCAACGCGCGAAGCCGATGCCCCTGGGAAGCAGCTTGATATAGGCGTCTGGCGCGAGCAGATCGAGCGGGAAGATCCGGTCGTCGAGGATCCCGTGATCATACGGTAGCCGGCCGGTGGCCAGGGTGGTCCACAGCGCCGGCGGCCGCGCCGGCGGAAAGCTGTTGAGGCGGGCATAGGCACCGGTCTCGATCAGTCGGGCGAAAAAAGGTAGGCGACCTTGCCGAGCCAGGGGGAGAATCGCGTCGAGAGTCGCCCCGTCGAGCCCAACGACAAGCAGGAGCGGTCGCTGCTCGAGCTCGATCACCGAGGGCAAAGGCGGCGGCGGTGTGCGCGGCTGGAACGACTCGCGCCGCTCGGCCACAAAATAGACCGAGGCGAGGACCAAGAGGGCCAAGCCAACTCGACTCCTCAGGCTATAGGGTCGACGGTTGACGGTGTGGAGAAGCGCCGTGTAGAAGCAGGCCAGTGCGATGAGGGTGAGAATGATCGCCGCCTTGATCATCCGCACGTTGATTCCCGACGGCAGGAAGTACGAGTAGTACGCAGGGTGGAGCCAGTTGAGCAGCGCGGCGAAGATGAGCACCAACGTTACCGACCAGGGAAGAGTTCGGCGCGCCCGATATCCGAAGCGCCAGGTCAAAAGCGTCAGCACCAGCGCCGAAACCACCCCCAAAAGGCCGCCGTAGAGCAAGCTGGCACGGATGAATGAAGCGGTCGAGAAGGAAAGCTCGGGATTGAGAAAAAAGAGGACCGCGGCGATCTGGGTGCCGGCCAGAAGACCGGGAAGAAAGTTGATCGCGATCAGCGACCAATCCCGCTCACGATCCGCGGGGGTGGATGGTGGCAGCTCGGTAGAGGGCAAGAGCCTACAGGATCCTGTGTCGGATAGGCATGGACGAGGGCCTCGACGGCCTGGGATACTACCAGAGAGGTGACCATGAGGCGCGACACCAGGAGGGTCGGCGGTTGAGCTACAAGCTTCTTCGCGCACTGCTCTTCCGGCTGGATCCGGAGACAGCCCACAACCTGGCCCTCCGGTCGCTTGGTCTATTGCAGGGCATTCCGCTTCTCTGCCGGTCGGTGGGGCACCGTCTGACCGTCGCCGATCGGCGCCTGCGACAAGAGATCTGGGGTCTCGAGTTTGGCAATCCTGTCGGGCTGGCCGCCGGCTTCGACAAGAACGGCAGCATCTCAACGGCCGTCGCCGCCCTGGGCTTCGGGTTTGTCGAGGTGGGGACCGTTACCCCCAGACCCCAGCCCGGCAACCCTCGCCCCCGAATCTTTCGCTTCCCGGAGCAGGAGACGCTGCAAAACGCTCTGGGATTCAACAACCGGGGAATGGTGGCGATAAAGACAGAGCTGGCGAGACAACGACCAGCCGGGGTGCCGCTGGGAGTCAATATCGGCAAGAACAATGCTACGCCGGTGGAGCGTGCAGAAGAGGACTATTTGGCGCTCTTCGCAGCGCTGTCCGATTGCTGCGACTATTTCGTCCTCAATGTCTCGTCTCCCAACACCCCCGGTTTGCGGTCATTGCAGGAGGTCGACAGCGTTCAGACCCTGGTGCGCAAGGGCCGAGAGCTGACACCCAGACCGATACTGGTGAAACTGGCTCCAGATCTCGAAGACCGCGAAGCCGTTGACCTCAGCTGCGCCGCTGTCGATGCCGGTGCCGCGGGCATCGTGCTCACCAACACCACGACCGACTACGATTTGATCCCCGGTGCCGACAGGGCCGGTGGTCTGAGTGGGCGGGTGCTGAGGAAGAGGAGCTTCGAGCTCCTCGAACGGGTGGCAGCCGAGCTTTTTGGGCGGTGTCTACTGGTCAGCGTCGGTGGTGTCGACACCGCCGAGGAGGCCTACCGCCGGCTGCGGGCTGGAGCATCATTGTTACAAATCTACACAGCACTCATTTTCCAGGGACCAGCGCTTGTCCGCGACATCAACCGTGATCTCTGTACTCTTATGGCTCGGGACGGCGTGGAGAGCCTCGACGAGGTGATCGGTGCCGACCGTTGAGTCTCGATTCGTACTCCATTTGAACACGAACCTCTGTCAAGAAAGTCAAGATCAACTCCATTCACCTGTCATTTTCTGCCAAAGCATCAAGCCTTCACTCCATTTGTGTTACCCATGGAGCTGGTGATCAACATTCTGGCCCCAGCCGGGCGCTGGTCACTGCAGACTGGCCGTGGTCGTCGGTATCGGTCATAATCTTCTGGCCAACTATGATCTCCCCTCCATCCCGGTCGCTCGACCATGTCGTCGTCGCCCTCGACACCCCGGAGCGGGTGTCCTTTGACCGTTGGTGCGCACTGTTTGGGCCGCAGGTGGGTGTCCTCAAGGTGGGGCTGGAGGCTTTTGTCCGCTGGGGCCCAGCTGCCGTCAACGAGGCCCGGCAGTGGGCGCGGCGGCTATTTCTGGATCTCAAGCTGCACGATATTCCGCACACGGTTGGCGGGGCGGTGTCGGCGGCGAGGGATCTGGGGGTCGACTATCTGACGGTGCACGCCGCCGGTGGACCCAGAATGTTGGCGGCGGCTCAGGAGGCGGCGGGAGAAGGGACAAAGCTGCTGGTGGTAACCCTTTTGACCCACCTCGACGAAGAGTCGCTTCTGACCTTGGATCTGGAGGGGAGTAGCACCGAGCGAGTCAGCCGCTGGACCGCTCTGGCCCGTGCCGAGGGGTGCTCGGGCGTGGTTTGCTCACCACTGGAGTTGGTCCGTCTCAGACAGGAAAACCCAAGTCCTTTTCTGTTGGTGACCCCGGGTATCCGCGGGCTCGATACCACCGCCGATGACGATCAGCGGCGGACCGCGAGCCCGGACGTAGCGCTACGCGCCGGCGCCGACCTGCTGGTAATCGGCAGACCTCTTACCCGGGCACCGGACCCGGAGGCTGCACTTCGTACGCTCGCCAAGACGCTGGACGGCATCGGCTAGGCGGAAATCTCTCGACCCGGAACCAGGCTCTACCACGGGCTGCTATGTTAGCTCGGGTCCCGGACGGGGTCGGAGCTCGACCAAGAAGACCGGGCGGTCGACCGAAATATCGAACTTCCAGAGATAGGTGTAGAAAGGGAACTCTAGCGGCACGGTGTAGCTGCACTTGAGGACGATTCTACCGCCGCGGCGCTGGACGATTACCTTCTTGGGGTCTACCGGCAACCCCAGCTCTCGCGTCTTGGCGACGATGCGCTTCTTGAGAGCCGCCGGCGAGGCCCGGTAGGCAAATTTCGCCTGTTCCTCCATGTAGCTCGACAGCTCGGAGCTTTTGATCCTGATCGGGACAACCTTCCAGGCGATCATCGCAAAGATGAGCAACAGACTCAGCCAGAGGAAACATCCCAGCCGACCTTCTCCTACTTGAGTGAGCCTTCGTGCCATGAGTACACCTCTTTGCTTCGTCGATAACCGGAAGTCTATCTCACGATGCGGAAACTACGCTCCCAGCGCGTTTGGGTGAAAAATCGCAAAAACACGTCTGAGAGCTGGGTAAGTCTTCCTCCATAGCCCGACCTGTCAGCCTCCTCACCCTCACTGTCGAACGACCAATAGATCATGAAGGCCCTGCCTTTGATAAAGCGGGCCGGCACGGGTCCCCAGAATCTCGAGTCGTTCGAGTTGTCCCGATTGTCGCCGAGAAAGAAATAGTGCCCCTCCGGCACTGTGTAGGGTCCGAAATTATCCCGGTTACGAGGGTTTTCGTGGAGGAAAAGAGAGCGCGGGTAGACCCGCGGATCGGTGTGGTAGGCGTAGGTGGCATCGTCAACCTTGCTGCCGTTAATGGTGACCACCTTGTCCACGATCTCGATCTCGTCCCCTGGGAGTCCTATACAACGCTTGATGAAGTCGCGGGTCGGATCCTCCGGATACTTGAAAACGACTACATCGCCGCGGCGAATCGTCTGCATGGGTGACAGGAAGACTTCGAGCCCGGAGGCCGTGGGGCCAAAAACGAACTTGTTGACCAGGATGTGATCACCGATGAGCAGGTTCTCCTTCATCGAGCCGGTCGGTATCTTGAACGCCTGGACCACATAGGTGCGCGCGAAGACCGCAAAAATCACCGCGATCAGCAGGGCCTCGACATATTCGCGCAAGAGGGATCGTGGGGTTGACATCGGCGCGAGATCTAGCGAATCAGGGCGAAGGTTCTGGACCAGCGTGATTGCGTGAAGAAGCCGAGAATCGTGGCACCGAGCTGGCGGAGCTTGTATCCCCAGCCGTGCCAGGTGCCATCGGAGGTCTCGCCACCGTACGACCAGTAGACAAGGAAGGCCCGGCCCTTGACAAACCTGGCCGGCACCGGGCCCCAGAAGCGGGAATCGTAGGACTGATCACGATTGTCACCGAGACAGAAGTAGTGATCGTCGGGAACGGTATAGGGGCCGAAGTTGTCGCGCCTCCAGACCGATTCGTCGACACCCGAGCGCGGGGAGAAGACCCGGTTGTCCGTATTCCAGGTGTAGGTCGAGTCGTCGACCCATTGATCGTTGATGAACAGATCCTTGTCGGCGATGCGGATGACGTCCCCGGGCAGGCCGACGCACCGCTTCACCATGTCCACCTTGGGCCGCTCGGGCGATCTGAAGATGATGATGTCGCCACGCTCGACCGACCGTGTGGGCAGCAGCAAGCGCTCGACCGCCGACGCGACCGGGCCATAGATGAAGCGGTTGACGAACAGGTGGTCCCCGACCAGGAGAGTCTCCTCCATCGAGGCACTGGGAATGTAGAAGGTTTTCACCACGAAGGTGTTGGTGAAGCCGAGGAAGATTCCCGCGATGAGCAGGGCCTCGAGATACTCGCGCGTGGTCGATCGCTGCTTCGACATGGTCGCCATAATCTAATGCATTGTCCGTGCCCAGGACAATGAAATCCGTTGCCACCGACCGCTAGCAGCCCGCGGGACTTCTACCACGGGCTGCTAAGGCGCAAAAGATTGCGCAACTGTCCAAATCCTTTGACACCGTTCTCCTGCCTCGAGAATCCCTGCAAAAGGTTCGATTTCAGGTCGGTTAGACGGACTCCAGTGCCGGGCTACCCGCCAAATGACTGGACAGAGCCGGTCCCGTCTCCAACCAGAGTAATTCTTCTCAACCCCTTTGCGCTCAGTGTTTACCTGTGCCGCGAGCGGTTGGCAGGCATCTTGATCAGAGGCTGGTCGTCGATCAACTGAGTGGAGAAAGGAGGTGCAACTCATAGCGAGATCTGAACGACCAGCAGTTACAAGAGGTAGGAAAGCACAAAAACCCGAAGCAAAAGAAAGAAGGAGATTGAACATGTATCGAACAAACCGTGTTTTTACGATTCTGCTACTCGTTGTCCTGACGCTGAGCGCGGCCGGGTCCCTGGCGGCCGAGGCGAGCGGGGTGGTGAACATCAATACCGCCGACAGCGAGCAACTGTCCCTGCTGCCGCGGGTGGGACCGACCGTCGCCCAGCGGATAGTGGACTTTCGGCAGGAGAACGGGCGTTTCCAGACCCCCGAGGACCTGATGCTGGTGCGAGGAATCGGCGAGAAGACCTTCGAGCTGATCAAGCCCCACATCACACTGGAGGGTCAGACCTCGTTGAAGGACAAGGTCAGGCCCCCGCGCGACTCCTCGCAGGACGAGGAGCAGTAGGAGGTTTCTTTCATGGGACGGGCGTCAAGCCCGTCCCACTTTTCGCCAGAAGGAGGATCGAAGAATGTGTCGATCACGGGGTGGTGCCACGCTGTTGGAACTGCTGGTGGTGCTGGCGATCATGGCGGTCCTTGCCGCCGTCAGCGCCCCCAGTTTTCTACGTCTTTCGCGATCGCTGCGACTCAGCATGGCGGCGAATGAGTTGGTGGGTGTGCTGCGGTTGGCCAGATCGTCGGCGATCCAGAACAGCTGCAACATAGGGGTCAAGTTTCGAGTCGACAATCGTGGCCGCGTCGGTTTCGCCCTCTACCGGGATGGAGACGGCGACGGCGTCAGAACGATGGACATCGAATCGGGAGTGGACCCCGAGGTGGCCCCGGGCCGCACGCTGGCACACCTGGGAGGGCATGTTCGCTTTGGCTTTCCGGCAGGCGTTGTGCCGCGCGACCCGAGCAACCCCGGCCGCAAGCTGGAGCGTCTCGAGGATCCCATCCGCTTCAATCGCTCCGATATCGCCGCCTTCAACTCGTTGGGCGGCTCGACCCCGGGGTCCCTCTACATCACCGATGGGAGGAAGTTGTTAGTGGTGCGACTCTTTGGCCGCACAGGAAAGGTAAAGATCATGCGCTACGACGAAGGGGCCGCCACCTGGGGATAGAACACCGGGCACCCCCTGTTGAGGCAGGACTTCGACCTCGGACTGGTGGCCAGCGGGCGTTGACGGATCGTGACGGCATGGAGTAACGTCCTTTTGGTGTGAGCGCAATCGTCGTCATCACAACGGTCGGAACCGAGGAAGAGGCCAACCATCTCGCCCGCGAGTTGGTGGCACGTCGCCACGCCTGCTGCGTCAACATCCTCCCAATCCAGCGATCGGTCTACAGGTGGCAGGGAGAGATATGCGAAGACAGCGAGTTCATGCTGTTGGTCAAAACGCTGGAAGAAGAGTACGAGAAGGTGGAAGCAGCGATCCAGGAGCTCCACAGTTATGAGCTCCCCGAGATACTGGCGTTCAACATTGGTCGTGGGGAGGAGGGCTTCCTCCACTGGATCACGGCGTGCCTGAACAAAGAGGAGGAGAGCTCGAACTCCTCCTCCTGAGACTGGGTACACGGCCGCCGCTCGGCGTCAGCGCCGGTCTCCTCAAATCGAATCGAACGCACGCCCCAGGTCCCCCAGAAGATCGTCAAGATCCTCGATTCCGACCGAGACCCGAACCAGACCGTCGGTGATCCCGATCTTGGCCCGCTCCTCCGGTGGCACCGAGGCGTGGGTCATGGAGGCGGGGTGGGAGATGAGCGTTTCCACCCCACCAAGACTTTCTGCCAGGCTCATGACCTGCAAGCGGTCGAGAACGGCCTTGGCAGCCGCGAAGCTGCCCAGATCGAAGGTGATGAGGGCTCCAAAGCCCGAGGCTTGACGCTGGTGGACCTCGTGTCCGGGATGATCGGGGAGCCCGGGGTAGAGCACTCGAGCAACCTTGGAGTGTGACGACAGGAAGTCGGCGACCCCACGGCCGTTCGCCTCATGGCGGTCCATCCGCACTCCCAGGGTCTTCAAGCCCCGCAATATGAGGAAACTGTCGAAGGGCGACAGCACCCCGCCCGCCGATTTCTGCACAAAGGCGAACCACTCGGCATCCTCTGGTCGGGTGGAAATGAGGACGCCACCCAGTGAGTCGCTGTGACCGTTGAGGAATTTAGTGGTGGAGTGGATCACGACATCGGCACCGTGCTCGAAGGGCCGCTGAAAGCGGGGCGACATGAAGGTGTTATCCACGGCCAGCAGCGCACCTCTCTCGTGGGCGATCTCGGCTGCCCCCGAGATATCGGTAACCTCCATCATGGGATTGGTGGGTGTTTCGATAAACACCAAGCGCGTCTTCTCGGTCATCGCCTCCGCCATCGCCTCGAGCCGGGTTGCATCCACCCAGGTGAAACGGAGACCGTATCTCTCTAGAACCTGGCTGAAGAGCCGGTAGGTGCCACCGTAAACGTTGCTCGACACCACCACATGCTCGCCGGTCCGGACCATGGTCAACAGAGCGGAGATGGCAGCCATGCCGGAAGCGAAAGCGTGACCGCCGATACCCCCTTCGAGTGAGGCCACGTTGGCCTCCAGGGCTTCGCGGGTGGGATTCTGAACGCGCGAGTACTCGTACCCCTTGTGCTTACCCAGTTCGTCGTGGATGTAGGTGGCGGTCTGATAAATGGGAACGGTGACGGCACCGGTAACCGGATCGGGTGGCTGGCCGGCATGGATGGCGCGAGTCGAAAAGCCAAGGTCTTTTGGATCGCCTTTCACGGTGTTCTCCCCTTGCGCGAAGGATTTGGTTCTCTTCTGTTACGGATTCCGGGGGTGCCGGAGATCGGAGCGAGATTCTACCAGCGATGGAGTGCCTCAGATCCCCACGGGTTGAACTCGCCAAAGCGCGGCGTCCGCCACCTACCCAGGCCGCATCTGAAGCGGCCGGCCTCCGTGCCGGCCGAGACGTGGTGCTACCTGGGCGGTGTTTGGTGGCAAGGCCAGCCGTCGCTATACTTTGCGCAGTGACCGCAGACAGTGCAGAGTCGCCGCCGACTACCGGCTGGCGGGATCGTGTCGTATCGCCCCGTGAGGCGGTGGCCGAGGTGCGCTCGGGTGACCACGTCTTTGTGGGTACGGCTTGTGCGACGCCGCGGGCGCTGGTGGCGGTGCTGGAGGACCTCGACACACCGGTCGCCGATTTGCAGCTCGTTCACTTCCTGACCGACGGTGTGGTGCCCATCTACAAGGGGGGACCCTCGACCCGCTTCCGCCACCGGGTCTTTTTTGTCGGTAGCGACACCCGGGCTTTGGTCGAGAAAGGCAAGGTGGACTACGTGCCCGTGTCGATCGCGCAGGTGCCCCGTCTGATCGCCGACGGTCGGATCCCCATCGACGTAGCACTCATACAGGTGTCTCCACCCGACAACAACGGCAATTGCAGTCTCGGTGTCTCGGTAGATATCATCCCAGCCGCGATCGAGGCAGCCGGGACAGTGATCGCCGAGATCAACCCCAACATGCCGCGGACGCATGGCGAGACGAGTATTGCGTTTGCCGATATCGACTACGCCATCGAGGTGGACTCGCCGGTCATCGAGTATCTCCACGAGCCCGCCAACGGGGTCGGTGAGCAGGTGGCCCGCTACGTGGCCCGCATCATCGACGACGGCTCGACTTTGCAGATCGGGCTGGGACGCATCCCCAATGAGATGCTCAAGTACCTCACCAACCGTCGGGACCTGGGGGTGCACTCGGATGTGATCACCGAGCCCCTGGTCGACCTCATCGACCAGGGGGTGGTGACCGGAAAGCGGAAGACTCTCTACCCGGAGAAGGTCGTCGCCAGTTATTGCATGGGTTCGAAGCGGCTCTACGATTTGATCGATGACAATGCGCTCTTCAACTTCAGACCTATCGAGGAGACCTGTGATCCGGAGCAGATCGCCAGGAATTACAAAATGGTTTCGGTCACTCAGGCCCTTGCCGTCGACCTCGGCGGTCAGGTATGCGCCGATCAGTTCGAAGGCACGCTCTACAGCGGGGTCTCCAGCCAGCCCGAGTTCTTGCGTGGTGCGGCGGCATCGGCAGGGGGAAAGCCGATCATCTGTCTGGCCTCGACGACCGACGATGGAACGCAGTCGCGTATCCGGCCGCTCTTGAGGGAGGGTGAGGGTGTCACCATCGCCCGCTCTGATGTCCACTACCTGGTCACCGAGTACGGCATCGCGTACCTTTTTGGTAAATCGGTTCGTGAGCGGGCGTTGGCCCTGATCGAGATCGCTCATCCCTCCTTCAGAGAAGAACTGCTGGAGGAGGCGAGGAGGCTCTCATACGTCCCCAAGAAGCAGATCATGAAGAGCCGCAAGGCCTACCCGGAAGAGGAGGAGCGTGAGGTGGTGCTCAAGGACGACCGCAAGGTCCTGTTGCGGCCCACCCGTGCCAGCGACGTCGACGGCATGCAAGAGCTCTTCTACAGCCTCACCGAGCAGGACATCTACACCCGGTTCTTCACCAATCTAAAGTCCTTCTCGGCATCGCAGGCGCAACATCTTTGCAGCGTGAGCTACGAAGAGGAGATGGCTTTTCTGGCGGTAGTGGGCGACTGGGAGGAGGAGCACGTCGTCGGTAGCGGCTGCTACTACGCCGACCCCTCCACCAATCTCGCCGACGTCGCCTACATGATCCACCCCGACTGGCAGGGCCTGGGGCTGGGAGGCCATCTCCAGCAACGCCTGGCCGAGTACGCCAAGTCGAAGGGGCTGCGCGGTTTCACCGCCGACGTCCTGAGCCAAAACGAGAAGATGCTGGCGGTATTCGAGAAGGGCGGCTTCAAGGTCTCGAGCAAGGTGGTTGAAGGTACCTACGAAGTCGTCATGCTCTTCGACTAGCCGCCAGCTCCACCGGGAGTCTGACCCTGCCCACGAAAACAGAGAGCCGCCGGGTGCATGGATGTCTGGCTGCCGTATTAGTGCTGAGCTTTTGTCTCAATCTCTTCCCTCTGTGGTGGGGTCTTCCGGCCCTCAACGCCTGGGCCTTTGACGAGATCCGGCCGGCGGCGGTGTTGGAAGGCCTGGAGAAACGGTTCTCAGACGGTTGGTCGGGCCCCTATCCGCCGTTGCACTACTACCTGCTGGGAACTCTCTTCTGGCCGGTGGTGTGGGCGGAGGAGAGCGGGTGGTTGGCGATGGATGCGCTCCGCCAGACGACCCTGCTCTATCTGCTCGGCCGATTCCTCAGCGTGCTGCTGGCTACGGCCACGGTCTACCTGGTCTATCGCTGCGCCCGGCTGCTCGGGGATCGCCCGACGGCGGTGCTCTCGGCTCTCATCGCGGCGACGATCCCCCCGTTTGTTTTCCATGCCAAGACCATCAACCTCGAGGCCCCCTACCTCTTCTGGTTCATGCTGTCGGTTTTCTTTCTGCTGCGGGCCCTGGACCGGCATCGGTTGCGGGACTATCTGGGCTTGGCCGCCGCTGCCACCCTGGCGATCTGCACCAAGGACCAGGCGTTCGCATTCTATGTACTGGTGCCGCTCCTTCTGTGGCTCGACCTCCATCGCCACAGTCAGAGAGACCCGGCCGATGACCAGCCCCGGTGGAGGACTCTGCTCGATCGCCGTCTGGTCCTCAGTGCCCTCTTGGCGGTGGTTCTTTTTGCGCTGGTCCAGAACTTCCTGTTCAATTTCGAGGGCTTCCGCCGTCATCTCTGGTTGGTCACCCATCGCTCGCCGAGTCTGTTCAAGGTCTACGAGCCGACCCTTCGCGGCTACGGAGCCCTGATGCTCCAAAGCCTGCGACACCTGGCCTTCGCGCTGGGTCTGCCGCTCGCACTCGCCGCCGCTTGGGGGGTGGCCACGGCGGTACGCTACCCGCGGCAATACAGCCGGCTGTTGGTGCTGCTGGGTCTTGGCCTCTCCTACTATGTCTTCTTTATCCTGGTCATTCGCCACAACTACGTGCGTTTTCTGCTGCCGATCGCCCTGCTTTCGAGCTTCTTCGCGGCACGCGCGCTGATCGAGATGGGGCGCAGCTCGACGCTTCCCCAGGTGGTGACCGTGCTGCTGGTGGGCGGCATCTTGCTGCACGCCCTGCTGCGAGCGCTGTCGGTAGACTTCCTCTTGCATTGGG
>Ga0255057_10001552_pt1 | contig 12801 bp, 14 predicted proteins | sample Cases_109_6_MG_FD_189022 | JGI IMG/M metagenome (GOLD analysis project Ga0255057, IMG submission 189022) | Seawater microbial communities from Amundsen Gulf, Northwest Territories, Canada - Cases_109_6 | ecosystem: Environmental > Aquatic > Marine > Gulf | place: Canada: Northwest Territories... | reverse complement strand
ACAATCCACCGGCGGGCAGTTGCACACGCGAAAATCCGGTAAGCACATCCTCGGGCCACGCGACTGCCAGTGGCACTCGTCATTTTTCAACACGCTCCTAGCAGCGCGCACCGATCGGTGACCGGTCGGCTCGGCTGGATGAGAGCCGCTCTTCCTGCTTTCGGCCTCTCAGCCGATTCTTAAACCACGCTCAGGTTGGCGTCATCGTCGCAGCCGATACTGGGTAGGAAGGTCGAGAAGGAGGAGAAACCTTGAACAGGACCTTGACCGCAGTGCTGGCCGCCTTGGTGTTGGTGGCAGGCGCGTTTACGGCAATCGCCATCACCAGTGGTGGAGCGTTTGCGCAGACGACCGATGATGAAAGCACCAGCCAGGAACGACCGGACTTTGCCAAGGGTGGAGAGATCCTCGAAGAGGTACTCGCCAGCTTCGTTGCGGACGGTGACATCAGCCAAGCAACGGCCGATGACATCGCCGAGGCGCTAGCTGCCAAGGCAGCCGAAGTCCGCGAGCAGAGGCAACAGTGGCGAGAGGATCATGCCGGTCGCGACCGGCGCGGCTTCAAGCAGGGATTCCGCCTGGGCGGCTTCCTCGAGGACGGTGTGATCGATGCCGATGAGCTCGCCGAGCTGCCGGACGATCACCCTTTGAAGGACCCCGACGGTCCGGCTGCGAAGTATCTCGGTGACGGCAAGCTGACGCAGGAAGAGCTGCAAGAGCTCCGCGAGGAGCTCCACGCCCAGAGACAAGCCAAACGCGATGCGCACGCAGAAGGGACGAGCACCTAGCTACGAGCGGTCTCTCCTCCCTTGGGGGGAGTCCCGGCCCGAAGGGCCGGGGGCCGGCTGCTTAGTTCACAGGGTCCCGCGGTTCTTCCCGCCGCGGGACCCTTTCGCGCTTGAGTGCTTCCCCGAGCCTTCCCGGTCGAACCACTTCTTGACCCACCAGTTCGGGTCGTTGTCCAGATCGGGGATGGGCTCGCCAACACCCTCGTGCGGCTCGAGTTCACCCCGCTCGATGGCCTCCCTGATCAGTTGTTCGCTCCAGTGTTCGGCCATATCCGAATAGTACGCCCGTCGTGTGCGGGCTCTTTCGGCAGGGCAGCTCTTTCCACGACCAGGATTTCGCCCGTGATGCTGTCCGAGGCCCCAAGCAATCCCAGGTCGACGGTCAGCACTCCAAGGAACTGTCTGAAAGGGCTACGGGGCACTCGTGGCGCGTTCGGTCACTGTTGAAGCTACGAGCAGTCTCACTTCGACCGGTGTGGAGAGATACTCGGCCAGATCCTCGGCGAGAGCGTTGACAGATGGCGCTGATAGTGAACTTGCCACGACGATGTCGATCTCGGTAATGCCTTGGTCGATCTCGACCTCGACATCGACCACCTCGGCCGCTGTGTCCGCGACGTACTCCTCAACGAAGGCGATCACTCCGTCCGTAGGGTCGAGCGGTGGGAGGAGGTTGCCGCGTCCAAACTGCATCGGTAGCACAACGATGATGGCGGCGATCGCCGCCCAGCCCACTGCTCGAAGGATCGGGGTGTGTCCCTTGAGTGGACTGCGGCCGGGAACGAAACCGGCAACCACGAACGTGATCGACGCCGCGATCACGATCCCTACCACGTTGGTGAGGAAGAGGAGCAGAGCACCGAGCGTCAGCTGCCATTCCGTCAGCTGAAGAGTGATGCCGACGACCGCTAGGGGCGGCAAGAGAGCCACGGCAACGGCGACGCCTGTGAGGGCTTCCGCTGCATGGCGCCTGACCTGACCGTACGCCCCGGCTGTCCCTGCAGCAAGGGCGATGCCGAGATCCAGCAGGTTCGGAGATGTGCGCGCCATCAGCTCGGCAGGAATCGGATCGGCGCGGCCGGGGACGAGGAATGAGATCACAGCCGCCAGCAGCACCGCAAGCATCGATCCAACAGCGACGAGCAGCACACGCCGGATGAAGCGAAGCGGCCAGCCCATGACGATTGCCGCCGCCGCGCCGAGGACCGGCAACATGAGCGGCGCGACCAGCATGGCTCCGATCACGACGGCTGTCGAGTCGGCCAGGATTCCGAACACGGCGATCGCTGTCGAGAGCATCATCAGGGAGGCGAATCGAGTGAAGAACTGGCGCCGCGATGTTCCCTGGGGGAAGAGTCGGTTGATGACCGAGCGCCGCTCGCTGTCGTGAAGAGGTTCGCGACCTTTCCAGAGCCGCCTTATCTCCACCATACCGGACCGCAACAAACCTCTCGGGTTCGCCAGATCCGAGTGTTGGGGATCCTCGTCAACGGGAGCATTTCGTGCTCGATCATCAAGGAGCGCGATCGGTCACCTTCAAAGCTAGCCGCCTACCCATGTCGATCTCCTGACCGTGATCCACACCTTCACGCCTGGCCTGCTCGATCAAGCTTCGCCCCCATCATCACATACGCTGAGATAAGCCAGCATTAATGGAGCCTGAATCGATCGATAAAGCTCACGAGGGACTAGTTATCGGCGAGTAGCGGAGGGCTGCTGTTTCCGAATGCAGAGAGCGTCGTTATCGAGAACGCTGGTCACGCCTGTGCCCTCCAGCAGCCACGCACGTTCGCTCAAGCCATCGAACGCCTCACGACGACCACGCCCTAGCCAACGCTTCCGCTCCTACAACCGCCCAGAAACTCCAAGACGCACGGCTCACGCTGGACCACAGATAGCGGATATGTGCCTCGACATGGGTGGGATGTCTTGTTCGAAGATTGGGTCGCGTCGCCGCGAGGCAGTAGCGTCGCCGGTGATGGCAGCGCCGCCGCAGTTGATCTCCGAAACGGAGATTCGGGCCCGGGTCGATCAGCTCGCGACTCAGATCGATGAGGATTATGCCGATGTCGATCTGCTGGTACTCATCGGAGTGCTCAAGGGGTCGTTCATCTTCCTTTCTGACCTGGCGAGGAAGCTGTCGGTCCCGCACCGGGTCGAGTTCATTGCCGTGGAGAGCTACGGAGACCGCCAGAGCGAGCAACCCGAATCGGTGCGGTTACTGATGGATGTTCGCCACGACATCGGTGGTGAGCATGTCCTCCTCGTCGAAGACATTGTCGATACCGGCCGCACCTTGGCCTATCTGCAGCGGCTGCTGGTGACCCGGCGCCCGGCCTCATTGAAGACGTGCACGCTGCTGCACAAGCCCGACCGCACCGAGGAGAGCGTGACGCTCGATTACTGGGGCTTCACCATCCCGGACGTATGGGTGGTCGGCTACGGCCTCGACTACGCCGAGCGGTACCGCACGCTGCCATACATCGCCGAGCTGCCCCCCGAAATGCGGTAGAGGCCGGGTAGCGCATACGCGCCGATGTGGGCGGGCTGATTCACCTCTTCGGTCGATGTCGGTTCGACGGGTAGCTCGGGCATCTGGGCCGGTGGGCGATCTTAAGGATGGCGGGCAGATGTGGAGCTCTCTTGCGTGTCTCCGCACCACGGCTCGTTCCTGCGACGCTCCGAGCGAGAGGGATTGGCGGCGTGAGCCACGGCGTCAGCAGCCCATGACCAGCCCGACCACTTCCTTCATTTCACTGGGAATCCACGGGACTTCGGCAAAGATCGCCCTCTCGGCGGTTGCATCGAGCCTCGACTGGAGTTCAAGACACAGCGGACCCATCTCGGCGTCTAAGTTCCAATAGGCGAGTGCTTCAGGGCTGGTCTGCAACTCGTCGAGACTGCCCACTGTCTCGGCTCGAACGGCCCAGGCTTCCTGTGCAGCCAGAATCCGGCCGAGTTGTTCGACAAGATCAGCGTGAATGTCGGCAAACGCCTCGGGTGGGTTCAAGTCGGTCAGGCCGTTCTGCATGTCGGTCCTGATGGCCACCGCCCTGTCCAGTACCTCCTCGCCTTCCTCGACCGTGGTTGCCGATGCCCACTGTGGCTCGAGCACGTCGAACTCGTCGAACATCACCTGGGCCAGCGACTGAGCGCGCTCGCTGTACTCCGTCAAGGAGAGGGTGCCTCCACCACAGGCGGCGATAACGAAGACAATGCCCGCACTCGCCAGTGCCCGTCTCACGAATCTCAGCGGCCTACCGATCGGGGGTCTATTCAGATCGTCCATTGTTCCTTCGCTAGGCCTCAGGGCAAGGGTAAAGGACTCGACTTGGGTTGGGTTGAGCTTCCACCCGGCCCGAGCCGCGGGCTAGTAATCCGGGCAGCCTCCGTCGCTTGAGTCGGAGCTTCTCCGGTATCTCGAGCGCCATGGCCTGGTTCTGTTCGAACACGAGCCAGTGGTAGCCAGCGATGACCCTGCGGTGAGAACCAGGGGCTCGATCCGTGACGTCGGTGGGTGATGTAGAACCCCATACACTGTGTAGGCAAGGCGTCGAGAGGAGTATCCGTGAAGAAACTGGTGAAGTTTGCCCTGATCGTTGGTGCGATTGTCTTCTTAGCCAAGCTGGTTGCAGCTCAGAAGGCTAAGTGGGAGGGTCTCACCGAGTCGGAGGTGCGTGACAAGATTGAATCGAGGCTGCCGAAGCAGGTACCAAGCGATAAGCGTGCCGAGATCGCCGACAAGGTCGTTTCCGGGATGCGAGAGGGCGGTGTGCTTGGCGACGAGGATGAACGCTCTGTGCCGGTCCAGACGGCTGGCGGCGGCGGGGGAGAGGAGTCAGACTCCGACGGCGCCGAGGCGAGCCAGGACACCGAAGACATGACCGCGCCAGTCTGACGCCATAGACGCGACCCTCGGTGCAGGCGGGAGCGTCAGTGGATTCGGAGTGCGTGGGAAGGTCCCTGGAAGGCGGCGAGGACTGGCGTTGAGGGCTGTTCTCTCAGGTACCGCATACCCTCCATACCCAAACCGTATCAACCGGGGGTAACCGATTCGGGTCGGAATCAGGGGGAATCTGAGGAATCCTCCGGCGGTGCAACCAAGTGCCGACAGCGGCGCAGCAACCACGCCGGGAACTCTTCGGTTCTCCGATCAGATGCTGCGACGTTCTTGCACAGCTCTGCGATGTGTTCGCTGCGCTCCCCGAGGGCATCACCCCGGCCGTCGTCGGTGTCCCCGGCGTCCCGGTCCGGGCGCGGAGGCAGGGTGTCCGACGGCTCAGCGACCGGCTCATCGATGACCACCGGTGCGGGCTCGATGACATCGGTCGGCACTCGATCACGTACGGTATCCAATCGGTCGACCAGTGGCGCATCGACAACCGCGTTGCCGACGCTCACCTCGGCGACGGCATCCTCGGCACGTTGCAGCTGGTCGGCGATCGCCTCGTGGGCGGCACGCCGGTCGATCAGAGTTTCCAACTCGTCAATGCGGTGGCCGGCGGGAACGGTCGGGTCGATCCAGGCGCGCATCCACTCGGTCGCCTGTTTCACCGGGTACAGCCGGTCACCGGAGATCGCGCCCTCAGCGGCAAAGGACCCGGCGGCGGTAAGGGCCACAAGCAATAGGGCCGCCAGCACAACGATGGGCAGGCGCCTGCGGCGGTAATGGCGCGGGGGGATCGGCGACGGGGAGCGCAGTTCGGCGGCGATCGCGCTGAGGTGAATCGAAGTCGTCCCCTCGGACACCTCGATGTTGAGTTCGCTGAGCCGCTCCCTGATGTCGACGCTCATTTTTCACCATCCGATTGGTCTATCGATATGGACGCCGGGGCCGACTCAGATTCGACGCCCTCGAGCAGGTGCCGAAGCCGGCGCTCCGCGCGAGCGGTCGCTGCATAGACCGAGGTTCGGTTGGTTTCCATGACTGCGGCGACCTCTTCAGCGGAGAGCCCGACGACGTGGCGAAGCACCAGAAGGCTGCGGTGGCGCTCGGACAGCGCCAGCAGGGCCTGTTGGAGCACAGGATCGGGCAGGTCGATGTCGTCCACATAGCCAGCATCGGGGATGGCTTGGGTGACCATCTCGGGGTGGCGCTTGCGGCGTCTGATCTCGTCGAGGCAGTTGAACCGCACGCTGCGGTACAGCCAGGCGCGAAGCGATCGCCCGTCGCCACGCAGGCTTGGCGCCGCCCTGTCAGTTCGAGGAAGGCCTGTTGGACGGCATCCTCCGCGGCGAGCCGGTCGCGCAGCATCCCGTTGGCATACGAGGCGAGCCCGTTGGCGGTCAAGGCGTGTACGGCCGAAAACGCCTCTTCGGATCGGTGACGGATTCCGTCGACCAACTCGTCCAAGGCATCCCCGGCCGTACTCACCCTGCCGACCTTACGAGGGGGGCGGTGTTGTGCTTAGGATGGATGGTGGTCGGTTGACAGCCAGCGGTGGCACAGGATCCACAGGTGGCGATGGGTAGGCCGGACGTCGGTGTCCTCGGCGGCCCAGTGCAGGCAGCGCTTCCAGTTGTGGCGGTGCCACAGCAGGCGGCCACAATCCTGTTTGAGCGCTTCATCGTCGATCGCGGTGTCGCTCTCAGCGGCGCGCCTACAGCGCTCCCGGAAGGTGCGCTTCTCATCGCGATCCTGATTCCGGCAGCGATCCGGGCGTTCTGATGCCGGCTCGCGATCACAGGGATGCGGCCGATCCGTTGGCCGATCGATCGGCCGGTCGGTTTGGTGGTCGACGGGCCGGTCGGCTGGCCGGTCGGTTGGGTGGTCGGTAGCACGATCGGGACGACGGTGATCGGCCGAGTCGCGGATGGGCCGATCCGTGGTCTTGTCCGTATCGGGGTGGTCAGTGGCATCCCCTGGTTCGGCTGCGGCGACCGCCGAGCCGGCAAGCACGAAGGCCAGCGCAGCCGCGGTCGTGGTCATGGCTCGCGCGGTGTGACGTCTCATCGGTCCTCCTGGTATGGGCCTGTAGGGAGAGACGCCGCGGCAGCGACAGATTCGACGGGCGTTGAGCTATGAGTTGTGAGCTATGAGCAGGTGGACGCCCGGCTCATAGCTGATGGCTCAAGGCTTGGTCCCACCCTTGCCGAGGTTGATCCAGGTGGTCTTGACATTGGTGTACTTGTCAAGGGCGTACAGCGACTTGTCCTTTCCCCCGAATCCGGAGGCCTTGAAGCCTCCGAACGGCGCCGTGATATCGGCCTGGTCGAATGAGTTGATCCAAACGGTGCCGGCGCGGATGGCCCGCGCCATGCGGTGTGCCCTGGCCAGGTCTGAGGTCCACACCGCAGCAGACAGGCCGTACGAGGTGTCGTTGGCGATACGGATCGCGTCCTGCTCGTCGGTGAATGGGATCACGCTGAGTACCGGCCCGAAGATCTCCTCGCGGGCGATCGTCATGTCGTTGTCGACGTCGGCGAACACGGTGGGCTCCACGAAAAAGCCGCCGGTCTCGGTCAGTATCCGGTTGCCGCCGGTGACCAGCCTTGCCCCCTCCGAAGAGCCGACCTCGATGTAGTGCTCCACCCGGCTCAGCTGGGCCTCATCCACGATGGGCCCGGCCTTGGTTGCGGGGTCGAGGGGATCACCCGGCGCCCATGACTCCGCCGCGGTCGCCACGGTGTCCACGACCTCGTCGTACATCGGCTCCTCCACCAGCAGCCGCGACCCCGCAATGCAGGACTCCCCGGTGTTCCAGAAGATCGAGAACCCGATGGCGTTCATCGCATAGCGAGCGTCGGGCGCATCGGCGAACACCACGTTCGGGGTCTTGCCGCCGGTCTCCGCCGATACCCGCTTCATGTTCGAGTCGGCTGCGTAGCGGAGGAAGTGCCTTGCCACGTCCGTCGATCCGGTGAAGGTCAGAGCGTCGACATCCTGGTGAAGGCCGAGCGCCTTGCCCGCGGTCTCTCCGTGTCCCGGCACCACGTTGAGCACACCGCCGGGGATGCCGGCTTCGATCGCAAGCTCGGCTACCCGCAGCGCGGTGAGCGGTGACTGCTCGGCAGGCTTGAGGACCACCGAGTTGCCTGCCATCAGCGCTGGTGCGAGCTTCCAAGCATTGATCATCAGCGGGAAGTTCCACGGCGTCACCGCTCCGACGACGCCGACCGGCTCCCTGGTGATCAAGCCAAGCGCATCCTTACCGGTTGGGGAGATCTCGTCATACAGCTTGTCCGCCGCCTCGCCGTACCACCGGTACGTGGTTTCGGCCTGGTTGACGTCGACGACGTTGCTGTACCGGATCGGCTTGCCGATGTCGATGGTCTCGAGCAGCTGCAGCTCCTCTGCGTTGTCCTCGATGAGATCGGCGAGGCGGATGAGGGCGCGGCCCCGCTCCTTTGGCGAGAGCCCGGACCAACGCTGGTCCTCGAAGGCGGTCCTTGCCGACCTGACCGCCCGGTCGATCTCGGCGACGTCACCGGATGCGACCTCGTTGATGGCTTCCCCGGTGGCCGGGTTCAGGTTGGCGTAGGTGGCGCCGGAGTCGACGGGCTCGCCATCGATGAAGGCCCTTCCGGGCAGGGTGACGCTGGCGGCCGCCGCCTGCCAGTCCTCCAGCGTCTTCATGGAGTGCCGCTGCGGGAGATCCTCGACCACTGCAACCGCTCCACGACCTTCCTTCCGCCGTCGGTGTCGGTCGGGGGAGTGGTCAGTTCCAGATCGAGCCCGTTGTCGGTTTCCACCCAGTCGACGTGCCTGCGCTCGTTGTTCCCCACGTAGTTGGGGAGCAGGCTGACTTCGACGTGGTGGATCACGTCGTCGCCGTCGACCGTGTACGAGCCGGCATAGGTCACGAAGCCGGATGCGGCGGCGGCTCGCAGCGACGGTGGCGCCGCGCTCAGGGTCCGCGTCGGCATCTCGGGGCGGTCCGTCGCCATCAGCGCCGCCCACATCCTCCCGTCGTCGGTATAGGTCAGCAGCCCGGTCGCCTTGCCACCCCACGGTCGGCGGGTCCGCTCACCGAGGGTGACGGTCCAGTCGACCAGCCGCCATGATCCCACGAGACCGCTTGAGGAGTCGCTTGTCACTCGGCCCCTTCCGCAGCGGGAGCGCCGTCATCCGAGTCCCTCACCTTCAGGCCGAGCTTCCGATATCGCTCGTGCTTCTTCCTGGTCTTCTCCTCGTCGACCTCGCGCATGCGCGCCGCGTATTGCTGCGGACTTTCGAAGTGCTCGGATTCAACGAGCTCATGGTGCACCCCGTAGATCTGGCCCAGGGCGGTCAGCGCCGCCGCCACCGGTAGGGCAAGGAGGGCTCCGATGCCGCCGAGCAGGCTGGCACCGATGATGGCCGAGCCGAAGGCGACCGCCGGGTGCAGATCCATGGTGTTGGCGGTGATCTTTGGCGAGATCAGATAGTTCTCGATCTGCTGGTAGAACAGAATCGCGATCAGTACCCACAGCGCGTCGATGGGATCTCCGCTCACCAACGCGATGAACACCGGAACGACCCCGGCCAGATAGGTCCCGATGGTCGGGATGAACTGCGAGATGACGCCGACCCACAGGGCGAGGGCGAAGGGATAGGGGAGCCCGATGAGGAGGAACACCACGAAGTGGAACAGCGCAGATATGGCGGCCAGGGCTCCGCGCGAATACACCCATCCCCCGACCTTGTCGATCGTGATGGTGAACACGGTGTCTGCGGTCACCTGCTTGTCCGGGGGCATCCAGCTCAGGACGGCGGCCCGCAGCTTCGGCCAGTCGGCGAGGATGTAGAACACGAACAGCCCGATGGTGAGCGCTGAGAACACGAGCCCGAGGATCGAGCCGGTGAGACCGGTGACGATCCCGACCAGGCCGGTCCCAAGCCCTGCCGCATAGCCGGCGACGTCGCTGACCTCGAGCCCCAGCTCATCGAAATTCAGCTCGAGACCCAGGGTGTCGTTGAGCCAGTTCGCCACCGTGTCCACGATGCCGGGGAGCGCCTCGAGGAAGTTGGTGAGCTGTCCAAAGAACACGTTGCCGATGGCGAAGACGAAGGTGGCGCCGATCCCGGCCCCGGCGAGCATCACGACACCGGCCGCCGCCCCGCGCCTCCAGCCGCGCCGTGACAGGAACTCGACGGCGGGGAGCAGCGCAAAAGCGACGAAGAACGCCATGATCAACGTTATGAGAAAACTCGACGTCGACGTGAAGACCCATTGCGCACCGAACCCGACCACCATGAGCACGAGCAGCGCAAGCGACACTCGTGGCAGCCAGATCTCGTACCAGGTCTTAGGGTCGGATTCAGTGGTCTCTTTCATCCTCTGCCTCCCTATGGCGTTGTGGCCGGCTCGCTGGAATCGAGGCCATCTTCCTTGGAGAAGGTGATCCTGACGGTTTCGAAGTAGTCGACGGTGACGGTGATTTCCTTTCCAGTCGCTTCGCTGAGCGACGCTTCGAGCGCTTCGATCGGTGGCAAGTCTCCCGTGCCGCTGATATTCACCTCGATGGCGAGGCCGTCGAGCTCTACCGCGCCCAGCTCGAGCTCTTCGTATTCTTCGAGCCAGGCTTCTGCCACCTCGTGGGCCTTCTCCGTTCCGGTCGCCTGGTTGATGATCGATGCTCCGGTGAGACCGAGCGGGATCATGATGATCAGGGCACCAACGACGACGGTGCCGAGGACGTTGATCACGTCGCCTCGTTCGTCGATGAAGCGTCGCACCGGTGAGAAGCCGGTCAGGAAGAACACGAGGACCGAGGCCAGGATGATGGAGACGAAGTTCGTCCCAAACAGAAGGAAAGCGCCGAGAGCATCACCGTAGAGCCCGGCGCGGAGCGTCACTCCGACGACGCCGAGTGGAGGGACGAGGGCAACGGCGATGGCGACTCCTGGGAGGGAGGCCGACACCCGCTCATCGACGGTGGCATAGGCACCGGCAGCGCCGGCGGCAATTGCGATCGCCATATCGAGCAGGGTGGGTGACACCCGTGACGAGATCTGGCTGTTTTGGCCGGTCGGCACCAGGGCAGGCGCCCAGGTGGCGATCATCCAGGCCACGCCGATGGCGGCTGCCACCGAGACGGCAACCAGGGCAAGTGAAGAGGACATGCGTCCCCTCCAGCCGTTGACGATCGCTGCTGCAGTTCCCATGATCGGCGTCATCAGTGGGGCGATCAGCATGGCCCCGATCACGACCGCGGTCGAGTCCTGAAGAATCGCCAGGGTGGCGATCGACACCGATAGCAGCAGCATCATCGAGTAAGAGGTCAGCTTGTGGATGCGGTCGGGCTCCTCGAAGTAGAGGGTCTCTGCGACCTCCGTGCGCTTGGCGTCGCCGACCTCGCGGTCGTCGACCCAGGCCGTGATGATGGTGAGGATGCCTGCGCTGTCGAGTGCAGCGGCTTCTTCGGCGGTGTGGTCCCCAACGCCGTAACCGATCATGATGAGGCCCACAACCACGGCGAGAAACGCTCCGATGACCAGGAACGTGTCCAGGATGAAGTCGCCGGCAAAGAACATGGCCACGCCGAGGCCACCGTAGATCAGGCCCTTGAACACGGGACCGGCATACCCGCTCGTACCGTCAGATAGGAAGGCGCGACTGATGAGGTTGAGGCCCTGGAGCACTAGATAGATCGCCAGCACGACCTCGACGATCCGCCTCGCCTCGGTGGGCCACGCCATGATGGCGATCCCGGTTCCGATGGCGATGAAGGCGGCGACGAGTCGGTTGCTCGATTGGTTGGGCTCGTGACCGGCGAAGTGTGACCACAGATCACTGGCGCCGAAGAAAATAAAGGCCACGCCGAAGCCATAGCGAAGCACCGGGGTCGAAGCGGTGGGAAACAGCAGGAACAGCATTCCCAGCCCGGCGAGGATGGCCCCTTTTATCGTCGCCGGGTTCAACCAGGCTGGGTCACCCTCGGCGGTCGTCGGGCTCGGCTGAGGGGTGTCGGTCATGTGCGATGGTGAGCGTAGCCGTCACCAAATCCGCATCGAAGAGGGGTTAAGCGGCCCGGACCAGCAAATCTGTGGTGGTGAGGATCGCTCGTTCGTCGACGGCGATGATCGATCCTTCCTGCACTTCGTGCCAGGTTTCCTTGGTCATCGGCTCCGAGGCGATGGCGATTGCCCGGTACGAGTTGTCGGCGTCGGGACAGTGGGAGAGCCCGCACACGGTGCAGTCGCGTATCCCCTGGCGCATCGTCCAGTACAGCGAGTTCCCCCAACGCGAAGCGGCCAGATGCTTGCCGTCGGAGAGGATGAAGTTGAGCTTGGCCGGACGTCTGGCCCCGACGGCCTTGGTCATCCCGACGATGGCGTGAACCGCTTCGGAGAGCAGGCGCACGATCGGCCCGGTTCCCGAGGCCACCCGATCGGCGTCGAGCCCGTAGCGGTCCATCCGTGACAGCAGCCATCGAAAGACGAGCTCGCTGTCGGTATCTCCTTGGGGTGGTCCGAACTCGCTGGGATCAAGCAGCGGTGCCACCGCTTCGAACCCGGTGATCGTTCCGTTGTGAGCGAAGACCCATGGACCGTGCTGGAACGGGTGGGTGTTCTCCTCCGAGGGGTCGCCTACCGTCGCCGCACGCACGTGGGAGATCACGGCTGTCGAGGATGTACGCCGCGCGGTCTCGACGAATTCGACATCAGCATGCGCAGATTGGGTCCGGCGCTCAACGGTAGGAAGCCCGTCTTCCCACGCCGCCAAACCCCAGCCGTCGCGGTTGGGGACGCCCCTCCGGTCGCGCTTGGACTGAAGAAGCAGTGCGTTCTGGGATTCGACGAGGCTGCACTCGACCCGCGTCGGGTCCGTGGCCAGGAATCCATACAGCCGGCACATAGCCCTCCCTGCGTTGACACCAGGTGCAACGCCGAGTGGTTCACCCTGACACGCGGCTCTGTCCGTTGTCCGACTCTTCACCGCCACTCGCGACTCAACTACTGTCCCCGCCATGTTTGATCCAGCGCAAGCCGCAGTCGAAGGGGCGTTGGCCGCCGGGGCCACCTACGCCGATGCACGGGTGGTCGTCTCCAGACAGGAGACGATTGCCGTCCAGAATCAGGCGGTCGAGG
>Ga0255057_10001551_pt1 | contig 12801 bp, 9 predicted proteins | sample Cases_109_6_MG_FD_189022 | JGI IMG/M metagenome (GOLD analysis project Ga0255057, IMG submission 189022) | Seawater microbial communities from Amundsen Gulf, Northwest Territories, Canada - Cases_109_6 | ecosystem: Environmental > Aquatic > Marine > Gulf | place: Canada: Northwest Territories... | reverse complement strand
AGGCTGAGCTTTTCGGTGCAGGAATCCCGGACCGAAAAGCTCAGCCTGGCTATGGTGAGCGACGACCGTGGCAAATATCTCTTCGTCGACGCCGCCGGCAACAAGGCTGCCACCGTTACCCGCCAGGAACTCGCCATGCAGTTGCGCCGGGGTGAGCTGTGGGTGCTGGATGCCTCAAAGCTGCCGATCGTCGAGCGCGGCCTGTTCCAGATGCTGAACGGCCTGCACACGCGGATCGTGCGCCAGGTCAATCTCGATGAAGCGACTGGTCTGCTCAATCGGAAAGGACTCGAAGCGCGTGTGGAGCAGGCAGCCAGTGCCGCGGTGACGATGGGATCCAGCCACGCGCTGTGCATACTGGAGCTGGATGCACTCGGCGCCATTGTTCAGAAGTGTGGTCAGCAGGTCGCCAGCGAGTTGCTCAGAAACTTCGTACCAGTGCTCGAGAATCACGTACGCGCCAGGGGCGTCGCGGCGCGACTGCGGGCCGGGCGCTTTGCGGTGCTTCTTCGCGACTGCACCGCCGACAACGCAGCGGCTGTTATGGAGGGCTTGCGCGCCGAAATGGAGACTTCGCAGTGCAAGTGGCACCAGGAAAACTTCCGCCTGACCATCGGCGTGGGTCTGGCGCCCATTGACGCGCAGAGTGGCAGCGTATCGGCGCTCTTCGATGCTGCCGATGAGGCATACAGACAGGCACGGGCAACGGGCGGCAACCGAGTCCAGATTTGCGAGAAACGACCTTCGGCCAGCGAGGGTCAGGTGGCGGCCAGCTCGATGATCGGCAGCGTGCTCGCCAACGGCGGGCTGCAGCTACGCTGCCAGCAGGTGACGCCAATCGGTGCCGACGCGTCGGCGCTGCCCCATTATGAGCTTCTTCTCGGAGTCAAGAACGAGCACGGCGAGACCACCTTGCCGGGTGAATTTCTGCAGGCCGCGGAAGGCAACAATCGGATGCCCGAGGTCGATCGCTGGGTCATTCGAACGGCGCTTCGCTGGATGGCGGATAATTCCGCCAGCGTCGATCAGGTCGACGGCTACTCTATCAACGTCTCCGGAATAACATTGGCCGACGAAAGCCTGGTCGACTACGTGCGTGGGATCATTGCGGAAACCCACGTATCACCCGAGAAGGTCATTTTCGAGGTTACAGAGAGTTCTGCCATCGATTCATCGCCGGCAGCCGTGAACTTCATCCACGCGATGAAGGAGTTCGGCTGCCGGTTTTCCCTGGTCAAGTTCGGCAGCGGGGAAGCGTCCCTTGCGCACCTGGAGATCTTGCCCATCGACTATGTCAAGATCGATGGCTCACTGGTGAGAGATATCGCTGTCGACCCGAGGGATCTGATGGTGGTCAGATCGCTCAACGAGATCGGTCATTTCCTCGGCAAGAAGACCGTCGCCGAATGCGTCGAGAGCCAGGAAGTACTGGCGAGACTCCGCCAGATCGGCGTGGACTACGCTCAAGGGTTCGGGATAGAGAAACCCTTTCCGCTCCAATGAATGGCCACTTGACTGTCCCCGCAGTTCCGACTCACGAGTAAAACGTCCGCCACCTCGTGGCGATTGCACTTCACTCCGTCGTTACAGTATTCGTGTCGTCGGCTAGCGCTGCACGCATCGTATGCCAGGCAAGCGTCGCGCACTTGACGCGCATGGGGTATTCCTTGACACCGGTCAGCACCGTGAGCTTGCCCAGAAACTCAGTCGGCTCCCCGGCTTGCTTCTCTGCGGTAAGCAGCGCGTGTACCTCGCGGAACAAATCTTCGGCGTCGCTTACCGGCTTTCCCTTGAGGGCTTCGGTCATCAGCGAAGCGGAGGCAGTCGAGATGGCGCATCCGGCACCGTCGAAACCAATGTCCTCGATGACATCGTTTTCGACACGAAGATGCACCTCGAACTCGTCCCCGCATATGGGATTGAATCCGTGCGCCGAGTGATTCGTGTGCTCGGGCTTCTTGGGGTAGTTACGAGGGTTGCGGTTGTGATCCAGAATCACTTCCTCGTAGAGTTCACGCAGATCCCCCATCGAAGGTAGTCCTCCTCGGTTTTACGGGCCCCTTTCGCCTGGGCGCTGGTTCCCAGGGTATGACCACGCGGCATTTCTGGCAAGAAAGTCGCTGGTAGGCTTGTCCACGTACTAAAGCGCTCGCAAACGATGCAACGTGATCTCGGGCGGGCAGTTGAGCCTCACGTCCACCATCGATACTCCCGAGCCGGCGGAGGTGTATCCAGCGAGAGCATGATACCTCCAAGATCCTTTGCAGTAACGCCGCGGACAGCGCGCGTTCACCATCAGGGGGATCCCCCCGGGCAGACAAATCTGCCCGCCGTGGGTATGACCGCAGAGCATGACGGAGAACCCGGCGTGGGCGGCTTGCCTGTATATCTCGGGTGAGTGGGCGAGTAGCACGGATACAGCGTCGGGCGGGATGCCTTCGGCCGCCTTCTCCATGTTGTCCGTCCGAAAGTAGTGCGGATCGTCGATTCCGGCGAGATAGATTGCCGCGCCGCCACGCTCGATCTTGACGGACTCGTTGAGCAGCACCTGGATCCCCATCGATTCGAAATAGGGGACCATGCGTAGGCTGTCATGGTTGCCGAGCACCGCATAGACTGCGTTCTTGACGTGCGGTCGCACCAAACGCAGGGCATTCACCGTGGGCTCGAGCGGACCGTAGGTCTTAGCTCGGAAATCTCCGGTCATCACGGCCACATCGTAATCGGCTTCGCGCAGCCGTTCGATCAATGCACGGGGGAAGTCATCGTGCATGTCGAGGTGCATATCACTGAGGTGGAGCAGTGTGAAGCCGTCGAAGGAAGACGGGAGCCCAGCGATCGGGATTTCATTGTGCCGCAACTCGATTCTGAGCGCATTGCGCCGACCGCGGCCATGAAGACCCAAGAGATGCAGGGTCATTCGGATCACCGAATGGGCGAAGTGCCAGTTCTCGATGTGAAAGACGTTACGACCTTGCCCGAAGATCCGGGCCTCGGCGGCATCCTCGATCCCAAGGCGTTGGCGCAGGTGAAAGCGACTGACCCGAGTGGCCAGAGATTCGTCCTCCAGTCCCGATCGGGTGGTGTCGTTCACGCTGGGAGGTGCTAAAGCCGCTGCTGGTCAATGACAGGAAGTGAGTTTGATTATAGCGTCTTCCTGAGTGCGAATGCGGACGGAACAGCCGCGTGGCGAGTCACTCATCGACATTTCGCGCATCGAATCGTCCATATCGCTGCGAGTGGTCGACTGCGGATAGTCGGGATTCTTTACACTTTTTTCGCTGGGGTAAGATGCCGCCCGAGAGAAAGGTTTCGTTTCAATGGTTTAACCATCTGGCACAAGAATTGCATCGCGATCTGATGCGATTCCTCTTGCCTCGGGATTGAGGAGGTAACAGATGGCTGGAACAACTTTCGTTCAACCCCTGATACTCGTTGCCGGCACCGTTCTAATGTGTTCGTTTGCGTCTTCGGGATAGTTCTATGCCCGCGACGAAGGATGGACGTCAGCACGTTCGCCAGCGGCGGGACGAAAGGGTCGTCGTCCAGATCGTTTCTTCGACGCACGACACGCTGCCGCCGGGAACGGTCGTGCGTTGCTCGACCAAGGACGTATCGCCCCAGGGGATCAGGATTCAGCTGAACCACCCGTTGTCGGAAGGCTGTCTGCTGGAGCTATGCGTCGAGTTCTTGAATCACCCGGGCATCATCTTTCTCGCCGGCGAAGTCAAATGGTGCAGGGCGCTCGACGAAAGCACGCGCAATCTGATCGGCGTAGAGCTCAAGGAACGACCGAGCGACAACTTCAAACTGTGGCAGGGAGTACTTGACAAGTGGTCGCCTGTCAATTGCGACTTCTGACGGAGTCGATTGAACAGTATTCAGCCCCGCGCTTGCTACTGACGTGCCCTGGAACGGCAGCCGGCCTCAGTTACCTGGCAGGCCTATCCAGTTGCCTCATCTACACCCGGCGGGGATCATGATATTCTTCCAGCAATCGGCGATCCGATTATTATCGCATGCGGTGATATTTTTGTTTCGCTAACAGGATTGAGCTTCATTGGCACCCCAGCGAGGTGATATGTGCGCCCGCCCAACCTTTGAAGGGGATGGAGGAACAATGAGGGAAAAGAATGAGAAAGAAAAGTTGCTTGGCAGGTTGCAGGAAGTTATCGAAGAGCTTAACGAGTTGGAGTCCGAGGCACGACAGCTGGGCTTATTTGACGACTCCATTGTCGCAGCGCTTGAAGAGCGAATCGACAATCTGGAAGCGGCTATAAGTGCTGTTGCGCTGATCTTGCGTACTACCGCAAATACGTGAAACACCCCCCCAACACAAGAAACGGGAGGTAGCGCCGGTCCAGCGTGGTCGTGTCTGTCAGCTCTGGGCGGTGTGGTTGTAGGCCGAGAGCCCGGCCTGGCGCAATGTCGGGTGGGCGCTTCAATTCTTGCTGACCATTTGCTAACCGACTCCCTGGTGCAGACCAGTACAAGGTGTACAATTCCCTGCCGTTGAAACTCGCAACCTTCTGATATTCCAGACTATCCAATATGGCAAGTAACAAGTCGGGACGTCCCCAGTACGTCTACACCATGAATCGCGTCGGTAAGGTGGTGCCCCCCAGGCGCGAGATTTTGAAAGACATTTCCCTGTCTTTTTATCCCGGCGCCAAGATCGGCGTGCTCGGATTGAATGGCGCCGGCAAGTCGACGCTGCTGCGGATCATGGCGGGCCTGGACACCGAGATTCACGGTGAGGCGCGCGCGCAGAAGGGCATTCGCGTGGGCTTCCTGCCCCAGGAGCCGGTACTGGATGCCGGCAAAGACGTGCGCGGCAACGTCGAAGAGGGTGTGAGCGAGTTGCTCGAATTACTCGAGCGATTCGACGCCGTGAGCGCGAAGTTCGCCGAGCCCATGGACGACGAAAGCATGAGCGCGCTTCTAGCAGAGCAGGGCGAGATTCAGGATGCCATCGATGCGGCGGGGGGCTGGGAGTACGAACGCAAGCTCGAGATCGCCGCCGACGCACTGCGCCTCCCGCCATGGGACGCAGGCGTAGCGACGCTGTCGGGCGGTGAGCGGCGGCGGGTGGCGCTGTGCAGGCTACTGCTGTCCGCGCCGGACATGCTGCTTCTCGACGAACCGACCAACCATCTGGACGCGGAATCCGTGGCCTGGTTGGAACGCTATCTCCATGAGTATCCGGGCACCGTGGTGGCGGTTACCCACGATCGCTATTTCCTCGACGACGTGGCGGGATGGATTCTCGAGCTGGACCGTGGCCGGGGTATTCCCTGGGAGGGCAACTACTCCTCCTGGCTGGAGCAGAAGGAGCAGCGACTCGCGCAAGAAGCGCGTGAGGAGTCCGCCCATCGGCGCGCCATTCAGGCGGAGCTCGAATGGGTGCGTGCCAGCCCAAAGGGTCGGCATGCCAAGAGCAAGGCCCGGCTGGCACGATTCGAGGAGCTTTCGTCCCGGGAGTTCCAGAAACGCAGCGAGACCAAGCAGGTGCACATTCCCGCCGGTCCGCGCCTGGGCGATCTGGTGGTGGAAGCGGAGAACTTGCGCAAGGGTTACGACGGGCGTCTGCTCATCGACGGCTTGAGCTTTCAGCTACCGCCGGGTGGCATCGTCGGCGTCATCGGCCCCAACGGCGCCGGCAAGAGCACACTACTGCGCATGCTCGTGGGCGCCGAGCAGCCCGATGGAGGTGAATTGCGGATCGGCAAAACGGTTGTCATTGCCCATGTCGATCAAAGTCGCGAAGAGCTGAACGGAGATCACTCCGTATGGCAGGAGATTTCCGGCGGTCAGGACATGATCGTCGTCGGCAAAACGCAGATTCCGTCCCGGGCCTATGTCGGAAGGTTCAATTTCAAAGGATCGGATCAGGAAAAGCGCGTCTCGGATCTGTCCGGAGGGGAGCGCAATCGTGTGCATCTCGCCAAGCTTTTGATAAAGGGTGGCAACCTGTTATTGCTGGACGAGCCGAGCAACGATCTGGACGTGGAAACCCTGCGTGCCCTGGAAGAGGCTTTGCTGGACTTTCCAGGTTGCGCGGTGGTCGTGTCCCATGACCGATGGTTCCTGGATCGTGTTGCGACCCACATGCTCGCCTTCGAGGGTGACAGTCGAGTGACCTGGTTCGAAGGCAACTACGCGGACTACGAGGCCGACCGTCGACGGCGGCTTGGCGCCGATGCCGATCAACCCCACCGGCCCAAGTTCAAGCGCCTCGGGGTGTAAGGCCGAATTCCCGCTATAATCGCGGCATGCCGAGCAATGACAAAGTCGATCGTCTCATCGATCGTCTGGACGGGATTCTGGATCGGGTGGAGCATCTGGCGCCCTCGAATACGCAGGCGCCTGACTGGTCCAGCGCCTACGCGTTTCGCTGGCGGAAGCGTCGCGGCGGCGGCTACATTCAGGCCGTGGTGCACCCGCATCAGATTCGTCTCGACGATCTTCAGGGCATCGACCGTCAGCGCTCGGAGCTGGAGCGCAACACCCGGCAGTTCCTGAAGGGTCTGCCGGCCAACAATGCGCTACTGTGGGGATCGCGCGGTACCGGTAAATCGTCGCTGGTGAAGGCGCTGGTCAACCAGTATCGCGGTGAGGGGCTGCGTGTGCTCGAGGTCGACAAGAACGACCTCATCGATCTTCCCGATGTGGTGGAGGGAATTCAGAATCGGCCGGAGCGTTTTCTGCTGTTCTGCGACGATCTCTCCTTCGAGTCGGACGATTCCAGCTACAAGGCTCTGAAGGCGATCCTGGACGGTTCCGTGCACGCGCCACCGGAGAATGTGCTCATCTATGCGACGTCCAATCGCCGCCATTTGTTGCCGGAGTACATGAGCGAGAATCTGGATGCCCATCACGTAAATGGTGAAATTCATCACTCTGAGGCCGTAGAAGAGAAAATTTCACTTTCCGAGCGTTTTGGATTGTGGTTGTCCTTTTATCCCTTCAAGCAGGAGCAGTATCTGGAGATCGTCGGTCACTGGTTGAAGAGCTTCGATGTTCGCGCGGTGGACAGCGAAGCGGTGCGTGCTGCTGCCTTGCGATGGGCACTGGCGCGCGGCTCGCGCAGCGGGCGAAGCGCCTATCAGTTTGCGCGCGACTGGGCCGGGCGCCAGGGGCTCGGCTGAAGCGCTATGAGCCCCGTGAGTAATACCGCCATCATCGGTGGCAGCGGCCTCACCTCCCTCGATGGCCTGGTGATAACCGATCGCGAAGTCGTTCGCACGCCCTGGGGCGAGCCGTCGGGACCGATCGCCCACGGCACTCTGGGTGGACAACGGGTCGCTTTTCTCGCCCGCCACGGTTCCGGTCATACCATTCCGCCGCACAAGGTGAACTACCGCGCCAATATCTGGGCGTTGAAACAGATCCGAGTCGAAAGGATCGTCGCGGTGGCAGCGGTGGGAGGTATTCACGCGGCATTCACGCCAGCCATGCTTGCGATACCGGATCAGATCGTCGACTACACCTGGTCGCGGGGCCACACTTTTTTCGAGGACGACCTGTCACAGGTCGTGCACGTGGAATTCGCCGAGCCTTACTGTCCGGAGCTGAGGAAGATGCTGATTCAGGCGGCCGGCGAGGCCAATGTCGAGGCCCTGGCCTGGGGAACCTACGCCACAACCCAGGGCCCGAGGTTCGAAAGCGCCGCCGAGATCGACAAGCTGGAACGTGACGGCTGCCATATGGTCGGCATGACCGGCATGCCGGAAGCCGGACTCGCCCGGGAGGCGGGCTTGCGCTACGCGCATTGCGCGGTGGTCTCGAACGCGGCGGCCGGGCGCGGTAAAGCCACCATCACCATGAAGGACATCCAGAAAAACCTGGAGACCGGCATGCAGTCGACTCGGGCGTTGCTGGAGAGTTTCCTGCAAGCCTTGTGAGCAGGCCGCGTTAGCCGCCGCTGCTCTCAGAATCGTAGTGAAAAAGGGGACGCACTTATTTTCCTTTGTTTTCCCGTTGGGAAAACAAAGGAAAATAAGTGCGTCCCCTTTTTCACGGAGCTTGCGAAGCCCAACAGGCTGGCTTATCCGCCGCTACCGCCTTCGGTCGGGGCCGGGAGTGGCGAGGCCGGTTGGCCGCCAGCGCTTTCTTCTGCCGGCGGCGCCTCGGGCAGCTCCACCGGCCACGCCTCCACCAGCATGCCGAAGAGCGGATGATCGAGGTAGTGGAGCTCGGCTGAGCGCATGCGCCGACTTTCGGTAAGACGAAAGAGTCTCGGCGCCGTATCTTCTTCGGCCAGCAGCTGCTCGATGAGCGCCGTGTCCGGGGAATCGGGCAGCGGCAACCCGGCGGCGTCACTGCCAGGCGGGACGGGTGCGTCTGCGTCGCTATCCAGCGGGCGGTAATAGAGAAGATCGGCCTTGACGTGGAGATAGCGTGCCCGGTGCACCCGCAGAGTTCCATCGAGAGCCGCTAGGCCCGGGTCGCGGGCCACCCGTATGCGCGCCGAGAGCGTCGGCGCATAGCGCGGCTCGTCGAATACCGGCTGTGTCTCGTCGTCCCCGTCGACGGGCGTGGCGATGGGCGTAGCGATCGTGCCCAGTGCGGCGTTGTTATTTCGCACGTGCACCATTCGCGCTTGTTCGGACGCGAACCCCGGCTGAATCCAGGCAATATGCAGCAACGGCCGATAGGTGCTCGATTTATCCAGCCGATTCCAGGCGTCCGTCAGCCGGTATTCTTCCGGCGGCACCAGCTGAAAGGCACGTGGCATGGGTGAAGAGGGCGTCGATACGCTGTCGGTCGCAAGCGCCGCTTCGATTCCGGTCCCGGCCGGGGATTCGTCTTCCGATTCGCCCCCAGGCTCTCCCGGCACAAGGCCTTCCAGGCTTAGCTCGACGGCGTCGGCGATCGCCGGGAGGCCGGGCTCGGCGGGCCACGCTTCGGCGTTTCGCCCCAGCTCGCTGGTGCGTTCGAAGACGATGATCTCGACTGTGTACCAGGTCATTTCATCCTGGCTCTGAGCCTGGGCCCGGGATGCGGCGGGCAACCCCACAGCCATCGCTGCGAGAACCGCCAGAAGAAACTGCATGCGTCTACCCATGCGGCCTATTCTACACGCGCTCTTCATGCCGCATCACGCATTGAGAGCGCGTCCAACAACCCGTCCAGCGCATGGATGCGAGCGCTGCCGGTCTCGAGATCCATGGAGAATCGTAACTTGTCGGTACCATCGAATTCGTAGATAGCTGGATCGTTCTGGATCAAGCCGACGATACTCGCCGGATCCACTTGTGGCTTGGCGCCGAAAACGATGCGCCCCCCCTGGCCACCGACATCGACCTTGCATATTCCGAGCGGCGTCGCTTTGAGCTTGAGCTCTGTAATGTCGAACAGATTGCGAAGTGCTTCTGGAAGTAGACCGAAACGATCGATCATCTCCACCTTGATCTCGTGGATCTCTTCTGCGTTCCCGGCGCTGGCGATCCGCTTGTACATGAGCAGTCGCGCGTGCACGTCCGGCAGATAGTCTTCGGGGATCAGGGCTGCTACCTTGAGATCGATTTCCGCGCCATGGTCGAGCGCACGGTCGAGCTCGGGGTTGCGTCCGGCTTTGAGCGCCTCGACCGCGCGCTCGAGCAGCCGTGTATAGAGCGAGTAGCCGACTTCGTGAATCTGTCCACTCTGCTCTTCTCCGAGGATCTCCCCAGCCCCGCGGATCTCGAGATCGTGTGTGGCCAGGCTGAAGCCGATGCCGAGATCTTCCAGTGATTCGATCGCTTCCAGGCGTTTCACCGCATCGGCGGTCATGGCCCGCTGCTCGGGCGCGATGAGATAGGCATAGGCGCGGTGATGGGAGCGGCCGACGCGACCCCTCAGCTGATGAAGCTGGGCGAGGCCGAAGTGGTCCGCCCGGTTGATGATGATGGTATTGGCACTCGGAACGTCGATGCCCGATTCGATGATGGTAGTGCACACGAGGGCATTGAATCGCCGGTGATAAAAGTCGAGCATCGTGTGTTCGAGATCTCGTTCGCGCATTTGACCATGGGCGATGCGCAAGTCTACCTCGGGCACCAGCTCGCGCAGCTCCCGGGCAATCCGTTCGATACTCTCGACTTTGTTGTGCACGAAATAGATCTGACCGCCGCGGTGCATTTCACGCAGAAATGCCTCACGAATGAGTGCTCCGTCCCACTGGCGCACGAAGGTCTTGATGGACAGGCGGCGCTCGGGGGGTGTCGCGATCAACGACAGATCCCTCAGGCCCGACAAGGCCAGGTTCAAGGTGCGGGGGATCGGCGTGGCGGTCAGGGTGAGCACATCGGACCGTGCCCGCAACGACTTGAAGCGTTCTTTCTGGCGGACGCCGAAGCGGTGCTCTTCATCGATTATCGCCAGTCCGATCCGTTTGAAGCGGATCTCCGACTGCAATAGACGATGGGTACCGATGACGATATCGACTTTGCCGGCCGCCAGATCGGCCACCACCGCATCGCGTTCCTTGTGGGAGCGAAAACGGGACAGTTGCTCTACCCGCACCGGCCAGTCCGCGAAGCGATCGGAGAAGGTCTGATAGTGCTGTTGCGCGAGCAGGGTAGTGGGCACGAGCACGGCTACTTGCCAGCCGTCGTGAACAGCGACAAAGGCGGCGCGCATGGCGACTTCCGTCTTGCCGAAGCCCACATCTCCGCACACCAGCCGGTCCATGGGCTGAGCCGATGCCATGTCGGCGAGAACCGTGTCGATGGCGACCTGCTGATCCGGTGTTTCCTCGAAGGGGAATCCCTGCACGAAGCTTCCGAGCTCGTCCTTGTCGGGATGGAACTGGTGGCCAGGGCGTGCTGCACGGCGCGCATGACTATCCAGAAGCTCGGCGGCTACGTCGAAGGCCCGGGCGGCTGCCTTTTTGCGCGCCTTCTGCCACTGGGGGCTGCCAAGCTTGTGCAGCGGCGCGAGATCCGAATCCGCTCCGGTATAACGGGAAACGAGATGCAGCGAGGAGACGGGCACGTAGAGCTTGTCGCCGTCGGCGTACTCGATGCAGAGAAACTCACCGCTCATGCGTTCCGTGCCGATGGTCTGCAGACCCCGGTAGCGGCCGACGCCGTGATCCTCGTGGACGACGGGTGCGCCGATATTGAGCTCGGATAGATCGCGCACCAGGCTTTCGGCGTCGCGGCCGCTGGTTCGGCGCCGCCGGCGCTGCATGGCGCGCTCGCCGAACAGCTGCGACTCGCTGACGATGGCTACGGCGGGGTCGAGCAGCACCGCTCCTTCTTCCAGGGGCGCCACGGTGAGTCCGAGCGCGGCATCGCCTGCCAGAAAATCCGACCAGCCGTCGAAAACGGTCACCCCGACCCCGTGACTCGAGAGCGTGTCGTTCAGTACCTCGCGTCTTCCCGGTGTTTCGGCCACCAGAAGCACACGTCCCTGGAACTTGCCGAGGAAATCCTGCAGCACTGCCAGAGGCCGCTCGGCGCGTGCGTCGACGGGCAGAGCCGTGGCAATGCGGGTCGCGTAGTGATGGCTCGAATCGTCGGCGTCGAATCGCCCGATCTGAATTTGCGCATAGGCTTTCAGAGCGGCGAATAACGCGTCCACCGGTAGAAATACGTCCGTCGGCGCCAGCAGCGGACGCTCACGATCGTAGCGGCGTTGCTCGTAGCGCTCGCCGATCTCACTCCAGAAGGTCTCCGCGGCATCGTGGCTATCCTCCAGCGTCACCACCAGCGTGTCTTCGCGCAGATAATCGAACAAGGTCGCCGTTTGCTCGAAAAACAGCTTCAGGTAGTACTCGATGCCAGCGGTTGCGAGATTCTGGCTCACGTCCCGGTAGATGGGACAGGCCGTCGGGTCGCCCTCGAAGTGTGCCCGCCACTGGCTGCGAAAGCGCGCGATGCTCTCCGGCGTCAAGGGAAACTCGCGCCCCGGAAGCAGGCGGATATCCGTTACCCTGGAAACGGAGCGTTGGGTCTCCGCATCGAAGGTGCGGATGCTGTCGACCTCGTCATCCAGGAGGTCGATGCGGTAAGGGGATTGACTCCCCATGGGGAAGAGATCCAGGAGCGAGCCGCGCACTGCGAACTCACCGTGTTCCATCACCTGACTGACGCAACGGTACCCGGCGAGCTCCAGTCGGCGACGCATTTCGGTGAGGTCCAGGGTGTCACCTTGGCTCAGCATCAGGCAGTTGGCGTCCAGGTATTCGCGGGGTGCGATGCGCGCCATGAGTGTAGCCACCGGAACGATGAGCACGTGCCTGTCCAGAGACGATAGCCGCGCGAGAGTGGCAAGCCGCTCGGAGATAATGTCCTGATGCGGCGAGAACACGTCGTAGGGCAGGGTCTCCCAGTCCGGGAAGTTGACCAACGGTGTGTCTCCCACGGCATCGCCGAGAAAGAAACGGATTTCGTCTTCCAGGCGCCGGGCGGAGGGGGCGTCGGGTGCAACTACCATCAGCGGGCCCGAGTGGGCAGTCGCGGCACTGGCGATGGCAAGGCCGCGGCTGCTGCCGTAGAGCGACGTCCAGCGCTCGCGCTTGCCCGTAGCCGACGGCAATCGGGGGGTGAGGGCGCTCAAGCTGCTTGGTTCAGACACTTGCGTGATGTGCTGCTGGGTGCCGTCGGCATCCATCGGCGGATTGTCCGGGCAGGCCCGCGCGGCATTCTACCGACCCGGCAGGCCCCGTCAAAGTGAGCGCAGATGACGATGCCGCGGCGGCAGCGACTCGAGCGCCTGTGACGGAGGTCTCAGCTCCAGGCGACCGGGGCTGGAAACTCCGTAGCCTGGCGTTTGTCTCATGTTAAGGTGTCCAATGACCGCTGTATCCCTTCG
>Ga0255057_10001550_pt1 | contig 12805 bp, 12 predicted proteins | sample Cases_109_6_MG_FD_189022 | JGI IMG/M metagenome (GOLD analysis project Ga0255057, IMG submission 189022) | Seawater microbial communities from Amundsen Gulf, Northwest Territories, Canada - Cases_109_6 | ecosystem: Environmental > Aquatic > Marine > Gulf | place: Canada: Northwest Territories... | reverse complement strand
GGAGCATCGACGGGGGCGCTCGAAGCGATCGAGCTTCGGGATGGCGGAAACCGCTTCGGCGGCAAGGGCGTGACGCGGGCCGTCAAGCACGTCAACGATTCGATCGCGCCGCTGCTCTTGGGTTACGACGCCACCGATCAGGAATCACTCGATCAGGCGATGCTCGACCTCGACGGGACGTCCAACAAGGCCAAGCTCGGGGCCAACGCCATCCTCGCGGTGTCGCTCGCATCTGCGCGGGCTGCGGCCGTCGGCTTGGGTCTCCCGTTGTTCCGCTACCTCGGCGGTCCCTCCGCCCGTCTGCTGCCGGTGCCACAGCTCAATGTGCTCAACGGCGGCGCCCACGCCGCCAACTCGGTGGACATTCAGGAGTTCATGCTGATCCCGGCCGGATTTGGAACGTTCCGCGAGTCGCTACGTGCCGGCGTGGAGGTGTACCACGCGTTGAAGAAGGTTCTCGCCGGGCGGGGCCTGGCCACCAACGTCGGGGACGAAGGTGGGTTTGCTCCCAATCTGGTTGCCGACAGAGATGCTCTGGAACTGTTGATGGAGGCGGTTACGGCTGCCGGTTACGAGCCGGGAGCCCAGATCGGATTCGCCATCGACTCTGCGGCCAATGAGTTCCACCGGGAGGGCCGGTATCGGCTCGACGGTGGGGCGCTGACCTCTGAGGAACTGGTCGACTACTACGTCGGGCTGGTAGACGACTTCCCGATCGTTTCGATCGAGGACGGTCTGGCGGAAGACGACTGGGACGGCTGGGCGACCCTGACGGCACGCCTGGGGAATCGGGTGCAGCTGGTCGGTGACGATCTGTTCGTTACCAACGAAGACTTGCTGCAACGAGGGATCTCCGAGGGCATCGCCAACTCGATCCTGATCAAGGTCAACCAGATTGGAAGTCTCTCCGAGACGCTGCACACGATGGAGCGGGCCGAACGAGCCTCGTATACCCGGGTGGTCAGCCATCGGTCGGGTGAAACCGAGGACACCTTTATCAGTCATCTGGCTGTGGCAACCAATGCCGGCCAGATCAAGACGGGTGCGCCTGCCCGCGCCGAGCGGACCGCCAAGTACAACCAGTTGCTCCGCATCGAGGAGCAGCTCGGCGACGGTGCCCGTTTCGCCGGTTGGGACACCTATCCGCGGAGGTCGAGATGATCGACACCAAGCGACGGCTGGGCTTGGGCGGATTCCTGGTGCTGGTGCTCCTAATGGTGCTGGTCGTGGCCGCCGCCGGAATCTTCCCTTTCCGTCAGTTGCTGGCGCAGGAGCGTGCCGTCGATCTGACCCAGGACCAGCTCGATGCACTGGTCGAGGAGAACCTGAAGCTGGAGCAGCAGATTGCTGCGCTGCGGACCGACGAGGAAGTCGAGCGTCTGGCTCGCGAGCATTTCGGCCTGGTGATGGCAGGCGAGGTCGGGTATGTGGCGGTGGTTCCTGAGGGCATCGTGGACCCGGTGCCGGCCGGCCGCGACACCACATTCGAGCGGGACCCTCCGTGGTGGGACCAGGTGTGGGACTTCTTGACTGGGCGTGACATCGTCGATGGATGATGCTGCCGTCCTGGCGGCACAGATTGGTCGTCCCCTTCGGTCGTCGGCCGAAGTAGTCGCTCGCTGCCACCTCGATCTTCCGGTGGTGATGAAGGTGCCTCCGTTGCTCGATGACGGAACCCCATTTCCGACCACTTACTGGCTGTCGTGCCCGTTGGCGGTGCGCCGGATCGGCCGAGTCGAATCGGCCGGTGGAGTTCGGGCAATGGAGCGGCGAGCCCTGGCCGACACTGCGTTCGGGACGGCACTCGAAGAGGCTCACGTCAGGTACCGATCAGAACGGGACGCACTGGTGCCGGACGGGACGGAGCCGCGCCCCAGCGGGGGAGTCGCCGGCGTTAGAACCGGAGTGAAGTGTTTGCACGCTCACTACGCCGATCACGCCGCCGGCAACGAGAACCCGGTCGGCGAAGTAACGACACCTTGGGTGGAGCCGCTCGATTGCGCCATGCCTTGCGTGGTCGAAGTCGCCGAAGGCGTCGAACTCAATCGACGGTGGACCGAGCCGAGGTGAGGGTCGCCGCGGTGGACATCGGGACCAACACGGTCCGGATGCTGGTGGCAGATGTAGCGGGCGACCGGATGAAGGACGTGTCGCGGGCTGTGGACGTGGTGGGCCTCGGCCGCGGAATGGACGGATCAGGGGCCATGGCCGCTGAATCGATGGATGCCGCGGTGGCTGCCCTGACGGAGTACGGGCAACGCATCCGTAAGGCGACGCCATCGCGTGTCCGGGTGGTGGCTACCTCAGCGTCGCGTGACGCATCGAACTCGGACGAACTGATGGTCCGGATCGAGGCCGCTTTGGGGGTCGCTCCCGAAGTGATCACCGGTGAAGACGAGGCTGCTCTCGCCTTTGCAGGCGCCATCTGGGGGGCAGGCTCGGATGGCCGGCACTTGGTGATCGATCCCGGTGGAGGGAGTACAGAGTTCGTGTCGGGAGTCGAGCAACCGGAGACGGCCGTGAGCATCGACATCGGCTCGGTACGCCTCACCGATCGTCACCTGGCGACTCTCCCGCCCACTTCCGTCGAACTCGACCGTGCCACTTCCCTGGTGCGTGAGATGTTCGGCACGGTTCCGATCCCGGGACCTCCTGTGAGCGGCATCGGCGTTGCCGGGACCTTTACATCGCTCGCCGCGATTCATTTAGGACTCGATCGGTACGACCGGGTGCGGATTCACCGGACCGTGTTGACCCTTGCCGATTTGGAGCGACTGGTGCAGCACCTGTCCGGTATGTCCCTGGAGGAGACCGAGGCGATCCGGTCGCTCGATCCGAAGCGGGCTCCGGTGATGCTGGCGGGTGCGGTGGTGGCGCTGGAGGCGGTACGCCGGTCGGGATTGGAATCGGTGACCATCTCCGAAGCCGACATGCTCGAGGGAATAGTGCTCGGTCTCACCCGAGAGTGATCGGTCCGGTGGTGGTTCCGATCGTGGCCTCGATCACGCCTGCCCCTTGGCCAATCGTGATTCTGTCGATGTCGGTGAGCAGCGGTTCGAGGGGCCCCGGAGTTCCGATCGTGAGCCCGGTGATCCCAACGGTCTCGACGCGGTGGTCGACCGGTATGGCGCCGGGGTGGTCGGCGGGGTCGCAATGCCATTCGATGAAGAACGGCAGACTGTCCGGTCCGAGCATGCCGCCCAGACCGGCGAGGTGCCACGAGAGCACGGAGCCGTCCGGCCGCCGGCGGCTCATTGCTTCCGGTTCTTCCCCGAGGCGAGTGGCGATCGAATCGATGTCGTCGGTGCGAAGGCAAAGTGCCGCCGGCACCAGGTCGGCGGTGGTGTGGGCGGCGGCCCACCGGCCCAGCGGACTCTCCGCCGCTTCGACGGGGTCCACGACGGCCATCAGTTCCAGGTAATCGGCACCGAGAGGCACGACCCGGTTACCGGTGCCATGCCCGGCGTGGCGCCCTCCGGGCACCGAAGACAGGCCGAATCTGTCGAACAGTTGCGCCGCGCCCCGTTCGAGGTCGGGTACGAGAACGATCACGTGGTCGATTGCAATCACGCAGCCAGGCTATCCAATGCCCTGACCGGCGACGTCTGCTGGGTTCAGGACGTCCAGTGACGACTCTGGCTGCGTCCTCGTCCTCAGAGCACGAACCAGTGCACCTTCGTCCGAAGTCCTTGCCAGAGGCGCCTCTGACTCGGCCTTAACATCACCAACGTCACCGGCCAGGGCACAAGGTGGGAGCATGACGGCCGGAGGTGAGGCCTGTGACCGAGGATCTGCATCGAAAGTTCGGTATCGAGGGCAATAACGAGACCTGGCGGCTCCTCGATAAAGGAGCACCGGGGCCAGAGTCTCCGGCGGATGAGCGAGCTCGTTTCTTGTACCGGGCCTACTCGAGCGCCTATCACTGGATGGAGACGCCGTCGGGCAATCCCGCCAATCGGGCTCGCGGCGAACACCTGATCGCTCGGGCGGCGATCGCCGTCGGTCTGGCGGATGTGGGTCTGCGCCACGCCGAGCGCTGTTTGGAGCTGTGCAAGGAACACCCGGATCTCACCGAGGATTGGGATGTTGCGTTTGCCGAGGAGGTCATTGCTCGGGCTCACGCTGCCGCAGGAAACATGGATGCCGCCCGCGAGCACCGCGCGTTGGCTGCCGGACTGGGTGCCGCCATTGCCGACGCCGATGATCGGGAAGTCTTTCTGGCAGAATTGGCGAAGGGTCCCTGGTTCGGGTTGGGGGAGTAGGAAGAAACCACTCCCTACTGGGGCGTGTCGGCTTGCCTAAGAAATCACCTTGGAGGGAGTCAGCGAGCAAGTAGAGGTTTCTGATCACTCTCCCCTTTGGGGGGAGTCAGCGAGCGAAGCGAGCTGGTGGGGGGTTCGTGGTTGACATGCGAGTTGGGTTGGTGTCCGCTCTGGGATCGAGGGACGCATGACCCCCCACCAATCGACCTGCGGCGATTTGACTCCCCCCACAGCGGAGAGTGATCCAGACACCAAACCGTTGGACCCCAAGCGCGAGAGATCACCCTTGAAGGGAGTTCGTAGGGGCTTTCCGATTCCGAATCCCCACAACGCGCTCCTAACTCCTCGGCTCTGCCTCGAATTCTCCGGCCGCCGCACCCCGGAGTGCCTCTTGGACCGACGAACCGTTAAAGACCTCGTCGAGGTCGATTTCCACCTTGAGTACGCCTTCGTCGGGGGTGCGGCGTGCCCCGATTTTTTCGAGTGGGCCGAGAACCTCGCGATTGTCCCCCAGAACCCAACCTCGGAAGACCTTGATTCCGTTTTCCAGGGCAGTGGCGACCAGCAGTCGTACGAGGATCGTCCCCAGCCCCTTGCCCTGGTGGTCGTCGACGACGGCGACGGCAGCCTCGGCGACATCGGGATCCTTCGAGTCCCGGACGTAGCGGGCCACTCCGAGGCCGTCTCCGTCGTCCGGGCCGACTGCAACCCACGCGAAGTGGCTGGTGTAATCGATCTCGGTGAGGTACTTGAGTTCTCGTTCACTCAGTCTGGTGACCGGTCGAAGAAACCGCCGGTACCTCGATTCGGGCGACAGGCGGTCGAGGCCTTCGACGAGTGCTTGCTTGTCGTCGGGTCGGATCGGGCGGACCAACACCTGTGAGCCATCGCGCAGGGTCACGATCTGCTCGTGTTCGGTGGCCACGCATCTCCTTCGTCCGAGGACTGAAGATTACGTATTGAACTGCCCGAGCGACGCGAGGGTCGTTATCTGGGGTTGGCCGTGCGGTTTCGGGCACCCGATGAGCTCATATATGTCGGTCGCCGAGTCGTCGGAGTTCTCCTAGATAATTACGACTATCATGATAGTATCAATAGCGATGACGCAGATTCTTGGCATTCGTCGCAGGGTCAGCAGCCCGGCGGATCGTTCACTGGTCCTAGGTGTCGACGCCCTGGACCAGTACCTCGAGAGGATCGGTCGGCACAACCTGCTCACACCACGTGAGGAGGTCGAGTTGGCCCAAGCGATAGAGATCGGGAACGAGGCCAGGGCCCGACTCGACAACGGTGATCGCCCGACCAGAGCTGCCAAGCGGGAGCTGCTGGGAGCTATTCGTCGGGCCGATCAGGCGCGAGAGATGATGCTGACCGCCAACCTCAGATTGGTCGTTGCCGTGGCCCGGCGTTACCGAGACATCCCGGGGCTGGATCTCTCGGACCTTGTGCAGGAGGGCAATCTGGGTTTGATCCACGCACTGGGGAAGTTCGACTGGAAGAAAGGCTTCAAGTTCTCTACCTACGCCACATGGTGGATCCGCCAGTCGATCAATCGCGCCGTGACCCAGAAGGCCGACACTATCCGCCTCCCGGGTCATCTCGACTCGACGGTCGCAACGGTGCGGGCAGCCAAGGCCTACCTGGAGGCAGGCCTTGGCAGACGACCCACGCTCAGCGAGACTGCACGGCAAGCGGGCCTATCTGAACAGGCCGTTCGCAAGGCCCTCGAGGTGCGTCGGCCGGTCTCGATCGACCAGCCGGTTGGAGATGACGGCGCCATATTCGGGGACTTCGTTCAAGACGGGAATGCCGCTGATCCCTCGCTCGAAGCCGAGGTGCGTGACGTATCTAGAAGGCTCCGTACCGCCGTCGACCAGCTTCCCGAGCGGAAACGGAGGATCTTGACCCTGAGGTACGGGTTCTTCGACGGTATTCCGCACCGCCTCGATCAGATTGCCGAGGAGTTCTCGTTAACCGTTGAACGCATCCGCCAAATCGAGAGAGAGGCTCTGACGATTCTGCGGAACCCTGCTCTTGGGCTCGAGGAGGCTGATTTCCGTGGGTAGCGTCGCCGCACCAACGCCAGCATGGGACCGGGGGACCGGGCACTCGACTGCAGACACGCCCACCTCCTTTTCTCTGCTTGAGGTCTCACCGCGTTGCCGAGGGACCCTTGGCGTCCCGGGGAATCTCAGTCGGGCCTGGAGGTAGTGATGGTGCACCGAGAATTCGACAAGGTGGCCACCAGCGTTGCTAAATCCCTCGGCGACGCTACGAGAAGAGCCATTCTCATCGCGATCAGGGAATCAACCGATCCGTTGACCGTTTCTGACGTCGCCGAGAAGTTCGGCATTCACCGAACAGTGGCCCGCCACCACCTCGACTTGCTGGCCAATGAGGGTTTCGTCGCGACCAGTACCGCCACGGAACCGCGAACAGTGGGGCGTCCGGCAAAGCATTACCAAGCCGGTACTCGGGAAATCCATCTGGATTATCCACCCCGCAATCAGGGCCTCCTGGTCGAACTCCTCACCCATCTGGTTGAAACGGCCGGGCCCAACGACAAAGAAGAGGTCGCCTATCGCTTTGGCCAGGACTACGGGGAAGAACTCGCCGCCGAGTTGGGCGACTCGAAAGCCGAGCTCGACCGAGCAATCACCACCGTCGCTGACGCCATGAGAGGCATCGGATTTGCGGCACGAGCGGAAACCGATGCCGGACAACTCCTCACCAGTCATTGCCCGTTCGGGGCGTATGCCTTGGATCACCCCGAAGTTGTCTGCTCCTTCGATCGCGGCATCGTCGCCGGAATGATGGGCGCCCTCCATTGCCAAAGCCACGTTGAGGTCGTTCCCCACGGAGGCCTCGACGGGGTCTGTGTCACCAATATCAGTCCTCAAACCCCAAAGGACCTCCCTTAGAGCATGGATATCTCGAAGACGATGAACGAGCAAAGCGCTGATCCCTATCGGGACCTGGATGTTATTGACGCCCGGGCCCCGCGGGTCAACCAGGCGACCATCGGTTCGTTGGCCGTTTTGGCGTTCGTCATCGACTGGTGGCCGCTGTTGGCGATCCTGGCGCTTCAGTTGTTTGTCGGCCTCACGTTTGGTCGTCGCTATTGCCTTCCCTGTATCGCCTACTTCGAGCTGATCCAACCCCGCTTCGGGGAGGGACCGATTGAGGATGCCCGTCCGCCCCGCTTCGCCAACATGGTGGGGTTGGTCGTGCTCGGTGTTGCTTCCGGCGCTCACTTGGTTGGTCTGGAGGTCTTGGGATGGGCGCTCGGCCTTTTGGTGGCGGCGCTGGCGCTGCTGGCGGCCACAACCGGCTTTTGTGCTGGGTGTGAGCTCTACCGACTATTCGCCCGAATACGCGGTATCTACGGCCATCGGCTTGATCGGCTAGACCTGGCCGACATCGGAGTCGACGAAGCCGGCGAGATCGTCGTCGTATTCACCCATCCTCTGTGCTCCGACTGCCACACTCTCGAACGAAGTTTGGCGAGCGAGGGTCGGTGTTTTGTCTCGGTAGACGTTACGGACCGGCCCGATCTTGCCCGGAAGTACGGGATCGCCGTGGTTCCGACCGCAGTCACCGTGGCGGCGGGAGTTGTCACCGCTCGGATCGCAGGTTGAGGCAGAGCAGCAATGGATCTTCCTCGCATGAATGACCATTCTCTCCGGCGCTACGACTCGATGTTGGGACTCCTCCCCAGCGTCGACAATCCCACTCCGCTGGTACGACTCCACCGCGTGACACCGTTCGAACACACCGAGGTGTACGTCAAGCTGGAGTGGTACAACCCCTTCGGGTCCATCAAGGATCGGGTCGCCTTCAACATGGTGCGCGACGCTGAGGAACGAGGCGTAATCGGGGCAGATCAAGAACTGGTGGAACCCACCTCGGGCAACACCGGTCTCGGCCTGGCAATGTTGGCCAACCTGAACGGTTATTCGCTGACGACCCCGCTTTCCAACCAGATCCCCCTGGAGAAAAGGACCATGTTGCGTCTCTTTGGGGCTGAGGTGGTGGAGCTGGACGACGACTTGTGTCCTGCACCGGGGGCGCCCGAGGGAGCCATTGCGCTGGCGTCGGAAATCGCCCGGCAGCCCGAGTTTCACATGCTCAACCAATACGGCAATGAGGCCAACCCCGAGGCCCATTACAAGACCACCGGTCCCGAGATCTGGCGTCAAACCCATGGCACCGTGACCCATCTCGTCGCCGGTCTGGGCACCTGCGGCACGATCACCGGTACCGGAAGATTCCTCAAGGAGCACAAGTCCGGCGTCCAAATACTGGGTGTTCACCCCGAGGAGGGCCACGATATCCCTGGCGTTCGCAGCATCCGCCAGCTGCAGCAGACCCAATTCTTCCACCCCGACGAGTACGACGGACTGGTCGAGATCCAGAACCGGACCGCCTTTGAACTGTGCCTGCGTCTCAACCGAGAGGAGAGCATCGCGGCGGGACCGAGTTCGGCGATGGCTCTGGCGGGAGCCTTCGAGTTGATAGCCGATGAGCCCGGCAACCGAGCGGTGGTGATCTTCCCCGACAGCGCCTTCAAGTACGCCTCATCCGTTGTCAAGCATCTGGCTGGCCTGGGTGCCGGACAAGCGAATTCTGGCGGTAGGTGGGACCAGCTGTTCGGTGAGATGATCGCAAATGTCAGGGTCAACGCCGATTTCACGATCGACGTGACCCCGGCCCACGAGCTGTGGCAGAAAGCAAGGCCACTGGTGATAGACGTCCGAGGCTACGACGCCTACCGCGAGAGGCACGTCGATGGCGCCATCAATATTCCGCTCGATGAGCTCTCCAGTCGTGTGTCGGAACTCCCATTGGATCACTCCACTCCACTCCTCACCGTCTGTGACCGAGGCAACATCTCGCTCCCCGGCGTCTTGTTACTGGCCACCCTGGGCTACAGGAATGCTCGAAGCGTCAACGGTGGGACCATCGCCTGGCAGCAGATGGGCTACGCCACCGAGTCGGCCTGACCAATTCGGTGTCCAACCGGCTCAGGGTCAGGACCCAATACGCGCTGAAGCGCGACCAGTTCGGATCGGACCAGATCTAGACAGATCGACACGGAGCTTTACCAGGTCGATCTCGCACCCATAAGTTTCGGTCGTTACATTGTCCACATGAGTCACAAAGAAGCCGCCGAGGCGGCATTCACCGCCGTCGAGAACGAGCTTCGCCAGACCTCCCATTGGATGTACGACAATCCCGAGCTGCAGTATCAGGAGTTCGAGTCATCCCGCCGCCTGAGCGAGCTCTTGGCAAACCAGGGCTTCGAGGTGGCGTATCCCACCCACGGACTCGAAACCGCCTTCGAGGCGACAGTCGGCACCAGCGGACCGCGCGTCGTCATCTGTTGCGAGTACGACGCACTGCCCAAGGTGGGTCACGCCTGCGGCCACAACATCATCGCCACCGCGGCCGTCGGCGCCGGAGTAGCCCTCGCAGGCGTTGTCGAGGACCTCGGTATCCGCGTCACCGTCCTCGGAACGCCGGCAGAGGAAGGCGGCGGCGGCAAGGTCGATCTGATAAACGCCGGCGCCTTCGAAGATGCGGCCGCGTCGATGATGATCCACCCCGGCCCTAATGATCAGTTGGATCCGTCGTTTCAGGCCAACAGCAACATGTCGGTCGAGTATTACGGCAAGGACTCTCACGCCGCTTTCGCCCCCTGGGATGGCATCAACGCTCTGGATGCCTTCGTCAACGCCTACATGAATGTGTCCACACTGCGGCAGTCGTTGCGTCCGGGAGACGTAGTTCACTGCATGGTCGATCACGGAGGTGACGCTTCGAACATCATCGCCTCCTACACCAAGTCGACATGGGGAATTCGGTCCATCACCCCGGAGCGGCTCGAGGAGCTGGTTCCCAAAGTGATCGCGTGTTTCGAAGCGGCGGCGCTGTCCACCGGCTGTCGGCTCGAAACCTCGTCTGTGGGCCACCCCTATTTGAACATGATCAACAATCCCATCATGACCTCGTTGTTTGCCGGCAATTCGGAGGGCTTGGGGCGGCCGATGCCGACCGAAGAGGAGACAGGCGCCGATGGAGGCTCCTCGGATATGGGCAACGTGAGCCAGGTGGTTCCTTCGATTCATCCGATGATCGCCATCGACTCCGGAGATGCTGTCAACCATCAGCCCGAGTTCGCCGCCGTCACGATCACGCCGAGCGGAGAGCAGGCGATCCGAGACGGTGCCCTCGGGATGGCTTACACAATCATCGACATGGCCGAGCAAGACGTTTGGGATCGGCTTTGATCTAACGCGTCGCCGAGCGAGCGTGCTCGGTTGGAGGGGCTTTCTTTCAGGGCGCTAACTCGCTCACCAAAGAGCCCACCTCCCTCACACGGCTAAGCGCCGGTCCTCACTATCTTCGGCTCATGCCGGAACGTGACGGAGACGCCGTCCGTGCTATCGGTCACGGCCGCTCTGGGACTCCCGTACCGCCAGAGCGGGGTATCGCCGTTCTCCTCATCTTCGTGCTCATCGCCGGGGTCATGACGCTCTTGGTGGGTACCAAGAGGAAGGGAGACTCTGCGGTGACCACGGCGCCGGAGCTGTTGTTGGGGACGCTCCCTTCATCTACCACCATGTTGGACCGAACGCCGGTCGTCACCGCCACGATGCCGTCTACCGCGGTGGTTCGTTCATTGTCGGCGACCACCATCTCAGACGAGGCCGGGCTCGCCGAGTTCGTCCCGGGGTGGCCGGGCAGGTTGCACATGACCGTCGACCGACTCGAAGGTGGATGGCGGATTGTGGAATGGTCGGCCGATGGCGGGGAACCCCGCCGGCTCACACTCACCGACCAGCTTCAAGACGTGCGCTTCGACGCCGGCGCCTGGATCGCATCCGTCAACGATGCCTCGCTTCCGGTCGGACCGGAGCCCGATCCGAACAAGATCCTGCAAGGCGTGATCGGGTACGCGTGGCATCAGACAGACCCGGGTCGCATCGCCTGGCTGTCCGGCGACGCCGACGACACCGTCACGCTCCACCAGGGCACGGCGATGGAGGATGGCGTCGACTTCCACCAGGTCGGCGACCTCGCATGGTTGGCAGTCCCGGACGACGGTGCCCTGAACCTGGCAGCCTTCGGCGACTGGGGATTCCTGGTCGAGCGCTGGACGGTTTATGACGATGTCATCGGGGTCGAGGTCTTCACCCTCGACCCCGATGGGTTGGTTCTCCAGGAAGGTGGGTGCCGATTGCGGGACCGACTTGCGACCTGCTCGGGGTTCTGGCCCGCTGGTTAGCAGCACCATCCAGAAACCTCGGGAGACCTAACCTGCTCGGATTCCGGCAGACCTGAACCGGAAGGGTCGGACAGCCTCGGTCACAGGCAGACGCTCCACCCCCAGAAGATTCACACAGGCTCACGCGGAGTTATTGCCCTGCAGGGCCGTCTCGGAGACAGTCCCCACCAGCGACTCCAAAGGCGACCGCGGTACTTGAGCTCGCAGTTCTTGCAAGCGATAGTGGTTTCCGACCCGTGTTCGAACGTTTGGGTCTCAAAGACCGGTGAATGTCCGCCCACGGTGAACTCTTCGATCAGGCGCTTCCACCGTTGCTGAGCGCTTTCTATACCCATACAAGGTCGAACCCTACGTCTCAGGGGGAGTCGAGTGCTGCATCCGCATCGATTCTGAGTTCGAATGGTTCCCGTGCCCCGTTGGGGGGCTCCATAAGGGCATTGTTGTACGCCTAGGCTCCTCCCGGTCCGCCAGGCGAATCGACGTAAGGGGCCTCTGTTCCGGTGAAAACTCCACTGCTAGACACACCCGTAGGCCAGAGCGTGCTCAATGCCATGACGTTTCGCTGCATTGGGCCACCGCGCGGCGGCCGGGTAGTCGCCGTCGCCGGCGATCCCACCAATCCCGCAGTCTTCTACTTCGGTGCCGTCGCCGGAGGCATCTGGAAGACGGAAGACGCGGGCACCACGTGGCGCAATATCAGCGATGGATATCTGAAGACTTCTGCAGTCGGGGCCCTGGCTGTCTCCGATTCCGACCCCAGCGTCATCTATGCCGGTATGGGTGAAAGCACCATCCGCCTCGATGTGTCGCACGGCGACGGTGTCTACCGATCCGGTGACGGGGGCCAGACATGGTCCCACTGCGGGCTGAGCGACACCCGCCACATCGGCGAAATCCGGATCCATCCCAAGGATCCCGACCACGTCTATGTGGCAGCTCTCGGCCACGCCTTCGGCCCCAACGAGCAGCGGGGCGTCTTCCGCTCCCGTGACGGCGGCAAGACCTGGGACAACGTTCTCCACAAGAGCGATAAAGCCGGAGCGGTGGATGTGGCGTTTGACCCGCGAACGCCAGATGTAGTTTACGCAACGATGTGGGAGGCCCACCGCAACTTCTGGGAGTTGAGTAGCGGTGGCCCTGACAGTGGTATCTGGAAGTCGACCGACGGCGGCGACACGTGGACGGACATCACCCGTAACCACGGCTTGCCGCAAACCGGCGTCATCGGCAAGGTCGGCGTCGCCGCCTCGCCGGT
>Ga0255057_10001549_pt1 | contig 12807 bp, 7 predicted proteins | sample Cases_109_6_MG_FD_189022 | JGI IMG/M metagenome (GOLD analysis project Ga0255057, IMG submission 189022) | Seawater microbial communities from Amundsen Gulf, Northwest Territories, Canada - Cases_109_6 | ecosystem: Environmental > Aquatic > Marine > Gulf | place: Canada: Northwest Territories... | reverse complement strand
CGCTTCCTGGCCGGGGCGTCGGCTACCCGGCCCTACTCGCAGCTCACGATGGGAGTCGGTCTGAAGCCGCGTTCTCCCGGTCTGAGGGGGCTGGTGTCGCCTACCTACCAGGCCATGGGGCTGGTGGTGGCGCTGGCGGGCCTGGCGGTGCTGCTCTTCCTGCGCGGGGCCATGCCCCGCTGGCTGCGCTGGTCGCTCCAGTCGGTGTTTGCCTTGCTGGTGCTGATGGCCGCCGAGCCGCTGATTGGCAACGCGGCGGGGCTCTCCGGCGGGTCCTACTCGCGCGGACAGGTCGCGCGGGTCTTCGACATCTTGTGGTGGCTGGTGCCGGCGCTGCTGATCAATCTCGCCATCACGCGTTTCCTGTGGGAGCGGGCTGAACGGCGGACCGGGCGCCCGGTGCCCACCCTGCTGAGCTGGTCGGTGGCGTCGCTGATCTACCTGCTGGCGACCTTCGGCATCGTGGCCTTCGTCTACGACTACACGCTCACGGGTGTGCTGGCGACTTCAGGCGTCGTGGCGATGATCATCGGCCTCGCGGTGCAGCTCAACATCACCAACCTCTTCGCGGGCGTGGCGCTCAACCTGGAGCGGCCTTTCCGCGTGGGTGACTGGATCATGGTCCACGGCCGCACTCCCGACCCCGAGCACGGCGTGATCGGCCAGGTCGTGGACATCAACTGGCGCACGACGCGGCTCCGGACAGCGGACGACACCGAGATCGTGATCCCGAATGGCATCGTCTCGGAGAAGACCATCACCAACTTCATGGCGCCCGGCGAGATGAGCCGTTTCGAGCTGAGCTTTCACGTGGACCAGTCCTTCCCTCCGGAGCGCGTACTCAAGGTGATCCAGGCTGCCCTCGACTCGGTGACGGGTACCGAAAAGGGCGGCGTCGTCGCGGACCCGAAGCCCAAGGTGAAGATTCGCGGGGTGGTCGAGAACGCGGTCGAGTACCTGGTGCGCTACCGCCTGATCCCCAGCCAGGTATCGCCCAACTCCGGGCGGCACAAGGTGAACGGAGCGGTGCTGCGCGCGCTTCGGGACGCCGGAATGGAGCTTGCCTACCCGCGGCGGCGCGTCGAGGAAACGAAGTCGGAGGCCTTGCCTGTGTCGGAAGAGGACACGGGCTGAACGAAGGGCCCCGCCTTCAGCGCTTCCTGAGGTTCGCCGGCAGGATGCGCTTGCGCAGGCGGAGGTTCGAGGGCGTCACCTCCATCAGCTCGTCCTCGGCCATCCACTCCAGCCCCCACTCGATTTCCAGCTCGCGGTGCGGTGTCAGGATCACGGCGTCGTCCTTGCCGGACGCACGCATGTTCGTGAGCTTCTTGCCGCGGACGACGTTCACGTTGAGGTTGTTGGTGCGCCGGTTCTCGCCCACCACCTGGCCCTCGTAGACGGGAACTCCCGGGCCCACGAAGAGGGTGGAGCGCTGCTGGATCCCGAAGAGGCTGTAGGCCGTGGTCTTGCCCGGGTGGGACGCGATGATGGCACCGACCCCGCGGCTCGAGAGGTCTCCAGCCCACGGCTCGTAGCCGCGCACGGTTCGGTGCAGCACGCCCTCACCGCGCGTGTCCGAGAGGAACTCGTTGCGGTAGCCGAAGAGGCCACGGCTCGGAGCCACGAACTGCAGGCGCACGCGGTCGTCGCGGTGCTCCATAGAAATCAGGCGGCCGCGCCGCGTCGAGAGTGCCTCCATCACGACGCCCGTCATGGGCTCGGGCACCTCGGCCACCACGTCCTCGACGGGCTCACAGGACTGGCCGTCGATCTGGCGCTTGATGATCTCCGGCCGCGACACGCTGAACTCGTAGCCCTCGCGGCGCATGGTCTCGATCAGCACCGAGAGCTGGAGCTCGCCGCGGCCCGCCACCACGAAGGTGTCCGGGGTCTCCAAGGGCTCCACACGGATGGAGACGTTGCCCAGGGTCTCGCGGTCGAGGCGCTCCGCGATCTGGCGGCTGGTGAGGAAACGTCCCTCCTGGCCCGCGAAGGGCGAGGTGTTGACGTGGAAGTGGACGCGCATGGTGGGCGGGTCCACATCGATGCGCGGAAGCGCTTCGATGTGCTCCGGGTCGCACAGGGTGTCGCCGATCTCGATGGAGTCGACACCTGCGATCACCGCGAGGTCTCCCGCGTGGGCCTCCGGCAGCTCGGTCCGCTGCAGGCCACGAGCGCCGAGCAGCTTGGTGACGCGGAAGCTCTCCTGATCGCCCTCGCGCGAGACGCGCGTCACGATCTGTCCGCGGGCCAGCCGGCCGCGAGCGACCCGCCCTATCACCAGGCGGCCGATGTAGGCGTCGTGGTCGAGGGTGACGGCCTGGAACTGGAGCGGTGCCTCGAGGTCGACGATAGGTGCGGGGGCGTGCTCCAGAATGGTTTCGAGCAGGGGCCGCAGATCGTCGCAGGGCTGAGTCAGGTCGAGAGTGGCCACGCCGTGCTTGGCCGAGGCGTAGACCACCGGGAAATCCAGCTGCTCGTCCTTCGCGCCCAGGGCCACCAGCAGGTCGAAGACCTCGTCCACCACCGCCTCGGAACGCTGCTCGGGCCGGTCCACCTTGTTCACCACCAGCAGCGGGCGCAGCCCGCGCGCCAGGGCCTTCTCCACCACGAAGCGGGTCTGCGGCATCACGCCCTCGGAGGCGTCCACCAGCAGCAGCACCGAGTCCACCATCCCGAGCACGCGTTCGACCTCGCCGCCGAAATCGGCGTGGCCCGGCGTGTCCACAAGGTGGATGCGCACGCCCTCGAATTCGATGGCCGTCTCCTTGGCGCGGATGGTGATGCCGCGCTCCCGCTCCAGCTCGCCGGAATCCATGGCGCGCTCGGCTACCTGCTGATTCTCCCGGAAAGCGCCCGTCTGGGACATCAGGCCATCGAGCAGGGTGGTCTTGCCGTGGTCCACGTGCGCGATGATCGCGAGGTTGCGGAGGTCTTTGCGCGGTTGTTCCATGGCGGCGCGCAGAGTAGCGAAGGCACGTCGTCTGTCCGGCGCGTGGTGCTCTGGAGGCGGGAGAAGGCGCTTCAGGCCTTGGGCGGGCGCGCCAGGCCCCGGCGCACCAGGGCGTAGGCGTCCGAGCGTCGCACCACCCCAGCGAGCCGGCCTTCCCTCACCACCGGCCAGGAGTGCACGCCCCGCCGGTCGAGGAACTCGAGGGCGCGTACCAAGGGCGTATCGGGGTCCAGGGGATCGTCGATGGCAAGCGTCAGGTCTCCTGCGATCACGATGTCGCGCAGCACCGGGTCGTAGAGCGCGTTCTTCACCTCGTCGTAGGAGATCAGCCCCTTGAAGTTCCCGTCCGCGTCCACCACCGGCAGCAGGTCGACGTGGGTCTCGGCCAGCACCTTGAGCACCGCCTGGAAGGGCATCGCCTCAGAGATCGTGGCGGGCCGACGTCGCATCACGGTCTCGACGGTCGGCCCTCCGTTTCCCTCGGCCAGGGCGGTCTCGTCCGGCGTCCCCAGGTTGTGGCGCAGCTCGTTGGCCACCCAGCGCAGCGCTTCGGCTCCGGTGGCTTCCGGGTGTGGCAGCAGGTTGGCCAGCTTCACTTCGCCGGCACCCACGACGGTGCGCCGTACCAGCCAGGGACCGATCAGCTCGAAGACCACGACAGATGCCACCACCACATTGCGCAGCCCTTCGGTGTGTTCGGGCGCCGCCGCCTCCAGGGCGGCGACCAGGCCCAGGGCCACACCGGCCTGACACAGCAGCCCCGCGCCCAGCCCCAACGGGAGCTCCTGCTCGCCGGCGAGCTTCAAGCCGAGTCGTGTGCCGGCCAGCTTGCCGGTCGCTCGGGCGGCGATGAAGAGCAGCCCCAGCAGGCCCGCGCTGGCCAGCGCGCCCACGTGCAGGTCGCGGCCCGCGGCGATGAAGAAGAGGACGTAGAGCGGGTAGACCGTGTTCTCCATGTAGCGCTGGAGCCGGTCGGCGTGGGGCGAGGCGTTCGAGAGGGCGACGCCGGCGCCGAAACAGCCCAGCATGCCGATGCCCGTGGAGCCCGGCCGCGCCCAGTCGAGCAGGCCCAGTGTCGCGACCACCACCAGGATGCCTACCAGCACCAGCTCGCGGCGCCCGTCGATGGACTCGATCCACACCGCCGCTGCGAGGCCGATGCCGGCACCCAGCAGCGGTGCGAGCATCACCCAGGCCATGTCGCCGAAGGGTTGACCGCCAAAGGCCAGCCCCAGCAGCACCGGGAAGAGGAAGAGGGCCGCCAGGTTGTTGTGGCCCACGCACAGGATCAGCAAGCGCGAGGCGGGACCTTCCGCCTCGACCTCGCGCAGCGTGACGAGCGTCGCGCTCGGAGCACTGGCCACTGCCAGAGCCGGCGCGACCAGGGCCAGCTGCCAGCTGCCGGTTCCGGCCCACACGGCCGCGGCGACCAGCAGCCCCGTCACCGTCACCTCAACCGCCGACACCGTAAGCGCCCGGGGCCCGACCCGGCGAAATTCCTGGAAGCGGAACTCGGAGCCGATGCCGAAGAGGATGAAGCCCAGCGCCAGCTGCGCCGCGGCCTCGAGCGGCCCCTCGGTTGCCGTGCCGAGCAGCAGCCGCGAGTTCTCGGCGATGCGCAGCAGGCCGTGCGGTCCGAGCGCGAGGCCGACCAGCACGTAGACGGTGACGCGCGGGATCCCCAGGCTTGCGGCCGCGCGACCGAAGGCCAGACTCGCCAGCAGGGCGAGCGACAAGGGGACCAGGCTGCCGAGGAAGGACTCCAGATCCGGCCTCTGTTGGATCGAGGGTGGTGGCGACGCCCTGCATGGTATCGTCGCTCTGGGTCGCCCGCGCCGCGGACCCTGTCGGGCCTGGAGAGGGCCTGGCCTGGAGAGGAGCACGCATGTCGGGCGCGAAGGGATTGCAGCGTCGGGTCGCCATCATCGGGGCCGGCTTCTCTGGAATCTGCCTGGGCATCCAGCTGCGCCGGGCGGGCATCGAGTCCTTCACCATCTTCGAAAAGGCCGATCGTCTGGGCGGAACCTGGCGGGAGAACACCTACCCCGGCGCTGCCTGCGACTCCCCTTCCTTCGCCTACTGCTTCTCTTTCGAGCAGAAGACGGACTGGTCGCGCAAGTGGGCGGAGCAGCCCGAGATCCTGGCCTACATGGAGCACTGCGCGCGCAAGTACGGCCTGCTGCCCCACATTCGCTTCGAGGCCGAAATCGCCAGCGCGAGCTTCGACTCCGAGCGAGGTGTCTGGCGCGTGTCGGGTGTCGCCGGGGAGGAAGAGGAGTTCGATCTCCTGGTCAGTGGGGTCGGCCAGCTCAATCGGCCCTCGCTGCCGGAAATCCCGGGTTTGCACGACTTCCAGGGCGAGTGCTTCCACTCGGCACAGTGGAACCATGCCGTGGACCTCGCGGGCAAGAACGTCGGCGTGGTGGGCAACGCCGCCAGCGCGATCCAATTCATTCCGCGTCTCGCGGGTGAAGTGAAGCAGCTCAGCATCTTCCAGCGCAGCGCGAACTGGATGCTGCCCCGGGGCGACCGCGCGTACAGCGAGGCGGAGAAGCGCCGCTTCGCGCGCCATCCCTGGCTTGCGAGGCTCTATCGCTGGGGGATCTGGGCCAGCTTCGAAGCCCGCTGGCCGCTCTTCCGGCGCAACCGCTTCCTGTCGCGGCGGGTATCGAAGCTCTCGGCGGAGAAGATGCGCGAGGTCGTGGAGGACCCGGGGCTCCAGGAGGAGCTGGTTCCGGACTACCCGATCGGCGGCAAGCGGATCCTGATTTCAGACGACTACTACCAGGCGCTCAACCGGGACGACGTGGAGGTGATCACGGGGGGCATCGATCACGTAGGGGAGCGCGAGGTCTTCCTGCCAGACGGCCGTCGCGTGCCCGTGGACGTGTTGGTCCTCGCCACCGGCTTCCAGTCCACTTCTTTCCTCGCCCCGCTCAGGGTCCATGGCCTCGAGGGCCGCTCTCTCGAAACGGAGTGGAAGGACGGAGCTCGCGCCTACCTGGGCCTCACGCTCTCCGGCTTCCCGAATTTCTTCATGATGTACGGGCCCAACACCAACCTGGGGCACAACTCGATCATCTTCATGATCGAGTGTCAGACGCGCTACATCATGGACTGCATCCATAGAATGGACGCCGCCGGGCTCCAGTGGGTCGATCTGCGCGAGGATGTGCTCGAGGCCTACAACACAAGGCTTCAGCGGGAGCTGGCCGATACGGTCTGGTCGGATACGCCGCGGAGCTGGTACAAGACGGCCGCCGGCGTCATCACCAACAACTGGTCGGGCAGCACGATCCGCTACTGGTGGAGCACCCGGAAGGCCAACCTCGGCCTCTACCGCCAGCGTGCCCGCGAGGCTGACGCCTCGGCCTGAACCGGCGCTTGTCCGCGGGCCCGTTTTGGCCCTCCTTTCCGGGCGCTAGGCCTCAACCGGGGCACCCTCCGCGTCGAAGAGAAGGCAATGTTGGCGCTCGGGCTTGGAGTTCCCGTATCGCTGCTGCTCGCCGTGGTGGGTCTTCGGGTCCTGAAGCGCGCGCGACGCCGGGGCGGCTTGCCCGACCGCATGGTGGGGATCTTCTTCCTCAGCCTGGCGGTCGGGGCGATCCCGGCCCTGCTGGCGGGCGACCCCGCAGTCGTCCCCCCGGCACTCGGGAGGCCGGCCATGGCTTTCGGGCACGCGGTGCTGAGCGTGGGCTTCTCGGCGCTCTACGTCTTCGTCTGGCGCTGCTTCGGCCCTCGCTCGTCCTGGCGCCGCGCCCTGGCCCTCGCCGGTGTGGCTGCCCTGGCACTGCTCTGGGTGGTGCAGGGCCTGACCGAGCACTTCCTGCCCCCCGGCGGGGCGGTGGTGCGCGCGACGGGACTGACCCGCGCCCTGGCGCTGTCCTGGGCCTTTGCCGAGTCGCTCCGCTATCGCTGGATGATGCAGCGTCGTGCGCGGCTGGGGCTCACGGATCCCGTGGTCGCCAACCGTTTCCTGCTCTGGAGTCTGTGGACGGGCTGCTTGCTGGCCGCGAGCGTCGTGGTCGTCGGTACGCGCTTCCTGGTGGCCGATCTGGAGGCTATCGCGCCCGGGACTCACCTGCTGATCGTGTTCAGCGTCACGGGCTTCGCACTCACCAGTGGCCTCTCGCTCTGGCTGGCCTTCTTTCCGCCGCCCGGCTATCTGCTGCGGCTCCGCTCCCGCGGGGACTGAACGCCTCCGCGCTCTCCCGTCGAGAGATTCCGGCTAGAGTGGCTTGACGTCGCCCTTGAAGTGGCATAGCAGGTGCCAATAGCTCGGTCGCGGCGCCCGCCGGGTGTCGTTCGGGTTGGGACAGGGATGCAGAACGGGCGTCGAACGCGCCGCGGTGGCCCATGGCTCGCTGCGGCGAAGGAGCCCCGAAGATGACCCGTCCCCACGCCGCCCTCGTCGCTGCACTGCTCTTCCTCACGCCCTTGGCTGCGCCGGCGCAGGAGGACGCCAGCGGCCTGGCCCCCTCCTTCCAGGAGGGCGACATCCTCAGCATGAAAGACATCGACAAGCTCAAGAAGTATCTGCCCAAGGAGTTCTGGGACAACCGTGACTTCTTCTTCTACGAGGGTATGCAGCTCGAGGTCGGCCCGACGCAGTTCGACTACGCCGAGGCGGATGTCTACCTCGCAGCCACCGAGCGCTTCCGCGGCCAGGCGCGCATCGGCCCCGATAACAGCCTCGAGAGCTACACCGCCGGCCAGCCCTTCCCCATGGACGAGATCGACTGCAAGAACGACCCCCAGGCGGGCGTCAAGATCATGTGGAACTTCGGCTACCAGTGGCGCGGAGCCGGCGCCGAGACGGACTTCTACTACTCCTACTGGGACCGCGGCGAGCAGCTCCCGCTCTACTACCAGGGCACCGCGGGTGGAGTGATGCTCTCGCACCGGCCGGAGCCCCAGTACCTGGACGAGAACGGCGGCGACATCTTCCGCGGCGAGAAGCGGAAGTCGGCCAGTGGGCCGAAGGTGGACGCGCCGTTCGACGCCCGCGGCATCATGCTGCTGAGCTACCGCTACAAGTCGTCCGATGGCCCGCGCGCCGACGCCAAGAACGATGACACCTGGGTCTACGTGCCCACGCTGCGGCGTGTTCGGCGCATCTCCACGGCCCAGCGCACCGATGCGGTCGCGGGCACCGACTTCACCATGGACGACCTGTTCAGCTTCAACGGCATCGTTCCCCAGTACGATTGGGAGTGCCTGGGCGAGCGCCAGCTGATCGGCCCGATGAACACCAAGGTCAAGGCCTACCCCTACGAGAAGGATCACAACTTCGGGCCCTATGGCCTCTCCTTCGCCGACGATCGCTGGGAGCTGCGAGACACGGTGCTGATCCGGATGACTCCGAAGAACTCGGACCATCCCTACAGCCACAAGGACATCTACATCGACAAGCAGACGCTGACGTCACTCTACTCCTTCGCCTACGACCGCAAGCAGGAGCTCTGGAAGATCATCTGGCACAACAAGCGTTGGAGCGAGGATCATCGCCTGACCGGTGATTGGTACGAGGGCTGGGAAGAGGTGGAGCGACCCAAGGACCTGCTCATCGTGAGCGACATCATCGTGAACGTGCAGACGGGAACCGGAAATCGCATCGAGTTCTGGAACCGCAACGGCACGCCCATGAAGAGCAAGGGAAAGATCCGGCGCTTCATCGACGTGGGACGCCTGACGCGGGGTCGCTAGCCGGCCTGGCCGAGACGCGCGAGGCAGCGGCTCTAGCGCTGCGCCTGGCCACGCACGCCGAGCTCGGCGCGGGCGCGTCGACGCGTCGCCGGGTCCGGGTGGGATGCAGCGGCGCTTTCCAGCACCTGCAGCGCCTCGGGCGTCGCGACGGCCCCCAGCCCGCGAATCGCCGCCATGCGCAGCTTGGCGGGTTCACCCGCGAGAGCGGCGGCCAGCGGGGCGATCGCGGCGGCGTTGCCGGGCACGCCCACTGCGGCTGCCGCTGCCGCCGCGACCTCCGGGTCCGGGTCACCCAGCAGCTTCAGCAGGCGCGCGCGCACCAGGGCGTTCTGGACGTTTCCGGCCGCGCGAATCGCGGTGACGCGATCGCGCGACGGCGTCGTGTCCGCCAGCAAGAGGAGCCAGCGGGGCGGAGCGTCGACCAGTCGCCGCCTGCCCAGCTCGGTGAGCAAGGCCACCCGTACGCCCATCGAGGTGGCTGGATCGTCGAGCACGCCCAGCAGCGCCGGGAGCTCCTGCTCCGTCACCAGTGGCACCCCGGGTGCTGCTACGAGATCGCGTAGAGCCGAGGCCGCAAGCCGCGGCTCTCCCGAGATCAGGAGTGCGAGGTTGGCGCGGCGCAGCGCCTCGAGGCGGGGGCCGGGAGAGCTCTGCGCATCGGCGGCCACGTAGGCCTGCATCGCAGTCGTCAGGGGCTCGCGGGTCGCCGCCGCGAGCGGGTATTCGTCGGTGTGCTCCTGAAGCGAGACCCACTCGAAGGCGCCTGCCTGGCCCAGGGCGCGCAGCTCGCGGCTGCGCTCGATGGCGACCAGGAAGAGCAGCGTCTCGTCTCCGCGCTCGAAAGAGGCGACGCCGTGCCCGTGCTGCGCGAAGCGAACGCGCTTGGCCTCGAGGCCGCCCTTGAAGACCTCGAGCACCAGCGCCTCCACCGCCGGCCGCCCCGCCCCTGAGGGCTCGGCCGAAGCGGGTGGGCCCGCATCGACGGATTCGATCCGGCCGCGGAGAACGAGATCGGCCTCCTGGAACAGGTCGTGCAGCGTCCGCGTGCCGACGGCGATGTGCGCGCCGGCGCCGGGCGTGTACAGCGCCCCGGCCAGCAGCGCGAACAGGGCAGTGGCGAGCGCGCGGCTCCTCAGAGGTGGAGATCGTCCAGCAGCGGCTCGATGGCTCCCGAGATCGCGGGGTCGACGTCCTGCCCGACGTTGTTCTGGAATACCGTGTTGCAGTCGATGTCGGGGAATAGCGGACAGAACTCCGGCACGCCGGCCAGGATGAAGGGTGCGCAGGCGTGACAGGAGTCGTCCCACTTGGCCGCCGGTAGCTGGTAGCCGATCTCGTCGTTTCCGAGCCCGATGATGAAGGTGTGCTCGGCACCCACCATGCGATCGCGATAGGTCTCTCCGATCTGCGGATCGAGCTCGGTCGGCACCACCGCGAAGCTGCCCTCGTTGATGCGGAAGGCGGAGACCTCGGTGTGGAGGTCCTCGCCCAGGGCCTGCGGGATCGAGTCGAAGGGCGGCGGGAAGGGGAAGCCGATCGTGTCGTCCGGCGCGCCGTTGGTGAAGAGCCCGTTGGGCAGCACGCCGATGGCGATGAAGAAGCGGAAGTAGGGGTTGTCCAGGCGCACCGCCACGGGCTGGGTCTGGGCGAAGTCGATCGTGGCGAAGACGCTGCCGGGCTCGTTCGGGATGGCCGCGGCCACCCGCGCACCCAGCTGCTGCCCGTGTACCTCCGCCCAGCGGAAGGTGCGACGCACGGCCGGCGCATTCGTGTCGGGGTCGAGCACGTCGATGTCGAGCGGCCCCTGGAGCACGCCCAGGTCTCCGCTCACCCAGATCGCCATGCCCCCCGCCGCGGCCTCTATGGTCTCGCGCGCGTAGTGCGGGAAGTCGGAAGTGATGAGGGTGTTGTTGCTGCCCAGGCTCTCCGGATGGCTCGCGAAGTTCACCAGGGTTGCGAGCACCTGGTGCGGCGGGGCCTTGGTGGTCGCCTGCAGGATCGACAGGCGCGGGTCGGTGATGCGGCCGTCCGTATCCGGAGCCAGCAAGTCATCGTCCACCAGCACCTTGCCGTCGGCCACGCCCAGGCCGTCGTCCTCGGCGTCGATGCCGAGAGAGAGCCCGCTCGAGTCGGTGGTGGCGTACTTGATGCGTGCCCGCTGCAGGTTGGCGGCCGCCTCGTCGACGCAGTCCGCGACGGTTGCGTTCACGAAGTCGATATAGGCCGGGTCGACGCCCGAGGTGAGCGCGTCGGGTCCCCAGATGCCGAGCGTGTCGGGGCCCTCGTGCTGATGGGTGCTGGTCACCGTCAGGTAGTCGATGCCGGAGGCCGGATCCACCAGCGAGCGGATCGTCTGGACCTCCTGGTTGAAGTAACCGACGACGTCGATGGACACGATGGCGACGCGCCCGCCATTGCCGTCCACGACGATGCCGCGGGCCCAGAGCTGGTCGTTGTAGCCCGTGGCCGCGCGACCGTCCCCGAAGCCCGCCAGGAAGATCGGGTCGGTGTGGTTGACCGTGGCGGGTCCGCCGAAGGCCGCCTCGTACTCGTCCACGAGGTCGGGGCTCACCGGCGTGATGTCGCGCTGGCAGACGCCGACCATGGCCTTGTTGCCCTGCGGGCAGGTGAAGCCCAGCAACGCCGTGGCGCTGAGCACGATGAAGAGCGTCGTGATGCGGAGCAGTCGAGACGTCGGATTCGAATGCATGTCGAGCCTCCCAGCTGGAGATGTCGCTAGCGACGGGTGTGAAGCGGCGGGTGCAGGGCGCCCCCGCGTCCATCCTATTAAGGGCTCCCGTCGGGGGTCAAGCATCGAGTAGGCCGGGAGCCCTTATTTTCGAGGCCCCACGGGGTGCGTCGGTCGGGGCTGCCGGCGATGCGGGCGCCCTAGGCGGCCGGCCGCAGACGCCAGCGGATGGGAACGTGCTTCACTCCCCCGAGGAAGCTCGAGCCCAGCCGCTCGACCGGCCCCGTGAGCTCGACCCGCTCCATTCGCTCGGCCAGCTGTCGCAGCAGCACGCTTAGCTCGAGGCGGGCCAAGTTCGCGCCCAGACAGAAGTGCTCGCCGATGCCGAAGGCCAGGTGGCGGTTCGGCTGGCGGTCCACACGGAATTCGAAGGGCGCCTCGAAGACGTCCTCGTCGCGGTTCGCCGAGGGGTAGAAGAGGCACATGGACTCGCCGGCGCGGATCTTCTTGCCGCCGAGCTCCAGATCGCGGGTGGGGGTGCGGCAGAACTGGATCACCGGTGTGGTCCAGCGGGCGATCTCCTCGGCGGCCGTGTGGCAGAGGCCGGGGTCGTGCTGGAGCTTCTCGAGCTCAGCGGGGTTCTCGATCAGTGCGAGCAGGCCACCGCTCATGGCGTTGCGGGTGGTTTCGTTGCCGGCGATCACGAGCAGGAAGTAGTAGGAGAGCAGCTCCATCGGCGGGATCTCGGCGCTGCCGAGCTTCGCGTTGGCGAGCACGCTCACGATGTCCTCGCGCGGACGGACGCGACGCTCCTCCGCCATTTTCCAGAAGTACTCGAACAGCGAGGTGCGAGCGATGGTGGCCGAGTCCTCGGCGCTGTCACCCAGGCGGTACTCCTCGTCGCCGGATCCCACGATGGCGTTGGTCCAGCGGAACATGAGCTGCCAGTCGTCGCGCGGCACGCCCAGCAGCTCGGCGAGGACTGCCAGGGGCAGGGGGGCTGCGATCTCGCTGACGAAGTCGAGATCGGTCTCGGCGCCCCCGGCACACGCGGCATCGAGCAGCTCGCGGGAGATCCGCTCGATGCTCGGCTGCAGGCGTCGGACCGCTCGCGGCGTAAACCAGGGCGCGGCCAGCTTGCGGTAGGCACCGTGTTCGGGCGCGTCCATGTTCAGCAGGTGACGCGCCACGCGTTCGTCGTCGGTGGGCGGAGCGAACTTGGGGAAGACGGCCAGCCGCGGCGCGTTCAGGTTCAGCCGCGGCTGCCTCGAGACGGCGAGAATGTCGGCGTGCTTGGTGAGCGCCCAGAAGGGCACCTTGACGTCGCGATCGACCCAGTGGACCGGATCCTCTCGCCGCAGCCGCGCCCAGGCCTCGTGCGGATAGCCGTTCTCGGCGTAGGTCTCGTTGCCGATGATGTCGAGCTCTTCCAGGGCGGGCTGGACGGCGGCCATGGCGG
>Ga0255057_10001547_pt1 | contig 12811 bp, 14 predicted proteins | sample Cases_109_6_MG_FD_189022 | JGI IMG/M metagenome (GOLD analysis project Ga0255057, IMG submission 189022) | Seawater microbial communities from Amundsen Gulf, Northwest Territories, Canada - Cases_109_6 | ecosystem: Environmental > Aquatic > Marine > Gulf | place: Canada: Northwest Territories... | reverse complement strand
CGACCGCTGGTAACCTACTCCTCGAGGGCATCGGCTTCGAGCCGCTCGAGGCCGTGATTGGCAAGCTCCGCGAGGCCGGCGCCGCGATCGACCGCGAGGGAAACGGGATTCGCGTCGTCGGTGCGCGTCCGATCTACCCTACGGACGTCATCACCCAGCCGCACCCCGGGTTTCCCACTGACATGCAGGCACAGTTCATGGTTCTGATGTCTTTGGCCAGGGGCACCAGTCGCATCACCGAAACGGTCTTCGAGAACCGATTCATGCACGTTTCCGAGCTCAACCGTATGGGCGCCAACATTCAGGTCAACGCGCGTACCGCCACGGTCCGCGGCGTCAAGCGGCTCGAGGGCGCCGAAGTCATGGCGACCGACCTACGCGCGAGCGCTTCGCTGGTCGTCGCGGGTCTGGTCGCCGAGGGCACGACCCACGTTCGACGGGTGTATCACCTCGATCGAGGCTATGAGCAGATCGAAAAGAAGCTCGCGCCACTGGGCGCCACCATCGAGCGAGTAGCCGGCAATGCGTAAACGAAACCGAGATTCCGTCGTCATCGCGGTTCCCAAGGGCCGCATCCTCGACCAGCTGAGTGCGTGTTTTGACAAGGCCGGGATCCCCACAGGCGCGCTCACTGCCAAGAGCCGCAAGCTCGTCCGTGAAGACAAGGCCGCTGGGCTCCGCTTCCTCCTCCTCAAGCCCGACGACGTCCCCACCTACGTGGAATACGGGGCCGCAGACCTCGGCGTCGTCGGCCGGGACGTCTTGATGGAGCGCAACTACGACGTCTTTGCGCCGGTTGATCTGGACATTGGTCGGTGTCGCATGATGGTCTGCGGCCTACCCAACGAACCGATCACCGGACGGGGCGAGCGCCCCCTGCGCGTTGCCACCAAGTTCCCCCACATTGCCGAGCAGTACTTTAGCTCGAAGGGCATCCCAGTCGAACTCATCTTTTGTCAGGGCTCCGTCGAGATTGCCCCACTCACCGGCCTCGCCGACGTCATCGTGGATCTCGTCGACACGGGTGAGACGCTTAGCCAGAACGGCCTAGTCGAGCTCGAGCGAATCGCGGACATCAGCTCGGTGGTTATCGCCAACCGCGTGGGCTTGAAGCTCCGCCGAGAAGCGATCGAGCCGATTTTGGATGCCTTGCGCTAGGTGAGCAGCGATGTCTGATACCGCGCCGGAACGCATGAGGCCACACCGCGATTTGTGGACAGGCACAGCGGTCAGCCTCGTCATGACTGCGCTTGTCCTGTGGCCTGCCTTTGGGGACGCGAACGAGGACAGCTTTCCGCTGTCGACGTATCCGATGTTTTCGCACGGAAAGCCCAATCCCGATCTGGTCCTCACACAAGCATTGGCCGTGTTCCCGAACGGGGACCGCGAGCCTCTGCCACCCAAGCTGGCCACCGGCAACGAAGAGGTCATTCAAGCCATGCGCATGATTATCGGCGAAACCTACGGCGGAGAAGAACGCGCGAAGAGTTTCTGTCGTGACATCGCCGATCGAGTCGGTCGTAGTCCGAGTCCCCGCTGGAAGAACGCGATCGCAGTGGAAATCGCCCGCAGTCATTTCGACACCGTGGCCTATTTCGAGAAAGAGTCGGAACCCCTTAGCCGACGCACGCTTCAACGATGTCCGGTCGAGCAGTGAATGAAGCCGCGGCGCCGAGGTGGCTGAGGTGGTGGTTCCCGCAAGTACCGGCAGAGCGGCTAGCCATGCTTCGGATTTTGGTCGGGACATACAGCGTGATCTACTTCGGCGTTCGACTTCCGTATTGGTTGAGCTTCGCCAAGCATCGCGCGGTCCAGTTTCGACCCGTTGGCGTGCTGTCGCCGTTGGACGGTCCGATCGATCCGGCAGTTTACCAGATTATCGTCCTGCTCACATTCGTCGGCAGCGTGTTTTTCCTCCTCGGGTTTTGGTACCGAGCCGTGGCTCCGGTGTTCGCAGCGTGCCTGTTTTTCGTGCTGACCTACGCGAACTCTTGGGGTGGTTTGTTGCACACGGACAACCTCTGGTTGCTCCACGTCGTGATTTTGGCGCTCGCTCCCGGGGCCGATGTCATCTCCCTCGATGCAAGAAGGGCAACGAGCTCGAGTTCCCCGCATTTCAAGTACGGATGGGCGATTCGCTTGATGTGCTGGGTCTGCGTATGCGCGTACTTTTTGGCTGGGGTGGCGAAAGTCAAGAACAGTGGTTGGGGCTTCATCGAAGGGGATTCCCTGCGCAACTACGTCGCCATGGATAACGTGCGCAAGATCGAGCTGGGCAGCCCTCATTCGCCTTTCGCGGCTTTGTTCTTGGCCTATCCCGCGGCGTTCCAACTTTTCGCAGTCGCGAGCTTGGCGTTGGAGCTAGGCGCGCCGCTCGTCATGCTCAACCGAGGGGCCGCCAAGCTCTGGTCGATCGCGATGTGGAGTTTCCATCTCGGGGTGCTCGCTCTCATGGCGATTCTATTCCTGTACCCCGTTACCTTCATTGCATTCGCGCCCTTCTTCCGTACCGAACGCCTCGCTCGGTTTCTACGGAAGGAGATCGCCACCACGTAGCATCACCGCGCCCGAGTGCTGGACGGTGTCGATTCTTATGACGGGATCGAGGTAGTTCCATGGTACGCCTCCGAGCGCCGCCCAGGATCTCGGGAACGGATAGGTGTCTCGCGGCCCATATTGGTTGTGTAGAAGAAACCCAACGGATGCCGCGATACCCCGTCGAAGCTTCGGATCAGGATGCCCCTGGCGCTCGGAGATACGATAAGCCGCGATCAGCGACTCGGTACGAGCCGCTGTCGACGTCGTGTAGGGTGGAAAAAACGGGCTGAAGCCTACGCCCCCAATATAGTCGGGGAAGGTAGTCTCGCCCTCCACATGCTGCAGATGCTGGTCGAAGCCCGCGATCTGGCGGCATAGCCGGGCATGATCGGGGTCACCATAGAGACGATGAACCTCATCGGCGGCTAAGCACGTCCAATGTTCGGCGATGAAGAACAAGTCTGACACGAAGAAGTTCCAATAGGGGCCGGCCATGAAGTCGAGCGCCTTCCGAGCGCCCTGCAGTTGACGCGAATCGTTGGTTACCTGGCCGCTGATCGCCAACGCCAAGGCAGCTTGACCGGCCGCGTACAACATTCGGGGGCCCGGAACGGGATGCCCCGTCGTCAAGTCCAGCACGAAGTCAAAGTCGCCGTTGTTCTGCTGCAACCTCATCACGACCTCGGCGAGCTGGTCGATGATCGTCGCGTAGCGATCGGATCCTGTGATGCGCGCATGGGTGGAGAACGCGATCAACGGCAACGCTTGCGAGCCGAGCGTGGCGGATCCTCCCTCGACGACACAGCGCAGTCCATCACCACAGTCGCTTAGCCGCTGCTCCAGCCAATCGAGTGCTCTTTGGGCGCCCTGAAGAAAATGGGTCTTGCCCGTCGCTTCGCCGAGCTCGAGCAAGAACCATGTTGTTCCGGCATGACGGGGAACGCCGTAAGGGTCCATGCTGGTCTTGCCGCTCTCGGGGTAGAGCTTGTATTGAAATCGGCCGTCTTTCTTCAGCGCTCTCAGGACGTAGTGTCCCCCCGCCAGAGCACCTGCTCGGGCGTCCGCGGCGGTGGGAGCGCGCTCGGCCACCGGCCTTCCGCGGAAGACATCAAAAGTCTCGTCGTCGTAGTGAACCCACGATTCGGTCCGCACGCGTCGCAGGTCGGTGACCTCGCAATCCGGGGCTTGTCCGGCGTTCGAACATAGAACCCGCCGGGCAGCGTCCAGCCGGACACCGGCCGTGAAGTCCGAGATGAACGGAATTGGGGTGAATTCACTCAGCATCCGACGAAGCACTAGTTCGTGAGGTGTGATGGTGAACTGCCGGCCGTCTATCTTGCCGGTGATCCCGTCGAGACCGGGCACGATGGATAATGCCGCCAGAATGGGGACGCTCTCGTCAATGTCGGTCTCTGCCACGATGCGGTCAACGGCGACCGCTCGGCGACGTCCCGGCGCGCGGCCCTCGCCGCTGAGCGCTGACGCGGCCGCTCGGGTCGCCGCTACCAGGTCGCCACCGACCTCAACTCGCTTTTCGATCTTCCCGGCTCGGTAGACGCGAATCACCCAGTGATCGTCGGCATCGCCCAAATCGGGCGGCAACGGGGGTGCAGCTTCGCTACCGACCACGGCCAAGAGATGACGCGACATCGCATCCCGCGCTGTCGCGGGTGTCGGCTCCCAGGGCTCAAAGCTTGCTCGCGCATAGACGGTCATGCAGTAGAGGGCGACCCCTAGGATCAGCGCCACCGTCGTGGTTGGCCAGATCTTCCGGAACCCGCGCGGCTGCCGTTCGAACACGCCGATGCTGCGCAGTTTGAATATCGGTAACAACCCGACGACTTCGATCAGCAGTGCGAGGATCATCAACAACACCACGGCGATGCCGATCCCCACTTCGCCGTACAGCCCCCAAAGATAGGCCGCGCTCGAAAGGAGGCCGACGATCAGCACCCCCAGGAAGCCCAGTTGATAGACTGCCGCCAGACGAGCCGCGAAACGGCCGGCCCGGCTTCCACTAAAGAGACCGAGCGCCGATGCAAACAGCAAGCCAGCCCATACGCTCAATGCCGCCGGCCAAAACCAGCTTCCGCTCCATATCACGCCTACCAAGGTTCCCACTGCGGCAGCACTGACTAGATCGAGCACGCCGTAGAAGACGCGCTCTCTCGTACTCGGCTGTCTAGGCCCGGCCGGAGAGGATGAGGAAGATGCGTTCATGGGGGCTACATACTAGACTCGCTCGCTCACTGCGATGCTTCGACTTCGGAAAAGGACCAACCCTGCTTGGATCGACGTGGTAAAGGCGGACTTCGACGCCTTCTTGCTCGACCACGCTGCGTGCGAGCGGAAGGCTTCTGCGACGGCGTTGAAGCTCGTGTCGCACTATTCGGATCGCTGCGTGCTAGTCCGAGAGCTCATCCCGTTTGCGCAAGAGGAGCTCGATCATTTCGCTCGCGTGATGGCGATCATCTTGGATCGCGGGCTGGCGACACGACCCGATGACAAGGATCCCTACGTCGGTGCGCTCATGAAGTTGATCAAGCGCGGTCCCGAACAGTATTTCCTCGATCGGCTCTTGGTGCTGGGAGTCATCGAAGCGCGCGGATGCGAGCGTTTTGGTCTGGTCGCCGAGGCCCTCGAGCCGGGACCCCTCAAGGACTTCTACCTCGACATCACCCGATCCGAAGCCCGCCACCACGGGGTCTTCGTCCGCCTCGCCCGCGAGTACTTCCCCGACGAGGTCGTCGAAGGTCGGTTGGACGAGCTACTCGAAGAGGAAGCGAAGATCATAGACAGGCTCCCGCTCCGCCCCGCGGTGCACTAACAGCGACAGCGTTCCTCTACAGACTACGTCTCGTCTTCGTTTTCGTGGTCGTTTTCGTGCTCGTGCACGACTGACGAGTAGTCACAAGTTCTTGCATCCATTCGACTACTTGCGCGCGTGTGTGGTCCGACGCATCCAGGATCGGAGCAACCGCCCGAGACCGTGAACGCGGGTCACGACTTGGTTCGCGTCGGTGGTCGGAGCTTAAGAGAGAGGGGAGGAGGGAAAGCCTCTCGCCGAGCAGGCCAAGCCCAGGAAGAGAAAGAAGGACCTTCGGTCGGCGTTCGCGGACACCTGAGTCCTGTGCATCAGCCTCCCGGCACCTCATCGGTTCGCACCAGTCCGTAGCGCTTCCATCCCACCCGAGCGAGCCAGGTGCGGGGCTCGGCACACGGCGGCGGTCCTGTCGCCCCAAAGACGTGGCCCACCGGTTCGCCTGAGCCAAACGGATCGACCCATGTCGGAGCCGGCTGCGCCCGACCGAGCTTGCGAAGGTGCCTTCGGCGGTTGTTGAGCACGTAGGCCATGGCGTTTCGAACCTGCCGTGGCGTCCGGAGCGGTTCGGCGTGGTACCGATCGGTAAAGACGGTGCCCCGCCGACGCTCAAGCGCCTTGTTGAGCGCCTTGCTCATCCGAATCGAAAGCCCCTGCATGCCCCGCGAAAGGGAGCGCCGGTGCGTCGCCTCGACGATCAGGTGCATGTGGCCGTGTTGGACCGACCAGTGAAGTACCCGCATCCCAAACCGGCCTTGCGCCCGCCCGATGGAGCGGACGACAGCCCGATAGAGCCGCCCGCTTCGAAGCCGAAGCCTTCGATCCACCCGAAGCGTCACATGCACCGGACCGCAGATATTGATCCAAGTCAACGAAAATCTCCCAAGAACGTGTGTGTATGAACTGGCTACATCGCTGGCAGTGCGCGCAATCCAGCGTGCAAGAAAGGGGACTCCCTTGCCTTCACCGGTCAGGTCCACCACGGCCGAGCCGCACGCAGCTTGCCTCCCTCTCTTAAGCCCATGTCGCCGAAGCGGAGCCAATCGGGGTCACGTCCACTCGCCTCGACCGCCGCCGCTCTCTTGATCATTCGTGACTACTCGTCAGTCGTGGGCGTGCACGCGCACGGAAATGTCTTTCCAATGCTCGGGGGTTTTACCCGTACCTTTCGTACACGCGCACGAAAACGACCACGAGCACGAAGAACCTTACAACCGTTTGCGGTACACGACCCGGATCTCCCGGAACCCCAGCGAATCGTGTGCTCTTCGCGCCCCATCGTTTGACGACCAAGTTCCCGACTCGATCACCTCGCACCCCACCGAACGGAATCGCTCTTCGAGCTTCCCGAGTAGAGCAGCGCCGATCCCCTGCCTCCTACGCTCGGGGTCCACGAACCAGTCCTCTACGATGCCTCGCTGCGTCAGCACACGGTGTAGCTCGACCTTCGTTCGGCCGGTGATGTACCCGACCGCCACTCCCCTCGACTCGGCGATGAGGATGTGGCTGTTCCGGCCGGCGAGAAGGGCGTTCACGTCGTCTTCAACCACCTGCGCATAGTCCCTGTACTCGATCAGCGGCAGAACGTCGGCGGCGACCACTTCGTCGCGGTGCGATTTGTAAAGACTCTGGTGAAACCCGAGCAGGGTCTCTCGGTCGTCTTCGCCTGCTTCGCGAACCTCGATCGGCGTGCTCATGCAGCCCACCTTAGGCGTTTCGGAGTGCTTTCTCTACTGGACTCGGATCGACTCGCGTATCCGCCCGAAGATTTTTCGCCCGATGCCGGGTACCCGGAGAATGTCTTCGACCCGCCTAAAGCGTCGTTTCTGTCGCTCGTCGACGATTGCCTGGGCGCGCGTGGGGCCGATCCCCGGGAGCTGCACGAGTTCCGCAGGGCCTGCCGTGTTGATGTTGATCCGCGTGTCCTCGGAAGCGGCTGGCTCGTGCTCGGCTGGGGGGCCCGCCCCTGTGCCGGCGGCCAGGGCGTGAGCCGCGTGTAGGGTACCCAGCAGGATCGCTAGCGCAACGATCCCACGAATCATGCAGCTTCCTCTTGGGGAGCGCGATCACGATTTTCCGATGGTTGGTAGTCGCGAATGTGTAGCTGACTGTTGACTGGCATCGCGTTGTTGTCTTTGAGCATGGATCCTCCTGTTGGAGGTGTATCGGACCTCAGTTCCGTTTGTTGCGTCTTGATCTTCCTGTCAGTATCCGCGAGATGAAGATTTCACTTTCCGCCGCTACCTGGGAAAAGTCCGCCGCGGACGTTGTTGCTCTGGCCATCCCCTCGGCCAAGACAAAGTTCAACAAGGCGATTCGCCGGATCGAGGCGGTCACCGGCAAAGGAAGCATCAAGCCCCTTGCCTCCGACGAGCGCTTCGAAGGGAAAGCCTCCCAGACGCTCAAAATCGCTGCCGTGGGCCGCACCAAGGCCCGGTGGTTGCTTCTCGTGGGGATTGGCGACGAAACCGACGCAGAGAAGATTGCGTGGAGCTTAGGACATACGCTGGCTTCGACCGCCCGCGCGCAAAAGACCGCTGCCGTCGAGCTTCCCGAGATCACCGTGGCGTCCGTTCGGGCGTCGTCTCAAGGCCTGGTCGCTGGCGCGTATCGCTATACCGAATACAAGAGCGACAAGAAGTCTTTGGGCGCATTGGCGAGTGCTGTCATCCTCACAGCTCCCACGAGTGGACGTGGCCTTGCCGCCGCGATCAAAACCGGCCGCTCGCTTGCAGAGAGCATCAACTTTGCGCGCGACTTGGTCAATCGACCTCCGAACGACCTAAACCCGATCACGTTGGCTCGCGCCGCGTCCTCCGAATCGCGCAAGCTTGGTCTGACCTGTAGCGTCTGGAACAAGGCGCGGATCAAGAAGGAGGGGCTGAATCTCCTGCTGGCCGTCAACGCCGGCAGCGCGATCGAGCCGCGCGTGATCCACGTTACGTACAAGCCCCGCAACGCCAAAAAGAAGGTAGCTTTCGTCGGCAAAGGCCTCACGTTCGACTCGGGCGGTTTGTGCATCAAGCCCGCGGGATCGATGATCGACATGAAGTGCGATATGGCCGGAGCCGCGGCGACGCTCGGCATCGTTTTTGCGGCGGCTAGGCTCAAGCTTCCGGTCGAAATCCATGCCGTCGTCGGATCGACTGAGAACATGACCGGTGCGCACGCCTACCGGCCTGGCGACATCTACAAGTCCCTTCAGGGCAAGACGGTCGAAGTCATCAACACCGATGCAGAGGGCAGGTTGGTGCTCGCGGACGTGCTGACGTGGACGGCGCGCAAACTCAAGCCCGACGTGATGATCGACCATGCGACGCTGACAGGGGCCTGCATGGTGGCGCTCGGTCCGTGGCGTGCTGCCCTCTATACCGATCATGATGACCTCGCCAAGAGCTACCTCGCTGCGGCGGATGACGAAGGCGAAGCGTTTTGGCGGATGCCCCTCGACGAAGATCTGAGGTCGATGCTCAAGAGCCCGATCGCCGACCTCAAGCATATTGGCGAGCGCTACGGTGGCTCGATCACCGCCGCGCTTTTCCTCGAGGAGTTCACCGAAGAGATGAAGTGGATGCACCTCGACATCGCGGGACCCGCGTTCATCGACCGCGCACACGGCCGCCTTCCGAAGGGCGGCACCGGATTCGGTGTGGCGACAGGCGTGAGATTCCTCGAGAACCTGAAATAGGCGCGGGGTTACAGGCGGTACGGGAACTTCACCTTGAAAGATGACTGCTTGAAGCGCGGGACCCTTGCTCGCTTCACGGCCTTTTCGATGCATCCGCCGACGGGCGTTCCCTTGAATGGCCCACTTGTGACCTTGGCTCGCGTGACTCGACCGGTGCTGCCACCGAAGGTCACATCGACGACCGCCGTGCCGCTCGTACCTTTACTGCAAGCCTTCACTCCGCCACTTACTCCTTGAAGGGCGGTCTTGACGTCGTTTCGCGAGGGAGCAACCGCGAGGCTAGAGCCGCCCGAGCTCGGCTTCGAGCGGGTCGTCGCGGTCTTCTTTGAGGATGAGCCGCCGACGACCTCATCCATGAGGGCATCGAGATTGTTGCTGCTTCGCCTCTTGGCTGGCGCGGGCTCCGCCGTCGGTGCCGAGGCGGCTGTGCTGCCTCGAGCTCGGCGCCGCTTTGTGGAGCTCGAACGTTGCGTGCTCGAAGAGGTCGACTTCTTTGCGACAGGCTCTTCGAGCGCAGGTGCCTCGAGCGGTTGCACTGGAGCTTCTTCGGGCTCCTGCGCTTCGAGCTCGGTGGTTTCCTTGGGCGCGGGTGTCGACGCCTGCACCGCGGTCGCCACCGCATTCGAACCGGTGACCGGGGCCTCCTGAGTTGGGGCCTGCCCAGCGACCTCGAGGCCGTCGTCGCCCGAACCACCGAGTGCCATCCCGACACCGACTCCGGCGCCCACGATCGCGATCATGGCAATGGCCGCGCCGGCGATCCAAAGCCAGCGATTACCGTCCGAGGTCTCCATGGGTGTCGGTCCCAGCAGCGGTGCGCCGAGCGTACCGCCGCCCGCGCTAGCCCCGATCGATAGAAGGTCGTCGACCGCCTGCGAAGGCGTTGCCTTGGTCCCTGGCGTCGTCGACTTTGCGAGCGCGCGGATGTCGATCAACCCTGACCCCTCATCGCTGGCTGGCGAGTCGGCCGCGGCTTGTGTGCGCACCGGTTGGGCCGATGCCCCGCCGGTCGAGCCGCCGCGGGATGCGAGCTGTTGAAGGTTGCTCAAGGAAAAGAGTACCGAGTTCTCATTGCGCTGACCGGTCATGCGAGCGGGCGCAGCGCCCATTGCTCCGCCACCGAGCCCAGCGCCCATGCCGCCGAGGGCCCCCGGGTCGCCTTCTTGCGAAGCCGCGAGCGGTGCGGCTTCGGGGTTGTCTGCGCCGGCCGGGCTTTCGTCGAGCCCGGTGAACATGTTGTCGTGGGTTTCGATCTCGCCCGTTGGCTCGCGCCCATTCCCGTCGCTGAACAGATCGCCGCCCGCGCCGATCGACGTAGTCGAGTCCGTCGCGATCTTGGCCGTCTCGCTTCGTGGAGCCGATCCCACGCCGCCGAGGATCTGCACCAACTCAGGCACTTCGCCGGCGACCTTCCAATCATCGAAGCCCTCTTTCCAAACGTAGGAGTCGAGGCCGACGCTACCCTTGGCAAACAGCTGACTGAGCTCGATCGGGGGTAACGGTCCGCGCTGCTCGCCATCGACGACGATATACCAGCCGGCATCGAGGGACTGTTTCTGCCCCCAAGCGGCGCCGTCGAGCGCCTGCGCGCCGGTCTGGTCGCCTCGAACTTCGAGAACCGATGAGCACTTCTTGCATCGGATCTTGAAGATCTTCCCCGCCACCTTCTCGTCGGCGATGGAGTATTTCGCGCCACAACTATCGCAAACGATCTTCATCTGTCGCCCCCGTCTCCCCCCAGAGTCTCGGCCGCCGCCCCCCGGATCGAAGATTCCCCTTTAGGACCGGGATCATAGCCGTCCCGTTGGTTGCCGAGCAAGAAGTCCACGAATCATCTCCCCACGTGCTTGGACCCCAACCCCTCCCGAATCCTTGGGTCCTTTTCGAGACTCTTCAGTTCACCACCACCAGCTCGGTCCCATCCTGGCCGCAGAAGGTGTGCGCGGAGGTGTGTCGCTCGCCGCATTCCGGGCAGATCTTCCTAGAATCTAGGCTTCGAGGGGGGCGCGTCGAGCTCGCAGCCCCATACAACCCGTACGGCACCAGCTCGTCCGCGTCATCGGGGCAAAAGCTGGCATCGTGCGGGTAGCCTCGGCGACACGTGGGGCAGATCATTCCCTGTGAAAACGGCCCGGGTGGCGGTCCGTCCATCAGCTCGGCGCCGTCTCTTACGCAGAAATGGTTTCGCGCGGGATACTCCATGAGGCACACGGGGCAGCTCTTCACGGCTGGGGGCGTCTCCCCCGAAGCTTCTCTCGTCACCGATGGAGCTGGCTGGCTCACGGCTTCCTCGGGGGGCCTAGCATCCGCCAACATCCGTGCGTTTTGCCGTCGTCGCGCGAGTAGCCACAAGCTCCCCAGCAGCACGACAGCGATCACCAAGCCCGCCAATCCGAAGATCATCCATGAATTGTGCACAACTCAGCCGACGGAGCCCACAAAAAGGCCCGGGGGGCGAGGCCATCCCGGGCTCCTTGCGCCGTGAGGTGATCAAACGCTCAGAGCTTTTTCACCTCTTCGGTGAGCGCGGGCACAGCATCGAACAGGTCGGACACCAAGAAGTAGTCCGCGACCTGCGCGATCGGGGCTTCTTTGTCCTTGTTGATCGCTACGATCGTCTTGCTGCCTTTCATGCCGGCTAAGTGTTGGATCGCTCCGGAGATGCCGATCGCCACGTAGAGCTTCGGCGCGACGACCTTGCCGGTTTGACCGACCTGGAGCTCGGGCGACACGTAGCCTGCATCACACGCTGCGCGCGAGGCGCCCATGGCGGCTCCGAGAGCATCCACGAGCGGCTCAATGACGTTGGTGAAGTTCTCTGCGCTTTTGAGCCCCCGTCCTCCGGACACGACTATGTCGGCATCCGTAAGCTCGGGGCGTTCGCTCTTCACGACCTCGACCCCGATGAACTCCACCTTGTCGGCGGCCGGGTCGGTCGCGATCGCGACGTCTTCGACGGGGCTCGATCCACCGCTCGCCTCGGCCGCTTCGAACTCCGACTGCCGGACCGTGAGGACCTGCTTGTCGGTCAGGATTTCGACGGTGCCCGAGACGTTGCCGGCATACATCGGACGTGTGTACGAAAGCTTTCCGCCTTCGGTGTGGACATCCGAAATTTCGGACGCCATGCCGGCATCGAGCTTGGCTGCCACCCACGGGAGAAGGTCTTTCCCGTAGGCACTCGCGCAAGCCACGATCGCGTCGTAGCCCTTGCCCACCTCGGCGACCGTCGGCGCGTACTTCTCGCAGACATAGCCACCGGCGATTTCGGCCTTGAGCACTTTGCCCGCGCCGAACCCGGTGAGCTCCTCGGCGGCTGCGCCGGCGCCTTCGCCGATCGAAAGAATGTCGAACGAGCCGCCGGTACCTTCGGCGATCTGCTTTGCGGCGGTTACCGCACAAAGTGTGGTTTTGCGTGCCTTGCCCTCAAGCAACTCCGCGACAACGAGAACATTAGCCATGTCTGGGGTTTCCTTTCCGTCTCTTGAAGAGCGTTAGATGACCTTGGCCGTGTTGTGGAGCTTGTCGACGAGCTCTTCGACCGATTCGACGAACGTCGTTTCGCCCAAGCGCCCCGGGGGCAGCTCGAACTTCGTGTAGTTGAGCGCCTTTTTGGGTTCGACGCCGAGATCGCTGATCGAGGTTCGGTCGATCGGCTTCTTCTTGGCTTGCATGATGCCCTTCAGCGAGGCGTAGCGGCCCCCGACCTCGAGCTTCGCGTATTGATGGTCGGCAGGGGTGACCCCGTTTTTCACCGATTCCGG
>Ga0255057_10001546_pt1 | contig 12815 bp, 10 predicted proteins | sample Cases_109_6_MG_FD_189022 | JGI IMG/M metagenome (GOLD analysis project Ga0255057, IMG submission 189022) | Seawater microbial communities from Amundsen Gulf, Northwest Territories, Canada - Cases_109_6 | ecosystem: Environmental > Aquatic > Marine > Gulf | place: Canada: Northwest Territories... | reverse complement strand
GGCGACGTTCAGGCCATCAATTACTTCGTGGCGCAGAAATACATCGACGCCGTGAAGGAGATGGCGACCACACAAAACGACAAAATCATCTTCATGCCGCTGGAAGCGAGCAGCCTCATCGGCGCCCTCGGTGGCATCGGTGAGCTGGCCAAGGCGGCCTTCGGGAAGAAGGCCGATCCGAAATCGTGACCGAGTTTCTTGCAAGCCTGGAATTCTGGCACTGGCTGGTGCTCGGAGTGAGCCTGGTCATCATCGAAGTATTCGCACCGGGCGCAGTTTTCCTGTGGCTGGGGATCTCCGCCGGCATCGTCGGGGGGATCCTGTGGCTCATTCCGGGGCTCGACTGGGAGTACCAGCTGCTCTTGTTCGCGATACTGTCGATTGCCAGCGTCGTCGTCGCCCGCCGCTACCTGAGGGCGCACCCGCTGGAGTCCGATGAACCGAATCTCAATCTGCGCGGTCATCAGTACGTGGGCCGGACCTTTACCCTGGAAGAGCCGGTCATAAACGGTCGGGGCAAGATCCGGGTGGACGACTCCACCTGGAAGATCAGCTGCGACGACTGTGATTCCGGCACCAAAGTCATCATCAATGGTGTAGACGGTGTGGTGCTGCGCGCAGCGATTACCCATTGACCCCGTGACGATTGAGGCAACAAAATGCGTCGCCGACGCCGGCGACGTGCTCGACTTCTGGTTCGCGGATGCCGCCGATGGCCCGGAGGCGTTTGCGCGGCGCAATCGCGTCTGGTTCCGGGGCGGTGCGCCCTTCGATGGCGAGTGCACGGGGCGTTTTGCTGCGACCCTCGAGGCCGCGATGCGCGGCGAGCTGGAACACTGGAAGGAGTCGCCTCGTGGGCGGTTGGCATTGATTATTCTGCTCGACCAACTCTCGCGCAACATTTACCGCGGCACGCCTGGGGCTTTTCAGCAGGACGGCCGGGCCCTCGCCGCCTGCAGGGAAGGCATCGAGCAGGGGCACGACGAGCAGCTCTCGCCCATGGAACGCAGCTTCTTCTATATGCCCCTGGAGCACGCCGAGGACCGGGAAGTTCAGGCGCTTTCGGTGCGGCTGTTCGAGTCCCTGGCGCAAGAGTCTTCAGCAGAATGGCGCGAACAGCTGGAGGCCAATGCAGGTTACGCCCGCCAGCACTGGGACATCGTCGAGAAGTTCGGGCGATTTCCGCACCGGAACGCCCTGCTCGATCGCGACTCCAGCCCCGCCGAAGAAGCCTACCTGGCCCATGACGCACCCCGCTTTGGACAGCAGTAATCGCGCCGAGCAGGCCCTGGGCTCCGCTCGAGAGGCGAGCAGCGCGCAAGCCCTGCGCAATATCGCCATCATCGCCCACGTGGATCACGGCAAGACCACTCTCGTGGACCGGCTGTTGCAGCAGTCCGGCTCCATGGATGCGCGGGCAGCACCCGTGGAACGGGTCCTGGACAGCAACGACCTGGAGCGCGAGCGTGGCATTACGATCCTCTCCAAAACCACGGCGGTCGCCTGGCAGGGATACCGCATCAACATCGTCGACACCCCCGGGCACGCGGATTTCGGCGGCGAGGTCGAGCGCGTGCTCAATATGGTGGATTCGGTGCTGTTGCTGGTCGACGCGGTGGAGGGACCCATGCCGCAGACACGATTCGTGACCCAGAAGGCCTTCGCCTGTGGTCTCAGTGCCATCGTCGTCATCAACAAGATCGATCGCCCCGGTGCGCGTCCGGACTGGGTACTCAACGAAACCTTCGATCTCTTCGACAAGCTGGACGCCAACGAGGAGCAGCTGGATTTTCCCGTCGTCTATGCTTCCGCCCTGCGTGGCTACGCAAGCTACGATGCCAACACCCTGGGCGGAGACATGACGCCGTTGTTCGAGACTATTGTCGAGCGCGTTCCGCCGCCGCGGGTGGATCGGGACGGCCCCTTCCAGATGCAGGTAAGCAGCCTCGACTACTCGAGCTATGTGGGCGCCATCGCCATCGGCCGTGTCGAGCGCGGCTCGGTGCGCGGTAACTCTCCGGTCGTGGTCGTGGACCGGACCGGCGGCACACGCACGGCCCGGGTGCTCCAGGTGCTGCGCTCCGAGGGTCTGGTGCGCGTCGAGACCGAGCAGGCTTGCGCTGGCGACATCATCGCCGTCACCGGCATAGAGGCGCCGAATATTTCCGATACCCTGTGCGAGCCGAGCGCAGTCGAGGCGCTGCCGCCGCTCAGCGTCGACGAGCCCACGGTGAGCATGGACTTTCTGGTTAATACTTCGCCGCTGGCGGGCCGCGACGGCAAGTTCCTCACCAGCCGCCAGATCCGCGAGCGGCTTTCACGCGAGCTGATTCACAACGTTGCCCTGCGCGTGGAGGACACGGGCGATCCGGATCGCTTCCTGGTCTCCGGGCGGGGCGAGCTGCATCTCGCGATTCTCATCGAGAACATGCGCCGCGAAGGCTACGAGCTCGCCATCTCCCGCCCGCGGGTGATTCTCAAGGAGATCGACGGTCAACTCTGCGAGCCCTTCGAGCAACTCACGGTGGATGTCGAGGAGAGTCACCAGGGAAGGGTGATGGAGCTTCTAGGCGCGCGGCGCGGCGCTCTCGACGACATGCGCCCCGACGGCCGCGGCCGGGTGCGACTCGATTACCGAATCCCGGCCCGCGGACTCATCGGTTTCCGCACGGAATTTCTCACCGGCACCTCCGGTACCGGGCTCATCTACCATACCTTCTCCCACTATGGCCCGTGCAGCAAAGGAAACATCGCCCAACGGGGTAACGGCGCGCTGGTGGCGAACTCGGCGGGCAGGAGCCTCGGCTATGCCCTGTTCAATCTGCAGGAACGCGGCCGGCTGTTCATCGGCCCGGGCGAGGATATCTACGAGGGTATGGTCATCGGCATTCACTCACGGGCCAGCGATCTCGTGGTCAATCCGATGAAAGCCAAGCAGTTGACGAACATTCGCGCAGCCGGCACCGACGAGAACATTCTCTTGACGCCGCCGATTCGGCTTACGCTCGAGCAGGCGCTCGAGATCATCGACGATGACGAGCTGGTGGAGGTGACACCGGGGAGTATCCGGGTGCGTAAGAAGCTTCTGAAGGAACACGAGCGCAAGCGCGCTTCCCGCGCCGCGTCATGAATAGGCGTCACTACGACGGCTTGGTTTCGTAGGTTGGGCTGACGCCGTGCAGGGGCTTGACTCGTGATCGGGGCAGATTCGAGCGCAGAGAGATCGTCGCATGTCCATTAGACGGCCAGGAATCGGCAAGGCGTCTTCGTCGCACAAGTCCCGCAGCGAGCTGCTCCAGGAGGTGGCGCAGCTCGAGTGGCGCGCCGCCAAGCTTAATCAGCGCTCCACCCTTCTGCAGTCGGCCCTCGACGCGATGCACGATGGGCTCGCGGTATTCGACGCGAACCTTCAGCTGGTAGGATGGAATCGCCGATTGCTGGAGCTGGTGGATCTGCCGCTGGAAACCGTGGAAGCCGGCATCAGCGCCCTCGATCTCGCCCGCCATTACGGAACACGGGGATTCTACGGCAACATCGATACCGAGAGTCACGCACGGGAAAAATTCGAATCGCTTAGCGGCGCCCGCAGGCCGAAACGTGACCAGCTGCAGCTTGCCGATGGCCGCACGGTGGAGATCCGGCGCTCGAATCTCGCCGATGGCGGTTACCTGTCGGTTTACTCGGACGTTACCGACGCAACCCGCATTCAGAAGGCGTTGGCCGAGCAGACCGGCCGCCTGGAACGCGTGGAAGGCTTGCTCATCGACGCCATCGAATCCCTGCCCGACGGATTTCAGCTCTGGGATACCGAAGACCGTCTGGTGCTGGTCAACAAGGCCTATCTGGAAAACCAGCCCGACGGAGTGACACCTGCCGCTCTTGGCGTTCGCTACGCGGATATTCTCGAGGAGCGGGTCCGCAACGGCGTCGTTCTGCAGGCCGAGGAGGATCGCGACGCCTATATCCGTAAGCGCCTCGAAGTTCACAAGAGAGCCGACGGCGACCCAATTGAGCAACAGCTGTTCGACGGACGCTGGATGGAGATCCGCGAGCAACGCACTCATGTCGGCGGTGTCGTGCAGTTTCGCCGCGACATCACCGCGCGCAAACGCACCGAAGAGGAGCTCGCGCGCCACCGGGAGCGCTTGGAGGCGCTAGTGGAAGAACGTTCCAGAGAGCTCGAAGAAGCGCAACGGGGGCTGGTACGCAGTGAGCGGCTGGCCGCCATCGGACAGCTGACCGGAACAGTCAGCCACGAGCTGCGCAATCCCCTGGGAACCATCCGCTCGTCCTTCGCCATCGTCAGCAACCATTTGCAGGCGACCCATGGGCCGGTGTCGCGGGCGCTGGATCGCATCGAGCGCAACATCGATCGATGCGTCACCATCATCGACGAGCTGCTCGCCTACACCCGCGTGCGGGACATGCACCTGGAGCCGGTGGCCATCGACGACTGGCTGACGGATCTGGTGGTCGATGAGGACGTTCCCCACGCCATCAGCGTGGTGCTGGACTGTCAAAGCGAGGCGACCCTATGCATCGATCGGGAGCGATTGCGGCGCGCCATCCTCAATCTGCTGCAGAATGCCTGCCAGGCATTCACGGAAAGCGAGCACGAGTGCACGCAGGCGACGGTGGCGATCTCCACCCGGGTGGTGGACGGAAGTCTCGCGATCCACATTGCCGACAACGGTCCCGGCATTCCCGAGGACATCCGCGAGCGCATCTTCGATCCTCTGTTCAGCACCAAGTCCTTCGGGGTAGGGCTGGGGCTGCCGCTGGTGCGCCAGATCGTCGAGCAACATGGTGGCGAGATCGCGGTGGATACGGCGCTGGGTGAAGGCACCACCACCACCCTCAGTTTGCCGCTCACCAGCCCGGACCATTCATAAACCCACGGCGCCAAACCCCGGCGCCGCCGCGGCCGCGCCCGGGTGAATTGATAACCTTGCTTATAGTAAGCTAGGCAATTAAGATTGCCTGCATGCTACGCGAGAACCTGGAACGCAACTTCGGCTTCATTCTCCACGACGTCGCGCGTCTGCTGCGCACCACCTACGATCGGCGGGTACGCGAGCTGGGCCTTACCCGCTCGCAGTGGTGGGTACTCACTCACCTGTTCAGGAAGGACGGAATCACCCAGTCCGAGCTGGCGGAGATCCTGGAGCTGGAGAAGCCCAGCCTGGGCCGGCTCCTGGACCGCCTCGAGGCCAAAGGCTGGGTGCGACGGGAGGTGGATGCCAGGGATCGGCGGGCGAAGCGGGTTTTCCTCAACGGCGCGGCGGAAACCCCCATGCGGATCATGCGCGAGATCGCCGCCGGCGTGCGCGAGGATGCGCTCTCGGGCTTGAGCACCGCCGACCGGGATCGGTTCGTGGATACGCTGCTCGCCATCAAGTCCAATCTCATGGTCCAGGTGAACGGTGCATCGAAATCCAATAGCCAGGGAGGGCGTTGACCCGTGGCAGGGCAGCCACCGGTAAGCCCGCGCAAACGCGCTTTCCGGCGGGTGACGCGGATCACGCTCATGATCGTCGTGCCGCTGGTCGTGGCTGTGGTGGCACTGGGCATATACTCCGGCGGCGGCCGCTACGTGGTCACCGAGAACGCCTACGTGAAGGCCCACATCATCGCCGTCAGCGCGGACGTGTCCGGCCGGGTGGTAGGCGTGAGCGTGGACGACAACCAGCTTGTCAGTCCCGGACAGCGGCTGTTCGCCATCGATCCGTTACCGTTCCGCATCGCCGTCGCAGAGGCCGACGCCCAGCTGGAGGTGGTCCGCACCGACATCGGGCAACTACACTTCGACGTGCGCGAGGCGCAGGCCGAAGTCGCCGAGGCCCGGGAGCAGCACCGATTTCTTGGCCAGCAGTTCGAGCGGCAGAAAAAGCTCAAGAAAAGGGGCATGGGCAGCGAGGAGGCCTATGACAAGGCGCTGCATGAGCTCAAGATTGGACGGGAGTCGCTCCACAAGCTCGATCAGCACGTTGCGCGCAGCCTCGCCACCCTCGGAGACGACCCCGAGTTGCCGGTGGAAAAGCATCCCCGCTTTCGCCGCGCCATGGCGATTCGCGAGCAGTCGTCTGTCGATTTGGCGCGTACCGTCACCAAGGCACCGGCGACGGGCGTAATCAGCAACATGAAGCTTCAGATCGGTGAGTACGTCAAGGAGGGAACCGCGGTGTTCAGCCTCATCGAGACTTCGCCGCTTTGGGTGGAAGCCAATCTGAAGGAAACCGAGCTGACCAACGTTGCCCTGGGACAATCGGCGACCGTCGTCGCCGATGCCTATCCGGATCACGAGTGGCGGGCGGCCGTGGATACCATCGCCCCGACAACCGGCGCCGAGTTTGCGCTACTGCCACCGCAAAACGCCACTGGCAACTGGGTAAAGGTCGTGCAGCGCATACCGGTGTCCCTGCGCCTGGAACGCGCCGACGACGAACCCGCGCTGCGGGCCGGCATGACCGTGACGGTCAGCATCGATACCGAACAGGTGCGTGGGCTACCCGACTTCGTGCCGGAAGCCATCGCCAACTGGCGCCTGCCGGACTTCGTGCGCAGAGCGCTGGCGCTGGCGCTGGACAAGGGTCGGCGCAAATAAAACTTATTTAAACAGCTCGCGGGGACGATTGATGGAAAGGACCTGCGCGCAACCCGATTCGAGCCGCTTCCACTCGTGGGGCATGCCCAGGCGCGCCAAGGCGGCGGTGGGGAGAGCGGGACTGCCCGCTGGCGCTTTGATGGCTTCCCCCGCCAGATACTCCACCAGCTCTTCCAGGCCCGGATTGTGACCGATGATCATCATTCGCCCGTGCTGTTGCGGGGCGTTTACGAGCACATCGAGCAGAGCTTCCAGATCCGCCGCGTAGATCGCGTCTTGCCACTCCACCCGGGACTCGGGGATGTCCGCGTGACGGCACAGGCGCAAAGCGGTTTGCCTGGCACGCTCGGCCGTCGAGCTGAGTATATGCTCGGGGAGAAGATCCTGCCGACGCAGCCAGGATGCCATGCACTTGACGGCTTTGCGGCCGCGGCGTGCCAGGGGACGATGGAAGTCATCGACGGCATCGCCGCCCCAATCCGACTTTCCGTGACGCAAGATCAACAGCTCGCGGGCTGTGCACATTTCGAATCCGGCAGTGGGCGCACTACAATCCCATTGTACATTCACCCCCCACCAGGCCTAAAGGATTTCAATCGGCGATGCCCACCACCCCCGGTTCTCCAAACCAGCTCGACCCCGGATCGGGCCAGCGCACGAGTGGCACCAGTGAAGATAGCGCCGAGATCATCGCGGCGGTGGACCTGGGCTCGAACAGCTTTCACATGAAAGTGGCGCGGGTGGTCGACGGTCAACTCGCTGTCATCGACCGCATGCGCGATGCCGTGCGCCTGGCGGCGGGACTCACCGAGCACGGGAAGCTGCGAAAAAAGTCATGCAGGAAGGCTCTCACCACCCTGGAGCGCTTCGGCGAGCGCCTGCGGGACATTCCTTCGGACAACGTTCGGGCGGTGGGCACCAATACCCTGCGCCGAGCGCACAACCGCGACGCTTTCCTGGTGGATGCCGAAGAGGCCCTGGGGCACCCCATCGAGGTCATTTCCGGACGCGAAGAGGCTCGCCTGGTCTACCTGGGTGTTGCCCACAGCATCGCGCAGGACGCCGGTCGCAGGCTGGTCGTTGACATCGGCGGCGGCAGCACAGAGCTGATCATCGGCCAGCAGTTCGACGCCCTGCGTACCGAGAGCCTTTATATGGGGTGTGTCGGGATGAGTCGCGAATTCTTTCCCGGCGGCGTCATCGACGCCCGCCGCATGCGCGGCGCCGAGCTGGCAGCGCGTCAAGAGTTGGAGAGCGTGGGGGAATCCTACCGGCGCCTGGGATGGGATTCGGCCGTCGGTGCCTCGGGCACCGTGAGGAACGTCTGGCAGGTGCTGCGCAGCCAGGAGTGGTCCCGGAAGGGCATTACGGCGAAAGGAATGACAAAGCTGCGTGACGCGCTGGTGCAGGCGGGATCCGCCGACCGGCTCGGCCTGCACGGACTGCAGCCCGAGCGCGCGCCGGTGTTCGCCGGCGGTGTCGCCATTCTGGCCGCGATATTCGACGCCCTCGGCATCAAGTCCATGAGTTGCTCGGATGGCGCACTGCGCGAGGGCCTTCTCTACGATCTCATCGGCCGGTTGCGGCATCACGATGTTCGCGAGGCCAGCATCGACAACCTGTGTGGGCGCTATCGCGCCGAGGAGGATCAGGCCCGCCGGGTAGCGGCCGGTGCCGGCTTCCTTCTGGCTCGCGTCGCCGCTACCTGGGGCCTCGAAAAGCAACGCTACGCGCATCTCCTGGAGTGGGCCGCCAGATTGCACGAGATCGGGTTGGACATCGCCCACAGCGGATACCATCGACACGGCGCCTATGTCCTGAAAAATGCGGATTTACCCGGTTTCTCCCGCCAGGAGCAAGCGGAGATCGCTGCTCTGGTGCACGTTCATCGGCGCAAGTTCGACATTCGACAGTTCGAGGACCTGCCCCGCAGCCACCGTTCCCGTCTGATGTCCCTGGCGGTATTGCTGCGTATCGCGGTGGTCCTGCATCGGGGCCGGCAGGATGTCGACCTCGCCAGTGTCCATGTGGAAGCGGGCCAGGGGTGGCTGCGCCTGGGATTCCCGGCGCAATGGCTGAGTGAGCACCCACTCACTGACGCGGATCTGGCCCGGGAAACGACCTATCTGAAGGCCAATGGCGTCGATCTGATGTTCTCCTGAGGAGCCCCCCTGGAATGGCGCGCCGGGTCCGGCAGGTTGCGGTAGAAGCCGGGCCCCAATTCATGGCATGGTTGTCGGGCCGCTGCCCCAGCCGGAGCGCAGAGCCATGATGGGCCGCGGCAAGGATCATCCTCTTGGCGACCAATAGGCGTACTTTCTCCGGCGATGCCGGTGTCATCCCGCAAGCGGAGGCGGACGCCGGCCCGCGGACATCGGCACGCCCTGCGGTTGTCGGGCCGCATCCGGAGGCAACCGGCGCCGGGTCCGCACCACGGCAGCCACGGGATCTGCGAGCGGACCATGCAGCGGCCGCTGGCTGCCGGCGGCTGCTGGACGACATGGTTGCCCACGGGGACGACGTGCGCCGCGGCCCGGACGCCAGGTTTCTCCACGATTTCCGCGTCTCGGTGCGCCGCACCCGCTCGCTGCTCAGCCAGCTCGACAAGGTTTTTGCGCCGGATGCCGCGGCCCGATTCCGCCGCGAATTCAAATGGCTCGGATCGGTCACAGGGGCTGCTCGCGACCTCGATGTGTATCTGCTGAAAATGGACCAATACCGCGCCAAGCTGCCGGCCGATACGGCCGACCATCTGGCGCCGCTCGACGCGTTCCTGCGCCGTCACCGTGACGCCGAAGGCCGCCGACTGTTGACCGCGCTGCGCTCCAGGCGCTATGGCAAGCTCGTGGACGACTGGCGCGGGTTTCTCGATGGTGACATCGCCGGCGATTCGCCGCCCGCCGATGCGCGGCGTTCGGTAGTGGATGTGGCTGGCGCGCATATCTGGCGCGCCTATCGACTCGTCCACCACGATGACCGGAATATCGACGCCGATTCATCTGCCGAAGCTCTCCATGAATTGCGCATCGACTGCAAGAAGCTGCGCTATTTGCTGGAGTTCTTTCGCGATCTCTACCATGAGGACGACATCGCGCCACTGTTGAAATCGCTCAAGCGACTGCAGAGTAATCTGGGCGATTTCAACGACCTCGAAGTGCAGCAGCGCACGCTTCTGCGCTTTGCCCCCCAGATGGAAGCGCAAGAGACGGCATCGGTGCAATGCCAGCGCGCGATTGCGCACCTGCTCGACCACCTCGTCCGTCAGCAAGCCGACGAACGGCGGCGATTCGCCACCTCTTTCGAGCGTTTCTCGGCCGATGCTAATCGGGCAGGATTCGAGCGACTGTTCAAGCCGCTGCCGCCGGCTGGATATTCCGGTCCGTCCACGTCCTCCGGCAGCAGCGGGAAGCAATTCGAGGAGTATTGATACAAATCAATGCGGCAGATGTCCAAAAAACGTCATGATAAACTGATTGGTATGAGCGTGACCGCGGCGGACGTCGGGACGGCGCCCGATCGTGGTTGCTGGTGGTCGCGTGCGACCAGAGGAGAATACAATGACTAATTCCCCGTCGGGCGACAAGAATCGCGTCGCGCTGTCCGTGGTCGAGAGCACCGAGAACATCATCGACACGCCGGCAGCTCCCGGGATCGCGGTGAAATCCGGTGTGGACACAGAAATCCAGCCGAAAACGCCCCCGAAGGCCGGACGCGCCAAAACGACCAAGGCGAAGGCGCGCCCCGGCAAGGCCACCGAGACGGCCGAACCGAGCAGCGAGTCCCCCGGCGAGTCCGTTCCCGAGTTCGATTTGACCTCGCCGGAGTTCTATCTCAATCGCGAGCTCACCTGGCTTGCTTTCAACAAGCGCGTCTTGAATGAAGCGGCCGATTCACGCACGCCGTTGCTCGAGCGCGTGAAGTTTCTCGCCATCGTCAGCTCGAACCTCGACGAATTCTTCATGAAACGCATCGGGGGGCTCAAGCTACAGGTCAGTGTTGGCGTACAGGATCTCACCGTCGACGGACGTACGCCCTTACAGCAAATCGAAGAGTGCTACGTCACGGTCCGCGAACTCGAAGCGAAATCTCGCAAGCTGCTTCCGCAAATTCTCGAGAAGCTTTCCAAACATGGCATCGCCATTGAATCCTATCAATCCCTGAGCGAATCCGAACAGCAGCAACTTCGCGAACACTACATTACCAATATTTTTCCGCTGGTAACGCCGCAGGCGGTCGATTCGGCACACCCCTTTCCGTTCATCTCCGATCTGTCCTTGAATCTCCTCGTGACGCTCGGATACACCGGTGAGGAAGAAGCGGTGCGGGCACGGGTAAAGGTACCCGTGGGATCCGGGATCCCGCGCTTTCTGCGCATCGGCGAGTCGGACCGCTTCGTCCCGCTCGAGCAGGTAATGTCGAGAAACCTGGATCTTCTGTTTCCCAAGATGGATATTCAGTCCTGCGAGCTGTTCCACGTAACCCGCAACGCGAACACCACCCGCACCGAGGGTGGTGCCGATGATTTGCTCGCCATGATCGAATCGGAGGTTCGCGAACGGCGCTTCGCGCCCATCGTACGCGTGGTGGTGGAGGAAAACATGGATCCATTCCGTCGCGGCCTGCTGGCGGCGGAACTGGGTCTCGACGAGCACAAGGACGTCTTCACCACCGGCGGCATGATGGGCATGCGGGATCTCATGGAGATCGCCGGGCTCGGCAATCCGGAACTGCACTATCCGCCGCACCATCCGGTGAATCATCCGCGTCTGGATGCGCCGAATCTTTTTTACCTGATTCGTGATCACGGTTCGATTCTGTTGCAGCACCCCTACGAGTCGTTTTCGACCTCCGTCGAGCGCTTCGTCAAAGAAGCGAGCCGCGACCCGAAGGTTCGCGCCATCAAGATGACGCTTTACCGGACCTCCGTCGGTACCAAGATAGTCGACTACCTCATCGATGCAGCGCAGAACGGCAAGCAGGTAGCGGTGGTGGTGGAGCTCAAGGCGCGCTTCGACGAGGCCGCCAATGTGCGCTGGGCGAACCGCATGGAAGAAGCGGGCGTTCACGTGACCTACGGGGTCGTGGGTCTCAAGACCCATTGCAAGGTCATCCTGGTCGTGCGCCAGGACTACAGCGGGCTGCGCCTGTACGCGCACATCGGCACCGGCAACTACCACGCGGGCACCGCGCGTCTGTATGATGATCTCGGCCTGCTGACCTGCGACGAGGACATCGGGCGAGATGCGATCGAGCTGTTCAACTATCTCACCACCGGCTACACGCCGAAACGCCAGTACCGCAAGATTCTGCCGGCGCCGAAGCATCTGAAGCGAGCGCTGATCACCAAGATCCAACGAGAGATTTCCCTTCACAGCGCCGAAAATCGCGGCCTCATTCAGCTGAAAATGAACGCTCTCGAAGATCCGGATATCACCCGGGAGCTCTATCTTGCTTCCCGGGCGGGCGTTCAAGTGGACCTCATTGTCCGCGATACCTGCCGCCTGCGCCCCGGAATTCCCGGCCTTTCGGACAATGTACGCGTCATCAGTGTCGTTGGTCGTTTTCTGGAGCACAGCCGTGTGTATTACTTCCATAACGGCGGCGACGAGGAATATTTCATCGGCTCCGCGGATGCCATGATGCGCAATCTCGAGCACCGCGTAGAGGTGCTCGCTCCGGTAGAGGAGCCATCACTGCGCGCGGAGTTGCGCCAGATACTCGAGTTGCACCTCGGAGACCGGCGAAGCGCCTGGGATATGCAATCCGATGGCACCTATGTTCAACGCCAGCCGGCCGGGGAAGAGGACATGGCCGGTGTCCAGGAACGCCTGGCCGCGGCTGCGGAACGCCGCGACAAGGAAGCCAAACGGCTCAAGCGACGCAAGCCGAGAACCATCGGACGCCGCAACATTCGACTACCGACCGGGTAGCTCACGTCGTAAACTCCTGTTGATGATGGAGGCGAGATCGTGTCAATAGAAGGACTATGGACGGCCGAGATCCACGGCCTGCACGGGTGGGAACATGCGGGTGTCATCGTGCTGCGCGACGGGCATGCCCTGGGCGGCGGCCGTCAGCACTATTCCATCGGCACTTACAATTGCCCCGGCGAGGACTTCAGCATGTCTCTCACCATCAACTATCACGGATCTCCGCGCACCCTGTTCGGATCAGCGGACAAGACGCTGTCGATTAAGGTCGACGGCGAGGT
>Ga0255057_10001545_pt1 | contig 12817 bp, 12 predicted proteins | sample Cases_109_6_MG_FD_189022 | JGI IMG/M metagenome (GOLD analysis project Ga0255057, IMG submission 189022) | Seawater microbial communities from Amundsen Gulf, Northwest Territories, Canada - Cases_109_6 | ecosystem: Environmental > Aquatic > Marine > Gulf | place: Canada: Northwest Territories... | reverse complement strand
GGCTACCCCCACCAGCGTACTTGCTTCAACAGGGCGAATGAGTGCGAGACCTGCGTTCTCTCGCATTCGAACAACCAGGCCAGCACCTGGGCTCCGGGATGGAGTGGTCTCTGCGTCAGAGGCCCGTTGACCCATATGGAGTGCTCGCCGAGGCCATGGGGCTTGGCAGGCCAGAGTATGTACGGCGCCTTCGGGAGCAAACGGGCGTTGTTCTCGCAAAGTCGGAGGGTGCCCCACCGGCAGATCTGTCGCACCGGCGTTGCGCGCCTCCTAACAAACGTGGCCCAGGGGTCTCCGTCGTGAACAAGCTGCACGAAGAAGCGGATTTCATCAAAGATGTGATCCGCGACCTACGCAATGCCCTTCTTGAAGATGCCCTTATAGGAAGAATTCGTCTCTCGTTACAGCGTGATCCGCCAAGTCACTGTCGTTGTCCAAGCAAGCCCGCCTCTTGCCTCTACGAGGACGAGATCAAGGGCTTGTATGGGCCGGAGGCATAAGGGGCGACCCCGAAGGAACCGCCCCGAGCCGCCAGCACACGATCCAAGATCCGCTCGCTGTGGCCCTCGAACCTGTTGTACCCACTGGCAAGGATGGTGACGACCAGGCGCTGATCAGGCAGAATGAAGAGACGCTGGCTTCCGTTCCCAACCCCTGCGAGAACCCTCTCACCGGACGGCAACGCACCAATCCACCAGTGGTATCCGTAGCCCCAGATACCGCCGTCACTCCAGTCGTCGGTCTCCGCGACATGGCGAATCAAGGAGCGTTCCACCCAGGACTCAGGTACGACCTGCTGACTCCTCCACCGGCCGCCATGCAAGTAGACGGAGCCGATCTTGGCGAGATCACGAGCACGCAGTCTCAGGCCAGACATCGCCGCCGGATTGTCGGGAGTCCAGCTGCCTGGGCCCAGCCATTCGAAGTGTGTGATCCCCAGTGGCCCGAACAATCGCTCGCGGGCGTACTCATCAAGATGTTGGCCCGTGATGTTGAAGATCACCGTCGCGAGCACCTGAGTAAGGCCCCCGCTGTAGTACCAGGTACTTCCCGGCGGGCGCTCGACAGACCGGGTCATGACGTAAAGAGCGGGGTCTGCGGCGCTGTAGAGCCGCATCTCGTCGCTCATGGGGTCGGTGTACGGGACCGTCATCTCGTTCCACTGCAGACCCGCAGTCATGGTTAAGACCTGATGCAGTGTGATCGTCTGTTGGGCCTCTCCCAAGGTGAGTCCAGGAAGGTATTCGGCAACGGGACGGTCGATCGCGGTCTCGAAGTCAGTCGCCAGAGCTATCCCGAGGAGCGCGGAGGTCACGCTCTTCGAGATAGAGCGGAGATCGTGGAGACTGTCAGCTCCCATGACTTGAGAGTCGACGAATTCTCTCCCCTTTTCATCGGAGCCCGAGAAGTACCGCTCGAACACCAAGGCGCCGTCGTGTTCGATGAGTACAGCATGCGTATTCGGGAAGGCACCAGCTTCGATATCGACGGCCAGCTGCTCCAGTGCGGCTGCGGCAAAGCCAGCTTCGGCGGGGTCGCCGATGACCCAGTCATCCGACTCCTCGGGCAGCACGGCGGCCTCGTCGGAGGGTGGTGCGCAACTGCTGACGAGGATCAGGACGCCGAGGAACGCCAAGTGAAAAAGGGCAGGCCGCTGCGATGTTCGCATCATGGCCTCGCAAGTCTGGTGTTTTCGGTAGTCCGCCTAAATCTTACAGGGCGGCGAAGGGTCGAGTGGGCGCAAGCGTGGCTCCTCTGGGAGGACGAGATCAGGAGCGTGGAGGGGCCAGATGCAGGCGGGAGCGGCCTCGCTGGCGTCACCGCACCTCCTGCGTACCGTTCCGCATGAGAACGATATCAGGAGGGGGAGCCGGTGACGGTGGCTCGCCATCCGGTGAGAAACTCGTGGCGGAGTCTGATGTCCTCAAGCCGGCTCTTGAGGGTCGTCTCTTCAGCCAAAGTCGTGCATTCGCCGACCACGTAGCAGTATGACATGCGGCTGCGCATTTCCGCCTGGTCGGCTGGGAAACCCATCCTCAGAAAGAGATCGCGCACGTACTTCAGCCGCTTCCGGTCAACCCTCCTCACGGCCGTTGCGACCCGTTCGTCGTGCAGCGCCCAGGCGCGCATCGCCGCATCGTACCGGTTGGTCTTGGCGATGACTTCAAGGAAGGCGAGAAGCTGTTGGGCCGGTTTTCCGTGCAGATGCGAGAGATGTGCGTCGATCTTGTCCGTCATCTCGCTCTCCCAGTGCTCGCGCAGCCGGTTGATAAGCTCCTCTTTGTCCTTGAAATGATGGTAGAAGCTGCCCTTTGTCACGCCCATGGAGCGAGCGAGGTTCTCCACGCGGACGCCGATGACGCCTTCCCGCCCTAACGTCTCGAGCGCCCCCGCGAGCCAGTCGTGGGTGCCCAGCCTCTGCGTTTTCGCTGCCTTCCCTGCCATAAAACTAGCCTGGCTATTCACCCGATATCGCGTGCCACCCGCAACAGCGATTCATGGCTTGCGTCTGAGGTAGCTTGGTGAGGGGGGCTGAAGGGGGCATCCCGCCAGCCGAGGGGAAAGCTCGACCTACTTTGGAGCGAACCACTCTTACCTCAGAAGTGGGGAGCGGAATCGATCCAAGCACGCGGCCGAAATCGGCAGTCGGACCAACCACCAGCGCACGGTCTTCATTCAGCAGACCCGTCGACAGCATCTCAACGCTTTACAGAACAAACCGCCCGAGAATGATAACGACGGCGATCGCGACTACGAACGCCAACAGTATCGAATCAGCGCCTTTATTATGTTCCGGCATTCCTTCCCGATCCTGATCGTCCAGTCCCTGCTCCTCTCTCGTTCTTCTTCTTCTCTTGCTCTCTGAATTAGGCATTACAGAGGGCGCGACCCGATACGTCGCCTCGGTGGTTCCTTCTCATGGGGGACGCGTGGATCTGGGGAGAGGAGAGCCGCCTCTTGCGCTGACGTACGCCTCCACTCTCCGTCCCGGAAGGTGACTAGTCCGCCGCAGTACTCACAGCGGTGCGTTCCACTGTGGTTGTCCGGACAGTGGCGCTCGAGCGCCTCGGCACAGCACACGGACAGGTCCCTGGCTCGCTGTAGTTGAAGTCTGGTCATGAGACGTTCCCAAGAGGTTCTTCACACCCGCTTTATCCCTGCCGGGTTGCATTCCACTGACAACACCCTTGCAGGGCTCATATACGACAGGGAATATACGAGTCCTAATACGCGAGTACAATAGCATGTAGCGGCCTGCCCGGGCATTTGGAGCCACCTGGCCGTTAGCGGGAGATAGCCGAGGAAGGCCCCTCCCCCTAGCTCGGCCAGAGGAGCGGGATAACGAGTGCGGCGGTCAGCATCAGAAGGAGGTTCAGCGGCGCGCCCACCCTCAGGAAGTCACGGAATCGGTAGCGGCCAGGGCCGTAGATCAGCGTGTTCGTCTGGTAGCCGATGGGGGTCATAAAAGACGCGGACGCACCGAACATCACGGCCACGAGCAGCGCGTATGGGTTCATCCCCAGGTCAGTCGCGGTCAGGATGGCGACCGGCGTCATGACGACGGCGGTGGCGTTGTTGGATACCACCGCGGTGAGTAGCGAGGTGAGGATGTAGAAGGACGCTATAGCGGCAACTGGGCCGACCGGGCCGAGAAACCCGGCAGCTCCATGGCCGATCCACTCCGCCGCCCCGGACTTGTCCATCGCGAGCCCAAGGGGGATCAAGCCCGCCAGCAGGAACACGACCGTCCAATCGAGCTCTTGGTAAACCTCTCGGAGCTCCACGCAGCGGGTGAAGAGCATCATGAGGAGTCCGAGTAGCGCGGCATGCAGAATCGATAGTAGGCCGCTGCCTGCGAGGGCCACGACTGCCAGCATGATCGCAACCGCCACGAGCGCACGGGGACGGGGTGCGACGGTCCGCTCCACCTCGGCCAGCGGTACGAAGCCTGGCACGTCAGCCAGGGCATCAAGAGCGGTTGAAGGACCATGAACGAGGACAATGTCACCCACCTCAATCGAGATATCCGCCAGCTCAGCCTGCACCATGAGTCCGTGGTGCTGGACGGCCAGAACCGTGGCGTCATAGCGCTGCTGAAAGTTGACATCTCGTAGGGTGCGACCCGCCAGGGGTGAGCCAGGCGCCACGAGGATCTCGACCAACCTCGCATCTCCGCGATCCAGGTTCAGGGCGCGGCGTGCCCGTTCCGCCGTTGTCTTCAGCTTCAGCTTCCGCGAAAGGCTGAGAAGTTGAGCGGTGTCGCCCTGCACGAAGAGGATGTCTCCGACCTCAACGTGGCGGCGCGCTCCAGGCGCCGGAATCGAGCGCTCGTCTCGCTGGATGCCAAGGATAGAAACCCCGTACTTCTCCCTCCACTCCAGGTCCTGAAGGGTTTGGCCGGCGACCGGGGATCTGTCGCCCACCTCTAGCTCTGTGATGTACCTTCGAACGTCGTATTTCTGAGAGAGATCGGGCGGCCCGCCACGCCGTGGCATGAGCCAGCGGCCTACGGTGAACAGGTACGTAAGGCCGACGACGAGGTAGACCAGACCCAGTGGAGCGATAGAGAACATGTGGAGCTCGAGGTACCCCAGGTCCCGAGCGAGCCCCCACACTACCAGGTTCGTCGAGGTCCCGATTAGCGTCACGGTTCCCCCAAGCATGGCGGAGAACGAAAGTGGCATCAGGTATCGGGACGGCGCCTCGTGGGCCTGTTGCGCCAGTCCGAGGAAGACTGGGATGAAGATCACCACCACAACGGTGTTGTTCAGAAACGGGGAAACGCCGGCCACTACCACACAGAGCAGCAGGAGGCGGGTCATCGGACTGCCCAGGGGAGCGGTTCGCGCCCAGCGGCCGATCTCCCCCACCGCCCCGGTCTTCACGAGTCCCAGTCCCAGAACGAGCATGGCGGCCACGGTCACCGTGGCGGGACTGCTGAGTCCCGCGAGGGCCTCGTCGGCGGTCAGGACACCACCGAGCAGGAGGACCACCGGGATCGCTATGGCGACCTGATCGATCGGGTAGCGCTCCGTGGCAAACAGGAAGAGCGCAATCACCAAGACCGTGAAGACAAACGCCATCTCGAAGCTCATCGCGGAGCGCCGTCCGAGCGTAGCTGCCCGAGACGCACCGCCTCAGCGTGTGGGATCATCATTCCCACCGGCGCCTTGGCTCCCCATCTCGACGCGGGCTACGCCCTCCGAGACCAGGCCGACGAGCCTGAGTGTGGTCGCCGCCAATCTGGTGCCCATCATGTCCTCCTCGCTCAGGACGGCGTCGGCCCCGCTCTCCGCCAGCAGCCTTGAGTAGCGAGCGTACCGCGCGCGAGCCAACACGGGGAGGTCGGATCGCAAGGTTCTGGCGGCGCTCACGATCGCCGCCGCCGCCCTCGGTTCGGGCACCGTGACCACGAGGGCCATCGCCGTCCGAATGCCTGCTTCCCACAGGACTTCACCATGTGAGGCATCACCGAACTCGATCTTCATCCCAGCGGCTCGCCCCTCCTTCACAGCCTGCGGGTTGAGCTCCAGCACGAGGTACGGCGTGCCCACTTCCTCGAGCGCCGAGACGACCCTGGAGCCAGTGGGCCCGAAACCCACGACGATCACGTGACCCGATGGTTCTTCCTCAGATCTACCGTCCTCTGAGGTGGGGCCGGGCCTACTGGGGACACCTCTGTCGAAAAGGCCGGCGAGCCGCGGTGCACTGCCGATCAGATATGGCGCCAACAGCAAGGTGACGACCGAGGACGAGACAAGAAGATTGAATAGGTCCGGTGTGATCACCTGGTGACCGAGCGCCACCTCCGCCACCACGAAGGAAAGCTCACCGATGTTGCCCAACGCCAGACCGGTCAGCACACCGGTTCGAGTTGCAGAGCCGAGGGAACGCACCACCATGCCGGCGATGAGCACCTTCCCGGCCACGATAGCCAGGATCAGTGCCGCGACCGGCAGAGCATTCCCTGCTAGCAATCCCGTATCGGCCAGCATGCCGATGGAAACGAAGAAGAGTGCGAGGAAGCCGGCCCGCAGCGAGCCGACGTCGGCCCGCACCTGGTTGGCGAAATTCGTCTCCGCCAGGACCATGCCGGCCACGAACGCACCGAAGATCGGAGAAAGTCCCAGGGCGTCAGCGGCCCAAGTGGCGGCGAGACAGTACGTGACGGCCAGTATGACCAGCAACTCGCGATTCCTGGTGCCGGCAGCCATGCGCAAGAAGGCGCGCAGCGCCGTTCGCGACACGACGAACACCGCTGCGATGAGAAGCACGGCGCGAACGAGCGTGAGGATGAGATCCCGATGCACACCAGACCCCGCACCGACGCCGGCGAGAAAAGGCACCGCGAGGAGCATCGGTATGACCGCAATGTCCTGGATCAGAAGGATGCCGACGGTGACTCGACCCGACACGCTGTCGATCTCGGCGCGGTCGGCCAGCACTCGGAACACGACCGCCGTGCTACTGAGCGCGATGATGAGCCCCACAGCCGCGCTCGCCGGAAGCGGGAGACCAACGGCGCGTCCGATGAGAGTAGCTGCCGCGCCTGTCAACACGATCTGGAGGACCCCGGCCCCCGCACCACGCGTGCCCAGTGCTCGGAGACGCCGCCATGGCAATTCCAATCCGATCGTGAAGAGCAGCAGGGCTACTCCGAGCTCCGCCATGGTGCGGATGGCGCCCACGTTGCGCACCAGCGCCAGACCGTACGGTCCGATCAGGACGCCCGCGAGCAGGAATCCGACGAGGGCACTCTGACCCAGGCGGGCCAAGAGAAGCCCCAGCGTGAGGGCGGCCCCCAGTGCGATGACTACGTCGCGAAGCAGAGCGAATGAGTCCATGGATTCAGGAATCCCGCTCAGATCCTTCCGCTGTGCATGGCGAAATCAAGAACCCAGCGGGTCAGAGCGACGAGGAATAGGACGAGCCCTTCAAGGCGGCTGACTCGCCAGCCGCTCCTGATGAACACCAGGACGAGAAGAACCATCGCGCACAACGAGACCAGCGAGGCGCGCGCAAGCACGTCTACCTCGACCGGGTGAAGCATGCTGGCCAGCCCCAGGACCCCGAGCAAGTTGAAGATATCACTACCGATAACGCTTCCCGCGCTGATCCCGTATCGTCCCTTCGCCAGGCCGGTCAGCGCCGTGGCGAACTCCGGGATCGACGTTCCCGCAGCGACAACGGTCACGCCGATCACCCACTCGCTGACGCCAAGGCGAGACGCGCCGGCGACGACCGAACCAACGAGGAGATGGGAACTGGCACCGAGGAGGATCAGTCCACCTCCGAGTTGGAGAGCCGCCCTCGCCAGGCCGGGCGTCGCCTCATGGATCGCGTCCAATGCGGCCATCTTCTCTTGGGAGCCGGGTGCCACCTTCCGGTTCATGAATAGCCAACCCAAGTACAGAAGAAGTATGGCGAGGAGCAGCATTCCGTCGCGGTGATCGAGCTTGAGATCGATTCCCACGAGACCCACGAGGACAAGGCTCGACGCCAGAAGAACGAACCCGTCACGCCAGAATAGTGGCGGGCTGATCGGAATCGCCCGAAAGAGCGCGGCCGCGCCGAGGACGAATCCGAGATTGAAGATGTTCGAGCCCACGATGTTGCCGACCGAGATGCTGCCATGCCCTTCGAAAGCAGCAAAGATCGTGACGCCGAACTCGGGTGCGGAGGTTCCCGCCGCCACGATGGTGAGTCCGATTATCAGCTCGGAGATCTCGAGCCTTCTCGCCAATCCGGAGGCGGATTCGATGATCCAACCGGCGCTCTTGGCGATGCCGCCGAACGCGAGCAGCACGATGAACGAGTGCTCCCACAGCGACAATCCTCCTAGGTCGAGCTCAGGGAGCATGAGTGGGTCTCCTGGGCGCACGGTATCCGGGCTCGATCGGACTGGTCCTTACAGGCGATATCGCAATAGGCAACCCACTCCACCGAGGCGATGCAGGGCACCGTTTTGCTGCACCAACTCGATCTCGCACCCGCTTCGCTCAGCCAGCCGTATCATCACCTCCTTGGGATTCAGTTCCGAAAACACCGGTGCACCACATCGCTTGCACTTCTGCGGCCGCTCCCGCGCGATCCTTTCGGAGCCGCAGCTGAGACACGACCAAACTGGGGCTTGATCATAGTTGGCTGCCAGGAGCAGCATCTCAGCCTGCCCTCGCTCGAGAGCCCGGAAGCTCGGACCCGGTCCGGCCACTGCCAGGCCCCCTCTATGAAGTCTCGTCTCGAGATCCAGCACGGCCTGCCGGGACTCTGATTGTTCCGTCTTCACGAACTGCACCAAGGTCGACGTGACCAGGTCCGAGGACGACGCTTGGCCGGAGGCTGGAACCGCCCCGACGAGTTTTGCCGCGAGCAGCGGAGGCAGCAGTTTCTTCATCCTAGCCGTCATTGCCGGTCGTCCCGCCAGGATCAGGTGGCCGTAACCTCCCTGGAACACGATCTTCTCCAGCGTTTCTACGATGGTCCGCAGAAAGCGACGCGTACGGTCTGCGCGGTGGCTCTCGAAATGCTCTCGGCTCCATTCTCGACACAGACGCTCGCGAAGATCGGGTCGTCGTTCCATGAGATCCAACGTCGCCGAGCCGAGGTTGACGGCGATGATCCGGGCGTAGTTCTCTGATATGTTGAGGACGACGTAGCGATGGTACATGTCCTTGAGCTCGATCAGGTGGTACACGTTCGGCAGCGTGTCGGCGGCGATCCACGTGGGGAGCGGAACGTGAAACTGAAGCGGCACGAAGATGGGTTCGCGGCCGGCGCGAGAGAATACAGCCACACCCCTGGTGTCAAGGGACACGCGAGCCGTGAGGAATCGCTTTATCGGCCGGAGGGCTTCCTCGAACAGCCGAGCGGCTTCGCCGGTAAAGCTGCGCCGGAGCGACTCCACGCTTTCTTTATAAGTGCGTTCATGCGTGAGCACGTTCTCATCGAACGTCAGGTAGCAGCTGATGACTGGAGCTGCGGTTTCGCGCAGGGAGACGAGGGCGCGTATCGTCTCGCGCAGCTGCGCGAGCTCCATTGGCGCACTACGGCCCCGGGCGCACGTTGTCTTCCTCACGTCGGGTCGAAAAGCTACTTTATTTCGAAATCCGTGCTGCTTTGGAAGCAAGAAACCATTCTCGAATCCGTGCGGCTACTGACTTTCGTCTCCACGCCCCGTCCTGGAACGTGACTAGTCCGCCGCAATATTCACAGCGGTGCCTTCCACTGTGGTTGTCCGGACAGTAGAGGTGGAGCGCCTCGATGCAGCACACGGGCAGGTCCTTAGCACCTCGCTGTAGTTGAAGTCTGGTCATGAGACGTTCCCAAGAGGTTCTTCACACCCGCTATATCCCTGCCGGGTTGTATTCCACTGACAACACCTTGCAGGGCTTATAGACGCTACTTATGATACGAATCACAATACGCGAGTACAATAGCATGTCTTAGCCTAACCGGGTACCTGGAGCCTCTAGCCGTGATCCCAGCAGCATTCTCACAACCTTTGTGTCCCGCAGAAAGCTTGAAGGCGTCGGTCGGTAGGAGTAGATAGTCGGGAAGACGAAGCCGCGAATCGCGGAGTGTGAATCCGGACTAAGAGGTATGCCCATGAGCCATGAGGAGAAGCCCTGGACCTTTCTTTCCAATCACGCCCATGTTCTGATCTGCATTGTGAGAGATCCGCACATCCGGATGCGTGACCTTGCCTCGCAGATTGGGATTACCGAGCGGGCCGTTCAGCGCATCGTGGCTGAGCTGAGAGACGCCGGCTACCTGTCGCTCGAGCGCCAGGGCCGTCGCAATCATTACAAGGTCCACACCCACCTGCCGATGCGACATCCTATTGAGAGTCACTGCGCCGCATCGAACCTGCTCGAGGCCATCCTGGACTGTCGGTCGGTGGAGCCCAGAGGTCGGCGTCACGCCTAGCCTCATCTATGGCTCTCCGAGTCGTCGCCATCCACCCCACGCCGGAGCGCGATCGTGAGTTCCGATGGTCCTGATGCCCTAGCGACCGAGTCCACGCCTTCCCAGCCCGAGATCGGCGCTCACCCGATCGGCACCCTGGTGCTCGTCGGGCTGTTCGGAGTGCTCTTCGTGATCGGCTTCCTGGTCTTCTACTACTTGGTGTTTCTCCCTCGCGGGCCCCTGACCCAGTAGGCGACGATGAAGATCGATCTTTACGAGAAGCTGTGGATGTGGGTGGCGGTGGTGATCGTCGCGGTCTTTCTCACCTCCATCGGGCTGACGACGCTGGGGCAGGCCGGTCAGCCGCCGAGCCACGTGGAAACTATCGACCCGACGACGCTCCGCGCCGATCCCCGCTTCGCGAACCCGGGGGTCACGATCCACGACGATGGCAGCGCCACCGTGGTGATCGTCGCCTCGATGTTCGCCTTCCAGCCGGGGGAGATCCGGGTACCTCCCGGCCGTTCCGTCACGTTTCGGATCTCGAGCCCGGACGTGATCCATGGGTTCCAGATCGTCGGGACGAACGGGAATGCGATGGTCGTGCCGGGCTACGTGAGCCAGTTCACCACCGAGTTCAGGCGGGCGGGCGAGTACCTGATCGTGTGCAACGAGTTCTGCGGGCTCGGCCACCACGTGATGTACGCCACGCTGATCGTGGATGAGTATCCGGGTGTCGGCGCCGCCGGGGGAGGTGCCCCGTGAACGGGGCGCGCAAGCTGGCGCTGGCGAACCTATGGGTCGGCATCGGCGCCTTCGCGGTCGCCTCGGCGATGGCGCTCATGCAGGCGCTTTCGCGGGCGGAACTGGACCTGCCCTTCCGGACCGCGAAGATGTACTACCTGTCGGTCACGGCTCACGGCGTGCTGATGGCGCTGGTCTTCACCACCTTCTTCATCATGGGGATGGGCTACGCCTTCACCGAGGGCGCCCTGGGCCGGCCGGTCGTCCAGCGGCGGTTCGGGTGGGTGTCGTTCTGGATCGCGCTCCTCGGCACGCTGCTCGCCATGTGGGCGATCCTCTGGGACAAGGCCACCGTCCTCTACACCTTCTACCCACCGCTGCAGGCGCACCCGGCCTTCTACATCGGGGCTACGTTGCTGGTCGTCGGGTCGTGGGGTTGGTCCTGGGTGATGATTCGGAGCTACCTGGCGTGGAAGCGGGAGAACCCGGGCGCGCGCACGCCGCTCCCGGTCCACGGCATGCTGGCCGCGATCATCGTCTGGCTGATCGCCACGGTGGGCGTGGCCGCCGAGATGCTCCTGCTCCTGATCCCGTGGTCTCTGGGCATTAACGAGACCGTGGACCCGGTGCTGGCCCGCATGCTCTTCTGGTATTTCGGCCACCCGCTGACCTACTTTTGGTTGATCCCGGCCTATGTGATCTGGTATACCGTCGCTCCGAAGGTGGCGGGGGGCAAACTGTTCAGTGATCCGCTGGCCCGGCTGGTCTTCGTGCTCTTCATCGTCCTCTCCGCGCCGGTCGGGTTCCATCACCAGTTTCTCGACCCGGGGATCGAGGCGGGCTGGAAGCTGCTCCACACGTTCAACACGTATCTCATCCTCTTCCCGAGCCTCGTGACGGCGTTCACCGTTGTGGCCTCGTTCGAGATCGCCGGGCGGATGAGGGGCGGACGTGGGCTGTTCGGTTGGCTGGAGGAGCTTCCCTGGGGCGATCCTACCTTCTCGAGCGTGGCTCTGGCGATGCTCCTGTTCGCGGTCGGCGGGTTTGGCGGCGCGATCAACGCCGCGTACAGCATGAACGCGATGGTCCACAACACCTCCTGGATCCAGGGCCACTTCCACCTGACGGTCGGGACGGCGACCGCGCTCACCTTCATGGGGGCCGCGTACTGGCTGATGCCGAGGCTCCTGGGGCGTGAGCTCGAGTTGTCCTTGCTCGCGCGCATCCAGCCCTACCTGTGGTTCATGGGCATGCTGCTCTTCTCGTTCTCCAATCACCTGACCGGATTGAAGGGCATGCCTCGCCGCATCTACGAGTTCGATTACGGCGGCAGCTTGGTGGCGCAGGAGTGGGCCAGGGGAACATACATCTCGGCCGCGGGCGGAATGTTCCTGTACGCGAGCGCGCTCTGCTTCGTGGCGGTGATGTTCGGCACGGCCCTGGCCGGCCGGAAGGTCGAGCCGCAGCCCATCGAGTTCGCCGAACCGGTGGAGCCCCCAGGCGATCAGGCGCGCGTGCTGGACAAGCTGTGGATCTGGGTGGTGTTGGCGGTCCTGCTGGTGTTGGTGGCCTACGCGCTGCCCATCTATCAGCACCTTCAGCTCGAGCGGTTCGGAGCCCCGGGGTTCAGGGTCTACTAGAACGAGCGGTCGAGGATGATATGAGAACGACCGATCGTACTAACTACATGAAAGGAGACCACGATGCAGACCTACGTGATTCGCCGACGGAGCGCCTGGAACTCGGCCGATGAACTCAAGGAGGCGGCCGCACGATCCCGCCAGATCGGTGACGAGGAGATGTCAGACGACGTGCGCTGGATCCGAAGTTACGTCGTGCGCGAGGCGGACGGGACGCTCGGGACCCACTGCATCTACCAGGCAACGGGCCCGGAGGCGATCCGCGAGCATGCGGCACGAGTACTCATGCCGGCACACGAGATCGAGGCGGTCGTCGAGACGGTGGTCGTGAGACCTGATCCCGTGGAGGCACTGGTCTGAGTGGTGCCGTCGGACTGAGGGGGCTCGGCCGAAATCCGTCACCACCTGCTCCGCAAGCACCAGGCTGACGGTTCTAGGTGTAGATATGACAAGGCTGGCGCTGAGCCCTCTCCGTGATCGCCCTCCAGGTTGAACAGAAACCGCACAGGTCAGGACCTAGGTCTCAG
>Ga0255057_10001544_pt1 | contig 12820 bp, 10 predicted proteins | sample Cases_109_6_MG_FD_189022 | JGI IMG/M metagenome (GOLD analysis project Ga0255057, IMG submission 189022) | Seawater microbial communities from Amundsen Gulf, Northwest Territories, Canada - Cases_109_6 | ecosystem: Environmental > Aquatic > Marine > Gulf | place: Canada: Northwest Territories... | reverse complement strand
GTGGCTGCGCTCACGCGCCCCGGACTATGGGCTTGCCCCGGAGATCTTCGAGACCTCCGACGTCCACATCCACGTACCCGCAGGCGCGGTGCCGAAGGACGGTCCTTCCGCGGGGATCGCCATGGTCACCTCGCTCACCTCGCTGCTCACCGGGCGTCCGTCCGGGCAGACCGTGGCCATGACCGGCGAGATTACGCTGCGGGGCAAGGTCTTGCCTGTTGGCGGAATCAAGGAGAAGATCCTCGCTGCCAAGCGGGCGGGCATCGAGAGGGTGGTGCTGCCCGAACGCAATCGGCGGGACGTGGAGGAGGTGGACTCCAAACTCCTCGAAGGGCTCGCTTTGGACTACGTGGGGCAGATCGATGAGGCGTTGCAGCAGACCCTTCCGGCGGCGACCTGAAGCGTTGCCCAGCCTGCGCCGGGCGGCCCTGGCGCTCGCAGCGCTTGGAATCGCGCTTGGACCGCTGGCAGGTTGCGTGACCCGGGGCACCCACCAGGAGGTGGTGAGCCAGCGCGACGATCTGCTGAACGAGAAGGCTCGGCTCCAGGAGCGGGTTGGCCGGCTCCAGGCCTCGACCCAGAGCCTCGACTCCGAGCGTGTGAAGCTGATCGATCAGATGGAGGACCTGCGTCAACAGCAGGAGGAAGCCGAGAAGAACCTGCGGCAGCTGCGCAAGAGCGAGAAGGAGCTGTCGGAGGTGCTCGCCGTCCAGGAGCAGGAGCTGGAGTCCCGGGGGCAGGAGATCTCGCGTCTGCGCGATACCTACGAGGGCCTGGTCTCCGACCTGGAGACCGAGCTGGCGGCCGGACAGATCGAGATCCAGCAGCTGCGCGATGGGCTGCAGTTGAACCTGGCCCAGGAGGTGCTGTTTGCGTCTGGCTCCGCGCAGGTGAGCTCGGGCGGGCAGACGGTGCTCGGGAAGGTCGCCGAGCGTATCGGCAAGGCGCCCTACCGCGTGGTGGTGCAGGGACACACCGACAACGTGCCGATCGCGACCTCTCGCTTCCCCTCCAACTGGGAGCTGGCGGGTGCTCGTGCCACGCGGGTGGTGCGCATCCTGGCCCGCGATGGAGTGCCGCCCGAGCGGCTGTCTGCCGTCTCGCACGGCGAATTCTCGCCGCGGGCCCCCAACGACTCGAGCAAGGGTCGCTCGCGCAACCGCCGCATCGAGATCAATCTCATGCCCATTCCTACGCCGGGCAGGCCGGGGGAGGCAGAGGCGCCTGCCGGAGCTGCCGGGGACGCGCCGAAGCCAGCGGCCAGCGGAGCCGCCGGCGGGCAGCAGAATGGAGCCGCCGCCGTGCAGCAGAATGGAACCGTCGGCGGGCAGCAGAAAGAGCAGGCTGGCGCAGCGCCGTGAGGCGGCCGCCGCAACGGCGCGCCGAGCTCGAGAGCATCTTCCGCCAGGCGCTGGCCGCCGTAGACGCTGAGGCCTGCGTTCGATCTGCCGTTGCAAGCCGCGGCGACCAGCTGCTGCTGGCGGATCGTCCGCTGCCCCGCGGCGCAGGCCTGGTGCTATTGGCGGTGGGCAAGGCCGCGGCTCCCATGGCCCGGGCCTTCGAGCGCCGCGCCGGCTCTCGCCTCGAACGCGGTCTCGTCGTCACGCCGGACGGCCACGGCTGTGCCCTCGAGCGTTCGGTCCTCCGGGAGGCCGCTCACCCCGTGCCGGATGCTCGCTCGGAGCTCGCTGCGCGCGAGGTTCGCGAGCTGGTGGCCGCTGTTGATCCCGGGCAGGTGCTCTGCGTGCTGCTCTCGGGTGGGGCGTCGAGCCTGCTGGCCTGCCCGGCCGCAGGGCTCTCCGCCGCGGACCTGGCCACCACGACCCGCCTGCTGCTGGCCGGGGGAGCCGACATCGTGCAGCAGAACGCCGTGCGCAAGCATCTGTCGGCGTTGGCGGGAGGCCGGCTGGCTCAGCATGCACGAGCCGAGCGCATCGAGGTGCTGGCCATCTCCGACGTTCCCGGAGATCGCATCGACGTGATCGGATCCGGGCCCTTCGCGCCGGACCCGACCACTTTCGCCGACGCCTGCGCTGTCCTCGAGCAGCTCGGTCTCGGGCCCCGCGTCCCCGAAGCGGTGCGGGAACATCTCGAGGCGGGCCGGCGGGGCGAGCGGGAGGAAACGCCCAAGCCCGGGGCGGAGGGCCTGGCGCGGGTGCACACGACTGTGCTCGCTTCGAACCGCGGCGCCGTGGAGGCGGCGGCAGACGCGGCCCGCGGCTGCGGGCTCTCGGTGCGCGTGATTGCGCAGCCGCTGGCAGGCGAAGCGCGCGAGGCCGCCGGACGCCTGGTGTCCCTGGCGCACTCGCTGCGTCCCGCCGCGCCGACTTGCCTGATTGCTGGAGGGGAGACGACGGTCACCCTACGGGGTTCGGGACGCGGTGGCCGCAATCAGGAGCTGGCTCTGGCCGCGGCGCTACGACTCGACTCCGGACCAGGGACCGCCTTGTTGGCAGCGGGCACCGACGGGACCGATGGGCCCACGGATGCAGCCGGTGCCTACGCCGACGAGGCAACGTTGGCCCGCGGAGAGAAGCTGGGAGTCGATGCGGCAGCGGCGCTGGCGCGCAACGATTCCTACGGCTTCTTCTCCGTCGAAGGAGGCCTCTTCGTCACCGGGCCGACTGGTACCAACGTGATGGATCTGGCACTGCTGCGCGTCGATCCCGTCTCCAGCAGCGGTTGAGCCTCGGCGCGGGGAGGCTGGCTTCTGTGCTATCGAAGCCCGCGTGCCCGTATCCGCCGACGAATTCAAGCAGGTGTGTGCTCAGTGGGCCTCCGGAGTCGCCATCGTAACGGCGCGTTCCGGCGAGAAGGTCCACGGGATGACGGTGTCCGCCTTCAGCTCGGTGTCACTGGAGCCGCCCCTGGTGCTGATCTGCGCGGAGAAGACCACGAACACGCTGCCCTTGATCGAAGAGAGCCGCGTCTTCGCGGTCAACGTCCTGGCGGCGGGTCAGGAAGCCCTCTCCACCCGCTTCGCCTCGAAGAAGGACGAGTGGCTGCGCTTCGAGGGGCTCGATTGGGAGACGGGTGCCACTGGAGCACCGGTCCTGCCCGGCACGCAGGCCTGCCTCGACTGCCGGGTGGTGGCGACGCACGAAGCCGGGGACCACTTGATCTACGTGGGCGCGGTGGAGTGGGCTCGCGTCGACGACGAGCGCGAGCCACTCCTATACTTCGGGCACCGCTACGGGAGCTTTCGCGCGAGTTAAAGTCGGTTATCGCGCGGCGAAGCCGCGCTGCCGGCACGGCAAGCCTTCAGCTTGCCTCTGCCGGGCGTCGGGCGCGTCTTCGGCTAGGCGGCCTTCTCCATGGCGTCGTTCCAGCTGCCGCTGCGGGCGGCGCTGTTGCACTTGGCACGGTGGTGATAGGCCTGCTGGGCGGCGGGAACGTTGGCCGACTCTCCTCGCCAGGCCTTGAGCGGCGACGCCTGGAGCGCGCGGCCGTAGGAGAAGGAGAGCTCCCAGGGGAAGCCGCCGATCTTGTTCATCTCGTTCAGGTGCGCTGTGGCTTCGACATCACTCTGGCCGCCCGACAGGAACACGATCCCGGGGAGCCCGGCCGGTACGCTGCGCCGGAAGCAATCGATGGTGGCCTCGGCGACCTCGCGCACGCCGGCTCGCTTCGGGCACTCGGTTCCCGAGATCACCATGTTGGGCTTGAGGATGGTCTCCGCCAGCGGCACCCGCTGCTCGTAGAGTGCCTCGAATAGCTTGTGGAGGGCGCGCTCGGTGACCTCGAAGCAACGCTCGAGCGTGTGGCTGCCATCCATCAGCACCTCGGGCTCCACGATCGGCACCAGGCCGCCCTCGTTGCAGAGCGCAGCGTAGCGGGCGAGCGCGTGGGCATTGGCATCGAGGCAGTAGTCCGACGGGATCCCGTCGCCGATGGTGATCACCGCGCGCCACTTCGCGAACTTGGCGCCGAGGGACACGTACTCCGCGATGCGATCACGCAGCCCGTCGAGGCCCTCGGTCACCTTCTCGTTGGGCGCACCGGCCAGGGCCTTGGCGCCCTTGTCGACCTTGATGCCGGGCAGGATGCCCTTCTCCGAGAGCAGCTTGGCGAAGGGGGTGCCGTCGCTGGCGCTCTGGCGCAGGGTTTCGTCGAAGAGGATCACCCCGCTGATGAACTTCTCGGCGCCTTCGGTGGTGAAGAGCATCTCGCGGTAGGTCCGACGGCTCTCCTCGGTGGACTCGACCTGGATCGAGTCGAAGCGCTTCTTGATGGTGGGGGAGCTCTCATCGGCGGCGAGGATTCCCTTGCCCGGTGCGACGATGGCGCGGGCGACGTTGGCGAGTTCGGACATCGGTGGGGTCTCCAATGTTGAAAATTCGTGAAAAAAACCGAGCGCTTAGCGTAGCACTCAGAGGCGGCTGAGGCAGCGTCGCTGGCCGCTCGCCTGCCAGTTGCTGTGTTAGTGTCCCGGGCCGTGGAGCCGGTGACGCTCATCGCCTGGTCCGACTACCTCTGCCCCTGGTGCTACAACGCATCGGTCCGGCTCCAGCGTCTCCCCGACGAGTTCGAGGGCCGGGTTCGGGTCGAGTGGCGCAGCTACCTGCTGCGCCCCAATGCCGCACCGGGCCGCGATCTCGAGCGCTTCCGCGCCTACACACGCTCGTGGGAGCGGCCGGCGGGCGAGGATGACAGCGGGAGCTTTCAGGTCTGGCAGGGCGACGAGGGCCCGCCCACACACAGCGTGCCGGCCCATCAGGTGGCGAAGGCCGCCGCCCGCCTGGGTGAAGAGGCGTTTCGCCGCATCCACGAGCGGCTGCTGCGGGCCTACTTCTGTGAGAACCGGGACATCTCCGATCCGCTGACCCTGCGCAGCCTGTGGGGCGAGGTGGGTCTCGACGAAGCGCGGTTCGCCGAGTGGGAAGACCCGGCGCTGCTCGAGCGCATCCTCGACGAGCATGCGCAGGCCGTGGACGGGGGTGCGACGGGTGTTCCCGCGGTGCGCCTGCAGGGCAACGACGCCATCATCGTGGGCGCTCATCCCATGGAGCTCTACCGCCGCTGGGTCAGGCGCACACTGGCGGTGGGCGAGTCGGGAGACGCAGCGTGAACGCACCGGGCCGAGCCGACGCGACGAACCTCTTCCGCCTGGACGGCAAGGTGGTAGTAGTGACCGGCGCCTCGTCCGGACTGGGCGTGGCCATGGCCCGGGGCGTGGCTCAGGCGGGCGCCAGCGTGGTGCTGGCCGCGCGACGCCTCGAGCGGCTCGAGGCGCTGGCGAAGCAGCTCGAAGGGCAGGGCGCGACTGCTCACGCAGTCGCCTGCGACGTGTCGAAGGAGCAGGATGTGGACGGCCTGGTCGCCGAGGTGGCCAGGCGCTTCGGCGGCGCCGACGTCCTGGTCAACAACGCGGGCATCACCGAGATCGTCCCAGCCGAGCTCGAGCCGCTCGAAAGCTTCGAGAAGGTCCTCGGTGTGAACCTCGTGGGCGCCTTTCTCTGCGCCCAGCGCTTCGGACGCGCGATGCTAGAGAAGGGCGAGGGCTCGATCGTGAACGTGGCTTCGGTGCTGGGTCTCGTGGGAGCCGGGCAGATTCCCCAGGCTTCCTACGCGGCCTCCAAGGGCGCGCTGGTGAACCTCACGCGGGAGCTGGCGGCCCAGTGGGCGCGCCGCGGTGTGCGCGTGAACGCGCTGGCTCCGGCCTGGTTCGAGAGCGAGATGACCGGCGAGATGTTCGCGGACGAGAAGTCGCTGTCCTTCATTCGCAGGCGCACGCCCATGGGTCGCGCCGGCGAAGCCGCGGAGCTTGTGGGGCCCCTGCTCTTTCTCGCCTCGGATGCTTCGAGTTACGTGACCGGCCATACGCTCGCGGTGGATGGCGGTTGGACCATCATCTGAGCCGACCGCGTGGCCCGCGCCGCGAGCGCGCCGGCGTTGAGCGCCCTGCGGCTTGCGTTATGCTCGCGGCCTTCCGTGCGGCAGTGGCGGAATTGGTAGACGCACCAGCTTGAGGGGCTGGCGGGGGCAACCTCGTGGAGGTTCGAATCCTCTCTGCCGCACCAGCTTTCATCAATAGATGCAAACGCTTATACCAGCGCGAGTTCGTTGCTGGCACGTTTCTCGCGGCGTCACGAAGCTGCGACCGATCACCCGGCCCGAGGGCTGCGCTGATCTGCGAGGGAGCCGCATCGGGCACGCATGCGTCGCTGCGATGCTAAGCGGGTGCTACGCGCAACGCACTACCCGCCGGGCGCGAAGGCTTCAAGGCGAGATCACTGCCATCAGGTCGCGTCCAAGAGCGCGAACCACTCCCCATCGCAACTGGGCTACCTGCCACCCCAGAACCGATTGTCCCAGATCTCCATGATCTTCCCGATCAACCGGCGGCGCTTGCCTCCCGGCCTCAGCCACTTGCGGACAATCCTCTTCATGTTGATCGCATGCGCAAGTACAAGCGGTTCAAGCGAGCTCCCTTCAAAGCAGATCAGTGGCTGAGCCGAGTCCGTGCTCGTCAGCCGCTGCTCTTTGCGCACTGGGCGCTTGGCAAGGGATCGAATGCGACTGGATGATGTGAGCCGTATGAGCCGAGTGGTTCACGTACGGTTCTGGGAGGGCCTGGGGGTGAGACTCCCCCGGGCTACTCGACTCTCCTGGCCCTCGGGCTGGCTAGGGGTCGCTAGAACTCGAGGCCGCTGCCGGGATCTCCAGGCGGAACCGGGTCGCGGCGAATCGGGCGAAGCGCGAGTCCGCCGGCTGGCCCATCTCGAGCGCGCCCGCGAGAGCCTGCGCCTCGTCGATGCGGCCCGCCATGCACAGCGCCAGGATCCGCAGGTGGAGGAGGTCTCGCATCGCTCCCGGGCTTCGCTGAGCGCTCTGGAAGAGCTGCGCAGCCTCCTCGTAGTGGCGCGTTGCCAGGGCGCCCACGGCGAGGTTATACCTGACGGCCAACCCCCTCCTGCCCTTTGCCCACGCAGCCCGCGCCAGACGCACCTCGTCGGCGCCGCTTCCCAGCTCCCACATCGCCAGCGTCTCCAGGCGAGTCTCCGCCAGGATCCGGTGGAGGCTCTCCCAGTCGCGCTCCTCGGGGCGCCTCTCGAGAAAGAAGCGGTTGATGAGCTTCTGGACGTCGAAATACCCTAGCGTGGCGAGGCGCAGTGTCGCCGGCCACAGCTGTGCGACGGTTCGGCTGCGTTCGAACCGCGCGCCTGCGCCGGCCACGCCGACCCAGGAGCGCACGTCCAGGTCCGTTGGCTCGTTTCGGTTCACGCGAAGGAGTCTCTTCGGGCGATCGTCAACCAGCGGCGCCGTGGCGCCGGCCCATTCGCGCAGGTCCTCCGCGTCCGCCAAGAACAGCGCCCCGAGCTGCTCCGGCACCTCGAGGCCCAGCGCGGCGAGCTCTAGTGCCACGCTTGGATCGCGCCACTGGGCGGCGAAGCGCTCTTCCGTGACCGGGCCCCGTGCGCCGCGCGTCCCGACCAGCATCCAATTGGGCCCCGCGGCGTTCCAGAGCGAGCAGTCCTCGAAGACGTCGCAGAAGGCGCCGATCACCGCCTTCGCGGCGCTCTCGGCGAGCTTCCATGTGGGGAGCCAGTAGGTGACGATGCCACCCTCCGCGAGCCGCTCGTGAACGAGATCGAAGTACTCTCGGGTGTAGAGATTCACGACTCCCGCGAGGGCCGGCGGCGGCGGCTCGCTCGTGATCAGATCGAAGCGCCGTTCGGTGGTCTGGAGGAAGTAGCGTCCGTCCTCGATGTGGACGCGGACGCGCGGATCCCGGAGCGGATGCTCGGCGGAGTCGCCGTAGACGATGCGACCCATCTCGAGCACGTCCTTCGAGATGTCCACGACGTCGATCGTCTCGAGGCCCTTGGTGTCCGTGAGCGCCTTCGCGGTCGAGCCGACTCCGTAGCTGATCAGAAGCGCGTGCCTGGGAGTCGGATGGACTGCGATGGGCAAGTAGACGAAGAGCTTCATGTAGCGCCTGGACACCATGTCGGTGCCGGACATGGAGTGACCGTTCGTGAGCATCCGGTAGTAGAAGGGCTCGCCGAAGCGATCGCGGCGCATGTAGATGATCGTCTCGTTGAGGCCTTCCCGGATCTCGATCGGAACCTCGCCATCGATGCGAACGAAGGGCTCCGTGGGGTAGCGCAGGAAGCGCTCGCGCAGGATCCCGGCAGGAAACAAGCCGATCGCCGCCACCCACACCGCCGCCGCGGCAACGAGAGCGGCTCGCCCGGGACGCGCTTCGGGGCGCTGCGCCGCCAGCAGCAGGGCGGCTGCCACGCCGTAGCCTGCTGCAAGCAGGCGCAGCGAAGCCTCGATCCCCAGGACTGGCAACAGCACGAAGCCGCCCGCGAGGGCACCCAGCATGGCGCCGGTGGTGTTCGAGAGGGTGAGCAGGCCGGCCGCACGCATACCCCCCGGCACCTCGCGGTGGAGGGCCTCGCCCACCAGGGTGAAGAGGGCTCCCGAGAGCATCGACACCGGGAACGTCAGCTGAAGCCCCAGCACGAGCGACATCGGTAGCGGCATGGCCAGCGCGGCGGCCTCCGCGGCCGGCGTCCGATCGCCCGAGAGGTGCGCAAATGCGTCAAAACCGGCGTAGGACAGCACGCACACGACACCCGTCGCCAGCGTGACCACGGGCAGGTTGCGCTGCGCCTCCGGCCTCGCGGAGAGCCAGCGGGCCGCCACGAGCGCGCCCGAGCCTATGCCGGCCAGAACGGCGGCGAGCATCGCGGAAAAGGCGAGACTCGTCCCATCGACGAAGAGCAGGAGGAAGCGGAACCACACCACCTCGAGGGCCAGGAGCGTTGCTCCCAACAAGAAGGCGGCGGCCAGCAGGCCCAGCGCAAGAGGCGTCACGGGCGACGCCGGTCCGGTCGCGCGCCGGGCCGACGGCCCGGCGTCGAGCCGTCGCGACAGATGGAGGGCCAGCAGCGCCGCCGTCGTGCTTAGGGACGCAGCCGCGAGCCCGGTGCCGCGGATGCCGAGCACTTCGATCAAGAGCGCGTCGCCTACGAGAGCGCCAACGACCGCACCCAGCGTGTTCCAGCCGTAGACTCGCCCCAGCACGGCTCCGAAGCTCGGGTCCCGCCGGAGCAGGGCCGCGACGAGGAGCGGCAGGGTGATGCCCATGGCCGTGGACGGGACGACCAGCAGTGCGAAGGCGGCGCCGAGCCGCAGCGGGTTCAGCAGCCAGGGAAAGTCCACAAACGGCCGCAGCAGCGGCGCTAGCAGCGGCGTCAAAGACGGTAGCAGGTGGACGAGACCCAGCCCGGTGACGGCGATCGTGAGCTCGACGTATGCGTAGAGACGCGCGGGTCGGCGAACCCGATGGCCCAGCCGCGCGGCGAGCCCGTTGCCCAGCGCGAGGCCGGCCATGAAGCCCGCGAGCACCAGGCTCGACGCCCAGACGGAGTTGCCCAGCGCCAGCCCGGCCTGGCGGAACCACAGGGTCTCGAAGCTCAGCGCAGCGGCACCCGAGAGGAAGAAGACGAAGAAGAGGAGAGGAGCGATGCCGTGCTGGTCGCCCGCGGGATCCGTGCGCTCTTGCGGTGTCGGGTTCATCTCGGCGTCCGCTCGCCCGTTTGGGATGGACTGGACAGGCTAGCGGGCTTCCGGGCCGCGATCCCGCGCGGCGCCGTCGAGCGCCGGAGGGGCCTTTCTCCGAGCGGCGGTCGTAGGAGGCCGGGTGTGCGCCTGTGATCCGATGAGTGCCGCGATCAGAAGGAATCCCGAGATTGCCCTCGGACTGCTCAGGTTATGTACCACTCGCTTGCCCCAACCCTGGCGTCACACTCGTGCAACCGAGACTCTCTTGAAATTCTATATTGAGTAGGCAGGGAAAGGAGTGGTGGCGAACTTTGGAGGCTTGGAACCCGTGGTGGCGCGCCCGTGGAGGCTCTCCGACGAGGCCGAACCTCCTACAGCACTGCAGGCGGATTCGGACGTGCGGAATCGAGAATCACCTGTCCCGGCTGCGACGGGTTCCCGTTCGGCGCATCGCCCAAGTAGGCTGTCAGGGAGTTGGCTCCGCTTCCAACGGAGCCGTGAGCGGAGGCAGCGAGCCTTCCTCCACGGCGGCATCGTCGAGCGCGGCCTTCTCCGCGGGCGCGGTATCGAGCGCAGCTCCCTCTGTGGCGGGCGGCGCTTCGGCGCCGGTCGCCGGGCTCGGCGGCACGGTCTCGATTTCTTCGAAGAGGTTCTCCTCGGCCGGGGCCAGGGGCTGGGCCGCTTCGCCCGAGAGCGTGTCATCGCTGAAGAGGCGGTCCTCGGAATCCTGGGTCCACACGTAGGACAGGCTCATGCTGGTCGCCATGAAGATGATGGCCGACGCCGTCGTCAGCTTGGTCAGGAAGTTGCCGGCGCCGCGGCTACCGAAGACGGTGGAGCTGGCTCCCCCTCCGAAGACGGCACCGATCTCGGCTCCCTTGCCTCGCTGGAGCAGCACGACGGCGATCAGCACGATGCAGACGATGACGTGGACGATCACCAGAACAGCGCTCATGAGGAACCTCCGGGAGCTTCGAAGCAGACGATGCGCGCGAAGGAGTCGGGCTCCAGGCTCGCGCCGCCCACCAGGGCTCCGTCGATGTCGGGCTGGGCCATCAAGGTGTCGACGTTGTCGGGCTTGACCGACCCCCCGTACTGGATTCGAATGGTATCGCCCGCCGCGCCGAAGCGCGCCTGGAGGCGCTCGCGGATGAAGCCGTGCACCTCCTGGGCGATCTCGGGCGTCGCCGTGCGGCCTGTGCCGATGGCCCACACGGGCTCGTAGGCGACCACGACGTCCTCGCCCCGGGCCGCGGGGATCTCGGCCAGGCTGGCCAGCAGCTGCTCGCCCACCACGTCCAGGGTGGCTCCCGCCTCCCGCTGGGGAAGTGTCTCGCCGACGCACACGATGGGCCGGATGTCATGGCCGAGCAGGGCCGCTGCCTTGCGTGCCACCACCGCGCTCGTCTCCGCATACAGCGCCCGTCGTTCGCTGTGGCCGACGATTGCATAGCGACAACCCAGGTCGCGCAACATGCCGGGCGAGACCTCGCCGGTGAAGGCGCCTTTTTCGGCCGCGTTGACGTTCTGGGCTGCGAGGGAAACGCCCGAGCCGGCGAGGGCTCGGCCCAAGGCGTCCAGGGCGGGGAAGGGCGGCGCAATCACGGCCTCGGCCTGCTCCTGGCCTTCGACCAGAGGCCGGAACTTCTCCGCGAAGGCCACGGCCTCCGCCACCGTCTTGTGCATCTTCCAGTTCGCCGCGAGGATGGGCACCCGCACGTTCAGCGCTCCAGTGCTGCGACGCCCGGAAGCGTCAGTCCTTGTACGTACTCGAGCGAGGCGCCGCCGCCCGTCGAGAGATGGCTGATTCGGTCGCCAACACCCAGGGCGTTTACTGCCGCGAGGGAGTCCCCGCCGCCCACGACGCTGATGGCACTGCTGTTCGCCACGGCCTCGGCCAGGTGCTCGGTGCCTCGGGCGAAGTCCTTGATCTCGAAGACACCCATGGGGCCGTTCCAGAATACCGTTCGCGCGCGCCGCGCCTTCTCGGCGTAGGCGCGTGCCGTAGCCGGGCCGATATCGACTCCGATCCAGCCCTCTGGAATCACCGTGACCACGCGCGCGGGAGCGCCCTCTTCGAGGGCCTCCGCCACCACGTGATCGATGGGCAGCATCAGCTCGTGCCCCGCGCTGCGTGCGGCCTGCGTCACGCGTGTGGCGTCGTCGAGGCACTCCTTCTCGACTCGCGAGCTGCCGACGGGCTCCCCTCGGGCCGCCAGGAAGGTGTATGCCATGGCGCCGCCCACCGCGATGACGTCCGCATGGGGTACGAGGGCCTCCATCACGCCCAGCTTGCTCGAGACCTTGGCACCGCCGAGGAGCGCGAGCAGCGGTCGCTCGGGGTTGCGTACCACCTCGAGGTTCTCGAGCTCGGAGCGCATCAGGTCGCCGGCGGCGACGCGCGGCACGAGGGCCACCATGCCGGCGGTGGAGGCGTGGGCCCGGTGGGCCGTGCCAAAGGCGTCGTTCACGTAGCCGTCTGCGAGCACGGCCAGGGCGCGGGCGAAGTCCGGATCGTTCTCGACTTCGCCGGCGTGGAAGCGCAGGTTCTCGAGCAAGAGCAGCTGGCCCGCGCCCAGCTGCTCGACGGCCGCTCGCGCTTCGTCCCCGACGCAGTCTTCGCAGAAGCTCACGCCGACACCCAGCAGCTGGGCCAGCCGCGGGGCGAGCGGCCGCAGGCTCATGCCGGCAACCCGCTTGCCCTTGGGGCGGCCCAGGTGCGAGCTGAGCACGACGCGAGCGCCCCCCTGGAGCAGCCGACGCAGGCTCGGCAGCGATGCGCGTACCCGCGTGTCGTCAGCAATCGTCCCGTCGCGCAGCGGGACGTTCAGGTCGGCCCGCACGAAGATGCGCGCGTCGCGCACGCCCCCCTCGAGGAGGGCGTCGAGGCCCGGGACCGCCATGCTGGAATCAGCGACCCATCTTGAGGGCCAGATCGGCAACGCGCGTGGAGTAGCCCCACTCGTTGTCATACCAGGCCAGGATCTTGGCGAAGTCGCCATCCATCACCTTGGTGCTGGCGGCGTCGAGGATCGACGAGTGCGGGTTGCCCCGGAAGTCCATCGAGACCAGCGGCTCCTCACAGAACTGGAGGATTCCCTTCAGCGGGCCTTCGGCGGCAGCCTTCATGGCGCTGTTGATCCCCTCCACCGAGGTCGACTTCTTGAGCTTGACCGCGAGGTCCACGACCGACACGTCCGCCGTGGGGACGCGCATGGCGAAGCCGTCGAGCTTGCCCTTCAAGTCGGGCAGCACGAGGCCGATGGCGCGCGCGGCTCCAGTGCTGGTCGGGATCATGGAGAGC
>Ga0255057_10001542_pt1 | contig 12833 bp, 15 predicted proteins | sample Cases_109_6_MG_FD_189022 | JGI IMG/M metagenome (GOLD analysis project Ga0255057, IMG submission 189022) | Seawater microbial communities from Amundsen Gulf, Northwest Territories, Canada - Cases_109_6 | ecosystem: Environmental > Aquatic > Marine > Gulf | place: Canada: Northwest Territories... | reverse complement strand
TACGCATGGGATCTCTCCCTCCATCCGTGGTTCTACCGGTGCGAACCCATGTGGATGGCATCTCGTGCACCTCCGGTGCCGGGATCCTCTTGTCCCTCACCTGCAAATCGTAAGTGGCAGCGTATGAATGGATTGAGGTCAATACCTAGAACGATTCCGCATGTCTGGATCAGTCAAGATGCAGGAGAGAATGCGTGGATTATGCCACGATGCAGGCGCCTCCTCTCCGCCGTGCGAGCAAAGCGAAGCGCCCGGCGTGCCGCCGCACGCATTCGAGCCTTGGCGAGACTACCGGGCGCTGGTGGTTTCTAGTCTATCAAGAAGCTCTTCATCCGCCTCCGAAGCTCCGCCCTCAACCCCTCCAACCTCTGCTCTGCCTCGCGGATCTCACGGAAAAGCTCCCTGATCCTGGCCTCTTGGTCGTCCATACCGGGAGGGTACGGGCACTGATCAACGGGCCATCAAAGCGAAGCGGCCACGTACCGTCTACTGCGGCAGCCGCACCTCGAACTCGTTGGCGGCCAGCTGCTCGGGCGACTTGCCGATGCTCTCCAGGAACGGCAGCCAACGCGGGTCATCGTGGATGTTGGCGAACAGGTTCTCCACCGGGATCTCCGCCAGGCCCGGGTCCTTGTATTCGACCGCCTTGTCCAGCCACTCGAAGGCAGAGTCCGTCTCCCCGCGGAACGCCATCACATACGCGATGTTGAAGGCCCAGCCTTGCTCGTGCTTTTCGATCAACTCCGCCAGAGCGGCATCGGACTCGGCCGCCTGGCCCAGCGCGTGGTAGGCCATAGGCAAACCGATCATGCGCCACGGCTCGGATGACTCCTGCTGTATCGTCGCTAGCGCCGCCTCTGGTTCACCCTTCAAGAGCAGCGCCACGCCGATGAAGTACTGCAAGCCGAGACGCCCCGGACTCAAGCTCAGCGCGGTGCGGAGAGAGGCGATGGCCTCGTCCAGTCGCCCAGCCCAGCTGTAGAATAGGCCCAACCTGGAATGGCGGTTGGGGCCCACCGGGTCACGGGCAACCACGTATTCTTGGAGCGAGATGGCCTCATCGAGGCGGCCGAGATTCCGGGCCATGAAGGCGGCGTCGGCGATGATGTCGGGATTGGTCGGGTCCAGTTCCAGTGCCCGCTCAAGATGCCGGGCCGCGGCCGCAAGGTCGCCGTCGTAGTACATCGCGATCAGGGCGAGCCGGGAGTAGGCCACGGCATTCTCCGGGTCGATCGCCAGCGCCCGATTGGCTGCCTCGCGGGCCAGCCGGTAGCCTTCGTCAAAGGGCAACAGGGAGGCACCCGCCTGGTAGGCATAAATGTTGGCCAGCTCCGCCCACGCCGTGGCATACTCCGGGTCAATGGCCAGCGCCTGCTGGTACAGCGCGACGGATTGCTCATGACCTTCGGCCGTGCCCAGCCGGCCCAGGTACCGCGCCTGCAGGAATAGCGCATAGGCTTCTGGATAGGTCTGCTCGACCGTGGGCTCCTCGCCCAGCAGCGTGACCTTCAGCTGCGCCACCACATCGGCGGCGATCTCGTCCTGGATCGCGAAGATGTCGTCCAGCGTGCGGTTCCAAGACTCCGACCATATATGCGTGTCCGAGCGCGCCTCGATCAGCTGCGCCGTGACGCGCACCTCGTTGCCGGCCTTTCGGACCGAGCCTTCCAGGATATGGGCAACGTTCAGGCGTCGGGCGATCTCCGGGATCTCCATATTCTGGTCCTTGAAGGAAAATGCCGAGGTCCGTGAGGCCACCCGTAGCTCCGGGATCTTCGCCAGCAGGTTCAGCAGCTCCTCGGAGATGCCGTCGGAGAAGTACTCCTGATCCTTGTCAGGTGACATGTCCGCGAATGGCAGCACCGCGATCGAGGCGCGCTCGGGGCCAGCCACCGGATCAGCACCCGACGCCGGAGCCGACTGCCTCCCCACGTACCAGGCCCCCGCGAGCAACGCAGTCACGCCGACGAGCGCGAGCACTCCCGCCGGCCAGCGTTTCGAGGCCGGGGCCGCGAGGATCTCTGTCAACTCGCCGGGTGCGGCCTCGGCGGTGCGCTGTACACCCTCGGGCGTCATCTCGAACGCCCACGCGAGCACGACCGCGACCGGGAAGCCGAGCAGAAGGATTAGCGCCACCAACCGGTAGGTCCACTCGGGAAGCAGCAGCGCGGGAACTGCAAGATCCACGATCTGGAGCAGTACGAACCCCACGATGCCATATACCGCCATCACGCGGAACACGCGGCGGCGCTTCAGCTCGGCGAAGAAGCGCTGGTAGCCGGAGGAGGTCATGCGGCCAACATTGCGGAAGAGCGAGACCGTGGGAAGGGACCGGCCCGGTGCAGGCTCTCAGGAGCACGCCTACTCGGCGTGCGGCCCAGCGGCTGCTAAGGTATTCAGAGAGTCGATCGGCCCGAGAGCCTCTCTCGTGGTATCGGAGTTCTCTTCACAGGTTTGTGTACCGGCTGGCAAACACACGGGAGGCAGGAATGAGCGGTTCCCAGGCTGATCGACACAACACAGATCGGCTGGTTGTCAGAGCCCTCCTCGGCACGGTTCTCTGGTGCGCCGCGTGGGGGTGCGCAGAGAGCCCATCCACAGAGCGGGACTCCCAGGCATCGACTGGCGGGGACTCGTCGGCTGTCTCAGACGGGTCCACGATCGACGTGAGCGCAATTGGGCCGTTCTGGCAGATCGTGGACTCGCTGTCCCAAGACGCCGAGCCGAGCTCTGGGCTGTGGAAGGCTCTCTTCGACACACCGGGCTACCGCGCACTGACTCGGAGCGAGTTCGAGGTCGCCTTCTTCCAAGAGAACTTCCGACTCTCGTACATGCCGTCGCTGAGCGATTCGCTTACCAGGGCCATCGAGGACGGAGGAGATAGCCGCCGCCTCAGGCACTACAGGCAGGTCGAAGAACGCCGAATTGAGCTGGAGATCTTCGTCGAAGAACTGACGGGCACCGACCAAACCGCGGAGCCATCCCGCCTTGCCGCCCAATGGCTCCCCGACCCACCGCCTGAGGCGCCGGCTCCGCTCGCCCTCGTAGTGTTCGATCTCGACGCGCGAGGATACGACCCCATCGTGGTCGACCTGTTGGCGGCCAGGGAGCTGGACCTCCTTCCCTTCCTCGCACACGAATCCCACCACTGGTACCGAAACGATCGAGCGACCGTTGATTGGGAGGTGGTGGCGCCACATGAAGTGGATGTCCTGTGGACGCTGTACCAAATACAGGGAGAGGGCATCGCCGATCAGATAGACAAACGCCCGTGGATCGAAGGGTCCGTGCCGGTTCCGGCGACCTTTCAATCGTACGGCGAGAGATACGCTGAGGCACTGACGGAGGCGCCCGCGACGATTCGTGGACTTGACTCTTTGCTAGCGGCTTTCGGGGCCGCGACCGAGGCGGAACACAGGGCCGATATCGGAACGCGCGTGGCCGAACTCGTGCCGATGAGTGGCCACCCCACGGGCTATTACATGACAAGGACGATCATCGAAGCTCTGGGCCGCGAGCGACTCCTGGCCGGGGTAGCGAATCCCGTTGCCTTCTTTCGCGCCTACGATGAAGCGGCGCGAGTGCTGGGCGGACAGGGCCTGTCCCAAGAAGCATTGCTTAGCCTGGCGGAGCTAGAGGTAGCCTTCTTGCCGTGACGCCCGGCCTCCTCGGCTTGGCCGCACGCCTAGTCGACGTGCGGTAGCCCATCCGCACAAAGGACACCGTCCTCGGAGCGAGTATCGGTGGCGTCTGGATGCTGGGAGCCCAGAAGGCTACCGCCACCGCGCAACTCGCGAAGAGAGGAGTGTCCTCGATGGGCCCGGGTGGATTTGAACCACCGACCTCACGCTTATCAGGCTCGAAACGAGCGCTGGTGGGCGCTGTCACCGCCTTTGTCACCGCGCGAACCCGCCCGCCGCCGTGATGCTAGTAAAGCGAAGCGCCCAACACGGTTGGGGCCTGCCGACGGACTAGAAATAATCAGGATAATCAGAAACTTGAACCCAGAAGATCGCCACATAGCTAAACCCGGCAGCCGTGTACACCCACACGTCCTCCGGTGTCCCTGGAAGCGGCTTACCCCTGTTATGTGCGGCTACGCCGGTGAACACTGCACCGTGCGGCTGGCGATCCGAGGTGCCCTGCTCGGGCTCGAAACGCAAGCTCGGGTCTGAGCCGCGCGGGAGGCCTGCGTACTCTCCCAAGAACGACACGGCCATGGAGGGCCCGCAGGCGGTGAGAAGTAGCAGCGTTGTAAGAACGAGCAGCATATGACGAAACATCAGATTCCTCCGGCTCTCCGTTGTTGGCTTCGAGCCGAAGGTGCCGGAGGCGAGTCAAGCGAAGGTCAAGAATCCCGCCCGCCGCCGTGCGAGCAGCCCGCGAATGCGAGAAGGGGCAGCCTATTGAGCCGCCCCTTTTGGCATGATTGGCCCGGCGTGAACCGGGCGCTGGGCATAGACGCAGCGAACTTGACATTGCGGGCCTGAAGCCGTTAGACCGTCTGCTCAGTATGAACCTGACTGAAACGGCGACGAGTCATCAGCCTCGTCATCAGCCTCGTCGTCCTCCTCGTCCCGCTCCCCCTCGCTCTCGTCCTGCTCCGGGAGGCGAACCACATTAGCCGCCTTTGGGCCCCTCTCTTCCTCAACCACATCGAACTCCACGAGGTCCCCCTCGTTAAGGCTGACGCCCTCGCCCTGGATGGCAGAATGGTGGAAGAAGACCTCCTTCCCACCGCCCTCAGGCGTGATGAAGCCGAAGCCTCTCCCAGGGTTAAAGAACTTCACGACTCCTCTGGTACCCATCATTCTGCTCCTCTGGGTGGTCATCGTCGGAGTCCGGGCTGATCCGCACTCGCCGACTCCAATCAACGTACCGTCCCGCCCGCCAACGTGCGATCAAAGCGAAGCGCCCGGTGTGAACCGGGCGCTGGAAGGAACTCTTGCACCACCGACCGAACACATCCCAGCTCCTACCTTGGACCGGGCCTATGACGGGTCTCTCGCTGCGTCTCTGGCACGACGGAAGGTTGGTCCCGGTGGAGGGTGGGGGTGCGTAGGCTGAGCGCGAGAGAGAGGCGGTCTCAGGCTTCTCATGCTTGCTTGCACCGAGAGTGACGCTTCCTCCCGCTACTGAGACGCTCGATCGTAGACTAGCGGAACGCTGAACAGGACCAGACGGCGACATTCCTCATATATCCGTCTGCCGGTGACTGAACTCGAAACCGAATCCCTCCAGCTCCGCCAGCACCGGCTTGTAGATCTCGCGCACAGTGGGCATCAGGACGCCCGTGGTCTCGATCTTTCCCTCGAGGATGAGTCGCGCGGCGATCGCCGCCGGCAGCGAGACGGCACGGGACATCGCCGAGTCACCGTGGGGAACTCCCTCCACCACCATGCTGGACGACCGTGTCTCGCGGCGCGCCGGGCGGTTCTCAGCGCCGGCACCAGGGAACTCGGCGCTGATCTCGTCGTGCACGATGATCATGTCCCGCTCACCGGGTGCGTAGGACATGCGCCGCAACATGAGGGCTACGAGTACGTCCACGCGCGCCCCACGCTCGAGAGCGACGGGCTCTCCGGAGAACAGGCCGAGCCACTCGAAGCGCTGTATCACATCGGCGATCTCCTCCACACCGAGGAACTCGGCCGTCTCCTCCCGGACCCGAGCCGTGGATACGCCCTCCTCGCCCTCCCGGGCCGACTCTACTCCCCTGGCCCGAGAGATGAGCCCGGCCGTGTAGTCCGCGTAGGTTCGCCCCGTCCACTCGATCGCCTCTGAGTCATCGAGCGCTCCCAGGGCGATGAGGGCCCGCATCGTGTTGCACCAGCCGGTGAAGCGAAGAAGGCCCCGATAGAGGGAGACGCTCTCGTCGAGGTCGTACCACGGCAAGTAGCGGGTGGAGTCACGGTTCGGATACGTCTCGAATACGCCGATTCCCTCGATCTCGACGATCCAGTGGTGCTCGAACAGACGGTCGCCCGGAATCTCTACTCGGCGGCCTTCCTGTAGGTACGCAGCGGGAGTCTGCGCGGCCAGCATCACCCCCTTCGGGCTCCATGAGAACTTGTAGCCGAAGGGGTTTCGGTTGTGCTCGAAGGCGGGAAGGCCAGCTCCGTATGAAGTCACGCTGAAGGCGCGACCGCCCTCGTCCCGGATCGCGTCGAGGGTCTGCATCACTCCCATGTGGTCGAGACCCGGATCCTCGCCGATCTCGTTCAGGATCGGTATGCCAGCCGCCTTCGCCTCTTCGTCGAGCCCGGCCATGGCCGGGCTGATGAACGAGGTGGTGACCATCGGTGTGCGGTGCCGCAGGCACGCCCGGGCCACCGGGATGTGCATCGTCGGTGGGATCATGCTCACGACGAGGTCCGCGCCTTCGGCCAGCTCGTCGAGCCGGTCCTCCTCGTTGGTCGTCCACGCGAGAGCCTCACCGGCGGCGCGGCCTGCCAGAATGCGTTCCGCCTTTGAGACGGTCCGCGTGGCCATCACGACCCGGTAACCGCAGCGGTCGAGGAAGTAGTCGACCATCGGTTTGGTGACCATCCCCGCGCCGAGAACGACGACCGTGCTCATGTTGACTCCTTCGGTGAACGCTGCTCACTTCCGTAGCCTACATGCACCAGCTAGGTATAGCCACCGACTTGGAGCTCGATAGCAAAGGAGGTCTGCGCGGGGCCTCCTGACAATCGGAGGGTGGGACGCGCATGCTGAGCGCGGGAGAGCGCCGGTCATACCTCCTCCGAGCCTGCGTCTTCCCAGGAGAGGTCAGCCTCGATTGCGGTCAGCGTCGAACCAAACACGGTACCAAACATGGACATAGTCGCCGAGCGATGAAGAGAACGGCTGCGAGAACCTCAAACCGCACAGCCGCTTACACGAGTGGACCCGTGCTGTCGGATCGAATGTGTACCTAGAAGTGACTCACATGCCCTCACACAGGCTTCCCACGCCTCAAGGACAATCCCATAACGGAAGAGATTACAAGCAGTTAGAAGAATGACCCCGGCGTGACTCGAACACGCGACCTTCGGATTAGGAATCCGCATCCATGGGGCCTCGAATACAGGAAAATCCCCGTGTTTTCAGGGAAACGCGGAGATTCTCGGGTATCTTTCCTTCGCTGATACCCGAGAATCCTGTATCCAATGTGTGTCTGAAAGTGACTCACCCGGACTCACGGGGGATTTCCACCGGCCTCACTCGAAGATACCTTTAGCCTGCGCCCCGCCTGACAGAACCGATCCCGACAGGAAGCATCGCCGATGCCGGGTTACTGGTCCGTTCCTAGCTGATCGACTTGAACGTAAGGTCGAGCCCTTCATGCGTTCCCCCCGCATGGGTTCGGTCATCGATTAGGAGTTAGAGAGACTTGAAGAAGCGCAGGAGCATCCCATTGCGTCATCCCGTCAGGTTTCGTGTCGTGCCCGGTCGATCGGTCGTGTTCCTACCGGGAGATGGCGACGCGTGTGATGAGGCGATTTCGTCATGGACGTAGAGCAAGACGAGCAGACTGCGGCCGAAAGACCGACGCCTTTGATATGGCTTCGCTTGACCGTCGTGTATCTGCTCGTTCCGCTGCTTCTGCTGCTCTGTGGATGGGATGTCGATTGGTGGGAGGCGTGGGTCTACTCGCTGCAGTTCGTCGCTGCTGGCATACTGGGCCGCATCTGGGCAGAGCGGCGGCACCCAGGGCTACTCGTTGAACGACAACGCGTCCGGTTTGAAGACACCGCAGATGTGAAGCCATGGGACAAGGTGCTTGCCCCATTCATGGCGATCAGCCTGTCGTTTCCGCTGGCTATTGTAGCGGGCCTGGATCACCGCCATGGCTGGTCGCCAGAGTTCCCGCTAGGGCTCGAGATTCTAGGGTTCATCACCATCACGGTTGGATACCTCTTCGGCGTCTGGGCTATGGCGGAGAATCGCTTCTTCTCCAGCATGGTGCGCATTCAAACGGATCGAGGGCATTCGGTATGCGACAGCGGTCCCTACCGGTTTGTGCGGCATCCAGGCTATGCGGGGAACATCCTGCCCCTCGGGGGAATTGTGCTGGCCCTCGGATCAGTGTGGACGCTCATCCCGGCCGCTGTAGCCCTAGTCATTCTCATTGTGAGAACTGCACTTGAGGACCGAACTTTGCAGGAAGAGCTGCCGGGATATCGGGACTATGCGGAAGCCGTACGGTATCGTTTGATTCCGGGAATCTACTGAGTTTGGGGCATTGCCTCTTCGGCGGGCGATCGCCAAGGCCATGCACGCGAGGCGTGGTGGCGAGCTCTCTAACGAGCCGCTGAAGCTGACGACCGCTTCGCGGTCGCAGCTTAGCGCCATGGTGTTAGACGTGCGGGGACAAGAGAAGCTGATGTTACGATACCACCACCTGGGCATACCAACCTCCGAGCCACGGTCAGACGAACGATACCTGCCTGAGTTTGGGATGCATGTGGCAGGCTACGAAGCAAGTCCATTTCGAATTGAGTGGATGCGGTTTGAAGATGACTCTCCGTTGCCCGAGCTCGTCCAGCAGGTGCCCCACGTAGCCTTTGAAGTGGACGACTTGGAGGCGGCCCTGGAAGGCAGGGATGTCCTGATACCACCAAACAGTCCCTCGCCGGGTGTGCTTGTGGCATTCGTGATCGCGAACGGGGCACCAGTCGAGCTGATGCAGATCGATTCAGAGGTAGTAGCGAGTACCGACGTCTAACCAGCGCCTGGAGCAGACGCGGCGAACATGATGGGCAAGCAAACTTGGAAGGCGCGCAGCTCAGGCGCCGACCGTTCTATGAGAGCGATTGTTAGACGAACGGGGGTCGACCAATGAACCGAATCACCCTCCGCCTGCTTGCAGCCGTGATGATGAGCATGATCATGATCGACTGCGCACCTTCCGATGACCCGGTCAAAGCTAAGAATATCGAAGTGGTTCACGTGGTGCATTCCGAGATCTGGAGCAAGGGAAACGTCGAGCTGATCGACGACGTATTCGCAGAGAACTTCGTCGGCCACTTTCCTGCCGGAACCGTGCACGGCCGAGAAGGGGTGGCGACTCGTTTGATTGCCCACCGCACCGCCTTTCCAGACTGGACAGAAGAAGTTGAGGACACGATTGCCGATCGCGACCGAGTCGTGATGCGATTCACGGATCGTGGAACCAATCTAGGGGAATTCCTCGGCAGTCCACCGACGGGGAATCGCGTTGAAACATCTCATGTCGCCATCTTTAGGCTAAGGGACGGCAAGATCGTCGAGCAGTGGGTCTATCCGGACATTCTAGGCATGCAGCGCCAGTTGGGTCAGCAAGGGCAGCAGTGATATAGCCGTCGTCTGACCCGCGCCTGCAGCAGACGCGATGGACTGAGGTAAGAACACGAACCTGGAAGGCGCGCAGCTCAGGGGCCGAGCGTTAGGTCGCGATGCCGGCGCTTGCGCACGTGGTTCAACGCCAGAGCGTGAGGGGCGAAGTGGACTGGAACATGATCGGGGCCGTTGGCGAGATCGTCGGCGCATTGGCCGTTGTCGCTTCCCTCGTCTATGTGGGTCTGCAAGTGCGGTTGGGCAATGCGCTTGCCAGGGCCGAGGCGTACCGCGTGGTCTCGCTGCGAACGTCAGAGATGTTGGCTGCCTGGGCGGCCGACGAGGGGTTCCTCCACACCGTCCGTGTGGGAATCCTCGAGCACGGGGCGCGCTTGGAGGACCTGACCGAAGACGAACAGACGAGAGCCATCCTCCAATATGCCGCGGCCATCCGGATCTTCGAGACGATCCACCGCCAGGTGGAGGCGGGCACGCTCGGGCCGGACGCGTACGACATGCTCGGCGGGCTCATGTTCCGCACACCCCTCTTTCAGGATGCATGGAAGAGGCTGAGCGGAGCCTACGCACCGGACTTCGCGCAGGTGATCGAGGAGCGTTTCGGGGTGCGAGGGCATCTGGAGGTGGCCGAGTGAGGGGGAAGAAGAGCACGCGCTGCTTACGGGTCCTCCAGCGACCTACGTCTCGTTGTCGGGTCTTCCTACACGCGCCTGGAGCTGCCGCGGTAACATGATGGACAGTCAATCCTCGAAGGCGCTCCAGCTCAGGCGTACCGGACTTCAGATAATCCGGACCACTACCAACCGAACAACTCCCCTCCCCCCAGCTCCGACCCTGGACCGGGCCTATGACGGGTCTCTCGCTGCGTCTCTGGCATGACCGGGAGAAGGCCCCGGTGGAGGGTGGGGGTGCGCAGGCTGGGCGTCTGAGAGCGCCGGTCTCAGGTGTCTCGATCCTGCTCTTGTCGCGGTCGTGAACTGCGCAGCAGCAGCTCCCTGATCCTCGCCTCTGTGTCGTCCATACCGGGAGGGTACGGGCACGGATCAACGGGCTATCAGAGAGAAGCGCCCGGCGTGAACCGGGCGCTTGTGATGGCAGCCGGTCGCGAGATGACCGCACCGACCTGTCATCGTGAGCATGAACGCGCCGAGTGGGCTGTTAACTGGCCTGTGAAGGTTCAGCCGAGAACGGATGCATCGGTTTGGCTTCTCCCGAATCCATCACTCGGTTGACGTATTCCTGAAACTCTTTGTCAAACCAGTGACGCCGAGTTTCCCACCATTGGCGTTGACCGGGCTGCATCAGTAGGGCACCCAGTGCGTGCCCCTGAATCGACCATAGTCGGGCGTCCAACATGCCCGCTTTCCATTGAAAATAGAAGATTTCCAAGGAAGTGAAAGACTGATCCAAGAAGGCACCGAATTGGATGATCTCGTCAGCCTGAAGATTCGACAAGCCAGTCGCGCCACGATGCAAAATGCCAGCCAGAGTGGGGGATGAATTGATGAGGCCGACGTGCCCATCAAACGTATCGAACCAAGCCTGGCCGGTAGCCGCGTGGGTCGCTGCCGTATTCTGCCTGATCTCCAACCCCACATAGATTAGTGACACGATGACAAGTGCAGCAGCAACGATTTCAGCAATGTTTGCTAATTGGCCTAATGGCATGGTGCTTTCCCCCGGTTTGGACTCGGACTAATGGTACGCCGCAAAAACTCCCATCGCTTTTCCAAACGCTCGCCCGCAGCCCCCCAGGGAACGCAGAAGTGACTGGGTCCGAGGACGGGTCGAGACCCGCAGTCCAAACAAATCAAAGCCATTGCCACTGGCAAGGTTAGGGTGCATCCCGCCCGCCGCCGTGCGAGCAGGCTCCCGGATGATCCTCTCCGCCTGGGCCCTCAGCCCCTCCAACCTCTGCTCCGTGTCCCGGATCTCCAGGAGCAGCTCCCTGATCCTTGCCTCTGTGTCGTCCATACCGGGAGGGTACGGGCACGGATCAACGGGCTGTCAACGAGAAGCGCCCGGCGTGAACCGGGCGCTGGGCTGAGCTGCGGCGGCTGGTGGTGGAGGAGGAGATGGACTGTCGCGACAGCAGCGAGCGCTTATGAGGCCGCGGGAGGGACCGTCTGGACGCTTCTTCCTTTGTACCAGCGCCGGACAAACAGTATGCCGAGAACGAACAGAGGGAATCCCATGGCGATACCGCCTCCCGCGTCCCCACCAACGATGGGGGCAAAAACGAAGATCTCCACGCACCACATCGCAACCCAGTACAGAAGGAAGATGATTCCTCCGATCAACTCATTCTTCCATACTACGAGATAGCCTATGAGGAACAGCAGGAAGAGCAACACGACAAAGACCTGCTCCGGGTAGGGGGGCTCGAAGGGTACGGTACTATTGACCCATGATCCCTCGGGGGATGGGATGAAGCTGGCGATTATGAACCACGAATACAGCAGACCGAAGATCGAGGTAGCTATCAACAGATTCTTGGAGCGTGTTCTCGCCTGACCAGGTTGGTTGTTGGCCTCATCTGTCATCAGTCACCTCCCCTTTCGGAATCACCCTATCCTTTCCTCGGCGCCCGTGGCAAATGGCGCAGTGTCCTCCTTCGCCAATACGCTAACTTGGCGTCACGACATGCCGTGGATCAGGTATCCCAAATGAAAGCCGACCGAACATCTCGCCCAACTCCGACCCTGGACCAGGCCTATGACGGGTCTCTCGCTTCGTCTCTGGCATGACGGAAGGTTGGTCCCGGTGGAGGGTGGGGGTGCGTAGGCTGAGCGCCTCAGAGCGGCAGTCATGCGTTCTCGGAGTCTGCGCTATCCAAGGACAAGTTCGGGGAGTTCGAATCCCGACCGGTGACCCCGCTCGACGCCGTGACGAGCAAAGCGAAGCGCCCGGCGTGCCGCCGCAGGCATATCGGTATGTTGCCGATCCCCTCTCGCCGTGTTCATCCTCTCGCGTCCTGCACTCTGGAGAGCACCGATGTTCCAGCCAGGTGATCTTGTGCAGCGAAAGACCGGCGGGCCGCTAATGACAGTGGTAGAATCTGCGGGCGACTTTGGCTTCGTCTGCCAATGGTTCGACGGCTTTGACCCCAAGTCGGCAATTATCCCCGAGGCGTCTCTGCTGAAGACTTATGCCCCGCCCAAGACTAGTTGGCGAACGAGGCCCCGAAGGTCTGACAGCTCTAGGTCCAGCACGAAAAAGCGCCCGGCGTGAACCGGGCGCTGGGCATAGACGCGAACTTGACATTGCGGGCCTGTAGCCGTTAGACCGTCTGCTCAGTATGAACCTGACTGAATCGGCGACGAGTCATCGTCGTCATCGTCTTCATCGTCTTCATCGTCCTCGTCTTCAGCCTCGTCCGCCGATTCTATTTCCTCGTCGTCCACCTCGTCCCGCTCCCCCTCTCTCTCGTCCGACTCCGGGAGGCGAACCACATTACTCGCCTTTGGGCCCCTCTCGTCCTCAACCACATCGAACTCCACGAGGTCCCCCTCGTC
>Ga0255057_10001541_pt1 | contig 12836 bp, 10 predicted proteins | sample Cases_109_6_MG_FD_189022 | JGI IMG/M metagenome (GOLD analysis project Ga0255057, IMG submission 189022) | Seawater microbial communities from Amundsen Gulf, Northwest Territories, Canada - Cases_109_6 | ecosystem: Environmental > Aquatic > Marine > Gulf | place: Canada: Northwest Territories... | reverse complement strand
CGACGTCGATCTACCCCGTATATCGGAAATGACCGAAGAGCTCTACGAAGCCGCCGCCAATGCGCCACGGGTCCTCCTGGTAGACGACAACGTCGACCTGCGGACCTTTCTGGCGAATCGCCTTTCGCGTCTCTACCGAATCGAGACTGCAGAAGACGGCATCGCCGGCCTGGACGCTGCTCGACGCGCGCGACCCGATCTCATCGTCTCCGACATCATGATGCCGCGTATGGACGGGCACGAGTTCTGTCGTCGGTTGCGGGACGATCCGGCCCTTGCCAACACCCCTATCATTCTGGTTACCGCCAAGACCGGCGAGGAGGCGGTGGTGGAGGGTCTCGAGCTGGGTGCCGACGACTACGTCACCAAGCCCTTTGCCATGCGCGAGCTGGAAGCCCGCATCGCCGCCCAACTGCGCGCCAAGCAGACCGAGCGGCAGTTGCACGAGCGGGAGAGCCGTCTTGCCGCCATTGGTCAGATGACCAGCTCTGTTGTCCACGATCTCCGCAACCCTCTGACCCTGGTCAAGGGCTACGCCGATCTGGCGCATGCGCTGGCGCTTCGCGGCGGAGATTCGCATGCGATTGCCAAGGAGATGGCCAAGCTGAAGGAGGCGGCCGATCGTTTGCGACGCATGATCGAGGAGATTCTGGATTTCGCGCGCAGTGGGACCAGCGAGATCCAGCTGAGCTCGGTCTCGGTGGTGAAATTTCTCGACCATACGATCCGATCGTTTGTCGCCGATCTTGCCGATCAGGGGATCGTCACCAAAATCGATCTGAAGTTGGATAAAGGCCAGGAAGTGTCGCTCGATCAAGATCGGATCAAGAGAGTCCTCGAGAACCTGCTGGCCAACGCCCGCGAGGCGGTGATGAACACCAAGGGCCCCCGTCGGATCTTTGTCTCGGGTGAAGCCCGAGATGAGCATTTGCTCTTTCGAGTTGCCGACAGTGGTCTGGGGGTTCCCGAGGACCAGGTCGACCAGCTCTTCGAGCCCTTCTCCACCGCGGGAAAGAAGCGGGGAACGGGACTCGGCCTGGCAACGGTCCGCAATCTGGTGCGGGCACACGGCGGCAAGATCACGGTCGAGAGCAAGGCCCCAGAAGGTGGTGCCGCTTTCACTGTCTGGTTGCCTCTCGAGCGCGAGACGGACGCTGTCAAGCTCGCCGAGTCCGCATCGGCTTGAGCCCGACTCTGCTGTCGGTCAGCTCTCCCAATCGACCGGATCCCGTCTCTTCTTCTTGAGCTGGCCACGACGCTTCTTGTCATCCAGACGCCGTCTCTTAGCTGCCTTGGAGACGGCCGTGGCGCGGCGGGGGGCTTGGGGCTCGAGTGCTTCCTCCAGCAGTCCAACAAAACGACCGACGACCTCTTTGCGGTTGGCGGTCTGGGAGCGATGTTTCTGGGCGACCACACGCAGGGTGCCCTTCTTGCTCATACGGGTCGCCAGATGCGATCGGATGAGCACTTTCTGCTCGGTGGTCAATGTCGGCGAGGAGTCGACGTCGAACAGGAGTGCCACCCGGCTCTCGACCTTATTGACGTTCTGGCCACCCGGACCGGAGCTGCGGGAAGTCTCGAAGCGGAGCTCGGTAGAGGGGATCGTCAGGTCGGAACTGATACGCAGCTTGGATTCGTCAGCCATCTGGATCGAGGATCGCCTGTCACGTAAGGTCACATGGATTGTTATGAGGGCAGGGCTCGCTGCAGGAATCGACCTGCACCACGCTCCGCCATCAACTGTCCATCCCGATAGCGGATCACACCGCTGGCGATCACCGTCGATGGCAGACCCCGCAACCGAAAGCCTTCGAAGATGCTGCGGTCGCAGCGGTGGTGATGGGTCTGGGCAGAAATCGTTGCCGTGGCCTCGGGGTCCCAGACCACGAGATCGGCATCCGCACCGACGGTGATCGAGCCCTTCCGCGGATAGAGGCCGAAGATTTTGGCCGGTCGCGTGGAGACCAGCTCGACAAACCGGTGGAGATCGAACCGCCCATCACCCACCCCATAGGTGTAGAGGAGAGGCAGGCGGTGCTCGATCCCGGCGGCACCCCCCGGGATCAGACGGAAATCGGTCCGTCCCGCCGCCTTCTGGTGCAGGTGAAAGGGGCAATGATCGCTGCCCACGACCTGGAGGTCGCCATTGGCGATGGCCTCCCACAGTGCGTCCTGATGTCCGCTCGGCCGGATGGGCGGTGAGACCACATAGGCGGCCCCTTCGAAGTCGGGTTGGCTGTAGACGGAATCCTCGAGCAGGAGGTACTGCGGACAGGTCTCGCCAAAGAGCTTGGGATTTTCCCGGCGCGCGGTAGCCAGCGCGTCCGCCGCCTGGCGACAGGTGACATGGACCACGTAGAGCGAAGCGTTTGTCTGGCCTGCCAGAACTACGGCTCGGTGAGTGGCCTCTCCTTCGGCCTCGGGTGGACGTGACAGCGGGTGTGAGCTCGGCTCGAATCGGCCCTCGGCGGCCAATTTGTTGCGAAGGTGCTCGACGAGGTCTCCGTGTTCGGCGTGAACCAGCAGCAGGGCACCGAGGTCGGCGATCCTGGCCATCACCTCGACCAGCTCACGATCCTCGAGCCCGACAGTCTCCTTATAGGCCAGATAGACTTTGAAGGAGGGAATGCCCTCGTCGGTCACACAACGGGACATGGCTTGAGCCATGTCCTCTCCCCACCAGGTGACGGCCATGTGGAAGCCGTAGTCGGCGGCGGCCTTCTCCGCCTCGCGCTGCCGGGCGGCAAGGGCGTCGATGGGATCCTGACCCTTCTCCGGGTGGACGAAGTCGATCGTCGTCGTGGTGCCCCCGGCCAGACCCGCCGCGGTGCCGGTCTCGAAGTCGTCGCTGGAGAGGGTGCCGGCGACCGGAAGCTCCATATGGACATGAGGATCGACCCCACCGGGGAAGGCATACTGAGCCGAGGCGTCCACGATCTCATCACCTGCCGCGTGCTCCAGGTTCGGACCGAGGGCTGCGATCTTCCCGTCGTGACAGAGAATGTCTCCCTGCCAGCGCTCGGCATCGGTGACCACCGTGGCGTTCTTGATTAGGACTCCCATGACTCTGGCATAAGATTAGCAGCCCGAGGTAGGCTTACGAGAGGCCAAGGAATGACCCAGATCCAGTTCACGCTCAATGGCAGCGCACGGAGCGTCGACGTCCGCACCGGTGAAAGCTTGCTGGAGACGCTGCGCACGCGTTGTGGCGTCCTCTCCACCAAGGACGGTTGCCAGCCGCAGGGGCAGTGCGGGTGCTGCTTGGCGCTTGTCGATGGCAAACCCAAGGTGACCTGTGCCGTGCCTGCCGAGCGGGCTCGTGGTGCACGCATCGTCACTCTCGAGGGCTTGCCGAGCGAAGAGCGTGAGCTCATCGGCAAGTGCTTCTCCGCCGCCGCCGGTCTCCAGTGCGGCTTCTGTATTCCGGGGTTTGCGCTGCAGGCCAAGGCCCTGTTGGACGCCAATCCCCGACCCGGCCGCGAGGAGATAGCTCGCGCCGTCAACGGGCATCTCTGCCGGTGCACCGGCTACACCAAGATACTCGACTCCATCGAGTTGCTGGCCCGGGCCAAGCGGGGCGAGGTGGTTCCCGAACCCTGTCGGGACGGCCGGATCGGCAGCTCCCTCGCGCGCTACACCAGTCACGAGCTGACGCTGGGTGATCGGCCCTATGTGGATGATCTGGTCCGACCCGGAATGCTCCACGGTGCCGTCGTGCTCTCACCCCACGCGCGGGCCCGGGTCTTGGGCATCGACGTCTCACCGGCCACCGCCCACCCCGGTGTGGTGGCGGTGGCCACGGCCGACGATGTGCCGGGCGAGCGGTGGTATGGGCTGATCCGGCCCGACTGGCCGGGCTTCATTGCGGTCGGGGAAGAGGTGAGGTGTGTGGGGGATGTCCTGGCTGCGGTGGCGGCGGTGGACGCGGCCACGGCGCGCGAAGCAGCAGCCCTGGTCGAGGTGGAGTACGAGCTTCTGGAACCGGTGCTCGACCCGGAAGCGGCCATGAGCGAGGAGGCGCCGCAGGTCAATCCCCAACACCCAAACGTCCTCTCCCACTCCGTCGTCCGACACGGAGAGGCGGCGGCGGCGCTCGAGGCGAGTGAGCATGTCGTCGCCGGCACCTGGCGCACCCAGCGGGTCGAGCATCTCTACCTCGAGCCCGAGAGCGCCCTGGTCGAGCCTGTGGGTGAGGGACGTCTTCGTCTCTACACCCAGGGTCAGGGGATCTTCGACGACCGGCGCCAGGTGGCCCGCTTTCTCGCCGTCGATGAAGAGCAGGTGGAAGTGGAACTGGTGCCCAACGGCGGTGCTTTTGGCGGTAAGGAGGATATGTCGATCCAGGCGCAGACGGCGCTGCTGGCCAAGATGACCGGACGTCCGGTCAAGCTCACCCTCAACCGCGAAGAGTCGATCCGACTCCACCCCAAGCGCCACCCCATCGCCATGCGCTACACCGTGGGTTGTGACGCCGAGGGGCGGCTGACCGCGGTCCGGGCGCGGATGATCGGTGACACCGGTGCCTATGCCTCTGTGGGTGACAAGGTACTGGAGCGGGCGGCGGGACACGCCTGTGGGCCCTATCGGGTGCCCAACGTCGATGTGGAATCCCATGCTGTGTATACCAACAACCCACCCGCCGGAGCCATGCGGGGGTTTGGCGCCAACCAGGCCCACTTCGCCATGGAGGGGTGTCTGGATCTGCTGGCCGAGAAGGTGGGCCTTGACGGCTGGGAGATCCGCTGGCGCAACGCTCTCGAGGTCGGAGACCAGGTGACCACCGGTCAGGTGTTGGAAAAGTCGGTGGGACTCAAAAAGACTCTCGAGGCGGTGAAGCGGTCGTACGATGAGGCCCGCGCCGCAGGAAGTGCCGTAGGGATCGCCTGCGGGATCAAGAACTCTGGCATCGGCAACGGCGCCCAGGAGTGGGGCAAGGCCCGTCTGGTGGTCGAGGAGGACGGCACTATCTCACTCCACAACGGCTACACCGAGATGGGTCAGGGGCTGCTGACGGTTCTCATCCAGTGCGCGGTCGAGGTCACCGGTCTACCGCCGGGAGTCTTTGTGCCCAAGGTGGACTCGACCTATGCCCTCGACTGTGGGCAGACGACCGGCTCGCGAGGGACTCTGTTTGGCGGCCGTGCCGTACAGGAAGCGGCGTCCAAGTTGAAGGCCGACCTGGATCAGGGCCTGTCGCCGGCCGAGCTCGTCGGACGGACATATGCGGGCGAGGTATTGGTGGACGACACCACCGCCCCCGGCCAGGACGCCGGAAAGATCAAAACCCACACCGCCTATGGATTCGCCACCCAGATCTGCATTCTGGACGAGGAGGGTCGGGTGGCAAGGGTAGTAGCGGCCCACGATGTAGGTCGGGCGATCAATCCCGCCCAGTGCGAAGGGCAGATCGAGGGCTCTGTCCACATGGGTCTTGGCTACGCTCTGACCGAAGAGCTTCCCTGCCCGGATGGCATGCCGGCTACCTTCAAGTTGCGCGAGTTGGGCGTTATCCGGGCCCGTCAGATGCCCCCGGTGGAGGTGGTGCTGGTCGAAGAGCCCGAACCGGAAGGTCCCTTTGGTGCCAAGGGTGTGGGGGAGATCGGACTGGTACCGACGGCGGCGGCGGTCGCCGGGGCGCTGGCCGCCCACGACGGCATCCGCCGTTACACCCTGCCGATGAAGGACTCGCCGGCGGCGCGGGCGATGAAGGTGGGCCGTATCCGTAGCCTGGATCCATGACCGACTCCTCAGTCGCCCTCGGGCTCGGTCCCGATCGGTCTGGTCGAGAGCTCCAGATCGTGGACGATCGGATCTCCTTCTATGGTCCTCCGACTGCCGCTAAGCCGGCATCAGATCGGCGGCTGGATTGCTCCGGGGGAGCTCTGGCGCCCGGCCGGGTCAACGCCCATACCCACATCTACAGTGGTCTGGCCCCTCTCGGGATGCCACCACCCGAAGAGGAGCCAAGCAATTTTATCGAGATCCTGGAAAGGATCTGGTGGCGTCTGGACCAGGCCCTGGACGCGGCATCGCTCGCTGCCAGCGCCCGTCTCTACGTCGCCGAGGCGCTGCTGGCCGGCACCTCGACCCTCGTCGACCATCACGAGTCTCCCCGTTTTATCGAAGGCTCGCTCGACGTGCTGGCCGAGGCCTGTCACCAGCTCGGGATCCGTGCGCTCCTTTGCTTTGGCGCCACCGAAAGAAACGACGGTCGCCGGGAGGCCAGGCGCGGGCTGGAAGAGTGCCGACGGTTCATTCTGTCGAACCGACGGCCGCTGGTCCGGGGTGTGGTTGGGCTGCACGCCTCCTTTACCGTCTGCGACGAAACCATTCGTGAAGCCGGAGACCTCTGCCGGGAGCTTGGTACCGTGCTCCACGTCCATGTCGCAGAGGACCGAGCGGATGTGGACGACGCCCAGCGGCGTGGTTACCGGGGACCCTTGGAGCGGCTCCTCGAGCTGGGGGCGCTGCCAGCGGGATCGATTCTCGCCCATGGGGTCCATCTCGACCGCGATCAGGTACGTTTGGCACTCGACAAGGGGCTGTGGCTGGTGCAGAACCCGCGTTCGAATCGGGGAAACGGAGTTGGCTATCCAGCGGCGTTGGTGGCGAGCTCTCGGGTCGCCCTGGGAACCGACGGCTACCCGGCTCGCATGGATGAGGAGGCGGTGGTGCTGGCCGAGGAGGCGGCGGTGCATGGCGAGGATGAACGCATTGTGGAAGATAGGATCACTGCAGGTTGGAGGATGGTCGGCGAGCTTTTTGGCGGACCATTCGCGCCCCTGGCTCCGGGTGCGATGGCCGATGTGGGGGTCGCCGATGGCCGGGCGAGTCATCTGGTGGTGGGTGGCAGGCTGGTGGTGCGAGACGGGGCGCTCATCACCGGCGACGTGGAACAGATCAGGGCGGAAGCCCACGCGCAGGCACCAGCGCTTTGGGAGAGAATGAAGGCGCTGGCGTAAAGGCGCTCGCGGAGAGACGATGCCCAAGCTTGGACTGGAGACTGAGGTCGCCAATCAGGAGGTGTTTGAAAACACCCTCCGACGATTCCGTGAAGCGCAGATAGCTCTACCGACCTTTGCCGAGCTGGCCGACCCGACCCTCATCCCCGAAACGATCCAGGAACGATTGACCGCGTTGGATCCCGACCGGCCGCATCCGTTGAATCTCTTTCGCGTCCACTGGTACAACACCAAGAACGGGGATCGCTTCTCGCAACTCCCGGAGCACCTCGTTCTGCCCGCCTCGCTCACCGGGGTGAGCGCTCGCATTGTCATCCTGCTGGCCGATCGCTTCCCGATGATCCACGCCCACAAGGTGCTCGCCACCTACGGCTGTCTGGCGCCACGGGTGATCACGGGACAGTTCGATCCCACCCGACACAAGGCGATCTGGCCCTCCACCGGCAACTACTGTCGCGGCGGTGTCGCCGTATCTCGGATCATGGGCTGTCGCGGCGTCGCCGTGCTGCCGGAGGGGATGAGCCGCGAGCGCTTCGATTGGCTCGAATCCTGGGTGACCGACCCGGAAGACATCATCCGCACACCGGGGACCGAGTCGAACGTCAAGGAGATCTACGACCGGTGTGCCGAGCTCGAGCGTCAAGCGGACAACATCATCTTCAATCAGTTCAGCGAGTTTGGGAACTATCTGGCGCATTATCTGTGCACCGGACAAGCGGCGGGTCGGTTGTTCGAGGCGATCAGCGAGGAGAACCCCGACTCTCGCTTGCGGGCCTTGGTCTCTGCCACCGGCTCGGCCGGCACGCTGGCGGCTGGGGATGCGCTCAAGGAGCGCTACGGGTCGTCCAATGTCGCCGTCGAGGCTGTGGAGTGCCCGACGCTGCTGGAAAACGGGTTTGGTGAGCACAATATCCAGGGCATCGGCGACAAGCACATTCCCCTGATCCACAACGTCATGAACACCGATGTAGTGACGGCAGTCTCCGACCGCGCGACCGACTCGCTCCTGGTGCTGTTCAATACCGAGGTCGGACGTCGATACCTGGTCGAGAGGAAAAAGGTAGCGGCAGAGATCGTCGCCGAGCTCGGGCGCTTGGGGCTCTCCTCGCTGTGCAACCTGTTGGCGGCCATCAAGACGGCCAAACACTTCGATCTGGAAGAAGACGACGTCATCCTGACGGTGGCTACCGATGGGGCCGAGCTCTATGCCAGCGAGCTGGAAAAGATTCTCGCTCGAGACTTCCCCTCCGGCTTCGACGAGATTGATGCAGCAGAGATCTTTGGGCGCGATCTCGCCGGTGCGGCGACCGACTACCTACAGGAGTTGACCTACACCGACCGGCGGCGGATCTTCAATCTGGGCTACTACACCTGGGTCGAGCAGCAAGGGGTGACGCTCGAGGACTTCGGGATCCGTCGTCAGCAGAGCTTCTGGCGCCAGCTGCTCGACCTCGTGCCGGTCTGGGACGAAATGATCCGCGACTTCAACGCCCGCACCGGCGCATTGCCATCGTAACGCCAGGTGATCGAAGCGGCCGGCCGCTTCGACGGGTGGAAAGTAGGGGCGGGGCTTGTCCCCGCCCACGATAGGGCACATGGCTCTTTCTTCTACGCCCTACAATACCGGGGTGACCTCTCTTCCTACCCGCCTCGTGTGCGCCGCGTGTGGCTACGAGGCGCCGGCCGACGATCTTTTTCCGTTTCGCTGTCCTCGAGCGGGAACCGACGAGGGTGATCATGTGCTTCGGCGTCTCCTCGACACCAAGGCGGTCGGCAACCGCGAGGAGTTGAGGGAGCTCTTTCTGAGCTCCGAAGAGAATCGCTTCATCCGCTATCGGCGGTTCTTCCACAGCTACTGGACGGCGCGGGCTGCTGGGGTGGGTGATAACGACTATCAGGAGATGGTGCGCCGGCTCGACGACGCGATCACTGAAGTCGAGGGCAGAGGCATGCGCGAGACGCCATTTCTAGCGGTGGCCTCGCTGGGAGAGGAGCTTGGTCTGGCCTCACCCGGTGCGCTGTGGATCAAGGACGAGACCGGCAATGTCACCGGCTCGCATAAGGCACGACATCTGGTCGGTGTCATGCTCTGGCTGGAGGTGGCGAGACGGTCGGTGATCGAAAATGGGGCGGGGTGGATCCAACCAAGTCTGGCCATCGCCAGCTGTGGAAATGCGGCTCTGGCCGCTGCCGTTGTTGCCAAGGCGGCGGGTCTGCCTCTCGATGTCTTTGTACCGCCGGATGCCGATTCTGCTGTAGTGGATTCTTTGGGACAGTACGAAGCCCGCTTGACGACCTGTCCTCGGGTAGAAGCAGGTGAGGGAGATCCCTGTTATCGGCGCTTCCAGCAGGCGCTGGCCGACGGTGCGCTCCCTTTTACCTGCCAGGGCAGCGACAACGGGCTGACCATCGAGGGTGGCCAAACCCTGGTCTGGGAGATGGTCTCTGTGCTGTTGCAGAAGGGCAGAACCATCGATCATCTGGTCGTTCAGGTGGGCGGAGGTGCGCTGGCCAGCTCGTGTATCCAGGCTTTTAGGGAGGCGTGGACAATGGATTTGGTCGAGCGTCTTCCCCGTATCCACACCGTACAGACCGAGGGCGCTTTGCCGCTGCGTCGGGCCTGGGAGCGTCTGGTCGGGCGGATCCTTCGACGCTGTGGCGAGAGCGACTCCGGCGTCCTGGACGATGCCGGCCGCCTGGCCGCGGCGGAGTGGATCCACCGCAGCGCACCCGACGAGATCGTCACTCAGGAGCTCTGCTACGCGGTGACCCATCGCTCGGAGTTCATGTGGCCATGGGAGCGGGAACCCAAGAGTCTCGCCCGCGGCATCCTCGACGACGAGACTTACGACTGGCTGGCGGTGGTCGAGGGGATGCTGACGACGGGCGGTACTCCCGTGGTCGCCTCCGAGAAGGCGCTAAAGGAGGCAAATGACCTTGCCCGCAGTGCGACAGACGTCGATGTCGACCCGACCGGCTCTGCCGGACTCGCTGGATGCTTGGAGCTCTTGCGCGCGGGCGCTATTCAACCCGACGCTAACGTGGCCGTGCTGTTTACTGGTGTGAGTCGCTCACGCTAGCGGTTTGTAGAAACCCAGAGCTCAGCTGAGCTGTTTGGCGAGCATGTCCACCGCATCGCCGATGGTCTTTACCAAGTCGGCGGCATCGTCGTCCACCTCGATGTTGAACTCGTCCTCGAAGGACAGGATGAGGTCGACAAGGCGGGCCGAGTTGACCTGGAGGTCATCCAGAATCGTGGTGTTCTCCGAGATGTTCTCGACCGCCATCTTGTTCTTGGACAGGGGTCTGACCAGCTCGACCACGCGCTCGTATATCTTGTCTCGTTCCACCAAGCTTCCCCCTTTGTCTCCCCTGGTCTGCAAGTCGTAGTCTAGTTGGACCAGTTGCGAAAGACCAGGGAGCAGTTGACATCCCCAAAGCCAAAGCCAGATTTGATGACGGTCCGCATATCCGGCACTTCTTTCAGTTCGTGCGCCACCGAGTCGGCATACGGCTCGACTTCAGGGTGGAGATCCTCGCAGTTGCAGGAGGGATGAACATAGCCGCCCCGGAGCATCAGGATCGCCGCCACGGTCTCGATCGCCCCAGCAGCACCGAGCGCGTGCCCGAAGATCGACTTGGGAGCGGTGATCCACGGAAGGTCTTCGGCTTGACGTCCCAGAGATCGAGACCAGTTGACGACTTCTACCGGGTCGGCAAAGGTCCCGGTCAGGTGACCACTGATGGCGTCGATTTCACCGCCGTCGACTCCGGCGTCTGACAGGGCAGCAACGATGCAACGCTGCACGCCCGAGGCATTGGGCGCCGTCATACTGCCACCGTTGCGATGGCCACCGCTGTTGACAGCGCCGCCCAGAAGCTCGGCGTGGATCCGAGCTCCCCGCTCGCGGGCCGAGTCGAGCTCCTCCAGCACCAAGATGCCGGCACCCGCACTCGGTACAAATCCACCGGCGCTGGCGCTCATCGGCCGTGAGGCCTCGCTCGGCCGGTCGTTGAACTTTCGTGCCAGCACTCGCATGGCGTCGAAGGCCGACCAGATGTACCGGCTCACACCCTCCGCACCGCCGGCCAGCATGCGCTGCGCCTTGCCGTTGCGGATACGCTCGGTGGCCATGTAGATCGCCTCGGCCCCGGTCGCACAGGCGCTGCTGTTGCTCGTCACCTGGTTGCCCAGACCGAAAAGGCCGCCGATCTTGGCGCTCAGGTTGCTCGACATGATCTGCTCGACACACATCGAGCCCAGACGTTTCACCTGGCCGGCGTCGGTGAGGGGCACCACCCGCGAGCCGAGTGTCTCCACCCCTCCGGCTCCCGAGCCGACGACGGCGCCGGTGTCCCAGAGGACATCGCTGGACGGTCGCTCGGGGAGCTCCAGCCCAGCGTCGGTCCAGGCATCGATTGCCGCTATACAGGCGTAGGTCATACAGTTATTCATCGCCATCCGCTCCTCCTCGTCGAAGTAGGAGGTGGCAATGGACTCGACGCCCGGTGGAATGCCGCCGACCTGGCATTTGAAATTGAGCTCGGCTAACGCCTCGAACTTGCGGATGCCCGACTGACCGGCTTGGAGAGCCGCTTCGAAGTCACCCAAGGTGTTGCCGATGGGGGAAATCACACCCATCCCCGTAACGGCTATTCTCTTTCTAGTCATGATATCGACCCCACACCTGCGAGCTCGCCGGCGCAGACGACAGTCCCGTCGGCCAATGTCATCTCGGCGGCGACCTTGAGTTTGAGTTTTCTGAAATAGATCTTCTCGGCGCTCACGGTGACCTGGTCGCCGGGCCCCACGATGCCGGTAAACTCGACATTTGCCTCTGTGAACAGTACGAGGAAGTCACGCTCGTTGATATCAGGGGCTTGTGCCACGAGGTGGAGCCCGAGCGCGACGACACCGATTTGGGCCATTGTCTCGAGCAGGATGACCCCAGGTGTGATCGGCTTGCCGGGAAAGTGACCGGAGTAGAAGAACTCGTCATGCCTGAAGGTATAGAGGCCGACGATGTGGTCGCGGTCGACCTCGAGTATCTCATCGACAAATCGAAACGGCGCACGGTGCGGGACCAGCCCGAGCAGGTTGGTCGGGTCCAGGGACCGGCTCCGTGGTGATATTCGTTCAAGGTCTACCATGCTCTAGTTACGCTCCATGAGCCCACCGCGTGAGTGCTCGCTCGGAAGGGGGTAGTCGGGGTAGCTGATGTCCCGAAAGACTCCGACCTTTGCTCCTTCTATCGTGTAGATCTGCTCGCCATCGACCAGTAGTCCGGCATCGCCGATGACGATTGCTGCTCCCGAATCCGGGAGTTGAGCAAAACGACGGATGTCGACCTGGTATCGCACCACGCGGTCTCGCGGTCTAATCTGGCCTTCGAAGCGGATCCCGTCGCAGCCCAACGCTCGTCCGGCACCAATCGCCCCTGACCATGCACAGTAGTACCCGAGAAGCTGCCAGACGCCATCGAGGCCCAAACAGCCTGGTTGGACCGGATCGCCCTTGAAGTGGCATTGGAAAAACCAGTCGTCCAGAGCCACATCCCGCTCGGCGATGATCGTGCCCCGGTGATTCTCACGACGGATCTCCAGAATCCGGTCGATCATGAGCAGCGGTGGAGTGGGCAATCTGGAGGCGAACCCGTCCGGCTCGTCCTCGATGAGTGTTCCATGGGCGAAAGCGAGAAGCTCACCTTTGTCGAACGAGGAACGCTGCCGGAACTCCTCATAGGTGATCATTGCGAATCTCCAAAACGGAAGAGGGTGCTCGACCAGGTGAGGCCGGCTCCCACACCGAGGAGGGCGATGTGGTCTCCGACCTGGAAGTCGTCCCATTCCGCGCTCAACACGGTTACCGGTCCG
>Ga0255057_10001540_pt1 | contig 12843 bp, 11 predicted proteins | sample Cases_109_6_MG_FD_189022 | JGI IMG/M metagenome (GOLD analysis project Ga0255057, IMG submission 189022) | Seawater microbial communities from Amundsen Gulf, Northwest Territories, Canada - Cases_109_6 | ecosystem: Environmental > Aquatic > Marine > Gulf | place: Canada: Northwest Territories... | reverse complement strand
ATTTCTTGAGGCTCTCGGCCTCCTTCGGCAGCAGCAGCGGCGACCCGAACTTCGATCCGGAGGTCGACCTCACCGGTGACGGGAACATCGGCGTCGCCGAGTTCCTCGAGCTGAGCCGGCGCTGGGGAGGCCCGCCCGGGCCCGGCCTGCCCAACTGCGACGGGCGCCTGCCGGTGCCGCCGGGCTGCAACCCGTAGCGCCAACGCGGCAACCCGTAGCGCCAACGCGGCAACCCGTAGCGCCGGGCTGCAACCCGTAGCGCCAGCGCGGCAACCCGTAGCGCCGGGCTGCAACGCCCTAGAGCAGCGGCGCGGGCTCCTCGAGGTAGCCATCGACGAGAGCCACGCGGCGGCCGAGGCGCGCGGCCACGTCGGGGCTGTGGGTCACCACCACCAACGCGGTCCCGTGGCTTCGGTTCATCTCGAGCAGCAGCTCGAGCACCTGGTCGCCGGTCTTCGGATCGAGGTTGCCGGTGGGCTCGTCGGCCAGCACCAGCTCCGGCCCCAGCACCAGTGCCCGCGCGACGGCGACGCGCTGCCGCTCGCCGCCCGAGAGCTTGGTCACGGGATGCGTGACCCGGTGCTCGAGACCCACCTCCTCCAGCAGCTTCCCCGCCCGCTCGCTCATCTCCTGTCGTGCCAGGCCACCCACGAGCCCAGGCATCATCACGTTCTCCAGCGCGTTGAACTCGGGCAGCAGATGGTGGAACTGGAAGATGAAGCCCAGGCTCTGGTTGCGAAAGCGCGCCAGGGCACTGCGATCGCGCTCGAAGAGGTTCTCGCCGTGGAAGAGGATGCGGCCGCTGGTGGGGTGGTCGAGGGTGCCGAGCAGGTGCAGCAGCGTCGACTTGCCCACGCCGGAGGCGCCAACGATGGCCAGGCGCTCGGCAGCTCGCACGTCGAGATCGATGCCGCGCAGCACCTCGATGCGTCCGTCTCCCGTGGCGAAGGACTTCTTCACCTGCTCCGCGCGCAGCAGGCACTCACTCATAACGCAGGGCCTCCACGGGATCGAGCCGCGCGCCCTGGCGGCTGGGCAACAGCGTCGCGCCCAGGGATAGGATCATCGCCATGCCCACCGCCACCGCGATCTGGCCCGCGTCCAGCTCGGCGGGCAGCGTGGAGATCTGATAGACGCTCTCGGGCAGCGTATCGATCCCCGTCACCTCCTCGATCCTGCGCTGCACCCAGGCGATCTGGGTGGTGACCGAAACGGCGGCTACGACGCCGATGGCAGTGCCCACGAGCCCGATCAGCGTGCCCTCGATGGCGAAGATGCGCTCCACGGCGTCGTCCTCGGCGCCCATGGCCTTGAGGATGGCGATGTCGCTCTCCTTCTCCATGATCATCATCACCAGCGTCGAGACGATGGAGAAGGCCGCCACCACCATGATCATGGTGAGCAGCACGAACATCATCACGCGCTCGCTCTTCAGCGCCTGGAAGAAGGCGGGGAAGAACTCCTTCCAGTCGCGCGCGTAGTAGGGAAAGCCGAGCGCGGCCTGGACGTTGCGGCCCACCGCCTGCGAGCGGTAGTAATCGGGCGTTCGCACCTCGATGCCATCCACCACGTCGCCGGTGCGCCGGAAGGCCTGCGCCGCGGCCAGGTTCACGTAGGTATAGACCTCGTCGTACTGGAAGAAGCTCGTGCGGAAGACGCCGACCACGTGGAAGCGGGCCAGCCGCGGAGCCGGGCCGAGCGGCGTCTGGGGCCCGCCGAAGGGGGAGATCAGTGTGACCGCATCCCCCACAGTGACACCCAGGGTCCCGGCCAGCCGGCTGCCCAGGATGATGGCGGGACTGCCGGCGGCATCGCCGTCTTCCGGAGCCGGGGCGTCGAGCGCCTCCAGGCTGCCGGCGATCAGGTCATCGCGCAGATCCGTCACCTGGCCCACGCGGGTCGGGTCGACGCCGCGCACGCGCACCCCCAGGATCTCCCCGGCCTCGCCTCGCACCATGCCCTCGGCGTCCAGGTAGGGCGCCACGGCCACCACATCCGGCACGGATTCGACGATCTCCATGACCTCCTTGTAGTTCTCCAGGGGACCGAAGCCGTGCTGCACCGTGAGGTGTGCGCGGTTTCCGATGATCTCCTCGCGCCAGGTGCGCTCGAAGCCGTTCATCACCGAGAGCACCACCACGATCAACCACACCCCCGCGGCGATACCGACCACGCAGATCCCGGTGATGATCGAGATGAAGGTCTGCCTGCGCTTGGCCACGAGGTAGCGCACGGCGATGAACCACTCGACACGCTCGCGTGTGTCGAGCAGGCCGGCCGCGGCCAGCGGCACCAGCCCCAGCAGCACGAGCAGCCCCGCGCTACCCAGCACCGCGCCCCCCGCCGCGGCGACACGCGGGTCCGGCTCGGGGAGCCCCAGCGCCAGCACGGGGCCAAGCACGAGCGCAGCGCTGAGCCACCACAAGAGCCTCTCAGCCTCCCCCCGCTCTTGCCCCTTGCGCCGGCGCCTCCACAGCAGCAGTCCGGCGAGGACGACCGTCACCGCGGCAGGCGCGGCGGCGTAGAGCGGCTGCTGACTCGCACCGACCACGGCCGCAAAGCCCAGGCCCAGCAGCCACAGCGCGCCGGCGGCCAGGCGCTCGGAGGAGACGAAGCGCAGCAGCAGCCAGCACAGTGCCGCCGCCACGGCGATGGCGAGTGCCGCGCCAGCGCTGGCCAGCAGCCACTGCGAGGTGGCTCCGAGCTCGGCGCTCTGCTCCGGGTCGCTCCAGCCAAGACTCATGGCACCCACCAGCAGCGCCCACACCAGCGAGAAGCCCAGCAGGCTGCGCCAACGGTGGGCGACCCGGGCGAAGCGCTCCAGCGTGATCACGGCGGAGCCCACGAAGAGCAGCGTCAGGGCATTGATGCCGAGGGCGAGGGTGATGATCAGAGTGAGTGCGAGCGTGCCGCCGGCCGCGCTCAACATCGCCCAGACCACTGCCGCGAACTCACTCATGCTCGTCCTCGGCCCACTGCCGCGAACTCACTCATGCTCGTCCTCGGCCCCGCTCTGCGGGCGCAGGTGGGGGAAGAGGATGACCTCGCGGATGTGCGGCGCGTCGGCCAGCAGCATCACCAGGCGGTCCACCCCGATGCCGAGCCCGCCGGTGGGCGGCAGCCCGTGTTCCAGGGCGCGGATGTAGTCCTCGTCCAAGGGATGAGCCTCGTCGTCGCCGGCCTGCTTGGCGTGCATCTGCTCCTCGAGCCGCTCTCTCTGATCGTCCGGATCGTTGAGCTCACTGAAGGCGTTTCCCACCTCCATCCCGGCCACGAAGGGCTCGAAGCGCTCCACCAGCCGCGGATCCTCGGGCGAGCGCTTGGCCAGGGGCGAGAGCTCGCGGGGATAGTCCGTGATGAAGACCGGCTGGATCAGCCCCGGCTCCACGTGCTCGCTGAAGAGATCGTCCACCAGCTTGGCCCAGGTGGGCGCCTGGCCCGGATCGAGCCCCTTGCCCCGCGCGGCCGCCTGCAGCGAGCCCAGCTCGTCTGCCTCGAGGATGTCGACGCCGGTGTTCGCCAGGATGGCTTCGCGCAGGCTGACCCGCGGCCAGCTGCCGCCCAGGTCGATGCGCTGGCCCTGGTACTCGATGGCGGTGTCGCCGCACACGGCCCGCGCGATCTCCGCGAACATGGACTCGGTGAGCTCCATCATGTCGCGGTAGTCGGCGTAGGCCTGGTAGCACTCCATCATCGTGAACTCGGGATTGTGCTTGCGCGAGATGCCCTCGTTGCGAAAGTTGTGGGCGATCTCGTACACGCGGTCGAGCCCACCTACCACGAGTCGCTTCAGGTAGAGCTCGTCCGAGATGCGCAGGTAGAGCGTCTGGTCGTAGGCCTTGTGGTGGGTCTCGAAGGGCCGGGCGGCCGCGCCCCCGTACAAGGGCTGGAGCGCCGGGGTCTCCACCTCGAGGAAGCCGCGCGAGTCGAGGAAGGTACGCATCGCGCGCAGCGTGTGGCTGCGCAAGACCGCGGTACGCCGCGCCTCGGGGTTCACCAGCAGATCCAGGTAGCGCTGGCGGTAGCGAGTCTCGACGTCCTGGAGCCCGTGCCACTTCTCGGGCAGCGGACGCAGGCTCTTGGTGAGCAGCTCACAGGCGCGCGTGTCGACGGTCAACTCGTCGGACTTGGTGCGCCAGAGGGGGCCCTCGACACGGATCAGGTCGCCGACATCGAGCTGCTTGACGAAGCTGAACAGCTCGGCCGGGATCTCCTGCTTGCGAGCGCTCACCTGGATCCGAACGCCCTGGTCCCCCAGCTCGAGAAAGACGAGCTTGCCGAAGGAGCGCTGCGCCATGACTCGGCCCGCCACCGCGACCGTCTCCGGCCGGGCTTCCAGCTCCTCTCCCGAGCGATCCCCGCAGCGCTGCAACAGCTCGGCGACGGACTCGCGCGCCTCCACGCGTGCGGGGAAGGGGTCGACCCCCGCGCCGCGCAAGGCTGCGAGCCGCTCGCGTCGAACCGTGCGCTCTCGTTCACTCATGCCCGCTCCAGCTCCCTCACGATTCCCGCTGCTCCTCGCCGGCTCTCTCGATGAGTGTGGCACGGATGAAACGGCCCAGGTCCCCCTCGAGCACGGCCTCCACGTTGCCGGACTCCACCTGGGTCCGGTGGTCTTTCACCCGCTGTTGCGGGTGAAGTGTGTAGGAGCGGATCTGGCTGCCGAAGTCGATCTTCTTCTGGTCCCCGCGCGCCGCGGCCAGCTCCTCGTCTCGCTTGCGTCGCTCGTGCTCGTAGAGCCTGGCGCGCATCACCTTCATGGCAGAGGCCCGGTTCTTGTGCTGCGAGCGCTCGTTCTGGCACTGCACGACGATTCCGGTGGGAAGATGCGTGAGGCGAACGGCCGAGTCCGTCTTGTTCACGTGCTGCCCACCGGCTCCACCGGCGCGGTAGGTGTCCACCCGAAGGTCGTTCTCGTCGAGATCCACCTCGATCGCATCGTCCAGCTCGGGGACGACGGACACGCTGGCAAAGGCGGTGTGGCGTCTGGCCTGGGAGTCGAAGGGGGAAATGCGCACGAGCCGGTGCACGCCCTCCTCCGTCTTGAGGTAGCCGAAGGCGTAGTCGCCAGAGACGGTGAAGGTGGCGCCGCGCAGGCCGGCCTCTTCCCCCTGTTGCAGGTCCAACAGCTGGACTGCGTAGCTCTGCGCTTCGGCCCAGCGGGAGTACATGCGCAGCAGCATCTCGGCCCAGTCGCAGGCGTCGGTCCCACCCGCCCCCGAATTGATCGAGACGATGGCGTTGGAGGCGTCGTGCTCCCCACCCAGGAGACGGCGCATCTCGGCCCGCTCGAAGTCCTGGGCGGCCGCGTCGAGCTTCTCGGCGACCTCGGCCAGCGTGGCGGGATCGTCTTCCTCGGCTCCGAGCTCGAGCAACACCTCGGCCTCCTCCAGGGAGGTCTCGAGGCCGTCGAAGAGTGCAACCTCCCGCTCGAGGCGGCTCTTGGCCTGGAGAGTCTTCTGGGCCCGCTCGCGGTCGTCCCAGAGGTCCGGGCGCGCTGACTCGGCTTCGAGCTCCGTCAGCCGCTTGCGCAAGCCTTCGACGTCAAAGACGCCTCCGGAGCTCGTCGACCCGGGCGCGCAGGCCGCGCAGGCGCTCGCCGAGCTCGTGGGTGTCGAAGGCCGCAGCCTCGCTACCGACTTCGGTGTTTCCCGTTTCGCTCATTCTCGCTTCCCCCCGCGCAGCGCGGCCAAAACGCTAACGGCCACCAGCCCCCAGCAGGCGCCCGCGAACAGGTTCCCGTGACGCGCGTAGAAGGAACCGCCCGCGGGAGCCGGCCGGAGGGGTATGTCAGCGACGATCAGATCGCGCTCGAAGATCCGCGTCCGGGCCCGAACACGCCCCTGCGCGTCGATGATCGCGGACACCCCCGTGTTGGCGGCCCGCGCCGTCCAGACCCGGTTTTCCGCCCCCCGCAGGGCGGTGATGGCCAGGAACTGATACGGCGCTCCCGTGCGCCCGTACCACGCGTCGTTCGTGATCGCGAAAAGGATCTCCGCGCCGTCGTCCACGAAGCGCCGCACGAGGTCCGGGAAGAGGAGTTCATAGCAGATCACCAGCCCCGCGCTCAGTGTGGCTCCGCCGGGGGTTTCGATCACCACCGCCCGCGGCCCCTCCCCCGCCGTGACGCCCGTCGCCGCCATGCCGCGGGCCACGGCGCGCAGGAAGTGGCCCAGCAGCTCCTGGAAGGGAATGTACTCACCGAAGGGCACCAGGTGGCTCTTGTCGTAACGGGCGCGCAGCACTCCCTCGACGTCGAACAGAAAGGCGCTGTCGTAGATGCGCGGAGGTCCGCTGGGCGCTTGCTCCAGGCCGACCGCCCCCACCACCAGGTCCACCCCGCTTTCACGCGCCAGCTGCGCCAGCTGCTGGCCGTGGTCGCCGCTCGCACCAATGGCGCCGGGCACGGCCGTCTCGGGCCACACCACGATCTCGGCCCCCTGCCGCGCCGCCTCCCGGGTGAGCTCTGCGTAGATCTCGAGGGTGCGCTCGTACCAGTCGCGGCTCCACTTGACCCCCTGGTCGATGTTGCCCTGGAGCACCGCCACGCGAACCGTGTCGGCGGGGTCTGGCGGCGCGGTGAAGCGCAGTACGGAGCCCGCCAGGAACAGCACCAGTAGGGTCGCCAACGCTGCCCGTACCGGCGCCGAGGGCAGGCGCCGCCGCTCGCGCAGCGCGAAAGCCGCGGCCACGCCCCCCAATGCTGTGACGAAGCAGAGGCCGTACACGCCGGTAATGGGCGCGAGCGCGACCAGGGTTGGGTTGCTGTGCTGGGCGTAGCCCAGCGTGGCCCAGGGAAAGCCGGTGAACGAGAAGGAGCGCAGGTGGTCACAGGCCGTCCACAGCGCAGCGGCCACCAGTGGCGAGCCGAGCCAAGCGCCCCCCGGCGCGCCCTCCCGCGCGGCCTGGCGCAGCAGCGCCCAGACCCACGCGAACAGCGCGGTGTGAACGGCTACGTAGAGCGCCAGGCCGAGCGGGGCGATCACCCCCACCACGGGGTGTGCGTGGCCATAGCGCACGGTCACCACGTAGATCCAGTGCACCACCGCCCAGTGGGCGACCGTCCCGGCCGCGAGACCCAGCCAGGCAGCCCGACGCGGTGTCAGGCCCTCGAGGCCCAACACCAGACAGGCCGGCGCTCCCCAGGCCAGCAGCCAGCCGAGGTCCAGCACGCTCCCGCCAATCGGGTGCGGAAAGCTCGCGAAGGTCAGCAGCGCGTAGGCACCCAGCCAGGCCAGCCTGCGAGGCTCGATGACGACCGAGTCGCCGGCCTTGCTCACCGCGGCGGGTCGTCCCGGATCTCGCGCCACAGTCGTCTCTCCTCGGCGCGCATGTCGCGGGTTTCGCGCTCACGCTGGTGATCGTGGCCCAGCAGGTGAAGCGTGCCGTGGATCAGCAGACGCGCCACCTCCTCGTCCAGGCCGCGTCGCCGCCGGCGCGCCTGGCGCGCGGCGGTCTCCACCCCGATCACGACGTCACCGAGCAACGCCCCGCGGTGCTCCGCGTCCTCCCCCTCCAGCAGCGAGAAGGCCAGCACGTCGGTGGGACGCGAGCGCCCGCGCCAGGCCCCGTTCAGCTCCTGCATCTCCGTGTCGTCGGCCAGGCGGATCGATAGCTCGGCCCCGCGCTGACCCAGGGCACCCAGCACGCGACGCGCTCGCGAGCGCAACAGACGCCGATCGATGGCGGGCAGGTCACGACGCCGCTCGGCCCCCGAGAGGCGCACGGTCATTCGGGGCTTTCGGGATCCTGGCTCGCCTGCGCCTCATCGTGGGGCCCCGGCGCCTCGTCGCGAGGCTTCGGGAAGGCAGCGCGCGCTGGCGCGTCCCTCGCAGCCCCGCGGCCGTTGCGCTGGTCGCGCCCGGTTGCGCGCTCGTGGCGCTCGTAGGCGCGGACGATCGTTTGCACGAGCGGGTGGCGCACCACGTCCTTCTCGCTGAAGCGCATGAAGCCGATGCCGTCCGTGCCGTCCAGGATGCGCAGGGCCTCGACCAGGCCGCTGGGCTGCTCCGAGGGCAGGTCGATCTGCGTCACGTCACCGGTGATCACGGCCCTCGAGTCGAAGCCCAGCCGCGTGAGGAACATCTTCATCTGTTCGCTCGTCGTATTCTGCGCCTCGTCGAGAATCACGAAGGAATCGTTCAGCGTGCGGCCGCGCATGAAGGCGAGGGGCGCCACTTCGATCACGCCCCGTTCGATCAGACGGCTCGCCTTCTCGAAGTTCATCATGTCGTTGAGCGCATCGTAGAGCGGCCGCAAGTACGGGTTTACCTTCTCGGCCATGGAGCCAGGCAGGAATCCCAGCTTCTCGCCCGCCTCCACGGCGGGGCGGGTCAGAACGATACGTGAGACCTCGTGGCGGTTGAGTGCAGCCACGGCCACAGCCATCGCCATGTAGGTCTTGCCGGTGCCCGCGGGCCCCACGGCCAGCACGACGTCCTGTGCGCGCATCAGGTCCAGGTAGCGGCGCTGGGCCAGATTCTTCGCGCCGATGCGCCGCCGCGAACCCACCGCCGCGAGCACGTCCTCTTTGACGCTCTGGAGATCAACGTCTGGATGCTCGGTGACCATGCGAACGGCCTGTCGCACATCGCGCGCGTGCACGGGATTGCCCTCTCGCAGCGTGCCGTAGAGCTCCTCGAGGATCTTGCGGGCGTGGCCCACATCGTCGCTGGAGCCGACCAGGCGCACCTCGTTGCCGCGTGCGCGCGCCGCCACTCCGAGCTCCTGCTCGAGGATGCGAAGCGTGCGGTCGCCCTCCCCGTACAGGGCCGCCGCCGTCTGATTGTCGTCGAAAACGAGAGTCTGGCGGGTGGTGCCTTCTTTGCGGGCCAGAAGAAATCCTCTGCGGCGCCTCGCGGACCGGCCGGCTGGCCGACGTCAGCGCTCCGGAGCCAGCAGGAGCACTCCGTCCTCGCGCTGGCGGTAATAGTAGGGTCGGGCCCCCGTCTCCGCCAACGAGCCGGGCGCGAGCGTCCCTCTGGACTCGAGCTCCTCGATTCGCTCCGGCCACTTGCCCTGCGCGAAGCGATGGGTCTCGACGGCGTGGCGGACCGCACGGGCGGCGTAGGCGGCGCGCAAGGACTCCAACGCCTCGAGGCGGAGAGCCGTGCCCGGCGGCTGCGCGGGCTCCTCGCCGCCCAGGGGCATGCCCCGCGAGGCGAAGAAGCTCGCCGCGGCCAGCACGCCCACACAAAGCAGACCGGCAATCCAGCCCAGGGCCCGGCCGCGCTCGAGCACCACAGCGCTGGGAGCCCGGGCCTTGAGCCGCTCCAGCATCTCGTCATCGACGGGCTCGACCACCTGGGCACGCCTCAGATCGGCCAGCAGGCGTACCGCGTCGAAGGTCCCCAGCAGCGAGAGGTCGACGATGCGTCGCACGGAGATGCGGCCGTCGACCAGCTGGTAGACACGCTTGGCCGCCTCCAGCTGCTCTTCGCCCAAGCTCATACGAGCGACGTACTCCTCGAAGCCGGCGCTGTGCTGAAAGACCGCGCCCTCGGGCACCAGCTCAGAGAAGCTGTGCCACTCGTCGATCATGCGCAGCCCGTCCATCAGGATCTGTTCGGCCCCGAGCAGCGACTCGATGCGACGCGAATGGTCTACCGGCACGGCGCGGAAGTCGAAGGCGCCACTCTCCCAGCGCAGCACCTCGAAGAAGGTCTCGCGGGTGAGCAGATCCTCGATGCGCTCCAGGTCCTCGCGGCCCAGCAGGCCGCGCGCGACCGCCAGCCTCGGCACCGTCTGCGCCGAGGCCTCGCACTCCGGGATCAAGCGGTCCACCTGCTCGCGGGTGAGCAGGCCACAGCGAGCCAGCATCTCGCCCAGAACCTCTTCGGCGCGCTCGCCCACCGGAGACGCAGACACGACCGTGCCGCGGTCGAAGCGCAGCTGGACGTGGCCGGTCTCACCCGTGAATTCGAGCACACCCGTCTTGCGCTGCTGGCCGATCAGCTGGAAGACGTCGGCGATGCCGAAGTCCTCCAGGTTGCCGCGCAGGGCCACGCCCATCAGAGGTTCCTCCGCGCGGCCAGGGAGGTGGCCACGACGATGGCGTAGGCCAGGCCGCAGACGGCCGCGACGCAGAAGAAGGCGACGGGACCCGCCGCGCCCGCCACCATCGGATCCGGCACGGCGCCCTCGCGCAGCATCAGGGCCGTAACCGCGGTAGCGAAGCACAACGCACCGAACAGCGCCGCCAGCGGCCGCCGGGCCAGGATGCCCGCAGCGCCCGGGACGACCAGCGAGACCACCCAAGCCAGCTTGTCGAGTCGCGCGCTGCGTCCGCGCAGCGCCTCGATGCGCGCCAGGCGCAGCTCGCGGTCCGTCTGCTCGGGCTGGTAGAAGAGCTTGTTGCAGGCACCACAGAGCTCGCCTCCCGACACCTCGGGATGACAGCGGGGACAGACGCGACTTCCACAACGCGCACACCAGCGCGACGCGCGCAGGCGGGCGTGCAGCAGGCTTCCCGACAGCAACACCAGCGCGCAGGCCCCCGCGAGCGGCCCAGGCGTCTCACCCAGGCGGCCTGGCGCCAACGGTCCGCGCAGCTCGGAGGCGAAGCGATGACCTTGCTCGGCATCGAAGACGCGCTGCCACAGCGCCCGGCTCTCGATGGGCAGATCCAGCACGAAGCCCTCGGGCTGAGTGCCCTGCAGCCGCGTCAGATCGGCCACGAGCTCGCCGTCCAGGGCCTGGGCGATCTCGAGTGTCTCGGTGAGGTCGTCCACCTGGAAGGCGCGTCCGTAGGCCTGCGCGAGGTTGTAGAGCACGACGGGCGACTCCCGCACTGCCAGCGCCTGGTGGTAGAGCTCGAAGGCGGACTCCATGTGACCCAGGTGCAGGCGTACGTTCGCGGCATTGTTGACGACGACGAGATCGTCGGGCGCCTGCGCCAGGAGTGATTGGTAGAGGGCGTCGGCCTCGCCCATGCGCCCTGCCCTCCTCGCCAAGCGCGCCACTGCCTGGCGCGCGAGCAAGTCGTCCGCAGCGGCAGCCTCGAGCCGCGCCACCTCGGCCGACAGGGCGAAGCCCCGCGTCGTGGCCAGGGCGGCCTCGGCCACCGGGTCCGCCGGCAGGGCCTCGAGGGTTGCACCGGCGAGCCGGGCCACAGGAAAGGCTCCGGACACGACCGCCGCGGCCGAGAGCGCCAGCGCCACCCGCTGGCGACCGGAGCCGTAAGCGACGCCGATGAACAAGAGCGCCAGGAGCAGGCCAGCCGGGCCCTCCCCCAGCACCAAGGGGACCAGCAGAAAGGCGATCAAGAGCGCCGCGCGCGCGAAGGCCGGAAGCTTGCGCGAGACCAGGTCACCCAGATCGTGGGCTGCGTGAGGAGCCGAGAAGGCCCCGAGCACCGCGATGCAGAGCAGTCCCCCGCAGACGAGCCCAGCCGCCAGCACCAGCAGCAGCGAGCCTGCGAGCCAGAGCCCGCCCTCGGGGTGTTGGGAGAAGGCGGCCAGGGCTTGCCCCGCCCTGCGAATCGCCCCTAGAGGGGAGTCGCCGTGAAGCCACAGCGCGCGAGCCAGCTCCATCTGGGCGGCGGGCAGATCCGGGGCCAGCCGTACGGCCGCCTCGGCTCGTTCGAGGGGAATCCCAGCAGTGCCCAGCAGCGCGCGCGCCGCCGGATCCAGGCTCCAGACGCCCCGTTCGAGTGCCTTTCGCCGCACCCGCCAGACTCGCTGGTCGAGCGAGTCCGCCGGCGCGAACCAGGCCTCCTCGATGGCGCCTGCGAACTCCGGGGGTACCTGGGCGGCCACCTGACCGGGAAGCAGCGTGCCCGGCGACGCTTCGAGCTGGCCAGCGGAGGCAGCCAGCTCGGGTGTGCCGGTTGCGGTCCCGGCTGCCGGCCCGGGGCTCCCTGCGGCCGGCGGCCCGAGGCCTCCAGCTGGCTGCGGACTCGCAGGCGAGGGCGAGCCGGGGCCGTCGGTCGGCGCGAGAGCTTCGCCGGCGACTGGCTCGAGATCCGCGCCCGCCGCCGGCCCAGCCTCGGCTGCTGTCGCGGACTGGGAAGGCACGCCGGCTGCTCCGTCAGCGGCGTCGACGCCCACGCTGGGCAGAGCTGCGCTGCGGGCGGCCGGCGCCGTCGCCGACCCGCCCGTCGGCTTGGGCGGCGCCCCGGCAGGCCGCGGGGATCGTGTGGGAAGCACCACGCGGCCGGCGGGCGCCTGTGCCAACTGGAAGACCGCGGCGACAGGCTCACGGCCAGCCCCGACGGAAGCGTGCGGCGCCGCTTGCTCAGCGGCGGCCGAGTGCGCCCACAGCAGCCCCGCGAGCCCCAGCCCGACGCATACGGCTCCCCGGAGGGGCGAGGCCCCTCGACGAACTCCGGTCACACGATCCCCCACTTACGCCGCGTATCGGCGATTCGCGGGGGCCTCTGAACACCGGGAGGCCACCCCGGGGCGGCTCGCGCAAGCCCCGGGCGCCAGGTTTCGCGAGGCTCGAGCCGGCGCCGGCCTGCCCCCGGGCCCGTCGACAGCCCCCCCCCGGCCGACTATGCTGCGGCCCCTCTGCATCCGAAGGAGCCTCGTGGCGAACCACAAGTCAGCACGCAAGCGCGTTCGTCAAACCGCCAAGCGGCGCACCCGCAATCGCCACGTGCGCAGCGGCCTGCGCTCGGCCCTCAAGAGTGCTCGGTCGGCCGTCTCCGAAGGCGACGCCGAAAAGGTCCCCACGGCACTCCGAGAGGCGGAGAGCGCCCTGCGCCGCGCCTCCAGCAAGGGGGTGATCCCCCGCAAGCGCGCGAGTCGCCTGGTTTCCCGCCTGGTCCGCTCCGCCGCGCGTTCCTAGCCCCAGAAAGAGCCCAGCCCCGCCCGGCGGTGATCGCCGCCGTCTGTCCCGCCC
>Ga0255057_10001539_pt1 | contig 12843 bp, 8 predicted proteins | sample Cases_109_6_MG_FD_189022 | JGI IMG/M metagenome (GOLD analysis project Ga0255057, IMG submission 189022) | Seawater microbial communities from Amundsen Gulf, Northwest Territories, Canada - Cases_109_6 | ecosystem: Environmental > Aquatic > Marine > Gulf | place: Canada: Northwest Territories... | reverse complement strand
GACTATCGGTAAGACGATCTTCATCCAGCCGACGAATCGGCCGTAGGTTTTCTCGCGAGGCGCGGGGATATATGTGCGCCGCGGCGCCGGTTGCTTGAGATAGCCTGGCGAGTCCTCAACCATCAGACAGCTGCGCGTAGACAATCGTGCAGGCGCACGATGCCCATCGGGCGGCCTCCCTCGACGACGAACAAGCTGGTGATCGAGTTGGCATTCATGACCCCCACCGCCTCGGCCGCCAGCGCCTGCGGCCGGATGGTCTTAGGTGAGGGCGTCATGACCTCGCCGGCCGCATTCTCCAACAGGCGCGGCTCCATATGACGTCTGAGGTCGCCGTCGGTGACGATACCGAGAAGGCCGCCGTCATCGCCGACCACGCCGATGCAGCCAAAGGTCCGCTGGGTCATGATCAAGATGACCTCGGACATCTCGGTCGTCGGCTCGCAGAGCGGCAGCTCCTCGGCGCCATGCATCAGGTCGGCGACCCTGAGCAGCTTGTTCCCCAGGGTGCCGCCCGGATGGAAGTCACGGAAGTGGCTCGACGTGAAGCCATTGCGCTCGAGCAAGGCGACCGCCAGAGCGTCGCCCAGGGCGAGCATCATGGTGGTGGAGGTGGTCGGGGCAAGGCCCATGGGACAGGCCTCCCCGACATCGGGCAGCACGAGCGTGACGTCGGCCGCATCGTCGAGGTGGCTGCGCGCGCGCGCGGTAATGGCGATGAGCGGGATGGTGCGCCGGCGCGTATAAGCGATGATGTCGCCGAGCTCGGGCGTCTTGCCGGAATTCGACAGCGCGATGACCGCATCTCCGGGAGCCACCATGCCAAGGTCGCCATGGCTGGCCTCGGCGGGATGGACGAATTGAGCCGGCATTCCGGTCGAGGCCAAGGTGGAGGCGATCTTACGTGCGACATGGCCGCTTTTGCCCATGCCGGTGACGATCACCCGGCCGGTGACCTGGGCGAGCAAGTCGAGGGCGGCGACAAAGCGCTCGTCCAGACATCGGGCCAGGGCGACGAGGGCATCACCTTCGCTGATCAGCACGCGACGGGCCGAGTCCAGATCGCGCTGTTCGGCGTTTGCCCGGTCTTGCGGCGCAAGGTTGTTCTCGGTCATGTACTCAATGAACCTCTTTTCATGTTCGGCTCGTCCCTCGGCCCTGTCCTGCTGCGACCCGGGTCCTGCGGCGATCCGGGCCGCTGGACGGGGACCGGCCGACCTTGCCGTCCCGCCTGTCAGGCCCATCCCGCCTGTCAGGCCTACCCCGCCTGTCAGGAATGGGCGAAGATGTCGACTTCGCCCCAGCCGGCCAGGTCCAACTGAGCGCGTGCCGACAGGAACTCGAAGCAGGCCGCGGCCCATTCGCCGCGCCCCTCGCGCTTTAGGATTCGGTCCAGCTTGTCGCGCAGAGCATGCAGATAGAGGACGTCGGAGGCCGCATAGGCGAGCTGCTCCTTGGTTAGTTTCCTCGCCCCCCAATCCGACGACTGCTGCTGCTTGGAGAGGTCGACGCCGAGCAGCTCCTTGCAGACGTCCTTCAGACCGTGCTTGTCGGTATAGGTGCGCGCCAGCTTGGAGGCGATCTTGGTACAATAGACCGGCCCACAGGTTATGCCCAGATGATGCTGAAGCACGGCGAGATCGAAGCGTGCGAAATGAAAAATCTTGGTAATCGATGGATCGCTCAGCAGCGCCTTCAGGTTCGGCGCCTCGTAGCCGCCGGCCTCGAATTGCACGAGATGACAGACCCGGTCGCCGGCCGATAGCTGCACCAGGCAAAGGCGGTCACGCCCGACCTGCAGACCCATGGTCTCGCAGTCGACCGCGACGCTCTTTCCAAAGACGGTGCCCTCGGGCAGGTCGCCCGAATGCAGGTGAATATCCGGTGGTGTCAAGGAACCGCCTTCCCATGCGTGCCAGCGACCGATCCGCCAGCGTCTCCGGTCCAAGATAGGAGGTCAATTGGGGCTGTCAACTCGAACCGGCTTCGGGCAAAATACCAGGGGGCGACGGCGCGGTCGAACGGGACCCATGATATGGCTCCTTTTCGATTTCGGTCCGCTCTAGTATGAACCGCACGAATCAGGCGGTGCGCGGCGGGAGGTAGGGTCAAGGCATGGCGCGGCTGGTTACGATTTTCGGAGGATCCGGCTTCATCGGCCGGTCGCTGGTACAACACCTGGCCCGTCGCGATTGGCGCATTCGGGTCGCCGTGCGCCGCCCCGGGCAGGCGCGCTCGCTGCAGCCTTTGGGCGATGTCGGCCAGATCACCCCGATACCGGCGAAGGTGCAGGACCCGGCAACTGTCCGCGCCGCCGTCGCGGGTGCCGATGCGGTGGTGAACTTAACCGGGCTGCTTTACGAAAAGGGCACTCAGACCTTCGAGGCCGTGCACGTGCAAGGGGCGGCCGATGTCGCCCGGGCCGCGGCCGAGGCGAACGTGCGCGCCCTCGTCCAGATGTCCGCCCTGGGCGCCGATGCGGGTTCGCCCTCCGCCTATGCCAGCAGCAAGGGGCGAGGCGAGGCATCGGTGCGTCAACTCTTCGCACCGGCGACGGTGGTTCGGCCGAGCGTCGTCTTCGGCCCCGACGACGAGTTCTTTAACCGTTTTGCACGCCTGGCGCTGATCTCGCCCCTGTTGCCGTTGATCGGCGGTGGGAGCACGCGCTTCCAGCCGGTTTTCGTCGGCGACGTGGCCGAGGCGATCGCCCGGTGTCTCTCGGAGCGCGACACACAGGGCCGGATCTACGAGTTGGGTGGGCCCGGCGTCTATACCTTCCGCGAGCTCTTGACCATGATGCTGCGGGAGATCGGCCGCCGCCGGCTGCTGGTCCCGGTATCCTCCGGTCTGGCCGCGCTTCCGGCCGCTCTCCTGGAGCTGCTGCCGGTGCCGCCGCTGACCCGCGATCAGGTGAAGCTGCTGCGGTACGACAATGTGGTAAGCGCGGACGCTTTGCGTCTCGAGGACCTTGGCATCACGCCCACGGCGCTCGAGCTTATCTTGCCCACCTATATGGATTGCTATCGGCGCGGTGGGCGCTATCTGACGCCGCGCGCGGATAGCCGGCACACGCTTTAAGAACCGAACACGCCGTAGATCCAGCCGAGCAGCGCCACCCCCAACAAGATCCGATATACGACGAAGGGCGTGAAGCCGGACCGCTGCAGCCAGCTTATCAAGACAGAGATGGCGATCAGCGCAAAAACGAAGGCCAGGCCGACGGCGATGAGCGCGTCGACGCCGAGCGAGACATCGCCCGAGTCGATCAGATCGAGCGACACCAGCAGGCCCGCGCCGGAAATCGCCGGGATCGCCATCAGCATCGAAAACCGGGCGGCTTCGGCGCGCTCGAAACCGAGTATTCTGGCCATCGACATGGTAATGCCGGCCCGGCTGGTACCCGGTATCAAGGACAGCACCTGAGCCACGCCGATCAACAGGGCGCTCAGCAGGGTCATGTGCTCGATGCGGCGCAGCGTCATGCCGGCCCTGTCGGAGAGATAGAGCACGATGCCGAAGCCGATCGTCGCCCAGGCGACCACCTCGATGTCATGCAGATTGAGCGCGATGGCATCTTTGAAAAACCCGCCGACAAGGGCCAGCGGTATGGTGGAGGCGATGATGAAGAAGGCAAGGCGGGCCCCGGCGTCGAGCCGGCCGGTGGTAAGTTTCCCCAGGCCGACGATCATCGCCCAGACATCCCGGCGAAAGTAGACGCAGACAGCTAGAAGCGTGCCGACATGAACCGCGACGTCCAAGGTCAACTGCTGGTTCATCGTCTGCTCGGGAACCTGCATGCCGCTCGCTTGGATGCCCTCCCACACCAGCACCAGGTGTCCGGAAGACGATACCGGCAGGAACTCCGTAATACCTTGAACGATGGCCAGGATAACGACGTGAAGCAAAGGCAAGGAAACAACTCCTGTAATAAGGGCCTGCGCCCCTGGAAAAACGATCCCCCGCAAGGTGTTGCCAGCCCTTCGCCGCGCTTATAGCATTGGTGCGCGCGGACTTACAGTGCGCAAAAAGGCCCGAATCGGCACTAAAAATTAAGAGCTAACGATTAAAAATGTTAATTTTACGACCGCGCATCAGGGGGTAATCATAAAAAGGACAAAATTGCTGACCTTATTTTTGTGAATCTGTTGGATTACCTTGCCGGCATGCGTTATAGAGGTCGGACCGCGGCGATGCCGCGGGCCGGTCGATGCCTTGCGCGTGAGATGCCTTGCGCGTGAGATGCCCTGCGCGTGAGGCGATCATTGGTCGGAAGGGGCGCTGGCAGGGGAGGACGATCATGGCGAAAGATATGCTCCAGTTCGTCACCACGGCCATGGAGATGCCGGCAAAGCGCGAAGCGGTCGGCCGGCGCGAGGATTTCGGCGAGATCTACCGCGAGTTCGCGGCCAACACGGCGGCGGTGCAGGCAAGCCGCTGTTCCCAATGCGGTGTCCCCTTCTGCCAAGTGCACTGCCCCCTTCATAACAACATCCCCGACTGGCTGATGCTGACCGCCGAGGGGCGCTTGGAGGAGGCCTACGAGCTGGCGCAGGCGACCAACACCTTTCCCGAGATTTGCGGCCGGATCTGCCCGCAGGATCGGCTCTGCGAGGGCAATTGTGTGATCGAGCAGGCCGGCCATGGCACCGTTACCATCGGCGCGGTCGAGAAGTACATCACCGAGACCGCCTGGGAGAGAGGCTGGGTCGAGACCGTCAGGCCGCGCCAGGAGAGGGAGGGCTCGGTCGGCATCATCGGCGCGGGGCCGGCGGGACTGGCCGCCGCCGACCGGCTGCGCCGGCGCGGTTACCAGGTTGTCGTCTACGACCGTTACGACCGCGCCGGCGGGCTGCTGGTTTATGGCATTCCCAACTTCAAGCTGGAAAAGCATGTGGTCGAGCGACGGACACGGTGGCTCGAGAGTTCGGGCGTGGAATTCAAGCTCAACTTCGAGGTCGGGCGCGATGCTTCCTTCGAGGCGATCCGGGCCCAACACGACGCGCTGCTGATCGCCACCGGCGTCTATCAGGCGCGCGACGTGTCTCTGCCCGGCTCCGGGCTCGCCAACCAATTTCAGGCCATGACCTACCTCACCGCCTCCAACCGCAAAGGTCTGGGCGATGCGGTGCCGCGTTTCGACGATGGAACGCTGAACGCGGCGGGCAAGCGGGTAGTCGTGATCGGCGGCGGCGATACCGCCATGGACTGCGTGCGCACGGCGGTGCGCCAGGGGGCCGCCTCGGTGCGCTGCCTTTATCGCCGTGATCGCGAGAACATGCCGGGCTCGCGGCGCGAGGTCACCAATGCCGAGGAGGAAGGGGTGGAGTTCGTCTGGTTGGCGACGCCCGAGGCCTTTCTCGGCGACGAGCGCGTATCGGCGGTGCGCGTTGCCAGGATCCATCTCGGCATGCCGGACGCCACGGGCCGTCAGGCGCCGCAGATCGTCGAGGGGTCGTCTTATGCCATCGAGGCCGACATCGTCATCAAGGCGCTGGGTTTCGATCCCGAGGACCTGCCGCGCTGTTTCGAGAACGAGGATCTCGCGCTCACGCGCTGGGGCACCGTACGCATCGGCCATCGCAGCAAGATGACGAGCCTCGACGGCGTCTTCGCCGCGGGCGACATCGTGCGCGGCGCGTCGCTGGTCGTCTGGGCGATTCGTGACGGCCGCGACGCGGCCGACGCCATCGACGCCTATATCGAAGAAAAAACCCGTGCCGCCGAGCCGAAAAATCGGGCGGTGGCGTGAGGGCCGTGGCGTAAGGAGGGCAAGCCGATGACCGATGGTCGATGCCGGCGCGGGCCGGATCTGGGGTTCGTTGCCCGCTGGCGCGCCGAGGCCAGCCGGCTCGCGGCGCACGGGCTCTATCTGCCTTCGCACGAGCACGATGCCTGTGGGGTCGGCCTGGTGGCCGCGATCGACGGCAAGCCGCGGCGCGAGGTGGTCGAGGCCGGGATCGAGGCTTTGGGGGCCGTGTGGCACCGCGGCGCGGTGGACGCCGACGGCAAGACCGGCGACGGCGCCGGCATCCACGTCGAGATCCCCCAGGCCTTCTTCCGCGAGCACATCGGCCGCACCGGCCACACGCCGGGCCCGGAAAGGATCGCCGTGGGCATGGTCTTTCTGCCGCGCACCGATCTTGGCGCCCAGGAGCGTTGCCGGGTCATCGTCGAACGCGAGATCCTACGCGTCGGATACAAGATCTATGGCTGGCGCCAAGTTCCGGTGAATACCGAGGTGGTGGGCGAGAAGGCCAACGACGCGCGCCCCGAGATCGAGCAGATCATGATCGCCAACGCGAAGGATTCGCCGCCTCAGGTTTTCGAAGTCGACCTATTCCTGATCCGCCGGCGCATCGAAAAGGCGATCGACCGCGAGACGATCCAGGACTTCTACATCTGCTCGCTGTCCTGCCGTTCGGTCGTCTACAAGGGCATGTTCCTGGCCGAGCAGCTGACCAGTTTCTATCCCGATCTGCTCGACGACCGCTTCACCTCGAACTTTGCCATTTTTCACCAGCGCTATTCGACCAACACGTTCCCGACCTGGCGCCTCGCCCAACCTTTCCGCGTACTCGCCCACAACGGTGAAATCAACACGCTGAAGGGCAACACGAACTGGATGAAAGCACACGAATGCCGGATATCCCATGAGGCCTTCGGTGAGCAAATCGAGGACTTGAAGCCGGTCATCGCAGCGGAAAGCTCGGACTCCGCGGCGCTCGATGCGGTCGCCGAGCTGATGGCGCGGGCCGGGCGCGATCTGCCCATGGTCAAGACCATGCTGATCCCCGAGGCCTGGGGCCAGAACCCGGCCATGCCCGAGGCGCACCGCAATCTCTACGGCTATTGCAACGCGGTCATGGAGCCGTGGGACGGCCCGGCCGCGATTTGCGGTTATGGCGGGCGCTGGGCGATCGCCGGCATGGACCGCAACGGGCTGCGGCCCCTGCGCTATACGATCACCGAAGACGGCTTGCTCTTCGCCGGTTCGGAGACCGGCATGGTTCGCTTGCCCGAGGAACGGATTATCGAGAAGGGCCGCTTGGGGCCCGGGCAGATGATCGCCGTCGACCTGCTCGAAGGCCAGCTCTATCACGACCGTGAGATCAAGGACCACCTTGCCCAGGCGCGCCCCTTTGGCGACTGGATCGGGAAGATCACGGTGATCGACGACCTGATCCGGCCCGATCACGGCGAGCCGGTCACCTTCGACAAGGACGGGTTGCGCCGCAGGCAGCTTAACTTCGGCGTGACGATGGAGGACCTCGAGTTGATCCTCCATCCGATGGTCGCCGATGCCAAGGAGACGACCGGCTCCATGGGCGACGACGTCCCGCTTGCGGTGCTCTCCGACCGTTACCGCAGCTTGCACCACTTCTTTCGCCAGAACTTCAGCCAGGTGACCAATCCGCCGATCGACTCGTTGCGCGAGCGGCAGGTCATGTCGCTCAAGACCCGTCTGGGCAACCTCGGCAACATCCTGGACGAGGACGAAAGCCAGCTCCGCGTCCTGCAGCTCGACTCGCCGGTCCTGTCCAATGCCGAGTTCGAGGCCATGCAGGCCTACATGGGCGAGACCGTCGCGGCGATCGACTGCACCTTCGACCCGAAGGGCGGGGAGGGCGCCTTGTCCGAGGCCATCGAGCGCGTGTGCAAGGAGGCCGAGCATGCGGTCCGGGCGGGCTGCGAGCACGTCATCCTAAGCGACGAGGCGACCTCGGCGGCGCGCGCCGCGATCCCCATGATTCTCGCCACCGGCGCGGTGCACAGCTACTTGGTGGCGCAGAAACTGCGCACCTTCATCTCGCTCAACGTCCGCTCCGGCGAATGCCTGGACGTGCATTACTTCGCCGTGCTGATCGGCGTCGGCGCCACAGCGGTCAATGCCTATCTGGCGCAGGAGTCGATCGCCGAGCGGCATCGCCGCGGCCTGTTCGCCGACATGACGCTCGAGCAGTGCATCCACCGCTACAACAAGGCGGTCGACGACGGGCTCTTGAAGGTGATGTCGAAGATGGGAATTTCGGTCATCTCCTCCTATCGCGGCGGCTGCAACTTCGAGGCCGTCGGTCTCAGCCGCACCCTGGTGGACGAGTTCTTTCCCGGCATGCCGAGCCGGATCTCGGGCATCGGGCTTTCGGGCATCCAGCAGAAGGTCCTGGAGCTACACGAGAAGGCCTGGCGCGAGGATGTGGTCACGCTTCCCGTCGGCGGGCTTTACCGCTATCGCCGCGGCGGCGAGCCGCACGCCTGGGAGGCGGGGCTTATCCATACGTTGCAGGAAGCCTGCAACAACGAATCCTACTCCACCTACAAGAAATTCAGTGCCGCGACGCAAAACCAGCCGCCGCGCAATCTGCGCGACCTCCTGGCCTTCAAGCGCGATCCGGATCACCAGGTACCGATCGACGACGTGGAGTCGATCACCTCGATCCGCAAGCGCTTCGTCACGCCGGGCATGTCGCTGGGCGCGCTCAGCCCGGAGGCACACGGCACGCTCAACATCGCGATGAACCGCATCGGCGCCAAATCGGACTCCGGCGAGGGCGGCGAGGACCCCGGCCGGTTCACGCCGCGGCCCAACGGCGACAACGAGAATTCGGCGATAAAGCAGGTCGCCTCCGGCCGCTTCGGCGTAACCGCGGAATACCTCAACCAATGCCGCGAGATCGAGATCAAGATCGCCCAGGGCGCCAAGCCCGGCGAAGGCGGCCAGCTCCCCGGGTTCAAGGTGACCGAGACCATCGCCCGGCTGCGCCTGGCGACGGCCGGGGTGAGCCTCATATCGCCACCGCCGCATCATGACATCTACTCCATCGAGGATCTGGCACAGCTCATCTACGATCTGAAGCAGATCAATCCGGAGGCGCGGGTTTGCGTCAAGCTGGTCGCGCGCTCGGGCATCGGCACGATCGCCGCCGGCGTCGCCAAGGCCAAGGCCGACATCATCCTCATCTCCGGGCACTCCGGCGGCACCGGCGCCTCGCCCCAGACCTCGATAAAGTTCGCCGGCGTGCCCTGGGAGATCGGCCTTTCCGAGGTCCACCAGGTGCTGACCCTGAACCGCCTGCGTCACAAGGTCGTCTTGCGTGTCGACGGTGGTATCCGCACCGGCCGCGACATCGTGATGGCGGCCATACTGGGAGCGGAAGAATTCGGCATCGGAACCGCCTCGCTGATCGCCATGGGCTGTATCATGGTGCGCCAATGCCACTCGAACACCTGCCCGGTGGGCGTATGCGTACAGAACGAGGAGCTCAGGAAGAAGTTCATCGGGACCCCGGAGAAGGTGGTCAACCTGTTTTCCTTCATCGCCGAGGAGGTGCGGGAGATCCTCTCCGATCTCGGCGTCGCCGAGCTGAAGGACGTCATCGGCCGTACGGACCTGCTGACCCAGTTCAGCCGAGGCGCCGAGCATTTGGACGACCTCGACCTCAATCCTCTGTTGACCCGCGCCGACACCGGCGAGTTGCCGGCTTATTCAACGGTGGAAGGCCGCAACGAGGTGCCGGAGACGCTGGACGCGCAGATCATCCGCGACGCTCAGCCGCTGTTCACCGACCGCGAAAAGATGCAGTTGCAGTATACGATCCGCAACACCCATCGGGCGATCGGCACCAAGCTCAGCTCGAAGATCACGCGCCAGTTCGGCATGGCGGCGCTCAATCCGGGCCATATCACCGTGCGCCTGCGCGGCTCGGCCGGGCAATCGCTCGGCGCCTGGGCGGTGCAGGGTCTGAAGCTCGAGGTGTTCGGCGATGCCAACGATTACGTCGGAAAGGGCCTTTCCGGCGGCACCATCGTCGTCCGGCCGATGACGGCTAGCCGGTTGGTGAGCAACGCCAATACGATCATCGGAAACACCGTGCTCTACGGCGCCACGGCCGGCGAGCTTTTTGCCGCCGGGCAGGCCGGCGAGCGCTTCGCCGTGCGCAACTCCGGCGCGCTCGCCGTGGTCGAGGGATGCGGGTCGAACGGCTGCGAGTACATGACCGGCGGTACGGTGGTCCTGCTTGGCGAGGTTGGGTCCAACTTTGCTGCCGGCATGTCGGGTGGCATGGCCTTTTGCTATGATCCGCAAGAGGTTCTGCCGCAGCGGATCAACCCCGAGGCCGTCATCTTCCAGCGCCTCGAGGTGGCGTATTGGGAGGAGGCGCTGAAAGGCTTGATCGCCCGCCATGCCGACGAGACACAATCGCGCTTCGCCGCACAGCTCCTGAACGACTGGGTCACGGAGCGCCGCCACTTCTGGCAGGTCGTTCCGCGGGAAATGCTGGGCCGTTTCGAACACCCCACCGGGCGCCAGGAGCTTCCCGCGGCGCGCGCGTGAGCGCCCCAGGGGCGACCCGGGTGCGGCCCGGGGAACAAAGCGGCAAAAGAATCGACCGCAGTTCCCTTTCCGCTCTGTTCAAGGTTGTGGCAGCAGGTTTATAGTCGCGCCCGCAATGCGCCAACTCTATCACCTACCGATCGATCCGACCTGCCGCATGGTCCGCATTCTCCTGGCCGAGAAGGAGTTGGACTGCGAGTTGCGCGCCGAGAAGGTGTGGGAGCGGCGCGAGGCCTTTTTACGCCTGAACCCGGCGGGCGAGGTGCCGGTTCTGATCGACCACGACGGCACCACGTTGGCCGGTGGCCGCGCCATCGCCGAATACCTCGACGAGCTATACGGCGAGCCGCCGATGATCGGTGAAAACCCGATCGACCGTGCGGAGGTACGCCGGCTCTTCGACTGGTTCGACCTGAAGTTTCGCCGCGAGGTCAGCACCAATCTGCTCGACCAGAAGATCTTGAACCGATACCTCGGCCTGGGCACGCCCAACGCCAGCGCCATCCGGGCGGGGCTCAAGAACATCCACTACCACCTCGATTACATCGGCTGGCTCGGCGAACGGCGGCGCTGGCTTGCCGGCGACTATCTCTCCGTCGCCGACCTCATGGCCGCGGCCCATCTCTCTGCCCTGGATTATCTGGGAGACGTTCCCTGGGCAGACCACATCGGTGCAAAGGATTGGTATGCCCGCTTCAAGTCGCGCCCATCGATGCGGGCCATCCTCAGCGATCTGATCTCGGGCATCCGGCCGCCGGCGCACTATGCCGACTTGGATTTCTGATCGACCGCGGCTTCGCTATGCCTTACTCGGCCCCGGCCTCCAGGCTGCGCAGGTTCGCCCGCGCGGCGCCGGCGGCGTCGCTGGCCGGTGCCAGGGCGATGACCCGGGCCCAGTCGTCGCGCGCCAGCTCGTCCTCACCGGTCAGGCGATAGAGGTTGCCTCTCTCCAGCAGCGCGACGGGTTCTTTCGGATCGATCGAAAGCGCGGCCTGGATATCCTCCATCGCCAGCCCGTAGGACTCGAGCAGGCGATAGGCGCTGGCCCGGTAGATGAGAACGTCGGGCCGCGCCGGCGCCACGGCGTTGGCCTCGTTCAGATCGTCGATCGCCCCCCAGTAGAGCTTGCCGGCGGCCAGCGTGAGGCTGCGGTCGATGAGTAGGTCCACGTCCCGCGGCGCGAGATCCAGGGCCGCCGTCTGCACGGCGCCGGCGCGTTCCAAAACGCCGGCGAGAAACCAGGCCTGCCCGGCCTGAGCCAGAAGCGCAACCTTCAGTTCATCGCGCCCGGGCCCATAGTCGTCGGCGAGCCGCTCCAGGATCTTCGCCGCCTCGACATGACGCCCGAGGCCGATCAGCGCTACGGCCAGACAATGCTCGGCCGGCGCGCCACCATCTTTCGCGGCCCAGGCATCGGCCGAGGCCTTCGCCTTGGCGGGTTCCTCCTCGGCCAGCTTCATGCAGGCTTCGTAGTCCGCCTTGCGACCGCTGGCCGGCGGCTCGACGGCTGTCGGCTCGTCGGCCGGTGCGGGGACCGGCGCGGCGGCGGCGAGAAAAGCACTCAGGAAAGTAACGAGTCCGATTCGGGTCATGGCCGTTCGGGTCGTCCTATGATAGGCCTTTGGCCGTCGTGCGAGATCCGCCATTGCGGGCACGCCAGATCATAAATTGAACGGTGGAAGAGAGGTTGCGCAAGTCCCTTTTCTGTTTCGGGCTCGGCTACAGCGCCATGGTGCTGGCGGCGCGGCTGATCGCGCGCGGCTGGCGGGTGGCCGGCACGGCGCGTGACGGCGAGCGAATCGATGAGCTGAGGGCGCTAGGCATCGAGGCCTATGCGTTCTCAACCGCTGGCGGTGCGGCGGTAATCGCTCCCCGGCTTGGCGGGGTGACCCACGTGCTCTCGAGCATCCCGCCGGGCGAGCAAGGCGAGCCGGTGCTCGATGCTCTGGCCGTGCCGCTTTGCGAGGCGGCGAGCCTGGAGTGGGTCGGTTACCTGTCGACCACCGGCGTCTATGGAACGCGCGACGGCGGGTGGGTGGACGAGAGCTCGGAGCTCAAGCCGTCGAGCGAGCGAAGTCGGCGCCGGGTCGAGGCCGAGCGAGCCTGGCTGCGGCTGCAGCGGGATGCCGGCCTGCCGGTGCACGTCTTTCGCCTGGCCGGGATCTACGGTCCGGGGCGCAACGTCATCAAGGCCGTGCGCGCCGGAACCGCCAAGCGCATAGACATGACGGGCCAGGTCTTCAGCCGCATCCACGTGGAGGACATCGCAAGCGTCCTGGAGGCCTCCATCGCGCAGCCCAATCCGGGCGCCATCTACAACGTCTGCGACGACGAGCCCGCGGAGCCGGCGCGCGTGGTCGCCTATGCCTGTGGACTTCTCGGGCGGCCGGCGCCGCCGCTGGTGCCGTTCGCACAGGCGGATCTGAGCGCCATGGCGCGAAGCTTCTATCTCGACAACAAAAGGGTCTCGAACCGGCGTCTGCACGAAGAGCTCGGCGTGAGCCTCGCCT
>Ga0255057_10001538_pt1 | contig 12851 bp, 13 predicted proteins | sample Cases_109_6_MG_FD_189022 | JGI IMG/M metagenome (GOLD analysis project Ga0255057, IMG submission 189022) | Seawater microbial communities from Amundsen Gulf, Northwest Territories, Canada - Cases_109_6 | ecosystem: Environmental > Aquatic > Marine > Gulf | place: Canada: Northwest Territories... | reverse complement strand
AACCGACACCACCGGCTGCGGCGATGACCACGTCGAGACCCGCCGGTGCGTCGAAGGTGGCATAAGCAAGGGAAAGCTGGCTGTCGTCCTCAAATGGCAATTTGGGGAGGACCTCGCCGAGCCATTCGGCCGCCAGCGTCACGGCTTGTGTAAATGCCTGTCGAAGAACGTGGAGGAGCATCCACAAGAGGGTGAGACGTGGTATGCCGTGACCACGCTGGGCGGGGTAGGTGAAAAGGGCAAAGAGACCGACGATGAGGCAAAGCAAGAATCCACCTGCCCAAGCAAGATCGCTTGCGCCAGTGATTTCAACACGGTTGTTGTACAGCACCGCCTCGCCGCCCAGGATGATCGCCATCACTCCGTCCCCGATGTCATCGAGGAATTGGGCGATCACTATCCCAAGGGTCGATGCCAGCACCGATGCCAAAACCAGGGACGGGCCAATTCGGATGGCTGGCCGCGCCCCCGCGGAGCCCTGGGTCCTCACCTCACTTGTCACGATCGGGAATGTTATCCGACATTTCGCCCGTGACTAGTCCCCCAAGTACCGTGCCGGGCCGATGAGCCAGGATTTCCCGGGGGTCTACCTACCCACATCCGATCCAAACACCTACGAATCAACACCGTTGGCGAGCGCCGGCTGGTATGACGAGGGGCAACACGGAGGTGCCCTTGCTGCACTGATTGTTGGTCATGTTGAGAAAATCCCCACATTGACCAGGATGGAAATCTCGAGAGTCACGCTAGAGCTGTTCCGAGTAGTTCCCCTGGTTCCGCTGACGATCGAAGCCACGGTGGTGAGGGAGGGCAAGAAGATCCAGGTCATCAGGGCCGAGATCACCAGCGAGAGCGGTCAACTCCTCGCAATGTCCGTGGTGCAACGTCTCCGGATCACCGACAGGCCGACTCCAGACCAGACACAGACAAACCTGGAACTGCCACCCCCGGATGAGGTCTCGGTCCGGGCCCACGCCGAACCGTGGGGTGCCGACCCCAGCGGGAAGACCATGTTTCACAGGGATGCCATTGAGTTTCGCGAAATTTACGGCGGCTACAACACACCTGGACCCGGCGCCATCTGGCTTCGAATGAGGAAACAAATCATCTCGGGCGACGATCCGTCGCCGGCGCAACGCGCCGTGGTCGTTGCCGACTTCTGCAACGGGGTTTCCCGAGAGCTGAACGACACCTGGCTCTTCATGAATCCGGACCTGACCGTTCATCTCGGCCGCTATCCGGTGGGAGAATGGGTCGCCCTCGAAGCTGTCTCCCACTACTCCAGTCTGGGGCGTGGCGTCGCCGCGGGCACAATCTGGGACGCAACAGGGTGGGTGGGACGCTCCGCCCAAACCCTGTTCCTGGACGTTCGCAAGGGATAGTCAACAAAGGCGACAAATACTCGACGTCTGGAAACATCCTCCACCCCGCAATCGTTGAGATACTGAGATGACCGGATACCTGCCGAAGCTTGTGACCCTTGGCCTTTTGCTGACCGCATGTGGTTTGGGCCTGTCAATCGAGGATGCTGGAAGTGACGATCCCGAAAGCGGGCCGGACGCAACGGCCAACTCGGACCAAGCCATCGTGGTACCTGACCATCTACGGTCGATGCAGGCTGCTTGGGATACCGATTTTGGCAAAACTGTCATCGACCTGAACGAGCTTCTTGTCGGGATTCCAGCGGCCGATCCTCGCGATGCCATTCCCCCGATCGACGGACCCCAATTCGAACCAGTATCGGAGAGTGATTGGATAGACGATCGCGAACCCGGTGTGCTGGTCGAGGTAGATGGTGATGCCCGTTTCTACCCACTCTCCATCCTCACCCGGCACGAGATTGTCAACGACCAATTCGGGGATGTGCCGTTGGCGGTCACATACTGCCCATTGTGCAACACCGCGGTTGTCTTCGACCGGCGATTTGGTGGTGAAACGCTCCGCCTTGGTGTTTCTGGGCTCCTGCGCAACTCCGACCTGGTGATGTGGGACGACGTAACCCAGACTCTCTGGCAGCAGATAACCGGCCAGGGGATCGTTGGTGAGCACGCCGGGGAAAACCTGACCTTGGTCGGATCGGCGATCGTTCGGTGGTTGGACTTCAAGACGAGTTATCCCAACGGACAGGTGCTCACCCGTGACCAGGGTTATGGAAGGCTCTACGGAAACAACCCCTACGAGTTCTATTCGTCGAGACCTGCACCATACGGATTCTTCACAGGTGAGATTGACGACCGATACCCGGCTTTGGAAAGAGTGGTCGGGCTCACGATCGACGGTGTTGAGAAGGCCTATCCATTTTCGGCGATCAACGACCACCTTGTGGTCAACGACACAATTGGCAACCAACCTGTTGTCATTTTTTGGGGCGCGGCGGACACCGCCGACGCCCTGGACAGTGGGATCATCGCCGACTCAATAGCAATCGGAACAGCCGTCGCCTACAACCCGCTAGTCGACGGGCAAACTCTGACGTTCGAGCCGCTCAACGACATTGAATTCAAAGACGTCGAAACCGGGACCACCTGGTCGATACTGGGCAAGGCCACAGCAGGCGAGCTAGCCGGGAAATCTCTCGAGCTCCTTCCCCACCGCAACGAGTTCTGGTTCGCCTGGCAGGCATTCTTTCCCGACGGGGAGGTGTGGACTGGCTGAAGCCCACCGTCAGGCAATGAGAAGGGTGCCAACAGTCCATAAGATCAATAAACCGATCGAAATGAGAAGCACCGGACCGGTACGTTCCCAGTTCAAGCCCGACCAGACCGTGGCAACGACCAGAACAACAGACATCGTGATGGTCCACCAGCCAGGGGACAGACCGACGACAGCAGATCCAATCACGAGAATTGCCACCACGATCACGAAGCCGCCGGCAACCAGCGCGTAGAGGACTTGGCGTGGACTGGGCTCACTCACGCGAGACTGGCCGCCGTCGCAACCTTCCGATACCAGCCTGCCAACGAGTCAACGGTCTCATGTGCGTTGAGGCCACTGGGATTGGGGACCGCCCATATGGCAGTGCCTTCTATCAATACAGCTTGTGAGCCAACTCTGGCTCTCGGATCCGAGAATGCAACTCGATAGGCAGTGATACCGGCAACTGCGACGACAGCCGGGGCTAGATCTCGGAGAAGCTCCGTGAGACGCTCTCCACCCTGTCTCAACTCCTCAGGAGTCAGTTCGGAGGCGCGAACAGTTGCCCGGCTGACGAGGTTGGTGATTCCCATACCTCGACTCACAAAGTCTGCGCGCTGACAGTTGGCCATGCCGCCCGTGGTGCCCACTGTCCAATCGATCATCCCCGCCTTCCTCGACGCCGGATAGAACCGATTGGAAGGATCACAGAAGTGGGTCTGAGTAGCGGCTGTCCGCAGTTCTGACACAGGTTGACCCAAATAGTCGGGTCTAACTATCGGCACGCTTGCGGCAGGTGGCTTGATGTTCGGCTCGAAGTCAACCAATCCGGCCCGGCGCATCGCTGGCCAGAAGCGGTTAGTCGGATGTGCGAAATGCACACCGGATGCAGCAGTCCAAAGGCCGGGATTGATTCCGACGAAGAGCAATTGGCAACCCTCACCGATCAGATCAGGGACGCCGAAGCCCTCGAACTGTGTGAGGTCTCGCTTGTTGAAGGTCACGCAGGTCCTCCTAATCTAAGCCGCCGAGGCGGGGAGACAACTCTCCGACACCGAAGCGTCTCAATTAGCGATTGCACGCGTCGCCCGCACATCAAGCCGCAGACGACAGGTAGTGGCGGTGGTGTGCAGGAATCGGGTGGATACGGTTTTCATGATAGGTTTGGGCAGCGAACCACGGACCCGGCCGACTTCGCATGTGCTTGCAGGCTGCTCGCAGTTCGGATTCTTCTCCGCTCATCGGAATAGCCGTCTGCGCATCTCGATATCCGCCGTGAATGGGAACGTCGATGTCTCCGGCTGCTATTTGGGAGTTCGCGTCGTAATGAGCCCTGTTGTGAGTCGGAGGGAATCGCTTGGAGATCCAACAGACCCTTTGGGCATGTTGGAGGTCGTCAAATTGGGAGTGTTAGGAGTGTTGAAGGAACCTCCGACGCGCCCGCCACAACTGAACACCGATAAGAGTCATGTCACAACTGCCCTCCTGTTAGCTGCCGGAGCGGGCAACCGTCTTGGAAACGGCTCTCCCAAGTGTCTTACCGATGTGTCCGGAAAACCGATTCTTGGACACCTCATCTCATCGCTGGTCGAGAATGGATTCGAGCGGCTCGTTGTCATCGTGGGATACCGCGGTCAGCAGATCAGGGACTATCTGGACCTTCACTCCTCCGGATTAGACATTCATTACATCGAAAGCCGCCGATATGAGTCAACCAACAATATCTACTCGCTGTGGTTGGCGCGTGACTACATGACGGACCCGTTCTTGCTTGTCGAATCCGACCTAGTATTCGACTCTCGCCTACTCAAATCGATGCGCACTAGTGATCGGATCGCGGTTGCCAAGTTCCGTTCGCACATGCATGGGACGACAGTCTCCGTTGATAAATCAGGAATGGTGGCCTCGTTCAGCGTCGGAGGACTCGACGGTCCTCGCCTCCCCAACAAGACCATCAACATCTACAGTTTGTCGATGGGGACATGGCACGAAGTCACCCGGCGACTCGAGCTGCGAATCGCCGCCGGCAGAGTGCACGATTACTACGAGTCTGTGTTTGGGGAGATGGCTGCTCATGGGGTCCTGCCGCTGCGTGCGGTCTGGTTTGACGATGGTCGTTGGAGCGAAGTCGATACGCCGAATGACTTGCTCGCTGCCCAGAACCTCTTCTACGGACCGGAGTTCGCCAAGGGAGCCTGATGCCTGGGGTGACCAAACGCTGGACAAGTGAGGTTTATCGCAATCTCCCAAACATCGTCTCGATGCTCGGCGTATTGCCCCTCTCGCTTCTTCTTCTGGATGACGGGTTTTCGTACCTCCCCGCCCTGATCGTCTACAACAACTTCATGGACGATCTGGATGGCATTCTTGCGAGAGAGCTCGAGCTTTCCAGTGACTTCGGTGCTCGATTGGACAATGTGGCCGACGCAGTCTCACACATTCTCGTTTCGTTCGTGGTTGGGGCCCACTACGGCGGAATCGTCCTCGTGTTCAGTGCTGTCGCAGCCGTGGCCATTCTCATCCGCGTCGTTCAGCGGCTTGACCCAACGTCGGTTTATGGGACAGGTACAGCGACGAATGAGTTGATGCGTCACCTTCTATTGGTCGTGGTTCTCCAGAACGCATTCGATTTCGACATCACGGTGTACTTGGTCGTGATATTCGCCGTCAACGCTCTGACGATGCTTGTTCCGTTCTCGTTGCCACACCTCATTCGCACGCGAACCAAGTCGGTTGTTGCCATCTTGGGGGTAAACGCCGCTCTTGCCGCTGCATGGCTGATCCCGGGTGCAGCGCCTTTCATTGCCGCGGCATTCTTCGGCACGTACCTGTATTCGCTTGGAGTCGAGGGCGCTTCATGGGCTCGAACAGAATGGGGGCATCCGTCGAAGCTGTGAACGAGCCGGTTCGCTAGACCGAACTACTTCTTTGGTCGAGGGAAACCACTACTTCCCACCAGAGTCCTTCTGACTCTGGTAGTAGGGGTCGTCTCCCGAGGCGTGATCGGTCACATCAACCACCTGCGACAGCTCAGGAATCGATTCGAGGATTATCTTCTCGATCCCTTGCTTCAGGGTGACTTGGGCCAGACCACACCCCTGGCATCCGCCGGACAACCGTAGGTAGGCGATGGCGCCATCAACCGAAACCAGTTCTGCGCCGCCACCATGAGCGGCAATGGCCGGGTTCACCTGCTCAGTCAGCACCTGTTGGACACGATCGACAAGCGGACCTGATAGATCCCCGGCGGGGGCAGACATCTCCGGCGGTGCCGGGGAGTTGGGGTTATTCATAGCCAACCCCTCGTCAGTCAATTCGAGTATGGAGCCGTCGAGCTTGCCAGTGTCAACCTTCGGGAAGATCACTGCAAGATCGTCGTGACGCTCTTCGACCCAGTCTTCCTTCATCTCACTCAGCGGGACAAACGCCAGTTCGTAAGAAAACTGGGCACCCCGAAAGCCGGTCACCTCGATAGAAAGAGCGAATTCATCTTCGCCGGGCTCGTTATCGCGCAACTGACGGATCATCTCAAGCGCGGATGAGTCAACACTGAGAACCTTGGATTCAGACATCTGTAATGATGGTAACCCCCTATCCGATCCAATCATGCCCCGAGCTGTCGTTGTATTGCCGAGCACCACCTACCGAGCAAGCGATTTCGTAAGCGCCGCCGCAGCATTGGGTATCGACCTGGTGGTCGCTTCCGAGCAGCCCCCACCATTCGACATGGGCGAGAACTATCTCCAAATAGACTGCTCCGACCCTGTCGAAGCCGCCCGCAAAGTCACGGCACTTGGCGACAATGTTCCACTTGACGGTGTCGTGGCCGCCGACGACAGCGGCGTGATGGTCGCGGCGTTTGCGGGGACAGCTCTCGGCTTGGCCTCCAACTCACCTGACGCGGCAGCCGCGACACGGGACAAATCGCTGATGCGGCAACGGCTGGCCAAAGGAGAAGTACCTCAGCCTGGATTCGATTTGTTGGCTATCGACGACGAAGCGACAACTGACATCTCCTATCCAGTGATAGTCAAGCCGATCGACCGATCCGCCAGCCAGGGAGTGATCCGTGTCGACCGACCTGAGGATCTCGGCCACACCATGGATCGAGTGAGGCAGATCATTGGAGATGACAGCGCCCCGTTGCTCGTGGAGCAGTACATCCCTGGGCCAGAAATTGCCGTCGAGGCTGTGATCAGTGATGGAGAACTCACAGTCCTCGCCATGTTCGACAAACCAGACACCAGCGATGGACCTGTCTTCCCTGAGACGATCTTTGTTACACCGAGCAACCTGGCCGACTCGGTCCAGGCCGAGGCCGTCCGTGTTGCTCAGGCAGCGATCCGGTCATTGGAACTCACCCATGGACCGGTTCACATCGAAATGAGGATCCTGGCAGGGAAACCGCAGATCATCGAGATCGCAGCCAGATCGATCGGCGGTCTCTGCTCACGAAGCCTCAACTTTGGCCTCATGGGCACGTCTTTGGAAACGTTGATATTGCGCAACGCCATCGGCCTCGAGAAACCCGAGTTGAAGAGAGAGCCACACGCGTCAGGCGTTTTGATGATCCCGACACCGGTATCCGGTCGTCTTCAGGGTTTCGAGGGTTTGGAACAAACCCGTCGAATAGATGGCATCACTGGATTCGACCTCACAGTGCAGCCCGGGTCTGAGGTCTTGGCTCCACCCGCAGGTGATCGGTACCTCGGGTTTGTCTACGCCAGTGCTGATACGCCCGAATCTGTAGAAAAGGCGCTACGCACCGCCATGGACACGATCGTGGTCGATATCCAGTGATGCTCAAGTTCTACTTGAGGTTTAGCTCTTACGCGCCCGATAGCGCGTAAGACGATTTTGTCATTTACACGGTATTCATGGAGACCGGGATTCTGGAGACAGGGGTAACCGATTTGGAGACAGTTCTCATTTTCACCGGTGGCGACACACCTCCCCAGACCGTTTTAGAGGAACTCCCCCGGCCCGACTTGGTGGTGGCCGCAGACAGTGGCTACGACGCAGCCATCGCATTGGGCTTCAAAATCGACGCACTCGTTGGTGATCTCGACTCGATCCGTGCCACGGAAATCCCCAGCCACGTCATCGTCGAGAAGCATCCAACCAACAAAGATGCGACCGACCTCGAGCTGGCCCTGCAACTCTCAATCCGGGACACGCCGGCGAGGATTGTTGTGGTGGCGGGGTCGGGAGGACGGCTGGATCACGAATTGGCGACAGCATTGCTGTTGTGCTCCCCACGATGGAAAGGTGTCGACGAACTCGACTGGGTCAATGCCCGAGGGAGATCTCACGTCATCCATCGAAGGAGGCTCCTACATGGGGACATCGGAGCAACCTTGAGTCTCATCGCTGTCGGTGGCGACGCACTAGGCGTGCAAACGTCTGGTCTCCGCTGGGACTTGGACAACGAGACGCTCCACCAGGGTGCCACTCGCGGAGTATCCAACGTAATGCAATCGCCGATCGCTGAGATCGGACTGGAGGCCGGTTGTCTCCTGGCTGTCTTCCCCGCCTTCTAGCGACGGACCACTACCATTAGCTCCCGAGGCCGGCCTTGATTGAGGGGCCGAGAGCGGCGAACCCCTCGAGATAGTCGACACGTTCCTTCTTGAGACGAGAGACAATCGCCTCGTACTCTTCCAGTCGGCCCTGAGCCTCGTATAGCCGTCGCGGCTGAAGCAATTCGACATCGTCGATGCCGGGAACAACCTCGGCGACGTCGTACCCGAAATCCTGGTCCGGGCGCCACTGAATTGTTGCTTCGACAATCCCCCGCACGATCGCCGACGAATCCTGGATACGCACCTTCTTGGATCCTTGCTCTTCGCCGCCGATACGACCTGTGTTGAGGACGTAGGCCTGGAGATCGGGGATGGTCTCTAGTAGTTCGAGCAATCGATTTCCTTGCATGGAGTCATCGTCGAAGAAGAAGGGATTGGTCCCGGGCACCCTAAGACTTTTGCCTGCCTCGGCGGAACCCCCGGCTGACGTTCCTTTGGTCTCGCCGAGCATGAAATACGCCGGAATCTGGCGACGACTCAATCGTGCCACAGCAGGTATCACGTGTTCTGAGCGGTTGAGGATCAAAAGATGGCGAGCGGGGGGGACACCGCTTGGATCGCGATGGCGGATGTTGGCCAGGGTGAACGTGCTGCGTCCGTTGGCTGTGTGTGAGGTGTCAAAGAAGTCAACGCCGCCATCACTGGTCACCAAGACGTTCTCGAGCCAAGCATCAGGTCGGGTTGTCCCGCCGTAGATCGTTGGCTCGTCGTCGGGGTCGAGACCATAGGTCTTGGCAAAACAGCCCGCTTCCGAGGTGTGAACCCGCCCCCCGGGCATGAGGGCGACAAAATCGTCTTGCACCGGCAAAGACCCGGCTTGCTGGCGGAAGGTTGTCGTGGTTTTGCCGGTTCCGGATAGACCGATGATCAACATCGACTCCTCATCGCCGCTTTGTGTGGACTCCCCGGGGTACGTCTTGAGACCCGCATGGAGGGCCAGTCCCCCGCGATCAAAGACCAACCGGTTCCACATGCGCAAACCACCCATCTTCGATTCGCCGAAGTAGTCGGACCCAAAAACACGCGTGACCCAATTGTCGAAGTCGACAATGATCAGTCGCTCGTCTGGCTTTCCGGGAGCTGGCAGCGTCGGGGTGTAGATGACTGTGAAATCTGGGGACCAGTCTTGGTCGGGAGGAAAGAAAAGCTGGGCCTGCATACCTGCGATGTTTGGTTGGCTGGCCTCGATAAAAAGACGGGATCCGGTGCGAAAATCGGAGTCCGGACCGATATATCCTTCAACGAGGATCATCTCGACACCAGCGATGTGGGCGTCCTGTCGGGCGGCCCATTCGTCTGCCTCAGAGCGCGAGATGCGATTCTGATGGATCTCGCGGTCAGAGACAAAAAAGGTCGAGTTCTTCAAACGAGCCGTGATCACAGCCTGGTAGTTGAGGTTGCCGTACTCGGTCTCGGTGAGACGTGGCATGGTTGCAACAGCGATCTCCCGAAGCCGCTGCTGACTCGGGTTTGGCTCAACAGACTTGGCGCCGGGCAGGTCAAACAAGCTCAGACTCTCCCTTGAGTAAGTGGACCTCTCGAAGCGTAATCAGTTTTTCGCGCCTCTCAACCTCCGGCCGGGTGTCTGGCAGGCATCTGATGGCCCTCGAGGCCAGCAATAAGATTTTCGACAGCCAAACCAGCCATCCGATGCCGCGTCTTCACCGAAGCACTCCCGATGTGGGGGAGTATCAGACAGTTGGCCAATGCAAGCAGTGGGTGATTCGGCGGGATCGGCTCGGGGTCGGTCACGTCCAAACCGGCCCCGGCGATCTCACCAGCTTCCAAAGCCGCCGCCAATGCATCAGTGTCCACAATCGACCCACGAGCCACATTGATCAGACAGGCGCTCGGTTTCATACGTGTCAGTTCGTCTTTACCAATGAGTCCTCTTGTTTCATCGGTCAGTGCCGCGCAAATCAGGACATTGTCAGCAATCTCGAGCAGTTGGTCGAGATCCATGCGCTCGGCTTCAACCTCACTGGCTTCTCTGGGTGAGGTGTAAATCACTGACATGTCGAAGCCTTGGGATCTCCGAGCCACCGCCCGGCCAATACGACCCATCCCGATTATCCCGAGAATCGTTCCGTGAAGATCGCCTCCGGTTAGATGAAATGGTGACCAAGGACCCCAAGTGCCCGAGCGCACCTCGGCCTCACCTTCGGGGAAGCGACGAACAACCGCCCCCAGCAACGTGAATGCCGTGTCAGCCACGGTTCCGGTGAGGACACCTGGTGTGTGTCCGACGGCTATCCCCCTTCTCGAACACTCGGCTAGATCGACGTTGTCGACTCCCACCGCCATCTGTGAAATCACCCGCAACGAAGGTGAGGCCTCCAGCAGGGTGCCGTCGACGAGATCGTTCACCATGCAAAGAAGACCCTCAGATGTCGAAGCCGCTGCCAGAAGGACTTCTCTCGGGACCGGCCGGTCGCCAAACCACACATCGACGTCGAAACGATCGCTCAACGGGTTGAGAATCGGCGAAGGCAGATCCCTGGTCACGTAAACACGGGTCATGTGTCTGACGCTAAACGCTGAGTCGCCACTGACCGATATCATGAGAGTGATGCGCCGGCCTGTTCTCTTGTTCTTAGGTTTGCTGTCTGCTTCGCTAGCCGTGGGCTCCTGTGGTGGCGAAGCAGACAGCAAACCTATTTCCGTGCCGGCTTCGGTGACTCAGCCCACTGTGGCGCCAAGCTCGGATATCGCCACTGCGCCCACTTTGTCGCCTGTTGTGGACACCAGACCTCAATACGCCGGTTTTGGGTCCCTGGCCCCCGAATCCCAAACCTTGGTGGCATTGGCCCGGAGCGATATCGAAGTGTTTGAGGCTCCTGATTCCACGGAGACTCAACTCACAGTTCCCTGGACCACCATTTTGGGGACCGTCACCGTGCTCACCGTTGTCGACCAGCCGGCGACCGACTGGCTGGAAGTGATGCTGCCCGTCCGCCCCAACGGCTCAACAGGGTTTGTTCGGACGGCGGACGTGGAGATGTATGCGGTCGGCGGCAAGATCCTCGTCGACCTGGGTGACAGGAAGCTGACCTACACCATCGATGGCAGGGAGATCATGTCGACCACGATCGCCATTGGGACATCAGCCAACCCCACACCGACGGGAACCTTCTTCGTCACCGACAACGTCACCCTTGCCAACCCGAACAGTCCTTGGGGACCGCATGCCTTGGGACTCTCAGCTAGATCCGACACAATCACGGAATACAACGGTGGCGACGGGATCATCGGTATTCACGGCACCAACAATCCCTCATCCATTGGGAGAGCAGCATCTCTTGGCTGTGTGAGATTGCCCAACGAGCTGATAACACTGCTTCATCGACTGGTGCCAATTGGCACGCCTGTGGAGATCAGGGCTTAGCGCGAACTTGGTCGGGGCTCATCGACCTAGCCGGCCAACATCTTGCCGAGCATCATCAGTTCGTCATTGATGTTCGATGGGATGATGTATTCGGAGATGTCTCGGATCTCATCCAGACGGGACCCCACTTCTTCCACCGTCGGGACTGTTCCCTGGCCGGCAAACCAACCCTCGTTGGTACCTATGAACACCCGTGCGTAGCGCCCTCCGCCAGCGGTGAAGATCTCATGCGTGTGCTCGTTGGCTTCGGAGCACAGGTACACAACCAATGGAGTGACCTGATTTGGGTCAACCAACTCGTTGAACGGTCCGAGAATGTCCTCAGTCATCCGTGTCCGGGCGGTAGGAGAAATCGCGTTCGACTTGATGTTGTACTTCTCTCCTTCGATCGCAAGCACATTGGAGAGACCGACCAGACCGAGTTTCGCCGCGCCGTAGTTGGCTTGCCCAAAGTTACCGAACAGCCCAGACGCCGAGGCAGTAAACACAAAGCGGCCGTAGCCATTCTCTTTCATAATGCGAAAGGCAGGCTGTGAGACGTAGAAGGCTCCCTTGAGATGCACATCGAGAACAGCCTCGATCTCTGCAATCTCCATGTTGGCAAACGACTTGTCACGGAGAATCCCGGCGTTGTTGATGACGACATCGACTCCGTCGAAAGCGTCGACAGCCGTTTGGATTACGGCGGCGCCGCCCTCTGCTGTGGAGACCGAGTCATAGTTGGCAACCGCCTCACCACCCGCTGACTCGATTTCGGCAACGACGACATCGGCGGCCGACGGGGACTCTCCGGTGCCGTCCACCGCTCCGCCGAGATCATTGACGACTACACGGGCACCTCGATGGGCCAGCTCAAGGGCGTAGGTCTTGCCTAACCCGCCTCCGGCTCCGGTGACAACCGCCACACGGCCATCAAATGTGATTGGTTCACTCAATTCTCTGATCCTCCATTAGAGCCCAAGGGCACGTCCGATGATCTCCTTCATTATCTCGGTTGTCCCTCCGTAGATGGTTTGCACCCTGGCGTCACGGTATGCCCGCGCTATCGGGTATTCCTCCATATACCCCCAGCCCCCGAACAACTGAAGACACCGTGTGATGACACTGTTTTCCAGTTCAGTGACCCACCATTTAGCCTTGGCCGCATCGGTCGCAGAAAGCTGGCCGAGGGTCAGCGCCATGATTTGGCTGTCGACAAATGTCTGGGCGACGTCGAGTTCTGTGCGCATTTCAGCCATGACGTGTTTGAC
>Ga0255057_10001536_pt1 | contig 12865 bp, 6 predicted proteins | sample Cases_109_6_MG_FD_189022 | JGI IMG/M metagenome (GOLD analysis project Ga0255057, IMG submission 189022) | Seawater microbial communities from Amundsen Gulf, Northwest Territories, Canada - Cases_109_6 | ecosystem: Environmental > Aquatic > Marine > Gulf | place: Canada: Northwest Territories... | reverse complement strand
GCCCCACCCACCTCCGACAAAATCTTCGTAATCGCAGCCGTCAACGTCGTCTTGCCATGATCAACATGGCCAATCGTCCCGATGTTGCAGTGCGGCTTCGTCCGCTCAAACTTCGCCTTCGCCATGGTCTCCGGTTCTCCGCGTCTTCGGTCTTGAGGACCTCTGATCTCCGTTCAATATCAAGCCAGCTTCGACACCACTTCATCGGCCACCGACTGCGGGACCTTTTCGTAGTGGTCGAAGAACATCGTGTATTGGGCCCGTCCCTGGCTCATGGAGCGCAGTGTGTTGACGTAGCCGAACATGTTGGCCAGTGGCACCATCGCCGCGATCACCTGCGCATTGCCGCGCACCTCGAGGCCTTGCGGCACCCCGCGCCGGCTTTGCAGGTCGCCCATGATGTCGCCCATATAATCCTCGGGCGTGACCACCTCGACCTTCATGATCGGCTCGAGCAGCACTGGTCCGCATTTGGTGAGGCCCTCGCGAGCGGCGCTGCGGGTGGCGATTTCGAAAGCCAGCACCGAAGAGTCGACGTCGTGACTGGCGCCATCGACGAGGGTCGCCTTGAAGTCGATCATCGGAAAGCCCGCCAACACGCCGGTCTCCCGCGACGCGTTGAGGCCCTTGGCGACGCCGGCGATATATTCCTTGGGTACCGAGCCGCCGACGACGGCGTTATCGAAGACAAAGCCTTCGCCCGGCTCGAGCGGCTCGAAGACGATCTTCACCCGGGCGTACTGGCCCGAGCCACCGGTCTGTTTCTTGTGCGTATAGTCGATCTCGTAGGCGCGGGCGATGGTCTCGCGGTAGGCCACCTGTGGCGCGCCGACGTTGGCATCGACCTTGAACTCGCGCTTCATGCGATCGACGATGATGTCGAGGTGCAGCTCGCCCATGCCCTTGATCACCGTCTGACCGCTCTCCGGGTCGGTGGCGACGCGGAACGACGGGTCTTCCTGCGCCAGCCGGCCGAGCGCGATCGACATTTTCTCCTGGTCGCCCTTGGTCTTCGGCTCGACCGCGACCTCGATGACCGGTTCCGGAAATTCTATCCGCTCCAGAATGATCGGCTTGGAGGGATCGCAGAGGGTATCGCCCGTCGTGGTCTGCTTCAGCCCGGCCAGCGCCACGATATCGCCGGCCCGCGCTTCCTTGATGTCCTCGCGGTGGTTCGAATGCATCTGCAGCATGCGGCCGATGCGCTCGCGCTGCTCTTTGATCGGGTTCAAAATCTGCGAGCCGCTGGTAAAGACCCCCGAATAGACGCGAATGAAGGTAAGCGAGCCGACGAAAGGATCGGTCATGATCTTGAAGGCCAGCGCGGCCGCCGGCGCATCGTCGTCGCTGACGCGCGTGTCTTCTTCTTCCGTACCCGGTTTGACGCCGCGAACCGCCGGCACCTCGATCGGCGAGGGCAGGAAGTCGACGACCGCATCCAGAAGCAACTGCACGCCCTTGTTTTTGAACGCCGAGCCGCAAAGCACCGGAACGAACCGCAGGCCGCAGGTGCCGAGGCGAACGCAGCGCTTCAGCGTCTCGATATCGGGCTCGGTGCCCTCGAGGTAGGCCTCCATGGCCTCATCGTCCTGCTCCACCGCCGTCTCGACCAGGCGCTCGCGGTAGGCCGCCGCCTGCTCTTGGAGTTCGGCTGGAATGTCGATGGTCTCGAACTCGGCGCCGAGCATCTCTTCCTTCCAAACGACGGCCTTCTGCGAGATTAGGTCGACCACGCCCTTGAACTCGCTCTCCACCCCGACCGGCAGTTGGAGGACCAGCGGCTGCGCGCCCAGGCGATCGACGATCATGTCGATACAGCGGAAATAGTCGGCACCGACCCGGTCCATCTTGTTGACGAAGCAGATCCGCGGCACGCGGTACTTGTCGGCCTGCCGCCAGACCGTCTCCGACTGCGGCTCGACGCCGGCGACCGAATCGAAGACCGTCACCGCGCCGTCGAGCACGCGCAGACTGCGCTCGACCTCGATGGTGAAGTCCACATGGCCCGGTGTGTCGATGATGTTTATCCGGTGGTCGTTCCACTCGCAGGTCGTAGCGGCGGAGGTGATGGTAATGCCGCGCTCCTGCTCCTGCTCCATCCAGTCCATGGTGGCGTTGCCGTCATGGACCTCGCCGATCTTGTGGGAGCGACCGGTGTAGTAGAGGACCCGTTCTGTCGTCGTGGTTTTGCCGGCATCGATGTGAGCCATGATACCGATGTTGCGATAGCATTCGAGCGGCGTTGTACGAGGCATGGTCCGGAACCTTCTCGCTTACCAGCGGTAATGGGAGAAGGCCTTATTGGCCTCCGCCATCCGGTGGGTGTCCTCGCGTTTTTTCACCGCGGCACCCCGATTGTTGGAAGCATCCATGAGCTCGCCGGCCAAGCGCTCGGTCATGGTCAGCTCCGAGCGCTTGCGCGCGGCGGAAATCAGCCAGCGAATGGCCAGCGCCTGGGCGCGCTCCGGGCGCACCTCGATCGGCACCTGGTAGGTTGCCCCGCCAACGCGGCGCGAGCGCACCTCGACCTCCGGCTTCACGTTGCCCAGCGCATCATGGAAGGAGCGCACCGGGTCGGAGGCGCCACGGCTCTGTATCCGATCGAACGCGCCGTAGACGATGCCTTCCGCAAGCGATTTCTTACCGGCCATCATCAGGCAGTTCATGAACTTGCTGAGAACGCGGTCGCCGAATTTCGGATCGACCAGGATCTCGCGTTTTTCGGCACGACGGCGACGCGACATGGGCTTTCTCCCCGCTTACTTCGGCCGCTTGGCGCCGTATTTGGAACGGCGCTGCCGCCGGTCCTTAACGCCTTGCGTGTCAAGGGTTCCGCGAATGATGTGATAGCGGACACCGGGGAGGTCCTTGACCCGTCCGCCCCGTATCATCACCACCGAGTGCTCCTGCAGATTATGCCCCTCGCCGGGGATATAGCTGGTCACCTCGAACCCGTTGGTAAGGCGCACGCGCGCGACCTTCCTGAGCGCGGAGTTCGGTTTCTTCGGGGTGGTCGTGTAGACGCGCGTGCACACGCCCCGCTTCTGCGGACAAGCCTCGAGGGCGGGTACCTTGTTACGCTCCACCGCCGGCTTGCGCGGTTTGCGGATCAACTGGTTTATAGTTGGCATCGGGCCATTCCTATACCGTCACTACCTCGAACCCTCGAAACAAAGCGCCGCCGGGCGATTACTCCGCCCCGCGGTCGCTTAACTCTCGCCGTCGAAACAGCTGACGAATTTTCGTTTCGCGTTTACCGAGGGCTGCGTCTAGACCGCATCGGGCCTACCGCCAGCCCCCTGAATGTGGGCGCATACTATTTACGCGCCCTATCCACGTCAAGCCTCCTAAATAGCTTTTTTTTCAAGCCGTTCGGGCAAAGTCGCGGGCCCGCGCCCGGGGTGTCCCGGGCAACCGGCCGCCGGCCTCAGGCAACCGACGGTTCTTCTTCGCTTATCTCCGATTCCGCCGCCTCCAGGGCCGCCTTTTCCTGCTGCTCGAGAACCTCGCGGTCGCGCTCGGCGGCAACACGCTTGAGGCGGTTCATCACCGCGCCCGTTCCCGCGGGGATGAGCCGGCCGACGATGACGTTTTCCTTGAGCCCGACGAGCTGGTCGGACTTGCCGTGGGTCGCCGCCTCGGTCAGCACGCGCGTCGTCTCCTGGAAGGAGGCCGCCGATATGAACGAACGGGTCTGCAGGCTGGCCTTGGTGATGCCCTGCAGCACCGGTTTCGCGACGGCCGGCTGGCCACCCTCGGCGAAGGTCTTGTCGTTGACCTCCTCGAACTCTTCTCGGTCGGCCTGCTCGCCGACCAGGAAGGTGGTCTCCCCAGGATCGACGATCTCCACCTTCTGCAGCATCTGCCGGACGATCACCTCGATGTGCTTATCGTTGATCTTCACGCCCTGCAGGCGGTAGACGCTCTGGATCTCATACACCAGATAGTCGGCCAGGGCCTCGATGCCCAGAACCTCGAGAATATCGTGGGGCACGGGATTGCCGTCGAGCAACATTTCCCCCACCTCGACATAATCGCCCTCCTGCACGGCGATATGCTTGCCCTTGGGAATGAGATACTCACGCTGATTTGTCGCGTCCCCCTCGGGCACAACGACAATGCGGCGCTTGGTCTTGTAGTCGCGGCCGAACTCGACACGGCCCGCGATCTCGCTGATGATCGCATAATCCTTGGGCTTGCGCGCCTCGAACAGCTCGGCGACGCGGGGCAGACCGCCGGTAATGTCGCGCGTTTTAGAGGTCTCCCGGGGAATACGGGCAAGCACATCGCCGGCCCGCACATGAGAGCCGTTTTCGACCGACAAGATGGCGTCGACCGACATGAAGTAGCGCGCCTCGAGCCCGTTGGCGAGCTGGACGACCGAACCATCCGGGTCACGCAGCGTGACCCGTGGCTTCAGTTCGCTGCCGCGCTGCTGCTGCTTCCAGTCGATCACCACGCGATTGGAAATGCCGGTCGTTTCGTCGACCACCTCACGCATGGAGACTCCGTCCACCAGGTCGACGTAAGTCACCACGCCTTCCTTTTCGGTGATGATCGGGATCGTATAGGGATCCCATTCGGCAAGACGTTGGCCCTGCTTGACCACGCCGCCCTCGTCGATCAGCAGGCGCGCACCATAGGGCGCCCGGTGAGAGGCCCGCTCGCGGCCCTGCTCGTCCTTGAGCACGACCTCGAGGTTGCGGCCCATGACGATCGGCACGCCTTCGGAATTCATCACCACGTTACGGTTCTTGATCGTCACCGTGGCATCGCTCGACGCCTCGACCGAGCTCTGCTCGGCGCCACGCTGGGCCGCACCGCCGATATGGAAGGTGCGCATGGTCAATTGCGTGCCCGGCTCGCCGATCGACTGCGCCGCGATGACCCCGACGGCCTCGCCGACGTTGACCGAGGTGCCGCGCGCCAGGTCGCGGCCGTAGCAGGCCGCACAGACGCCGCCCTTGGATTCGCACATCAAAGTCGAACGAATCTTCACCACGTCGATCCCGGCGCGGTCGATGAGCTCGACCTTGCGTTCCTCGATGAGATCGCCGCCGGCGGCGATGACCTCTCCCGAGAGCGGATCGACCACATCCTCGAGCGCCGTGCGCCCCAAGATGCGCTCGCTTAGGGGTGCGATGACCTCGCCACCCTCGACGACCGCGCGCACCGTCATGCCCCGGGTCGTCCCGCAATGCTCCTCGATGATGATGGCGTCCTGCGCGACGTCCACCAGCCGCCGGGTCAGGTAGCCGGAGTTGGCGGTCTTCAGCGCCGTGTCGGCAAGGCCCTTACGGGCGCCGTGGGTGGAGTTGAAGTACTCCAGCACGGTGAGGCCTTCCTTGAAGTTCGAGATGATCGGCGTTTCGATGATCTCGCCCGACGGCTTGGCCATCAGGCCGCGCATGCCGGCGAGCTGCTTGATCTGCGCCGCCGAGCCGCGGGCACCGGAGTGCGCCATCATATAGACCGAGTTGACGTAGCGCCCCGTGCCCTTGGAGATAACCTTCATCATCTCCTCGGCGACACGGTCCGTGCAGTGCGACCAGACGTCCACCACCTTGTTGTACTTCTCGCCCTGGGTAATGAGGCCGTCGAGATACTGCTGCTCGAACTCCTTGACCATGCCCTGGGCCTCCTCGACGAGCGCGATCTTGGCCTCGGGGATCATCAGGTCGTCCTTGCCGAACGAGATGCCGGCCTTGCAGGCATAGCCGAAGCCCAGCGCCATGATCCGGTCGCAGAAGATCACCGTCTCCTTCTGGCCGCAATGGCGATAGACCATGTCGATGACCTCCGAGATCTCCTTTTTCGTCAGGAGACGGTTCAGCAGGTCGAACGGAACGTTGGGGTGGCGCGGCAGGATCGACGAGAGGATCATTCGGCCGGGCGTCGTCTCGACCAGCTTGCGGATCGGATTACCTTCGCCGTCCACCGTGTTATAACGCGCCTTGACCTTCGCATGCAGGCTGACCGCGCCCGCCGCCAAGGCATGCTCGATCTCCCCGATATCGAAAAACGCCGTGCCCTCGCCCGGTTCGCCGTCGGCGTCCGTGGTCAGATAATAGATACCGAGCACGATGTCCTGAGAGGGCACGATAATCGGCTTGCCGTTGGCCGGCGAGAGGATGTTGTTGGTCGACATCATCAAGACGCGGGCCTCGAGCTGCGCTTCCAGGGCAAGTGGCACATGCACCGCCATCTGGTCGCCGTCGAAGTCGGCGTTGAAGGCGGCGCAGACCAGCGGGTGAAGCTGTATCGCCTTACCTTCGATCAGTACCGGCTCGAAGGCCTGGATACCGAGCCGGTGGAGGGTCGGCGCGCGGTTCAGTAGAACCGGGTGCTCGCGGATGACCTCCTCCAGGATGTCCCACACCTCAGGGCGCTCTTTTTCGACCATCCGCTTGGCCGCCTTGATGGTCGAGGCCATGCCGTAAAGCTCGAGCTTCGAATAGATGAACGGCTTGAAGAGCTCGAGCGCCATCTTCTTCGGCAGACCGCACTGGTGCAGCTTCAGCTCCGGTCCGACGACGATCACCGAGCGACCCGAATAGTCGACCCGCTTGCCGAGCAGGTTCTGGCGGAACCGGCCCTGCTTGCCCTTGAGCATGTCGGACAAGGACTTCAGCGGCCGCTTGTTGGCGCCGGTGATGACCCGACCGCGGCGCCCGTTGTCGAAAAGCGCGTCCACCGACTCCTGCAGCATGCGCTTTTCGTTGCGCACGATAATGTCCGGCGCCCGCAGCTCGATCAGGCGCTTGAGGCGGTTGTTCCGGTTGATGACGCGACGGTAGAGATCGTTCAGATCCGAGGTCGCGAAGCGCCCGCCGTCGAGAGGTACCAACGGACGCAGCTCGGGCGGGATCACCGGGACCACGTCGAGGATCATCCACTCCGGGCGCGCGCCCGACTCGATGAAGGCCTCGACCAGCTTCAGCCGCTTTACCAGCTTCTTGCGCTTGGCCTCCGAGCCGGTCTCCTTCAGCTCGACGCGAAGCTCCTGATGCTCTTCCTCGAGGTCCAGAGACTCCAGCATCTGCTTGAGGGCCTCGGCGCCGATCTTGGCCTCGAACTCGCCCTCGCCAAACTCCTCCTGGAGATCGAAATATTCCTCCTCGCTGAGCAACTGACGGGGCTTGAGCGATGTCAGGCCCGGCTCGACGACGACGAAACTCTCGAAATAGAGGACCCGCTCGAGGTCCTTCAAGGTCATGTCCAAAAGCAGGCCGACACGGCTTGGCAAGGACTTCATGAACCAGATGTGCGCGACCGGGCTCGCCAGCTCGATATGGCCCATGCGCTCGCGGCGCACTTTCGAGAGCGTGACCTCGACACCGCATTTCTCGCAGATGATGCCGCGGTACTTCATCCGCTTGTACTTACCGCAAAGGCATTCGTAGTCCTTGATCGGACCGAAGATGCGCGCGCAGAAAAGGCCGTCGCGCTCCGGCTTGAAAGTACGGTAGTTGATGGTCTCCGGCTTCTTGATCTCACCATACGACCAGGAGCGGATCCGCTCGGGACTGGCAATCGAGATTCGGATCTGATCGAAACTCTGTGGCCCCGTCGGCTGGCCGAAGATATTCATCAACTCGGACATCGGTGTCTCCCGATAGGTTTTCTCATGCGGTGTCCCTTGGGACCCGGTAAATTTCGCACCGCCCGGCTCACCACCCGGCGGTGCGCGACTATTCCGTCTGCCTCAAATCCACGTTGAGACCGAGCGAGCGCAGTTCCTTGACCAGCACATTGAACGACTCGGGTATGCCGGCCTCGAAGTTGTCGTCGCCCTTGACGATGGACTCGTAGACTTTGGTGCGGCCCGAGACGTCGTCGGATTTCACCGTGAGCATCTCCTGAAGCGTGTAGGCCGCGCCGTAAGCCTCCAGCGCCCAGACCTCCATCTCGCCGAACCGCTGACCACCGAACTGCGCCTTGCCGCCCAGCGGCTGCTGGGTGACCAGGCTGTAAGGTCCGATGGAGCGGGCGTGGATCTTGTCATCGACCAGATGATGAAGCTTCAGCATATAGATGTAGCCCACGGTGACACTCCGGTCGAACGACTCGCCAGTGCGCCCGTCGATCAGCTTGACCTGACCCGAAACGTCGAGCCCGGCCTGGGTCAGCATGTTGGTGATGTCTTCCTCGCGCGCCCCGTCGAAAACAGGCGTGGCGATGGGAATGCCTTGGTGCAAGTTCCCGGCAAGCTCGATCAACTCATCGTCGCCAAAGTCGGCGATTTCGCTCTTGAAGATCTCGGGCCCATAGACTTCCTTCAGCTTCTTCCTGAGGACGTCGATCTTGGCGCCGCGCTGCACCGCCTCGAGCATCTCGGTCACCTGCCGGCCCAGTCCGTTGCAAGCCCAGCCGAGATGGGTCTCCAGGATCTGACCGACGTTCATGCGGCTCGGCACGCCCAGCGGATTGAGCACGATATCGACCTGCGTGCCGTCGTCCAGATAGGGCATGTCCTCGATCGGCACGATCTTGGAAATGACGCCCTTGTTGCCGTGCCGGCCGGCCATCTTGTCGCCCGGTTGCAGCTTGCGCTTCACGGCGACGAAGACCTTCGCCATCTTCATCACACCGGGCGGCAGCTCGTCGCCCCGCTGCAGCTTGTCGACCTTGTCCTCGAAGCGCTTGGTCAGCTCGCCGATCGCCTCGTCGTATTGCTTGTTCAGCGCTTCGACATCGGCCTGGCGCTTGTCGTTCTTGACCGTGATCTGGCGCCACTGGCCCGGCGTGAAGTCGGAAAGCACCTTTTCGGTGATGCGGATATCGGTATCCATACCCTTGGGGCCGGCGACCGCCGTCTGGTTGGCCAGCAGATCCTTCAGGCGCCCGTAAAAACTGCGCTCGAGGATCGCACGCTCGTCGTCGCGATCCTTCGCCAGACGCTCGATTTCGGCCCGCTCGATGGCCAGGGCGCGTTCGTCCTTGTCGACCCCGCGCCGCGAGAAGACGCGCACGTCCACCACCATTCCGGTGACCCCCGGGGGAACGCGAAGCGAGGTGTCGCGCACGTCTGAGGCCTTCTCACCGAAGATCGCGCGGAGCAGCTTCTCCTCCGGGGTCATGGGCGACTCGCCCTTGGGCGTCACTTTGCCGACCAGGATGTCGCCCGGCCCGACCTCGGCCCCGATGTAGACCATGCCCGCCTCGTCGAGATTGCGCAGCGCGTCCTCGCCGACGTTGGGAATGTCGCGGGTGATCTCCTCCTGGCCCAGCTTGGTGTCGCGCGCCATGACCTCGAACTCCTCGATATGGATCGAGGTGAAGACGTCGTCGCGCACGATTCGTTCGGAGATCAGGATCGAATCCTCGAAGTTGTAGCCCTGCCACGGCATGAACGCGACCAGCACGTTGCGGCCGAGCGCCAGCTCGCCCAGGTGCGTCGAGGGACCGTCGGCGATGATGTCGCCGCGCTTGACCTCGTCACCCACCGTCACCAGTGGGCGCTGGTTGATGCAGGTGTTCTGGTTCGAGCGCTGGAACTTCAAGAGATTGTAAATGTCGACCGCCTGCTCGCCGGCGGCCATATCTTCGGTCACCCGCACGACGATACGGGTGGCGTCCACCTGATCGATCACGCCGGCGCGCCGGGCCCCGATGGCCACGCCGCTGTCGCGGGCCACCGTCTCTTCCATGCCGGTGCCGACCACGGGCGCCTCGGCCTGTAGCAAGGGAACCGCCTGGCGTTGCATGTTCGAGCCCATGAGGGCGCGGTTGGCATCGTCGTTCTCGAGGAACGGGATGAGCGCGGCGGCGACCGAGACGAGCTGCTTGGGCGAGACGTCGATGAAATCGATATCCACGGGCCGAGCCATGAGATACTCGCCACCCTTGCGCGAGGAGACGAGATCCTCGAGGAGCTTGCCGGTCTTGTCGATGGGGGCGTTGGCCTGGGCGATCATATAGCGCCCTTCCTCCATGGCCGAGAGATAGACCACCTCGTCCATGATCTTGCTCTTCTCCACCCGGCGATAGGGGCTTTCGATGAAGCCGTACTTGTTAACCCGCGCGAAGGTGGCAAGCGAGTTGATCAGGCCGATATTCGGCCCTTCGGGCGTCTCAATCGGACAGATGCGTCCATAGTGTGTGGGGTGCACGTCGCGCACTTCGAAACCGGCACGCTCGCGCGTCAGTCCGCCCGGCCCCAAGGCGGAGAGCCGCCGTTTGTGCGTGATCTCCGAGAGCGGATTGGTCTGGTCCATGAACTGCGAGAGCTGGGAGGAACCGAAGAACTCCCGCACCGCCGCCGCCGCCGGCTTGGCGTTGATCAGATCGTGCGGCATCACCGAGTCGATTTCGACCGAGCTCATGCGTTCCTTGATCGCGCGTTCCATGCGCAGCAGGCCGACGCGATACTGGTTTTCCATCAGCTCGCCGACCGAACGCACCCGCCGGTTGCCCAGGTGATCGATGTCGTCGATCTCGCCGCGCCCGTCCTTGAGCTCGGCCAGTATTTTCAAGATCTTGAGGATATCTTCCTTACGCAGCGTGCGAAGTTGATCGTCGGTCTCGAAGTCGAGGCGCGCGTTCATCTTCACCCGTCCGACGGCCGAGAGGTCGTAGCGTTCGGAGTCGAAGAAGAGCCCCTTGAACATGCCCTCGGCCGTATCCAGCGTCGGCGGCTCGCCCGGCCGCATGACGCGGTAGATATCGATCAAGGCCTCCTCGCGCGTGCGGTTCTTGTCGCCGAGCAACGTGTTGCGGATATAAGGTCCGACGTTGATATGGTCGACGGCCAGCGTATCGAGCTTGGAGATCCCGTTTTCCTCGAAGTCGTTCAGCAACTCCTCGGTGATCTCGTCGCCGGCCTCGCAGATAACCAGTCCGGTTTCCTCGTTGATGTAATCGATGGCCACGAACTGGCCCAGCATCTCCTCGATGCTGACCAGCTGACTCTTGAGGCCGCCCTCGACCAGCTTCTTGGCCAGCCGTGGCGTGATCTTGGTACCGGCCTCGGCGACCACCTTGCCGGACTTGGCGTCGACCAGGTCGCGCGCCACCTTCACCCCGCGCAGCCGTTCACTGTCGAAGGGCGTGCTCCAGCCGGTCTTGGCCTTGCTGTAGGTCACATGGCGATAGAAGTAATCGAGGATCTCCTCACGCGACATGCCCGCGGCCTCGGCGGCATCGAGAGCCTCGCCCTTTTCGGCCGCCTCGGCGCGGCGCGCCTCGGTGGCGGCGGAATCGAGCGCCAGCAGCAAGGTCGTTGCCGGCAACTTGCGGCGGCGATCGATGCGGACATAGACCAAGTCCTTGGCATCGAACTCAAAATCGAGCCACGAGCCGCGGTAGGGTATCACCCTCGCAGCGAACAGATATTTGCCCGAGGAATGGGTCTTGCCGCGGTCGTGATCGAAAAAGACGCCTGGGCTGCGGTGCATCTGCGAGACGATGACGCGCTCGGTGCCGTTGATCACGAAGGTGCCGTTCTTGGTCATGAGCGGCATATCGCCCATGTAGACGTCCTGTTCTTTGATGTCACGGATCGAGCGCGAGCCCGTGTCCTCGTCCACCTCCCAGACGACGAGCCGCAGCGTCACCTTAAGCGGCGCCGCATAGGTCATGCCGCGCTGCTGGCATTCCTCGACGTCGTACTTCGGCTCCTCCAGCTCGTAGCGCACGAACTGCAGCTCGGCACGCTCCGAAAAATCCCGGATCGGGAAGACCGAATTGAAAACCTCTTGCAGGCCGGTCATCGTGCGCTCGGCTTCAGGCACGCCCAGTTGCAAGAACTGATCGTAGGACGTCTTTTGCACCTCGATCAGGTTCGGCATCTGGATAATCTCGGCGATCTTGCCGAAAGACTTACGAACACGCTTACGGCCGGTAAAGGAATTCGCCATCGTTCAATCGTCCTCGCTCGCATACCCAGAGGTCGCGCGGCGGCCTCCTGGTCGCTCGGTTTCGGCCCGCTTCGACGCCGCGGCTGACCGGCGCGCCGTCATCGGACTTGATAAGGTCCCGCCGAAGGGTCGGCGGGAAATAACCGGGCCTCTCGAACCAGGCCCAAAGCTGTCGATCACATGAACGACCGGCGCGGTGCGCGCCCACCTGGCGCGCACCGTCCGGTCAACTATTCCCGAGGCGTGCCGAAGGCTACTTGAGCTCAACGGTCGCACCAACATCCTCGAGTTTCTTCTTAAGCTCCGCGGCCTCATCCTTGCTCACACCGTCTTTGACGGCCTTGGGCGCCGACTCCACCAGGTCCTTCGCTTCCTTGAGACCCAGTCCGGTCATGGCGCGAACCTCCTTGATCACATTGATCTTCTTTTCGCCCACGACGGTAAGGACCACCTCGAACTCGGTCTGCTCCTCGGCGGCGACCTCGTCGCCACCGGCTCCGGGCGCGGCGGCGATCGCCACCGGCGCGGCGGCGGAGACACCCCATTCATCCTCGAGGCGCTTGGCAAGCTCTGCCGCCTCGATCACGGTGAGCTTTGAAAGCTCCTCAACCAACTTATCCAAATCAGCCATCTGTCATTTCTCCTAGGCTTGAACTTTGATCCTCGTCTCGACCCTATGCGGCCTCACCTTGAGAGCCATAGGCGCTGAATACACGGGCCAGCTGCGCGGCCGGAGCCTGCGTGACACCGGCCAGCTTGGTGGCCGGGGCCTGCAGGGTGCCGATCAGCTTGGCGCGCAATTCATCGAGCGACGGCAACTTGGCGAGCGCCTCGATACCCGACTTGTCGAGCACCTGAGCGCCCATCGCCCCGCCGATGACGGTCAGCTTCTCGTTCTTCTTGGCGAACTCGACGCAGACCTTCGCCGCCGCTACGGGATCGTCCGAATAAGCAATGGCGGTCGGACCCGTGAACAGCGACGTCAGCGCCTCGAACCTCGTGCCCTC
>Ga0255057_10001535_pt1 | contig 12867 bp, 10 predicted proteins | sample Cases_109_6_MG_FD_189022 | JGI IMG/M metagenome (GOLD analysis project Ga0255057, IMG submission 189022) | Seawater microbial communities from Amundsen Gulf, Northwest Territories, Canada - Cases_109_6 | ecosystem: Environmental > Aquatic > Marine > Gulf | place: Canada: Northwest Territories... | reverse complement strand
GGAGCCCCAGTCCTCTGGCTTCTCCAACGACACCCTGCTCTTCGAGCTCCGCTACCGGCAGGACGGCGACGCACATCTGACGCCGCTGGTGGTGCGCATCCAACCGACCGGCTTTCAGGTCTTCCCGGACTACGACATGCGGCTGCAGTTCGACACCCTGCAGCGCCTGGCCGAGACCGACGTGCCCGTGCCCCGTGTCTACTGGCTCGAAACCGAGGACCACGCGGTGCTGGGCGCGCCCTTCTACGTGATGGGCCAGGTCGAGGGCCGCGTACCCCCGGACAACCCGCCCTACCACGTGGACGGCTGGGTGACCGAGATCTCCCCCGAGGAGCGCAAGGCCATCTGGCTGGCGAGCTTCGAGTGCATGGCGAAGATCCATCGGCTCGACTACCAGGCACTCGGTTTCGGCTTCCTCGACCGCCCGGAGCTGGGCGCAACGGCTCTGGAGCAGCAGCTGGCCTATTACGATCGCTACTTCCAGTGGGCGGCGCGGGGCAAGGAGCAGCCGACGGTGCAGGCCGCCTTCGAGTGGCTGCACCAGAACAAGCCTTCGGGCGAGCCGACGGTGCTGTCGTGGGGCGACGCTCGCATGGGCAACATCATCTTCGCCGGCACCTCGCCGGCGGCTGTGCTCGACTGGGAGATGGTGACACTCGGCAGCCCAGAGCAGGACGTGGCCTGGCAGGTCTTCCTCGACCGGCACCACAGCGAAGGCGTCGAGCGGCCGCGGCTCGAGGGTTTCCCCGCCTACGACGAGACCCTCAGCCACTATTCGGCGCTCTCGGGCTTCGAGGTGAAGCACCTGCACTACTACCAGGTCTTCGCGGGCGCCCGTTTCGGCGTGATCATGATGCGCCTGGCCCAGCAGATGGGTGAGTACGAGGTGATGCCCGCCGACACCGCTCGGGCCTTCGAGATCGACAACATCGTGACGCGCCTGTTGGCCAAGACCCTCGGGCTCCCCGCACCGGGAGCCGGGTCGTGACGCTGGGGCTCTCGGCGCAACGCAGGTGACGGAGGTCGTGGTCTTCGACCTGGGGGGTGTGCTGGTGCGGCTGGGCGGCATGCCGGCGCTGCGCCAGATGCTCGGCACCGACAGCGACGACGAGATCTGGCGGCTCTGGCTCGAAAGCCCCTGGGTGCGCCGCTACGAGCGCGGACAGTGCAGCACCGACGAGTTCGCCCTCGGCATGGTGGAGAGCAATGCGCTGTCGCTATCCCCGGAGCGCTTCCTCGACGCCTTCCGCAACTTCCCCCTGGGCCTCTACGAGGGCGCGGCGGAGCTCGTGCAGTCGCTGGTCGTACCCAGCGCCTGCTTCAGCAACACCAACGCCCTGCACTGGGAGCAGCAGCCCGATGCGCCGCAGCTGCGCCAGCTCTTCCACCACACCTTCGTGTCTCACGAGATGGGCCTGGTGAAGCCCGACGCCGAGGCCTTCGAACACGTGGTGGCGGCACTTCGCTGCGCGCCTCCGCGGATCCTCTTCCTCGACGACAACGAGCTCAACGTCGCGGGGGCCCGCGCCGTGGGACTCGACGCACACCGCGCCGACGGCCTGGACGCCGCCCGCCGCATCCTCGAAGAGCAAGGCCTGCTGACCAGCGACTAGACTAGTTCCGCCCACCTGGGTGGCAGGACGGCGTGTGCCGTGCCGGCAGCGCGGCTTAGTCCCGCCGGTCACCGGCCGCCGAGGCAAGCCGAAGGCTTGCCGTGCCGGCAGGGCGGCGCAGCCGGCCGATAACCGGCAAACCCTGCCCCTAGCTGAAGTCGATGACCGAGCGCACCACCTCGCCGGCCTGCATGGCGCGGAATGCCTCATTCACCTCGTCCAGCTTGATGCGGCGCGTGATCATGCCCTCCAGATCGAGCTTGCCCGCCTTCCACAGGCGCAGCAGCTTCGGGAAGTCGACACGCACGTTCGCCCCGCCGTACATCGAGCCCTTGAGGTTCTTGTCGTTGTAGAAGAGCTCGAAGGCGCTGAACTCGACTTTCTGGTCCAGGCGGCCGACGCCCACCACCACCGCCGTGCCACCACGGCGGGCCAGGTCGAAGCACTGGCGGATGGTCGCGGGGTGACCGACGCATTCGAGAGTGTAGTCGAAGCCCTCGCCGCCGGTGATCTCGTTCTTCACGGCCTCCACGTCTTCGGGCTTCACGGCATGGGTGGCGCCGAACTTCTTGGCCACCTCGTGCTTGGACTCGACCGGATCGATGGCCACGATCTCCGCGGCCCCGGCGATCCGCGCGCCCTGGATCGCGGAAATTCCGACCCCGCCCGCACCGATCACCGCCACCGACGATCCGGGTGTCACGCCGGCGGTATGGATCGCCGCACCAACGCCAGTGGTCACGCCACAGCCGATCAGCGAAACGACCTCCAGCGGGATGTCGTTGGCGACGAGGACCACGGCCGCCTCGGGTACGATCATCTCGTCGGCGAAAGTGCCGCAACCGCAAAAGCCCGGGATGGTCTGCCCGTCGACGACGAAGTGCGGCGTGGTCGCCATCTGCATCATGGTCTCGCAGAGGTTCGACTGGCCGCGCAGGCAGGCCTTGCACTTCCGGCAGGCCGGTGTGAACGAGAGGATGGCGTGATCGCCGGCCTTCACGTCCGTGACACCTTCGCCCACCGCGAGTACCACGCCCGCGCCCTCGTGCCCCAACACGGTCGGGGTAGCAGCGGGGATGGTGCCGTTCTGAGCCGACACGTCGGAGTGGCACACTCCGCTTGACACGAGCTTCATGTGCACTTCGCCCGGCCCGAGATCCGTGAGTCCGACGTCGTCGCGGACCTCGAGGTCCTTGTTCAGCTCCCTGAGAATCGCGGCCTGCATAGAGTCCTCACTGCTGGCGCCGGACGCGGATGGCCGACGCGGGAAGGGGGTTGCGAGGGGTCGATCCTACCGGAGCCGCCCGGCGCGCGACAAGCCTGCTAGCCATGGCGGCGGCGCACCCGGCCGCGTCCAGAGAACCGGGCGGGGCCGGGCCGGCTGTGGGATGCTTGCCGCGTGGCCGCCTCCGAACCGGCAGCGCCCAGGCCCCCGCCGCGCCGCGGCCCCGGTCTCGGGGAGCTGGTACGCCGTCTGAGCACACACCTGGCCGACCCCCAGGTGCTGGTCCTGACGCTGCTCGTGGTCGGGGGCCTGCTGCTCGTACTCGTGTTGGGCGGAGCCCTGGCGCCAGTCATCGCGGCCCTGGTCGTTGCCTACGTCTTGCAGGGGCCCGTGCACGCTCTCTCGCAGCGCGGAATGCCCCGCCTGCTCGCCGTCTCCGCAGTCTTCATCGGCTTTCTCGCTGTGATCTTCTACGCCGCGCTGGCACTGGTGCCCCTGCTGACCGAGCAGCTGAGCCAGCTCGTGCGCCAGCTACCCAACATGGTGAGCGCCGTGCAGGAACTGCTCCTGACCCTGCCCGAACGCTACCCCGAGCTGATCGGTCGCGAGCAGCTGGTGCAACTGACGGCCCGGGTCCAGGCCCAGGCGCTCGCGCGGGGAGAAGATGTGGTCACGTGGTCGGTGAACCAGATCGGCAACCTCTTCTCCATCGGTGTCTACCTCTTCCTGGTGCCGCTGCTGGTGTTCTTCTTCTTGAAGGACCGCGAGGTCATGGTCTCGTGGCTGCTGCGGGCGCTGCCGGAGGACCGTGAGCTCGCCGCCGCGGTGTGGCGAGAAGTCGACCACAAGACAGGCGCCTATGTGCGGGGCAAGATCTTCGAGGTCGCCATCGTCGGCTGCGTGACCTACGCCGTGTTCTCCTTCTTGAACCTGCAGTTCGCCGCGCTGCTGGCCTGCCTCACCGGGCTCTCAGTGCTGGTGCCCTACATCGGAGTCGTGGTGGCGGCCGTGCCCGTGGCGCTGGTGGCCCTACTCCAGCACGGGCCGGGCGGGGAGTTCGTCGCAGCCGTGGGAGCCTACGGGGTGATCCAGGTGCTCGACGGCAACGTGCTGGCGCCCCTGCTGATCTCCGAGGCCGTGAGCCTGCACCCCGTGGCCGTGGTAGCGGCGATCCTCGTCTTCGGCGGCATCTGGGGCTTCTGGGGCATCTTCTTCGCCATCCCGCTGGCCACGCTGGTGCTGGCGGTGGTGCGTGCCTGGCCCCGGAGCGGGGCGCCGGCTGCGGCCTCGCCTGCCAGCCCGAGCTGAAGCGCGGGACTCCGCTCCTGCCGGCTGCCTGCCGGCGAGTTGCGGCCACGCCCGTGTGGCCGTCAGCAGGGGCTTCAAACGCCGCCGGGCTCTGCGTAGAATGGCCTAGAACACAGTCTCGGAGATCGCGCGATGACCCCCCCGACCGTGCAGGGCCCCTACGAAGCCGTCGTCTTCGCGGGGGGCGGCTGCCGCTGCTTCTGGCAAGCGGGCTTCTGGGCCGAGGCCGCCCCCGCACTCGGGCTCCAGCCCGCCGTGGTGGGAGGCGTGAGCGCCGGCTCGGCCTTCGCCTGCGCAATCTTCGCGGGAGTGATGGAACCGGTGCTCGAGTATTTCAAACAGCGGGTCGACGCAAACCAGCGCAACGTGTACCTCGCCAACGCCTGGCGCGGGGGGCGTGTCTTCCCCCACGAGGAGATCTACCGCGACACCATCCTGAATACGATCGATGCCGAAGCCTTCGAGCAGCTGCAGGCGGGCCCGGACGTGCGCATCACCGTGGCGCGCCCTCCCGACCGCATCGGAGCGCGCTCGGGCTATCTGCTCGCCGCGCTCGCCTACCAGGGCGACCGTCTCACCCGGCCCGTCCACGCGCGCTGGGGCCGCCGCCTGGGCTTCACCGACGAGGCGATCTCGGTGCGCAGCTGCTCGAACTCGGCAGAAGTGGCGGACTTGATCCTGCAGTCCTCGTGCTCACCGCCCGCAACCCCTCTGTATCGCCGCGGCGGCCGCATGGTGCTCGACGGTGGCCTGGTCGACAATGCCCCCGTCCACGCGGTTCAGCCGGCGCGCCACACCTTGGTGCTGCTGAGCTGGCATCGGGACGAGAGCCAGCTTCCGCGCATCCCGGGCCGCACCTACGTCCAGCCCTCCCGCCCCATCCCGATCGACAAGTGGGACTACACCGACGCCGAGGGTGTGCAGCGCTCCTACGACCTGGGCCGCAGCGACGGCGAGGCCTTCGCCCGACGCCCGCGCCTGGACAGCTCCGAGGCAGCGTAGGGCCGCAGCCCTCAGCCAGCGTCGGGCAGGTCCTTGCTCGGCTGCAGCTTCCAGACGGGCTCGCGCTTCTCGAGGAACGAGACGACTCCCTCTCGCGCGTCCGGCTGCCCGCTGACCCACGCCGCCACCTCGAGCAGGATCTGCTGGTATTCCTTCGCGATGTCCCCGGGCTCGGGCGATCCGGGCCATTGTAGACTCCCCGCGTGGCTCGACCTGAAACTGTCGCCGCCCGCTGGCTTCCGCTCCTGCTGATCGTGGCGGGCAGCCTCGCCTGGGCGGGCAGCCTGGCGGGTGCCTTCGTCTTCGACGACTGGAGCCGCATCGTCCACGCACCGGAGATCCACTCCCTGGGCCAGCCCGGCCAGCTCCTCGCCGGCACGAGCCGCCCGATCCTGAAGCTGAGCCTGGCGCTGAACTACGCCGTCGGGGGCGAAGAAGTCCTCGGCTACCATCTCGTCAACCTGGCCATTCACTTGCTGGCCGGGCTGGCTCTATTCGGCGTCGTGCAACGCACGCTCGGCAGCGAGCGGCTGCGCGCCGACGTCGGCGCTGCCGCACCCTGGCTGGCGGCTGCGGTCTCCCTGCTGTGGCTACTCCACCCGCTTCAGACCCAGGCCGTCACCTACGTGGTGCAGCGCGGCGAAGCGCTCATGGGACTGTGCGCGCTGGCGACGCTCTACCTGTCGATCCGCAGCTTTCAGGGCCGACACCCGCTCTTCTGGGGCGGCCTCGCCGTCGCCACCTGCGCCATCGGCATGGGTACCAAGGAAGTGATGGTCGTGGTCCCGGTGCTGGTCCTGCTCCACGACCGCGCCTTCCAGTCCGGCTCCATCGGCCGCGCGCTGCGGGAACACCGCTGGCTCCACGTGGCCCTGGCGGCAACCTGGCTGGTGCCCTTCGTGTGGATCGGAAGCGAGACGCTCTTTCGCGGCGAGTTCGCGCGTCCGGAGCTGCCCACTCCGAGCCCGCTGGCGTACGCCCTCACCCAACCAGCGATCGTGCTCCACTACCTGCGCCTGGCCTTCTGGCCCTCGCCCCTCGTATTCGACTACCAGTGGCCCCCGGCCACTGCTGTTGGCGAGATCCTCCCATCGCTGCTCGTGATCGGCGCCGCTCTCATGGCCAGCGCCTGGCTGCTCTGGCGCAACACCGGGCTCGGTTTCCTGGCGGCCAGCTTCTTCATCCTGCTGGCGCCAAGCTCCAGCTTCGTACCGATCCAGGACCTGGCGGTCGAGCACAGGATGTATCTGCCGCTGGCGGCCGTGATCACCGTGGTGGTGATGCTGGGATACCGGGCTCTGGAACCGGTCGGCCCGGCGCGCCCCTGGTTGGGCGCCGCCCTTGTGGGCCTGGCGGCCACGGCGCTGGGCCTGGCCACAGTCGACCGCAACCGGGACTACCGCGACGAGCTGACCCTGTGGCAGGACGTGGTGGAGGCGGCACCCGGCAACGCCCGCGCCCTCTACAACCTGGCCACCCTGCTGCGCCAGCGCGGTGAGGACGAAGCGGCGATCGCGGCCTTCCGTCGCTGTCTCGAGCTGGCGCCCGAGCATGCGAAGGCCCACTACAACCTGGCCAACGCGCTCAAGGAGCGGGGCGAGCTCGACGCTGCCATCGAGCACTACGGACGGAATCTCGCGCAACTGCCCGACCACGCGGCCGCCCACGTCAACCTCGGCAACGCGCTGTGGACTCGGGGTGACAAGCGAGAAGCCGTCGAGCACTACCGCCGGGCGCTGGCGCTCGACCCGGACTACCCCGGTGCGCACTACAACCTGGGGGTCGCTCTCGAAGGCCTCGGCGAGATCGATGCGGCCATCGCCGCCTACCAGGAGGCTGTGCGCCTGCGCCCGCGTTCGGCCGCGAGCCACAACAACCTCGGCAACGCGCTGATGGCCCAGCACCGGGTCGACGAGGCCATCCTGCACTACCAGCAGGCGAATGTGGTCGATTCGAGCAACGCCCGTGGGCGCTACAACCTCGGGCTCGCGCTCGAGACCAAGGGCGAGCGCGAAGCGGCGGAGTGGTACTACCGGCTAGCGCTAGAGCTCGACCCGGACCACGCCAAGGCCCGCGAGCGGCTCGAGGCCGCGGGCGCGCAGGAGTCGCGCTGAAGGAAGCAGGCCGGGGCACGCCGATGCCGGACGCGAGCGGGGTTCACTACGACCGCGTCGACGCGCGCTACTTCGAGGCCCGGGGGCTGCGCCGCCACGCGCGCGTGTGGTCGCTCTGGGCACTGGGTGTGGGCGCGGTGATTTCGGGCGATTTCTTCGGCTGGAACTTCGGCCTCGCCGCCGGCGGCTTTGGCGGCCTGTTGATCGCCACCGTGCTGATCACGGCGCTCTACGTAGGGCTCTGCTTCAGCATCGCCGAGATGAGCGCCGCCCTGCCTCACACCGGCGGCGCCTACTCCTTCGCGCGTTCGGCGATGGGGCCCTGGGGCGCGTACCTCACGGGCCTGGCCGAGAACATGGAGTACATCCTCACGCCGGCCGTCATCGTCGTCGGTATCGGCGGCTACCTGGGGGCGATCTTCGGCACCCCGGAGGCCGCCGCACCGCTCTGGTGGTTGGCGGCCTACGCCGTCTTCATCGGGCTCAACGCAGCGGGCGTGGAGACCTCCTTCCGCTTCACGGTGGCGATCACGCTCACGGCCCTGGCCATCCTCGCCGTATTCTGGATCGGCGCCCTTCCCCACCTGGACCTGGAGCGTCACGCCCTCGACATCACACCGCAGTCCGGTGGCAGCCGCTTCCTGCCTTTCGGGTGGGGCGGAGTGCTGGCCGCCCTGCCCTTCGCAATCTGGTTCTATCTCGCGATCGAGGAGCTGCCACTCGCCGCCGAAGAGGCCCAGGCTCCCGAACGCGACCTGCCCCGGGGCATCCTCTTCGGGCTCGCCACCCTGGTGGTGTGCGCCTTCCTCACGCTCGTGCTCTCGGCCGGAATTCCCCCCGGTGCCGAAGCCCTGGGACGCTCCGACGAGCCGCTCTTCGCGAGTTTCAGCACCATCTTCGGCTCGGGCATCGGCGCGCGGCTGTTGGCGCTGGTCGCCGTGGCAGGGCTGGTGGCGAGCTTCCACACCATCTTGTTCGCCTACAGCCGTCAGATCTATTCGCTGTCCCGGGCCGGCTACTTCCCGCGCTGGCTCTCCGTGACCCACGGTCGCCGCAAGACCCCGCACGTCGCTCTGCTGGCGGGCGGCGCTCTCGGCTACGCCGTGGCCTTCGGCATCCATACACTCGGATCGGAGCACCCGGTGGGAGCCGTGCTGCTCAACATGGCGGTGTTCGGCGCGGTGCTCTCCTACGGCTTCCAGATGACTTCCTTCGTGCTGCTGCGCTGGCATCGGCCCCAGATCGAGCGCCCCTACCGAAGCCCCCTGGGCATACCCGGCGCACTGCTGGCGCTGTGCCTCTCGGGCGCCACGCTCGTCGCCCTCTTCGTGTCGGATCCGTTCTACCGACGGGTCGTGATCGGAGCAGCCCTGTGGTACGCACTCGGCCTGATCTGGTTTGCGCTCGTCGGCAGACACCGCCTGGTGGAATCGCCCGAAGAACGCTTCGCCTTGGAAACTGGGCCCCCGGCGCGCGAGCCATAGCCGGCTGCGCTCGAGCCCTAGACCACGCCAAGCGAGCGGGACCGCCGCGTGCGGCCACGCCGCTGCGGCCAGAACCGGTATCCGCTGGACTGCGCGGGCCGCGGCGTATAGCTTCCCGGCTCCCTGAAACCGGGCCCCCGAAGGGGAGGCCATTCGGCGGAGGTTCCGACAGATGCTTCGACACCCTGCAGCACTCGCGGCTGCGCTCTTCTTCGCTTCGGCCTGCGGATCGGGCACCGATTCGAGCTCGCCCGCCAGCCCGGGCGGGAGCGAGAGCGAGGCCTCTACTACGGCCTCGGGCCTCCAGATGACCGAGATGGTCGCAGGTACGGGCGAGAGCCCCACCGCGACGGATGTCGTCGTCGTGCACTACCACGGCACCTTCGAGGACGGCAGCGTCTTCGACAGCAGCGTGGAGCGCGGTCAGCAGGCCACCTTCCCGCTCAACCGGGTGATCCCTTGCTGGACCGAAGCGCTCCAGCTGATGAAGGTCGGCGGCAAGAGCCGGCTAGTCTGCCCGCCCGGGATCGCTTACGGCGCGCGCGGCGCTCCGCCGCGAATTCCGCCGAACGCGACGCTCACCTTCGAAGTGGAGCTCTTCGAGATCAAGTAACCCGGTCTCGGCGTGAGCGAAGCTAGGCTCGGGGCCGCGGCAGGGCGAGCAGGCGGTCCACATCCGCTGGTGTGGCCAGGGGGCGCCCGACTTCCGCGGCCAGCGCCGCCGCCTGCTTCACGAGTTCAGCGTTGCTGGGCTTGCGCTCGGGGTGGAAGTGCTCTTCCAGCCCGATGTGGAGGTGTCCGCCCCGCTCCAGGGCGAGCCGCGCCAGCGGGGTGTCGAAGAGGTCTCCTCCCCAGACGGACACGGACCACGGCAAGCCCGTGCCCTCGAGCAGATCCAGATAGGCCAGCAGCGCGTTCTCGGTCGGCGGCAGGCCGAAGCTGACCCCGGGCTGAGTCGCGAAGAGCCCGTAGTCGCCGCCGAAGTAGAGCTTCACCATCGATCCGGCCGGGAGCCGCCCGGCCCGCTGGAAGCTGAGCGTGGTGCGCAGCCAGCCGGGCTCGTAGATGGCGAGCGAAGGCCCCAGCTGCAGCCGCTCGCACAACGCCAGGGTGCTGCGAATGTCGTCGTAGCCGTTGCTGTACACGCCGCCCACGGGCAGGCCCTCGTGGTCCGGGGCGCCGATGTTGGTAGAGCCGGGGTCGCAGAGCCCGAGACGGAGATCGATTTCCTGCGCCAGCAGCTCGACGTGAGCGAAGCTCTCGGCGGCATCGCGACCCAGCGCAAAGGTTGGATACCAGAGTGTGTCCGGGCGCTGCTCCATGATGGGACGCCAGGCCGCCAGGTAGAGGTCCGCCGCAGCGCGACCGGTGAGCCGGATGTCGCCGCTGTGCGCGTGGATCAGCGACGCGCCGACATCGAGGCAGCGGCCCACGTCGACGACGATGGCCCCGGGCTCTCGAGGTACGAACGGGTTGCGCTCGGGCCGGGTCTCCCCATTGATCGCCACCTCGATGATGACGGGAAGCTCCGCGACCCCGGGCATCGGGCCACATTAGCCCGACGCGGGCCGCTATGCTGAGCCTCCCAAGCAGGAGGACACGATGGCCACCCTCTCCCTCAGCCCCGACGAGCTGCTCACCACCACCCGCGCCGTGCGCAAGCGCCTCGACCTCGAGCGACCCCTGGAGCTCGACGTGGTGCGAGAGTGTCTGGAGATCGCGCTTCAGGCGCCCACCGGTTCGAACGCCCAGGGCTGGCACTTCATGGTGGTGGCCGACGCCGACAAGCGCCGCCGCATCAGCGAGCTCTACGCCCAGGCCTTCGAGGGCTACCGGGACATGCCCTACTCGGCCCACGCGATTGCCAAGGAGCGAGAGGGCTCCGAGCAGAAGACGATGCACCGGGTGGTGGACTCGGCCGAGTACCTGGCGGCCAACCTGGCGCGCGTTCCGGTCTTCCTCATCCCTTGCATCGCAGGGCGCTTCGACCAGCTCCCGGCGCCGATAGCCAACATGGCCCAGGCGAGCGTCTTCGGTTCCATCCTGCCCGCCGTCTGGAGCTTCATGCTGGCGGCACGCGCGAGAGGTGTCGGAACCGCGTGGACGACATTGCACCTGAACCACGAGGAGGCCGTGGCCGAGATCCTGGGGATCCCCTACACAGAAGTCACTCAGGTGGCCCTGGTACCCGTGGCCTACACCCGTGGAACGGATTTCCGGCCGGCTTCCCGCCGCTCACTCGACACGGTGCTCCACGTCGACGCCTGGTGAGGTAGCGAGCCCACCCCGGGGGCTCAGCCTGGAAGCCGCCCGGGGGCCGAACGCAACGCCTACGCACCGATACGGCAGCTTCCCGACGGGAAACCCAGATTTCTCTTGACCAGGCCCGCGGCACTGGGCGAAATGGTGGGAGCGACGCCAGGATGCGTCGCCCGTTGGAATGGCCGTTTGAAACGGCGTTGGAAACGGGAATGGCCAGCCATCACAGCCGAGCGATTGCGACAACGGGGCACCCCAATGCGAGCCTCGCCCGCGACCTGTGGATCGCGGCCGCGGAGAGCGATGCCAGCATGATCCGTCACCTGCTGGCTCCCGATGTGGTGTGGCGAACCCACTCCAGCGGCTCGCTTTCGGGCTGCGTTCGCGGCGCGGATGCGGTGATCGAGCTCTTGGCCCGAAGCGGGGAGCAGGTCGATTCACTGACAACGGATTTGATCGATATCTATGCGAGCGAGAACGGCGCAGTCACCCACTACCGGGTGCGCGCGCAGCGCGGGCAGAGCCAGCTCGATACCGAGGCCTTGCTGGTCCTGCGCGTCGTCGCAGGCCGGGTCGTGGAGGCCTTCGCGCTGCCGGTGGACGACCGGGGGCAGGAGAGCTTCTGGCTCTCCCACTAGGCCGGGCATCGGATCCGAGGAAACCCTTCACCCCCACTGAAAAGCGACCGATAGAAGCCGGCAATGGCGGGTGGGAGCGGAATTCCGCTGCTGGGCAGGCTCGCCCTTCGCAGCAAGCTGATCACCGCGCAGCAGCTCGAGATCGCCACCCGCGAGCAGACCGAGCCGGCGGACTCGGCGCGCCTCGGGAGCCTCTTCGTCGAGAAGGGCTGGATCTCTGACGCCCAGCTCCAGAAGCTGCTGGCCACCGCCAAGGAGGTGGTCGCCCGCCACCGCGCCGCCCAGGCCAGTCCGAAGGCAGCCCCGAAGCGCACCGCGGCCTCGGCGGCGGGAAACGCCGCGAAGGCCGCCACACAGGCTGCGCCGGCCGCCACTCCGCGAGACGCTGCCACCGCTGCCAGAAAAACTCCCGCGGCTCCGGCCCCAGACACTCCCCGAGGTTCCGGCGCCGCGCAGCGCCCCGCGGCTCCCTCCACACCGGTGACCGCCGCCAGCCCCGCCCGGGCCGATCCGGAGCTTGCGGCCCTGCTGCGCATGGCCGTGGAGCGAGGGGCCAGCGATCTGCACATCCACAGCTGCGCACCCGTGCAGCTGCGCCGGAACGGCCAGCTCGAGGTCACCGCCCCCGAGCCCCTCCTCCCCGAACGAGCCGAGGCGCTGGTGCGCTCGTGTCTCGACGCCGAGCAGGCCACCCGCTTCGACGAGGCCGGCGAGCTCGACTTCGCCTACGCCCTGCCCTCGGTCGGGCGCTTCCGCGTAAACGCCTTCCGGCAGCAGCGTGGCATCGATGCAGTGTTCCGGAGCGTTCCCCCCGAGGCGCCCTCGCTTGAATCGCTGGGGCTCCCGGCCTCCCTGGCCAAGCTCACTGACTACCACCAGGGCATGCTGTTGATCACCGGGCCCTCTGGCTGCGGCAAGTCTGCGACGCTCGCCGCGCTACTCGACATCCTGAACCAGCAGCGCTCCTCCCACATCATCACCATCGAAGACCCGATCGAGACGATCCACCCCTCGAAGCGCTGCCTGGTGAACCAACGCCAGGTGGGGCCTCACACCGAGTCCTTCGCCCGTGCCCTGCGCGCGGCGCTGCGAGAGGACCCGGATGTCATCGCGATCGGTGAGCTTCGCGACCGCGAGACCATCTCCCTGGCGTTGACCGCCGCCGAGACCGGCCACTTCGTGCTCGCCACCCTGCACACCGACAACTCGATTCGCACCTGCAAC
>Ga0255057_10001534_pt1 | contig 12870 bp, 4 predicted proteins | sample Cases_109_6_MG_FD_189022 | JGI IMG/M metagenome (GOLD analysis project Ga0255057, IMG submission 189022) | Seawater microbial communities from Amundsen Gulf, Northwest Territories, Canada - Cases_109_6 | ecosystem: Environmental > Aquatic > Marine > Gulf | place: Canada: Northwest Territories... | reverse complement strand
TTAGTCGCGCGTTATTTTGTTGCAGGCTTATGTAAAGTGGCAGTTGTGGTCGGCTGCGGAGTAGGGCGTCACAATTATAAATAGCCATTGCTATGTCGACTCGGTATTCTTTATACAGAGCAGCCAAACATCGTATTTTCTACGACAAATCAATTAACAAGGCCTGCTTGTTATGAAAACACCGCAATTGACAACAATAAGACGTTTCGGTGGGGGGATTTTCGATGGCAGGGACTGGCGAAACCTACGACAGTGAAGTACTTGGTCAATCGACCGCAAACACGGAAAAAACAGATCTTTGGACCCGGCTGAAACAGGCCGAAAACGCCGAGCAGTTCGCGACGATCTGGCTGGAGATTCAATGCGGCTTGATGAAGGGTGTGCGGCGCGCAGTCGTTGTGCTCGGGCCCAAGGACCGGGGGCCGTTCGCGCCAGTAGCCGTCTGGCCGGTCGGAATGTCCGGCAGCCGCCCGTTGGCGGAAGCCGTCGAGCACGTAATTACGCAACGCGAGTCCTGGGTGCGTTCCGGCAAGGGACCGACGGCTGACCAGTCGAAAACGCATGACTTCGTCGCTGCTCCGGTCATGGTTAATGACAGAATTTATGGTGGCGTTGCCTTCGAGATCGAACATGACCCGAACCAGGATATGGGCGCGATCATTTCAAGTCTCGAATGGAGTTGTACCTGGATCGAGTCTTTTATAAGGCGTCACTGGACACCGCCGAGCGATCGACTGATCACAGTTCTGGAAACCGTGGCAACAAGTGTTCACCACCACCGGTTTCAGGAGGCGGTCACCGCCGTTGCCACGGAACTGGCAGGGCGGCTAGGCTGCGAGCGCGTCTGCATTGGTTTCCTGAATGGAAAACACGCCGAAGTTAAAGGTGTGTCTCATAGCGCTACATTCGGCAAGAAGGCCAATCTTATTCGCGCGATCGAGGCCACAATGGATGAGGCGATGGACCAGCAGGCCACCGTTGTCTATCCGGCGTCCGAGGACGGGACGTTGCAAGTGACCCGTGCCCATGCCGAACTAAATGAGAATCATGGTAAGGCCGAAATTTGCACGGTGCCTTTTACGGACGGCGAAGAGTTACTGGGTGCCATCACATTGGAGATGCCGGGCGGCGAACCCCTGGATGAAAAAACGATCCGGCTCTGTGAGCATGCGGCTTCTTTGCTCGGCCCCATACTTGAGGTAAAACGCAAGGATGACCGCTGGTTGATTCGCAAGGCGATCGACAGCTGCAAAGAGCAGGGCCGGAAGCTTGTCGGTCCACGCAATGTCGGTTTGAAACTGACCGCGGGCATTGCGGCAGCGTTGCTGGTCTTTTTTACTTTTGCCAACGGCGATTATCGGGTCACAGCCGATGCCAGGCTTGAGGGCACGATTCAGCGAGTCATCGCAGCCCCCATGGCAGGCTATGTCGCGCGAGCGGATGTGCGTGCCGGCGATACTGTGACCGAAGGCCAGGTTATGGCCAAGCTCGACGACCGCGATCTCAGGCTGGAGCACTTGAAGTGGGTCAGTCAGCGCTCCCAGCGGCAGCGTGAACAAAGTGAAGCGCTGGCCACGCGCGACCGCGCTCAGGCCGGCATTCTTGCGGCCCAGATCGAGCAGGCTGACGCACAGATCGCCTTGCTTAACGAGCAACTCAACCGGATCTCGGTTGCGGCACCGTTCGATGGCATCGTCGTTAGCGGTGACTTGAGCCAGTCACTGGGTGCCCCGGTCGAGCGCGGTGACATCCTTTTTGAAGTGGCGCCACTGGACTCTTATCGCGTGATCCTCGAGGTCGATGAGCGGGACATCGGTGCGCTAAGTAATGAGCAGGCGGGCTCGCTGGCGCTTACGGGCATGCCCGGAGACGTGATTGAGATTCGCGTCGAGAAAATCACGCCGATCTCGACGGCAGAGGACGGGCGTAACTTTTTTCGTGTCGAAGCAAGCCTGCTTGCCGAACCGTCCGCGATACTGCGCCCTGGCATGGAAGGTGTTGGCAAGATTGATGCGGGGCGGCGCAAGGTGATCTGGATATGGACGCACAAGATTACGTTCTGGCTTCGAATGTTCTTCTGGTCGTGGTGGCCGTAAGCCGGTTCAATCATGACTGAGACTCTATTCAGTCCATCGTGGTATCGCGTCGCCGATTTAAAACCCCGGATGCGAAAGCATGCCGAGCTGCACCGTCACGACTACCGGGACAAGGTCTGGTTTGTGTTACAGGATCATGCCGGCGGCCGCTCACACCGGTTTTCTCCAGCCGTGTATCGCTTCGTTGGTCTCATGGACGGTCGGCGTAGCGTGCAGGAGCTCTGGGACGCCTTGAATGAGCAGGACGGAGACGCGGCACCGACGCAGGATGAGGTGATACGCCTGCTCGGCCAACTGCACGCGGCGGATGTGCTGATCTGCGATGTCACGCCGGATAGCCGCGAATTATTGCGGCGTTATCGTCGCTCCGAGCGGATGAAATGGAAACAGCGAATCTGGACACCGCTGGCGGTGCGGTTCCCGCTGCTCGATCCGGACGGTTTTCTGACCCGGACTTTGCCTTACGTTCGATTCATATTTACGAAGTATGGCGCCTGGGTCTGGTTACTTACCGTGGGACTCGCCACTATCCTGGCGGCGGCCAACTGGTCGGCGCTGACCGACAACCTGATGGATCGTGCCCTGGCGCCGCAGAACCTGGTTCTGCTCTGGCTCGTTTATCCGTTTGTCAAAGCCATCCACGAGCTCTTCCACGGCTACGCGACCAAGGTCTCGGGTGGAGAGGTACATGAAATTGGCATCATGTTGCTGGTTCTCGTGCCTGTGCCCTACGTCGACGCGTCGTCCGCATGGGGATTTCGTGACAAACGCCGCCGTATGCTCGTGGGCGCCATTGGCATTATGGCCGAGCTCTTCATGGGCGCGATCGCGCTCTTTGTCTGGCTTATTGTCGAGCCTGGCACTGTGCACACGGTGGCGTACAACGTGATGCTCATCAGCGGCGTTTCAACACTGCTGTTCAACGGTAATCCGTTGCTTCGTTTCGACGGGTATTACGTCCTCGTAGACGCGCTCGAAATACCGAATCTTGGCAACCGCTCGAACCAGCACCTGGGTTACCTGATTCAGAAGTACCTGTTCGGATCAAAGGATGCGGAATCGCCGGCGGATTCGCCTGGGGAAAGCCGCTGGTTCGTTTTCTATGGGATCGCCGCGTTCATCTATCGGGTATTTATCCTGAGCGTCATTGTCCTTTATGTCGGTGGCCGGTTCTTCGCGGTCGGTGTTCTACTTGCGACCTGGGCAATCATCACTCAGGCCATCATCCCAATCGGGAAAAACATGAAATTTCTCTCCTCGAGCCCACGGCTCAGAAACAACAGGCGGCGCGCCGTGTCGGTATCGGCAGGTATCGTGGCCAGCCTGATCGCGGTTTTCTTTATCTTGCCGGCACCGCTCTGGACCAAGACGCAGGGAGTTGTCTGGCCGCCAGAGCAATCCCAGCTACGTGTCGGCGCGGATGGCTTTGTCGAGCGGGTACTCGTGCCCGATGGCGTGGCCGTCGGGCAGGGTGAGGTGCTTATTGTGGCCGCAGACCCGTTTCTCGCAGCACGCGTCGAATTGCTCGAATCGCATCAGCGCGAATTTCAATTGCAGTTGAAGTTGGCGCAGACCATCGACCAGGTCCAGGTGGCGATTTTGCGTGCAGAGCTGGCGGCCGTAGCTGGCGATCTTGAACATGCTCGAGAGGAAGTTGAGGCGCTGACGATAAGGAGCCCGCGAGCTGGCGTCTTCATTGTGCCGAACCGGCAGGATTTGCCTGGCCGCTTCGTGCGCAAGGGTCAGATCGTTGCCTATGTCATCGATCCCTCGGACCACCTGACTGTGCGCGCAGTCGTCTCGCAGGACGATATCGGTTTGCTCAGAGAACGGATCCGCAGAGTCAATGTGCTGCAGAGCGAGTGGGGCGGCCAGGATTTTGAGGCGACATTACGCCGCGCCGTGCCGGGCGGGTCGCAGCAGTTGCCGACGGCGGCACTCGGGACGATGGGTGGCGGTTCTTTTGCCGTCGATCCGCGTGACCAAGAGGGCAGGCAAACCCTCGAGCGCGTGTTTGAGTTCGAGGTGGCTCTGCCGGATGAGGCCCCCACTGAGTTCCTCGGCAACCGGGTTTATGTGAGGTTTGACCACGGATTCGAGCCGATCGGTTTGCAACTTTACCGGTCGTTGAGACAATTACTGTTGAGACAGTTTGGTGTCTAAAGCTGTATTACATCGACCGGGAATCCTGGCCGGCGTGTATCCGCAGCGCGAGGAAATCCGGCCCGGCTTGCTGGAGAAAACGGTGGCCGCTGCATCCGGAAAGGTTCATCAGTATGCGCTGGGCCGAAACCCGCGCTACCAGAAATTTGTGCGCTCGGTTGACGATTGCGCGCACGGACTCGATCGGCTCAGCGACACCGATCTTACGGCGCGTGCAAAGGAACTGAGAAGGAGTCTCTATGCCCAGGGACTACTTGACGGGCTCGTGGCGCAATCGTTCGCGATCGTGCGCGAGTTCGCGACACGTCGGCTCGGCATGCGTCACTACGACGTTCAGCTTTACGGCGCCTGGGTCATGTTGCAGGGCATGGTCGCTGAAATGGACACGGGCGAAGGCAAGACCCTGACGGCGACGTTGGCGGCCGCAACCGCGGCGTTGGCGGGCATTCCAGTACACGTCGTGACCGTCAACGATTTTCTTGCCTCGCGGGACGCCCAGTGGATGAGCCCGATCTATCGCGCCGTCGGCCTGACCGTCGGCACAATCACCGAGGGCCTGGACCTCGAACAGCGGCGGGCGGCCTACAGCCGCAGCATTACCTACTGCACAAACAAGCAGATTGTGTTCGATTATCTCAAGGACTGCATGTTGCTCGGGCAGGAAAATCGGGCGCTGCACCTGAATCTCGAAGACCTGTACGCAAAGAAACCCCGGACCAGCAGGTTGTTGCTGAGGGGGCTTTGTTTCGCGATCGTGGACGAGGCAGACAGTGTCCTGATCGACGAGGCACGAACGCCGTTGATCATCTCAAACCGGTCGAACATGGATGACCAGGAGATGAGTTACAAGCAGGCTGTTCGAATCGCCCGCTCGCTCGAATCGCCGCGGGATTTCAGCATCAATTCCTTGCGTCGCCAGGTTGATTTGACCGACCTCGGCAAGGCCCAGATTGCGCGGATGTCGCGAGCGCTGGGTGGTGTCTGGTCAGGCAAGCGGCGCCGTGAAGAGCTCATACGACAAGGATTGTCGGCGCTGCACCTTTTTGAACTGGACAAGCACTACCTGGTCGTGGACGGCAAAGTGCAAATCGTCGACGAGTACACGGGCCGAATCATGGCAGATCGCTCCTGGGAGCGTGGCCTGCACCAAATGGTTGAAGCGAAAGAGGGCTGTGCGATAAGTGGTCGTCAGGAGACCTTGTCGCGCATCAGTTATCAGCGCTTCTTTCAGCGTTATCTAAGACTTGGTGGCATGACCGGCACGGCGAGGGAGGTGGCGTCCGAACTCTGGTCCGTCTATCGCCTTAACGTGGTAACGATCCCGACGAACCGGCCGACTCGTAGAACCACCGTCCAGGATCGCATGTTCCGATCGGCTGAGTGTAAATGGAGTGCGGTGGTCAGCCGCGTGAACGAGTTGCACCAGCAGGGCCGGCCCGTATTGATCGGCATGCGCTCAGTTATGGCGTCGGAAACTATTAGTCACGAGCTAAACCAGGCGGGACTGACTCATCGTGTCTTGAACGCGCGGCAGGACCAGCAGGAGGCCGAGATCATCGCCCAGGCAGGCCAGCCGGGCCGCATTACCGTGGCCACCAATATGGCGGGACGGGGCACGGATATCCGCTTAGCGCCGGGCATTGCGGATCTTGGTGGTCTGCACGTCCTGGCGACCGAACGTCACGAGGCCAGACGCATAGACCGGCAGTTATTTGGGCGCGGCGGACGGCAAGGGGATCCGGGCAGCTATCAGGTCATCTTGTCCCTTGACGATGAGCTTTTTGACGAGTTTTTCGGCCAATGGCCGCAGCGAATGCTCGGCCGTTTCGGAAAACCCGGTGCGCCCGTCGTGTCGTGGCTCACGAAAGTTCTCGTCGCCACGGCACAGCGAGCGGCGGAAGCACGGCACAGCCAGTTGCGCCGCGATTTGCTTAAACTTGACGAAAATCTTGGAGACATGCTCGCATTCAGCGGGCGCGGTGAATAAGAATGGAGGCAACAATGTCTGAAGGAATCAAGATCCATCTCATGTGCGGGCTTGCAGCATTCGGTGTGCTAAGCCTGGGTGGTGATCTTAAGGCACAGGAACTTTCCGGATTCGACTGCATGATTGAACCGCACTCGGTCGCCGACGTGAGTACTCGGGCGGAGGGTGTGCTCGAAGAGATCCTTGTCAAGCGTGGGGACATCGTCCGCAAAGACCAGGTCGTCGCCAAACTCGAATCCTCGCTCGAGGCGATTGCCCTCGAATTCGCAACTGCTCGCGCGGAAATGAAAGGTGAGGTCGAGTCAAGGCAGGCAACGCTCGCGTACATGCTTCGCCAGCAGAACCGAATAAACGATCTCTACAAAGACAGCGCCATTTCATTCAATGAGAAAGACAAAGCTGACACCGACATGCGGCTTGCCGAGATAGATCTGCACGGTGCGCTGGATAATCAACGCCTTTTGCAGATCGAGCGTGAGCGTGCAGCACGGGAGCTCGAGCTTAGAAGTATCCGCAGTCCTGTCGACGGCGTCATCGTCGAGATCCTGCTCGTGCCCGGCGAATCGGTGGAAGACCGTGCGCGGGAAATCATGACCATCGCCGAGGTGGATCCGCTCAATGTCGAGATCATTTTGCCGGCCGACCGTTTCGGTTTGGTGCAGGTGGGAGCATCGGCCGAAATAACACCGCTTCTTCCGGGTGCCGAAATTCGGTATGCCAACGTTGCAGTCGTCGATCGAACGATCGATGCGGCGAGCGGTACATTCGGTGTTCAACTTCAGCTCGAGAACAAAGATCACGCGATTCCCGGCGGCATACGTTGCGACATTGCTTTCATGCCCGAGACCGATGCTTCAAGCCCATAGCCGCTGATGCCATGGGAGTACGCATGTATACGTATAACATCGCGCAGATCCGGCAATTGCTCACATAGAAAGCCCTGTAGGAATTATCGCTTAGTTATTGAATATTATGTAAACGCGATAACTATCTACAGGGTCCATCTTTGACGCAATCTAATGGTCGTGCTTTTATTGTCGCGTTGCCGGGAGTGTCATTGATGACCGCCGGAGTGAACTGAGATAATAATAATTAAATCCGGTATCGCAACAGCTCGGGGGATTCTCCCTAAGACAAATTCCGAGGATGCCGAGCATCTCTCGTTCGATGACGGCGATCCGCCGTTCATAGAAGACGACATCAACCCCACCGAAAATCGATTCCGCCTGGAAGCACTCGAGCCACGCGTTCTGCTTTCGGCAGATCCCATATCCGGCGAATTCGCGCGCCTGCTTGATGGCAGCGAAGACGATAGCGAAGCCAAAGACATAGCGGCCCTGTTCCAGGAAGTGGACCTGGCGGCAAGCGCAGAATCCGAATCCATCGATGCCGCGCCCGACGAAATTGCCGCAGGCAAAATTACGATGGACTGGCCAAAAGATTGGCTGGCGAATGATGGTGGCAGTGAAGAACATTCGGCCGCTGAGAATGGTCTGCAAATGGGCTTGGGCGCGAATGTACTAACGGGTTGTGACAACGGTCATAGCGCGAACGGAAACTCCGGTGACGAACATTCAGACAATAAGCGTCTCGATCTCGTTTCGGTGCTCAGCCAATTGCTCTGCGAATCGATTCAACTAATCGATTCAATGACCGGCAATGATGAGTCGGCAGACGCTACCTCAGAGACAACCCACGAAAACACGACTTTTGGGTTGGTCATTAATGTTCAGGCACGTGCGCCGCCGACGGCCAAGTTCTCTGCAACCCTTGAAACCACAACATCCGAAGGTGCTACCGATAACGACGTAACGGGAGCGCGCCTCTCTGTGCCTGTTGCATCACCGGCTATTTTCGAAGAAAACTCAACAAGCAGCAGTGCGCTGGACCTGATAATTGTCGAAGTCGAAGCCAGCGCGACAAAGGATGCTGAGCAAACGAACGACGTGCCAGTCGACGGTGCCGCGGTGCCGCCGGCAGACGACGTCCCCGAGTTGGTCGTCGATACCTCACCGGCACTGGGCCAGGATGACACGACAAGCATCGGCCCGCTCGATCCGGTCCAGCCTGATACAGATACACTCGGCCCAGACACGCTTGACTCAGTCACGCTTGACTCAGTGATCGCCGATGACGGCGCCAGTGCCGCAACGTCGGCAGAGCAGACAAACGACTTAACCGCCGATGCCGTTGCGATGCCGCCGGCAGACGTGGTCCTGAACGCTGTCCTCGAACGGGTCCTCGACGACTGGTCGGAGAGCGATCTGACCGACAGCCAGGAGACATGGTTAAGCAGCCTCACTATCGAACTGGTTGACCTCGACGGCGACAACATCGCCGAAATTCGCGGTCAGACTCTCTACGTCGACCTCGATGCAGCGGGATATGGCTGGTTCGTGATGTCCGAGGTTCTCGACGGACTTGGTAACATCGACGACAGCCCGGCAACTCTGCTCGCCGATGTCGGCAGCTCCGCGGTCATAGCCGAGGACATGACCGCAATGCTCGACGGCAATCCGATGGCGCCGAGCGACCACACCGAGACCTCCGACGAAATCGTCACCCGCGATTCTGACAGCCGCGGGGCGAGCCTCACCGTCCCGGCCTCAGCTGCCAATGAGAGTGATGCCGGCAACAACGACTCGGTCGCAGGCGATGATGATGCGAAATCTGTGGCTGCAGCGCTGGCTCTGACCGCTGAGTTCGGGGTTCCACTTGCTGACGGCATCAACACGATGACCGACAGCGCGGATTCGGACTCCAGTAGCGCCACTGACGGATCAACCCCGGCGCTCACGGATGGCTTGCAGGCTTCTGTCGAAGAAGCAGGCACAGATGGTCTGCAGATTGGCGCAATTGCCGTCGGTGTCGTGGCCATCACCTATCGCGGACCGGAAGCCAGCCGGCAAAACCGCAACGGATCGAAAAACAGCACGCCCGACAAGTCGGGAGCGCCGAAGTCGCAAGTCACGCTTGACACAGAGGCCGAGATTAGCGGGGACGAAGAACTGGATGAGACGGCGGCCGCACGAGCGCCGCCGGCGATCTACCAGGAAGCTGCCGATTATGATGCAGTCGAAGTCCCAGGCATTGACCTGTTGACCGTATCGCCTGAGACCGAGCCCACAATCGATGGCCCAATCTCGGAGGCGCCCGCCGAAGTCCTGCCGCGCGCACCACCGACCGATGACGCTATGCCGCGTGCACCACCGGCCAGTGCCACCCAATACCTGGTCGTCGATGGCGAGGCCCCGGACGGTTCCTCTGCCGCCACCCTCTCCGACGCAGACGCAGCTCTGGCACTTCAGCAAGCGTTAATCCTCTGGACCGAATTCGCGATCGCCAATGACCTGGGCGATCTCCTCAACAGCATCACTCTCTCCATCGCCGATCTTGACGGCGGCATCGTCGGTTCCGCCGACGGCACTCATATCACCCTCGACATCAATGCCGCCGGCCACGGCTGGTTAATCGACGACGCGTCCGGGGGCATCGATCTTCTTACCGTCCTGCTCCACGAGGTAGGGCACGTCCTCGGCTTCGATCACGACTCGGACCTCGCGGTTATGGCCGCGGTGATCGCGGAGGACGTACGCATCGGTCTTGCTTCGGTCGAGCACGTGTCGCGCTCAGGGGTACCCGTAACAGCCGCGTCGACCGCATCGTCGAAGCTCGATCTTATCGATCCGACTCTGTTCAACGGTACGTTGAATGATGGCGGCACTATCACGATTACCGTCGCCTCGGACGGTGATCTGACTATTAGCGGTACAGGCTCATCTGTCGGGACCGGGCCTACTCTGGGAACGGGTGATGACAAAAGCGGCGTCGCCGGCATCACGCAGATCGTCGGCGATCCCGATGCAACGATCACGATCATCGGCCCGAATGAAAATACCACCTGGACTCTTATTGACGACAACTCAGGCGTATTGAAATTCGGCACGGAGACAATTTCGTTCTCCGGGATCACGAACCTCAAGGGCGGGTCCGGCAACGACACGTTCGTCATCAAGAAAGGCAAGAAGCTCAAGGGCTGGATCGACGCCGGCACAGGTTTCAATACGCTGAACTACTCGGATTACGGCTCGAAGATCAGCGTTGATTTAGGGCCCGATCTCCCCACGCAGCCGGACGATGCCGTTATTCCGACGCCCGCCCGGGTCGGCTTCAAGAAAGCCACAAACATCGGCGAGGGCGCCAAGGGCATCGACCACGTTATCGGCGGCAAAAAAGTCGACACGCTCAGCGGCGACAGCTTTACCAACGAGTTGACCGGCAACGCAGGCGTTGATGAGCTGCGCGGCAAAGGCGGTAACGACGTCCTCAAGGGCGGTGGGGACTCCGACATTCTCGTCGGCGGCCAGGGAAAAGACACCCTCGAGGGTGGCGATGGCAACGATACCTATACGTTCACGCTGGACGACCTAAGCACGCTTACAGGCGACGCCGCTACGGACGTCGCTACGAAAGACACGATCGATGAAAAGAGCACGCCGGCTGCCGGGGACCTCGATGGGATTGATCTGACGGATATCTCGAAAAACTTCATCGTCGAAGTCACGGCTGGTATTCAGGTGAGCCTCGTGAGGGCGGATGGCAGCGGCAACGTGCCAACCCTTTTCGAATCGCCAGTCCAAAATATTGAGCAGATATTCCTTGGCAACGGTAACGATAACCAGGTCAATTTCAAGAACACGTGGAACAAGTCGATCCGAATAGGGTCCGGGCCCAATGCTGCAATCGCAAAGGTCCACCTCGACTTTTCCGATGTACAAGACGACCTGGAATTCGAGATTGGTCCGGGCGGCAAGGTGACCGTTACCAGGACCCTCAGTGACGGCACGGTAATTACGGCGACGGCGAATCGTGTACATAACCTCTTTGGAGGCAAGGGCAACAATACCTACAGGTTCGCGAGCGAGAGCTCATTTATCGGCGGAGTACAGCAGGCATCGCTGCTGGGCACCCTTACTGCCAAAGCGGCGGACCAATTGCAGGGCAAGCAAAACACTCTCGACTATTCGAAGTATCGTTCACGTATCGATGTCAACCTGACCGCCGCGGCCATCTCGTTTTCGAATAATGTCACCGCACAACGCGTCGTGGATCCTGACACAGCCAGGCTGCCCGAACTCGAGGTATGGACCTACTCCACATCTGCGCTGAAGGGAACAATGGACCTCGATCCGGCTTTCAGTCCGGCTGCCGGGGAGACCAATCTTCGTGTATTCAAATTCGACAATACAAACGCCAAGGAACTCGAAGAGCAAAAATTTGCAAGAGCGCTTGCCGACATTCTTGGTCGCAACGATTTCACGGTCGACAGACTCCTTAATGAAAAGGCGGCAGGAACCGCAGGTAGTGCCACCACCAGCACACTCTTCTCAACGACCTTCAACGACGGCGATGGTGATTTCCTGACCTTGGGTATCAACGCAGGCGATACGATTGTAAATCTCGCGGATGGCTCGCGTGCAACGGTTCTCTTTGATCCGGTTAAGGATTTCGAACTCCTTACTACGCCGCTGAGTGGTGGAAAGCTCAACACATGGGTTCCCGGTGCGAATTACATCATTCTTGAAACCAAGACCGCCTGGAAAGTCACCTTTGCCGAGCCCATCGACATTCAGCAGCGAGGCGTAGGCGGCACCTCGTGGTTCACGCAACTGCCGCTGGCCACTGCCAGTGACGCCAGCGGTCCGCAGGCAGTGACTGCGGACAGGACAGCAGCGGGGCGGAATGCCATCGATCGTGAGTGGGATCTGTCCACAGAGGCGACCGGGGGCACTTTCACTATAAAGGTCAGGTTCCCCGATCTGAATGTCGCTGCTGGCGGCCTGGTCGAAACTGGCGACATCACTCTCAGCTACGACGACACGCCCGATCAGATTCAGAAGAAGATCGAAGACGCGCTGCGAACGGCGACTGTCGGAAAATCACTGGATGTCTCGCCGCGGATTCTTGTAAGCGGTATGGGGACCACGGCATTCCCATGGCGCATCACGTTCGCAAACATGGGTGCTGTCGACCTGATGACGCCGGCGACATCGTCTTCCCTCGCTGCCGCGAGCCCAATCGGCGACAATTCGGCCAGCGGAATCACCGGCCAGGTCGTGCCCGGAATAACAACCGTGATTGGGTCCGGACTAGGGGACCGTATCTATGGTGCCGCCGCCGCATCGGCCCCGATCAATGATTTCACCTGGGGCGGGGCACCGGTCGTCGGGCTACAAGGCGAACACACTCTCTTATTTAATGAGCGCTTGAACCTCAGGACTGGCCAGGCGGTTCTTTACACGGCAGTTGCGGGTGATCGGATACCGGGCCTGATTTCCGGCACTGTCTACTACGTAGGCGTCATAGTCGAAACCGTTGATGCAGCAGCCGATACGTTCCGGACCAAAGTCACATTCTATCCGGACCTGGGAGAAGTAAACCGATTTGACCCGACTGATGTGCCCGGGCCTTCCAATGCGATCGAGTTGGGCGCACCGGTCGACGGTTCGCAACACCGACTGAGTAACGTATTTAGTTCGGATGGCGACAAGGGTGGAGACACGCTTATCGCGGACACCGGCAACGACGGGATCAGTGGCAACGACGGGAATGCGCTGGTGGGTG
>Ga0255057_10001533_pt1 | contig 12870 bp, 6 predicted proteins | sample Cases_109_6_MG_FD_189022 | JGI IMG/M metagenome (GOLD analysis project Ga0255057, IMG submission 189022) | Seawater microbial communities from Amundsen Gulf, Northwest Territories, Canada - Cases_109_6 | ecosystem: Environmental > Aquatic > Marine > Gulf | place: Canada: Northwest Territories... | reverse complement strand
GGAAGGTGTCTCGAAGGTCGGCGAAAATCAGCTCCCGGCCTTCGTGCGCGACCGGATCTCGGCGACCATCGCCCATACCTACAAGTACACCGAACGCACGGCCCGCCTCAGCGTCGAGCCGGTGGTGCCCGAGCGCCGGCAGGGCAAATACGACGCCCAGGTGGACAGCCTCATCTCGCTCGGCGAGGTGACGCTGAAGGGCTCGGCCACGGTCGAGGTGGAGGTCAAGTCGGGGACGCTCCTGGACCTCGAATTGCGCCTGCCGGCGGGGGTCAACGTCCTCGAGGTGACCGGGCCGTCGATCCGCTCGCACCAAGTGCGCGAGAACGGCGATGCCCAGTCGATCGAAATCGAGTTCACGCGCGAGATGGACGGGCGCTTCCGCCTGGAGATCGCCTACGAAAGGATCATGGACAGCAAGACGGCCGAGGTCGATGTGCCCACCGTTGGCGTGCCGCAGGCCGAGGTCGAGCACGGGCGCATCGCCATCGAGGCGCTGAGCGCCGTCGAGGTCCGCGCGCTGGAGACCGAACAGCTCTCTAGCCTGGACATCAGGGACCTGCCGCAGCAGCTCGTCCTCAAGACGACGAACCCCATCCTCCTGGCCTATCGCTATGTCAGCGCCAAGCGGCCCTTCAAGCTGGTGCTGGCCATCACGCGTCATCAGGAGATCGACGTCCAGGTGGCGGCCATCGAGCGGGCCGACTTCAGCTCGCTGTTCACCCGCGACGGGCTGGTGGTCACGACGGCGCGGCTGATGGTACGTAACAGCCGCCAGCAGTTCCTCCGCCTGGCCCTGCCGTCCGGCTCCGAAGTCTGGTCGGTATTCGTCGACGGTAAACCGGAAAAGCCGGCCTTCGCCAAGGAGGGCGAGGACGGTGCGCGCTCGGCCATTCTGGTAAAGATGATCAACTCGTCGACGGGATTCCCGGTGGAGGTCGTCTATGCCACCCCGGTCGAGCCGATCGACTGGCTGGGTCAACTGTCCAGCCAGCTGCCGCGCCCCGACATGGTGGTCACCCACACCCGCTGGGATGTCTTCTTGCCGCTCGGGCCGCATTATCTGACCCCCGACAGCAGCATGGACATGGTAATCGACGGCGTGCGCACCAACCCGCGTCTGATCGAGGCGGAGATGATGGCCCGCGCCTCGGACGCCTACCAGGCGCAGATCGGCCAGCCGCTGCGCATCGCCGTGCCGCGGCAGGGTATCCACTATGCCTTCGAGAAGCTCTATGCCAACCAGTCGCCGGAGGAGGCCGGCTTCGCGGTTCGCTACCTCTCGGCCGGAGTGGACGATCTCGGTTTGGTGGTCAGCGGCCTGGCGGTGATCCTCCTATGGGTCGGGATCGCCGCCCTTGCCGGCCGCGGCATCAAGCTCCCGGCTGGCGTCGTGGTGCTCTGCCTCCTGTCCGGCCTGGCACTCCTGGCGTTCACCGTCGGCTATCTGGAGACTAGCCCGTTGCTGGCCTCCGGCCTGGCGCTGGCGCTCGCGGTGGTGCTGGCCGTGGCCTGGGCGGTGCAGTTCCGGCGGACGCGGCGAGTCACAGCCGGCGACCCGGAGGGCTGAGCGGTCGCAGCCGCCGATATGACCGCTGCCGGGCCTCTTTCGCGGTTATTGGAGCCTCACGTGCTCAATCCCGGGAGGCGTCCCGAGAGCAGGTCCTCGGCGATGGCTTGGGCGCGGCCGTAGTCGGTTTTCCCCGAGCCGAGCAGCGGCACGCTCTGGCCGGCGAAGACCCGGCGCGGCACCATCAGCTCCGGCAACCCAGCGCCCGTGGCATGGGCCAGAAAGCTCTCCCGACTGGCCTCCTGGTGATCGGTCAGCAAAAGCACCTGCTCGCCCTTGCGTTCGTCGGGCAGGCTGACCGCCACCACCGCCGCTCCGGGCCACAGCTTGGTGGCCGCCTCCTCGACGGCGCCGAGGGAGATCATCTCTCCGGCGATCTTGGCAAACCGCTTGGCCCGTCCCTTGATGGTGATGAAACCGCGATCGTCGATCTCGACGATGTCGCCGGTGTCGTACCAGCCCTCGGCGGGCGGCTCGAGGCGGCCGGGGGCCTCGCCGCGGTAATATCCGAGCATGATGTTGGGTCCCTTCACCCAAAGCCGCCCGCCGTCATCGATGCCGGGAACCGGCTCCAGGCGGTGTTCGATGCCGGGGAGCAGCCGCCCGACCGTGCCGGCCTGCCAGTGCATGGGCGTATTGGTGGCGATGACCGGGCTGGCCTCGGTCGCACCATAGCCTTCGATGATCCTGATGCCGAACTTCTCGACCCAGGTTTGCCGCGTCGAATTTTTGACCTTTTCCGCCCCGGCGACGACGTAGCGCAGCGAGTAGAAGTCGTAAGGGTGCGCGACCCGTGCGTAGCCGGCGAGGAAGGTGTCGGTGCCATAGAAGATGGTGGCGTTGGTCGCGTAGACCAGCTCGGGAATGATCCGGTAGTGCAGCGGGCTCGGGTAGAGGAAGGTTTTTACGCCCGAAACCAGAGGCAGGATGAGCCCCGAGGACAGTCCGAAGGAATGGAAGAGCGGCAAGGCGTTGAAGACGATGTCGGTCGGGTTGAAGTCGACGCGCGAGCCGAGCTGGAAGGCGTTGGCGAGCAGGTTGGCATGCGACAGCACGACGGCCTTGGGGAGCCCTTCCGAGCCGGAGGTGAAGAGAATCGCCGCCGGGTCGTCGGGCGTCGCCGCGTCGGGTCGTACATGCCACTGGTGAAGCTGCTCGGCGAAGGCCCGCGCGGCCAGCGCGTAGAGCCGCCCCATGAGGCCGATCTCCTCGCGCAGGTCCTCCAGGTAGACAACGCGCCGGTCGCGGCCCAGGTGTTGGGCTTGATCGTCGAGCTTCGCGGCTTGCAAGAAGCGGCGCGATGTGATCACCAGGCGCAGCTCGGCGGTGCGGCAGGCGGCCTCCATGGCGGCCTGTCCGGCGGTGAAGTTGAGCATGGCGGGCACGCGCCCGTAGGCTTGCAGGGCGAGGAAGGTCACGGCGGTGGCGGTGGTGCTCGGCAGCATCAGACCGACCGCCTCGCCCTTGTCCGTGAGGGCGGCCAGGCGGTGGCCCAGAGCGAAGCTCGCCTGCAACAGCCGCCGGTAGGTGAGAGCCCGCCGGTCCATGTCGTCGAGGATCTCGGCCTCGAAGCCGTGCGTGGCGCCGGCGTCGAGCACCGCCTGGAAGAGCGTGCGCCGCCAATCGCAGGTGCGGAAGACCACCTCGCACATGGTGTCGTAGAGTTTCTCGCCGATGGCCTCGCGCCGTTTGCGGCCGCGCAGGTCCGGGTCCACCGAAAACCGCCGTGGTTCGAGGACGGTCAAGGTTATCTTGGGGAACCAGCGCAAGCGCAGCTTGCCCTTCAGGCGCGACAACGGGGTGAACTGCGCGCCGTCGATACGCACCGGCAAAAGGTCGGCGTCCGCCTTGTCGGCGATCATGCCGGGGCCTTCGTAGACCTTCATCAGCGCGCCGGTTACGGTCAGCCGGCCTTCCGGGAAGATGACGCAGTGACGCCCCTCGCGCACCTCCTTGATCAGCGACTTGGTGGACAGCGGCTTCGTCGGGTCCATCGGGTAGATATCGACCAAGGTAAGGAAGGGGCCGATCCACCAACGCCTGGCCATATGGGTGTCGATGGCGAAGGTCGGCTTGGCGGGCAGAAAGGCGGCAAGCAGCAGACCGTCGAGGAAGGAGACGTGGTTGGCGACGATCACCGCGCGCGGGCCGCACTTGGCATAGTTCTCAAGGCCACGCACCTCGACGCGGTAGAGCAGCCGCAAGAGGCCGGCGATCGCCGGTTTGACCACCGCCTCGGGCAGCAGCTTGCAGATATAAACCGCCACGCCGAAGTTGAGGACCGCCACCGTGAGGAATACTTGGGGCACGGTGAAATTCATCGCCAGCATGGCCGTGGCGGCAAGCGAGGAGACCACCATGAAGGCCGCGTTCAGGATGTTGTTGGCCGCGACGACCCGGGCGCGATGCGCCGGCGCGCTGAAGTGCTGCATGACGGCATAGAGCGGCACGATGTAGAGGCCGCCGGCAACCGAGGTCCCTAAGAGCGCCGCGACGATCAGCCAGTTGTAGGGCCGGGCCAGGAAGTCCTGCCAGCCGGCCGCCTCGGCGCCGACCTGGTAGCCTCGGGTAAGGAGGAAGACGGCGAGGATCATGAGCGACATACCGAGCGCCCCCAGCGGTACGTACTTGGCGCTGACCTCCCCCTTCAGCAGGCGGTTGGTGAGCAGCGAGCCGATCGCGATGCCAATGGAGAACAGCGTAAGGAAGAAGGTGGCGACGTCCTCCTTGGCGCCGAGCACCGACTGCACGAAGGAGGGGAACTGCGTCAGCAGCGTAAAGCCGACCAGCCAGAACCACGAGATCCCGAGGATCGAGAGAAAGACCCGCCGGTCCTCGCGCGCATAGCCGATCATCCGCCAGGTCTCGCTCGCCAGGTTGCGGTTGATGCGCAGGCCGGGATCGGCCGGCCCGGCCCGGGGGATGAAGACGCTGGCAACCCAGCCGCAGACGGCGATCAAGAGCAGGCAGACGGAGACAACCGACCTGCCGTCGAGGGCGATGTGAAAAGGACCCAGGGAAACAATTTGGCTCTGGGGCTCCATGACGATCAGCAGCCCGCCGGCGATGGTGCCGATGAGGATGGCGATGAAGGTCGCCGCCTCGACCAGGCCGTTGCCGCCTACCAGCTCGTTTTCGCGCAGATGGTCCGGCAGGATCGAATATTTCAACGGACCGAAGAAGGCCGATTGCGTGCCCATGAGAAACAACACCGCCATCAGGGCATAGACCTTGAGCGTCGCGTGGGCCGGATCCAGCAGGAAGCCGAAGGCGGCCAGGGCCATGATCAGGATCTCGGCCAGCTTGACGCGCCGGATGAGCCGGGACTTTTCGAATTTGTCGGCGAGCTGTCCGGCCGTGGCCGAAAACAGGAAGAAGGGTACCACCAGCAGCCCGCCGGCGACCGTGACGAAGATCTGACCTCCCTTACCGCCTGTCCCGGCGGCCGTCTCGGCCAGGCCGAAGATGACCAGAAAGACCAGCGCGTTCTTGAACAGGTTGTCGTTCAGGGCGCCGAGGAACTGGGTAACGAAAAGCGGCGCGAAGCGTCGCGTGCGCAAAAGGTGCTGAAGGTTCTGGTGCATGGATCCCCGTCGTCCGCTTTGTCCGCTGTCAGCTTATCGCGAGTCGTCCGGCCCCGCTCGATCTATTACGCACAGGTGCTAGGCGGTGTCGGCCTTCGCCCCCGTTCCGTCCGCCCCTTTCTTGGGCGGGAAGACGAAGCGCTGATAGAGATAGCCAAGGCCGATCAGGCTGGCGCCCAGCCCCAGGAAGGACAGCGCGCGATAGAGCCCGGTGAGCGCCCCCATGTCGGAGAGGAAGACCTTGAGGACGACCAACGAGAGCAGGACGAGGCCGGCGTGCCGCAGCCCGGTATTCCGCAACCGGATGCCGGCGACGAAGAGCAGCGCCGCGAAGGCAAGCCACAGCAGAGAGTAGCCGTACCATTCCGCGTTGCCCGTCGCGCCGAGCGAGAGGTCGGTCCCATGAAAGGCATGCCGCAGCTCCAGCGACATCCAGGCGAAGCTCAACACCAAAATGGCGATGCGCGCGACGAGGGCGCTGCGCGCCTCGCCCCAGCCGGCGAGCAGCCAAGCGAAGACCGCCAGCAGCGCCGCCGGCGCCAGATAGGAGAGCGCCAGGAGGTTGACGATGTGCCATTCGCCGACCGGCGCGCCGGTAATGAGGGGATTGGCGGCAAGAAGCGGGCCGGCGAGCAGCATGAGCAAGGCCCAGAGGCCGATCAGCCGCCAACCCCAGAGCAGCACCGGGCGGCCGCGGTTCCTGTTGATCCAGAACAACCCCATGGCAAGTCCCAGCCAGGCGAGGATCTGGGTCGCCAGCTCGGCCAATGCGAAGGCACTGCGGCCGATCTCCCCTTCGTTGAAAAAACTGCGGATCTCGAAGGTGACCAGCAAGGTGACGAAGAGAACCGTGCCCGTCTCCAGCAGGGTGACGAGCAGGTCATCCGAGCGGCCCCGGAACAGCCGCGCGGCGAGGACGAAGAAGATCGCGGGCAAGCCGTAGCCATAAAGGATCCAGTTGAACAGCGGATGGCCCACCGGCGAGCCGGTAAGCAACGTCTGTATGAAGACCAGGCGCACGATGATGACGCCGGCGAGGACCGCGGCAGCGACGTGCAGCGGCCGCAGCTTCAAGCGTTGGTCGATCCAGGCTATCGCCGGAAGCTGGGCGGCGAGCGCGACCGTCAGCCAGGCCTCGCGCAGCTCCATGGTGGCGGCCAGCGTAATCGCGCCGACGGCGGTCAGCGCATAGGCGCCGAGCGCCCCGCGCAACGGCGGGCCAGCACGCTCGCAGCGTGCCGCGGCGAGCACCGCCAGGGCCGCAAGGGCGAGGCTCGCCACCGCCCAGGGAAGCGCGACGGCGAAATCCTCGACCCGCCAATAGCAGACGATCAGCAAGGCGAGCGGCGTGCCGCCCGATAGCATGCCCCAGGCTCCCGGCCGGCGCGCGCCGGGCGCGAAGGTGTAACCGGCAAGGCCGAACAGCGCGGCGAACCCGGCCGTGACAAGCACGAAAGGCAACAACTCCGGCGGCACGATGGGCGCGCGCGGATGGGCGACCGGACCCTGCTCCAGCATGATCAACGGCTCGGGACCCGGCACGAATTGCGGCAGGTGCCAGGCGGCGAGGGTGACGACCGCCGCCAAGGCGGCCAGAGCCGGCAACGCCGCCAAGGACGTTGTCCGCCGTCCCTGGAAGAGCGCGAAAGCAGCAAGCAGAGCGAGCGCGGCCAACGACCAGGGGCCGTAGTGGTCGAGACGTGCGAAGAAGAAGCTGTTGAGGAAAAGACTGGCAAAGGCGCCGCTGACCAGAAGGTCCAGACCTTCCCACGGCTTGCCCGTCGCGGGCCCGCCTGGGCGTGGCGTCAGGTCGGCGAAGTCGAGCCGCAAGAGGTCGTGACGATACCAGACCGCGGCAAGCGCGAGCGCTAGAAGATAGAGGGTGAAGATGGGCGGGCTTTCCATCGACAGGGAAAAGCCGCTCCACAGCATGGCCCAGGCATTGGCACCAGCCAGAGCCAACGCCGCCAGCCAGCGCCAGTCGCGGTATCGCGCCACGGCAAGCGAGGCCACCGTGAGCGCCAGCAGAAAGGCGAACAGCGGCAGCATCGCCGGCTTGGCCGCGGAGACGATGAGGGGCGTGGCGAATCCGCCGAGCAGACCCAGTGCGGCGATGAAGGGACCTTGGAGGAGAGCCAGTCCCACGCCGACGAAGGCCGTCGCGCCCAGCAGGACGAAGGCGACCGGCGCGCCGATGAATTGGTAGAGCCCGTGGGCGGCGAAGATCGAGGCGAAGAGCATCGCCAGGCCGGCCGCGGAGAGAGCCGGGGGCAGGTAGTTGGGCGCCTGTGCGGCGATCGCCAGCTGCAGCGGGCGGCGGCGCAGCACCTCGCCCCCGACGATCAGGGCCAGACCTAACCCGGCGCCGGCAATGCAACGCACCGCCGGTCCAATCAATCCCATGTCGATGGAGACCTTGACCAGGAAACCGCCGCCCAGGGCCAGGGCGATGCCGCCCAGCCACAGCAGCCAGCGCGAGGCCAGGCGCTGTTCCCACCCCGGCTGTCGGGTCTCCTCGGGGGCGAAGGGACTGGCCCGCACGGCGCGCCGGTCGTCCTCTGGCGGTGCGGCGGTCGGCACCGGCGGCGCCGTGGAGAGAGGGAGCTCAGCCGTTCCGGCATCGGGCGGCGGGGGCTCGTCGATCGGTTTTTCCGCGGGCGCCGGCGTGACCTGCTCGGCAGGCCCATCCGTTTCGGGGGCTGGTTGTCCGGCCTGCCGCAGCTCCAGGCGCAGACGCGCCAACTCCGTGCGCAGGTCGCGGCCCCGACGCAGTGCCCACCAGCCGAGCAGCAGGGCCGCCAGGGGTGCCAACAAGGCGTATCCAGCGAGCATCATCCAGAACCAATCCGAACCAAACATGGCCTCCTCCTCTAAGTACCTTTAGCAGGGGTCGGCGAGAAACCGGCGCGTAATCTCGATCGTCCGCGGGTGGTCGGCGATGAAGGTATGGGGCGCCGGGACGAGATAGTGGCCTTGCGCGCCGTCCAGTCGAGTCTCGGCGGGCGTGACGATGCCGTCGTCATTGCCGGCCAGCAGAGGGTTCCATCCCTCGGCCTTGTTGCGCGCACCGGCGATGGTGATGAAGGGTATGGAGGGGGCTGGCAGATCCACGAGGGCTTGCGGCGGCAGCTCGGCGGCGACCGGCCCGCCGACCCAATGGAAGGGGGCGAAGCCCTGAAGCTTTTCGGCGAGCTGGGCGCCCTGGTTCGGCGCGGCGATGAGGACCGCCCGACGAAGCCGCACAGCGTTTTCGAAATCCGGTTTTGCCGCCAGCGCCCGGCGCAAGACGATGCCGCCCAGGCTGTGGGTAACGAAGGATACCTCTCGCACACCTTTCAGGTCCGCGATCAGCGCCTCCAGCGCCGCGGCGTGCCGGGCGGTGGAAAGACGCGTCGAAGGATAGGCGAGGCTGAGCACGTCATAACCTTCCTCGGCCAACGCCGTCTCCATGCCGGCGAACATGCCCTGCGTGCGACCCCAGCCGTGCAGCAATATTACCAGTCGATCGCTCCGCGGGGAAACCGCGGGATCCTCGCGCAGCGCATCGAAGCGTCGACGAACCTGAGAAAAGCCACCCCAGGCACGGCGCCAGCCGTCCGGATCGAGCAGACGATGATGCCCGGTCCAGACATGGCGCTGGACGCGCCAGCCGGCGTGATAGGCGACGTCCTGCCATACCTGACGCCCGCCCAGGGTGGAGAGGGGAAGATTCGGGAGCGTCCCGGCGGTCCGAGGACTGGAACCGCCAGGGCCGGAGGCTGCTCCCGCGCCGGCCTGGGTCCATGCCGGCAGGCCTGCCAGCATGAAAACCGTAACCACGAGAAGACCCAGAACGACGTGTATCGGTGGAACGGCCGGGCCCGCCGCCGACCGCAGGCGCTTTACCTGACAGGCTGCGAAGATGCTTTTCATGGCCGGTTCCGTTTTAAATGAGTGAACATTTACTCACATTATGAAATATGAGGACACATGTCAAGATAAAATGTGAACAATTGTTCACGTTATTCCAGACCCTGAAGCAGCCCTGGTGTGAAGCGGGAGGCCGGCATGTTGACCTGTCGGACGGGTCAGCCCTCGGCGAACTCGCGGCGGATGGTTTGGCTGTGCTCCCCCAGCGCCGGAACGGCGCCCAGGCCGGGCGATGTGTCGGCTCCGCTGGACGGCGGCGCGGGGACGCGGATCTCGCCTGCGGGTGTGGCGACCGTACCACGCCGCAAGGCGGGATGGGCCGATAGCTCGGCGACGCCGTTGAGCGCGGCGAAGGCGATGCTCGCGCGGTCGAGGCGCGCGGCGGCGTCCTCGAAGGTCAGGGTGTCGAATATCTCCTGAAGCGCGGCCTCCAGGGCCGGGCGGTTGGCGACGCGGGCCTCATTGTCCGAATAGCGGGGATCGGCGGCCATGGCCGGGGCGTTTAGGGCGGTGCCGCAGAGCCTCTCCCATTCGGGCTCGTTTTGTATGGAGAGCAGAAGCATGCGCCCATCGGCCGTCTCGTAGGCGCCATAGGGCGCGATGGAGGGATGGCGCAACCCGACGCGGCCCGGCGCCCGCCCGCCGTAGTCGTGGTGCAGCAGCGGCACCGTCATCCAGTCGGCGAGGGCATCGAAAAGGGAAACCTCGATATGTCGCCCGCGTCCCGTCCGCCCGCGGGCGAGGAGGGCCTCGAGAACCGCCTCGTAGGCATACATGCCCGCCGCGATGTCGGCCACCGATACGCCGACACGGCCGGGCGCCTCGGGCGCGCCGGTGATCGAGGCGAGGCCTGACTCGGCCTGTATGAGGAGGTCGTAAGCCTTGCGCTCCCTATAGGGCTCCGCCGCGCCGTAACCGGAGAGCGAGCAGACGACGAGCCGCGGATGCTGCGCCGCCAAGCGCTGCGGCGCGAGGCCGAGACGTTCGAGTGCGCCGGGCTTCAGGTTTTCGACCAGAACGTCGGCGTGGGAAATGATCCGCTCGACAAGCCCCTTGTCGTCATCGCGCCGCAAGTCGGCGACGAGCGATTCCTTACCCCGGTTGAGCCAGACGAAATAAGCGCTCTCGCCCTTCGCGACGCTGTCGTAGCGGCGGGCGAAGTCGCCGCCCGGTCGTTCGACCTTGATGACGCGCGCGCCGGCATCGGCCATCCGGCAGGTGCACAGAGGCGCGGCGACAGCTTGTTCCAGGCCAAGAACGAGGAGTCCGTCTAAAGGTTTGGTCACGCCGTGGGCATCTCCTCCGCCGTCAGTAGGACCTCGGAAGATCCAGGACATGCTCGGCCAGATAGGCCAGGATCAGGTTGGTGGAGATGGGCGCCACCTGATAGAGCCGGGTCTCGCGGAATTTTCGCTCCACGTCGTACTCCTCGGCGAAGCCGAAGCCGCCATGGGTCTGCAGGCACATCTCCGCCGCCTGCCAGGATGCCTCGGAGGCCAGGAGCTTGGCCATGTTGGCGCCGGCCCCGGCGGGCGCGTCGGCGTCGTAGAGGTCGGCCGCCCGCTGCACCATCAGCGCCGCCGCCTCGCAGGCGGCATAGGCGCGGGCGATGGGAAACTGGATGCCCTGATTTTGTCCGATCGGCCGGCCGAAGACCCGGCGTTCCTTTGCATAGGCGACGGCCTTTTCGATGAACCAGCGGGCATCGCCGACACACTCCGCGGCGATCAGGATTCGTTCGGCATTCATGCCCGATAGGATATAGCGGAAGCCGTCGCCTTCGTTGCCGATCAGGTTTTCGGCCGGCACCTCGAGGTCGTCGAAGAAGACCTCGGTCGTCGCATGGTTCACCATGGCGCGGATCGGCTTGAGCGTAAGACCGCGTCCTACGGCATCGCGCAGATCGACCAGAAAGACCGAAAGGCCCTGTGTCTTCTTCGCCACCTCCTCGCCGGGCGTGGTCCGCGCCAAAAGCAGCATGAGGTCGGAATGCTCGGCCCGCGAGATCCAGACCTTCTGCCCATTGACGATGTAGCGGTCGCCTTGGCGGCGCGCGAAGGTGCGGATGGCGGTGGTATCGGTGCCGCTGCCCGGCTCGGTGACGCCGAAGGCCTGAAGGCGCAGGCGCCCGGCCGCGATATCCGGCAGGTAGCGCGCCTTTTGCTCGGTCGAGCCGTGCCTGAGCAGGGTCCCCATGATGTACATCTGCGCGTGACAGGCGCCGGCGTTGCCGCCCGAGCGGTTGATCTCCTCGAGGATCGCCGCCGCGGCGCTCAAGGGCAGGCCGCTGCCCCCGTATTCCTCGGGGATGAGCGCCGCCAGGTAGCCGGCTTCGGTCAGGGCGGCGACGAATTCGCTGGGGTAGGCCCGCTGGCGGTCCAGCTCGCGCCAATATTCGGCCGGAAAGGCGGTGCAAAGCTTGCGCACCTCTTCTCTGATCTCGCGGTGCGGCTGGTCGAAGGGCGTCGGTTGCGCGGTCATGCCGTGGATCGATGTTTCGTCGCTCTGACGTAGACCCAGGGGACGGCAAGGAAAAAACCGCCCTCGACGTCCAGCTCGAAGAGCTCGGCGAGCCACCGGTCGAGCCGGCTTTCTTCCACTTGTCCTTGTCGGCCGGCGTCCGCCAGCTCGCGGCAGAAGGCCTCGGCGCCGGGATTGCCCTTGAGCTCCAGCGCCGTCAGCGGCTCCAAGTGGGCCTCCACCAGCGCGAACCCGGAATGACAAATCAGACCGGGCAGTTTGCGACCGATGGCGCCGTCGGCGCTTTTCACCCGGTCCTGAACGCGGGTCGCGTAGGCCATGATAAGCGCCCGGGTCGTCTCCTCGTCCTTACTGTGCAACATCACGCCGGCGAAGTCGTGATGGCCGAGCAACAGCGATCCGCCGGGACGCAGGACGCGGCGGATGTCCTCCATCAGCGCCGGACGCTCGGCGGCGGGCAGGTATTCGAGCATGTCCTGGCAGATCACCGCATCGAAGCGCTCAGCCTCGAACGGCAGGCCTTCGGCGGCATTGGCCTCGACGATCTTGAGCTGGCCGCTGGCGACGGCGGCCTCGTTGGTCGCGCTCGCCTTGGCCAGGAAGGAGGGGTTGACGTCGAGCGCCACGACCTCGACGGCTCGCGCCAGAAGCGGCGGCAGAGAACGGCCCATGCCGCAGCCGAGGTCCAAGACGCTGTCGCTGGCCCGAACGCCGGCAACGTCGACCAGGCGGGCGTGAAAGCGACCGGCATCGCCGTAAGGCTCGTTGAGGCTTCGAAGCGTCATCGTCTGGTCCAGCGCGCACGAAAAGCGCAAGTCTCGCCCGGATTATGAGTCCGCACCCTAGCCCAGAGTCGAGAAACGGGCAAAGTCATCCTAATCTATGGGTTATGGTTACCCAAATCTTCACCTAGGGGCGGCATTCTGAGATAGTCGGCCATCGGCACGTCACGGGAGTAGCCGTTATGTTGCGCTGGGCTAAGTGGCGCTGGGTCATGTTGCCTTGGTTTGCCGGGGTCGCCTTGTTTGCCCTGTCGTCCCTCGGCGCCCTTGCGCAGAGTGGGCGCGAGTCCATTCATCTCTTCAAGAGCGACGTCGACGTGTTGCCGGGCGGTGGGGTTCTGGTGACCGAGACCTTGACCATCGAAGTGCTGGGCCGCGAGATCAAGCGGGGGATCCTGCGCGACATCCCGGTGCGCTACCGCGACCGCTACGGCAACCGCATGCACGCCGATCTCGAGGTGATCGCAGTCGAGCGCGATGGCCGCGGCGAGCCCTATGCGCTGGAATGGAGCGGCGACAACCGGCGTATTCGTATCGGCAGCGG
>Ga0255057_10001532_pt1 | contig 12874 bp, 13 predicted proteins | sample Cases_109_6_MG_FD_189022 | JGI IMG/M metagenome (GOLD analysis project Ga0255057, IMG submission 189022) | Seawater microbial communities from Amundsen Gulf, Northwest Territories, Canada - Cases_109_6 | ecosystem: Environmental > Aquatic > Marine > Gulf | place: Canada: Northwest Territories... | reverse complement strand
CGGCCTCAGCGGCTTCGGAGAGTGCTTCGGCCCGGCCCGGCCCTGCGCCGCCATGGTCGAGGCCTATACACCGTTGCTGCTCGGCGCCGATGCCCTGGCCACGGACCTGATCTGGGAGACACTCTACGACCGCTTCCGCGATCAGGGCCAGAAGGGCGTGCCGATCTCGGCCTTGAGCGGCATCGACATCGCGCTCTGGGACCTCAAGGGCAAGCACTTTGGCGTGCCGGTCCACCGGCTCATGGGTGGGCCGCTGCGCACGCAAGTCGACGCCTACGCGACCGGCACCTACCGCAAGGAGGCCGGCGATCCCTTCGACTACATCGTCGAGGAGGTCAAAGGCTACGCCGCCGAGGGCTTCAAGGGCGTCAAGCTCAAGATCGGCTTCGACGTGGCCGAGGACGCGGCGCTGATCGCGGCGGTGCGCGCGGCGATCGGCCCAGACCTGCCGCTGATGCTCGACGCCAACCACGGCTACGACACCATCGAGGCGATCAAGCTGGGGCGCCGGGTCGAAGCCCACGACATCACCTGGTTCGAGGAGCCGGTGCCGCCGGAAGACCTGGACGGCTACCGCGAAATCAAGGCGGCGATCTCGATCCCGGTCGCCGGCGGCGAATGCGAGTATACCCGCTTCGGCTTCCGCAACGTGCTCCAGCACCGTGCCATCGATATCCTGCAGCCCGACACCTGCGCCGCGGGCGGCCTAAGCGAATGCAAGAAGATCGCCGACATGGCCAGCGCCTTCGGGGTGCGCTACGTGCCCCACGTCTGGGGCAGCGCCATCGGCCTGGCCGCCGCGTTGCAACTGCTCGCGGTGCTGCCGCGCAACCCGCCGGGCAATCGGCCGCTCGAGCCGATGCTGGAGTTCGACCGCAGCGAACACCCGTTCCGCCAGGCCATCGTGACCGCGCCGATCGAACACAAGAACGGCGTCGTGACCATCCCCGACGGCCCTGGCCTCGGCATCGAGATCGACCGCGCGGAGTTGGAGCGATTTAAAGTGGCGTGAGGGCTAAAGAGTCTGACTCGAATTAAATCGCCGATTTTCAATCACTTATAGAATGCCGGCCCGCCTCGTGTCATTCCCGCGAAAGCGGGAATCCATGTAAGCGTCTGGACTCCCGCTTTCGCGGGAGTGACATAGTAGTGCTGTTGACTTGAGATTTCCCGTTTCAGATCAAACACCTGTTTGGGGCCGGAATCTAGGAGTCGATCACTTCGGCCTCGCCGAGACCGAGGAGTTCGGCCACGGTCTTGCCGGCGGCGATTTCGGCGAGCCAGTTTTCTTCTTGGATCAGTTTGTCGCGGCAGATCGGCAGCAGCGCGGCCTGCTGGGCGAGCGGCACCACGGCGATGCCGTCGTCGTCGCCGAGCACGATGTCACCGGGCGATACCGGGCAGCCGGCGCAGGCGATTGCGCCGTCGATGGTGCCGCCGAAGCCCTTGTGCGGGCCGCCGGGCACCACCGCGCGGGCATAACAGGGAAAACCCAACTCGCGGATTTCGGCGACATCGCGCACCGCGCCGTCGATCACCACCCCGGTGATGCCGCGCGCCATCGCCGCCCGGGTCGCGACCCCGCCCCAGACCGCCACGTCGTCATGGCCGCCGGCGTCGATGACCATGACCTCGCCGACGCCGAGAAGAGCGGTGGCGACGTGGCTGACCCCGTTGTCGCCGGCCATGGTGGTGACCGTGCGCGCCTGGCCGACCAGTGTCGTGCCGGTCCGAACCGGCTTGATCGCCGCCGCCATGAAGTTCTCCCGGTTCATGCAGTCGGAGGCAACCGCCGGCGGAATCTCGCCCCAGGCGGCCAGTGTCTCCGGCGTCAAGCGTTCGAATTGAATGTCGTAGCGTCGGATCGCCATGGCCGCGTGTCTCCGTTCTGTTTTAGGTAGCTGCGTCGCCGAAACCGCTGCCGGACTTGCGGTACTCCGCGCGCGGCGGCGCGAAGACGTCGAGCACCTTGGCGCCCGCGGGCCCGCCGCGGAAGCTGTGCGGCACGCCGCCCGGCGTGCGCCAGAAATCGCCGGCCTTGACCGGTACGTCTTCGCCGTTCTGGGTCCGCACTCCCTCGCCCTCCAGCAGCACACCCCATTGCTCCTCGGGATGACTGTGGGTGCCGCCCTGGGCGTTGGGCTCGATGGTCACCACCGACAGCATGGCCTGCTCGCCCGGGAACACCCGGGTCGAAAGACCCTCGCCCAGCTGCCGGGCGATGCCCTGCGAGGTGTCAGTGAGATTGAAGAAATTTTCCGCGGCCATGTCCGGCCTCCCCTGGCAAGTTGTTCTTCCCGCGTCTGCGCGCATCGTCGGGGCGCATCGTCGGGGCCCATCGGCGGGGCGCGTCGGCGGGGCGCATCGGCGGGGATGGTAGCCCGCGCGCGCCCGCCTGGCGAGGGTCCGCTCGCCCGGTTCAATCCGCCCTGGCCGCTTGGCAAGGCGGTCGTCAATCCTTATGTTCCGTGCGAATCATCTCGATCCGATTCACCGGGGATATAAATTCCGTACAAAATATCGGGTCTAAATGCCGTGGATGCCACAAGACCTTGTGGTATTCTGCCGTAAATTCGAATCCAACGAGGGGAAAGATGACATGGCTGGAATCCTCACAGATTTGAACCGAACCGTAATCGCGGGTTTCATCCTGGCGGCGATTCTGTTCATTCTCTACTACGTCACCCAAGGCTATTCCGGCGCCGAATTCGGCGTCTTCTTCTTCCGCTGGCTGCACGTGCTCAGCGGAGTCATGTGGATCGGCCTGCTGTGGTACTTCAACTTCGTCCAGATCCCCAACATGCCGAAGATTCCGGACGACCAGAAACCGGCGATCGGCAAAGTGATCGCGCCGGCCGCGCTGTGGTGGTTTCGCTGGGGCGCCATGGCGACCATCGTCACAGGCTTGATCCTAGGAATGATGAACGGATATCTGGTCGATGCGATCCTGCTCGGACAGGGCAGCGAAGGCACGGCCAAGGACACCATGATCGGCATCGGCATGTGGCTGGGCACGATCATGTGGGCCAACGTCTGGTTCGTGATCTGGCCAAACCAGAAGAAAGCTCTCGGCATGGTCGAGGTCAGTGCCGAGGAGAAGGCAGCCGCCGCGCGCACGGCCATGCTGTTTTCGCGCACCAATACGCTGCTGTCGTTTCCCATGCTCTTCGCCATGGTCTCGGCGCAGAACCTGTACTGACGCGAACGCACTACCAACACTGGGAAAGGGGTCCTTCGCGGGACCCCTTTTCTTTTTTTGAATGGCCCCGAACCTGAGGACCCTGCCGCCATGACCGAATCTCATAGGATCACCACCGCCGAGCAATTGGACGCGCTTTACGGCGCGCCGGCAGGCGGCTCGGTGACCAAGGAGATTGGCTACATCTCCGAAAGCTACCGGAAGTTCATCGAGGCGGCGCCTTTCATCGTCGTCGCGACCAGCGGGGCGGAGGGCCTGGACTGCTCGCCCCGGGGCGACCCGCCCGGCTTCGTGCGCGTGCGCGACGAGAACACCGTGCTGATCCCGGACCGCCGCGGCAACAATCGAATCGATACCCTGCGCAACCTAATCGCGGACCCGCGCATCTCGCTGCTGTTCCTGATTCCCGGCGTCGGCGAGACCCTGCGCATCAACGGCCGCGCTGAGATCGTCACCGACCCGGAGCTCTGCGAGAGCTTCACCATGCAGGGCAAAGCCCCGGTCAGCGTATTGGCGGTAACCGCCGAGCGGGTCTACTTCCAATGCCCGAAGGCCCTGGTCCGCTCGCGCCTGTGGCATCCTGAAGCCCAGATCCCACGCGCCGAATTACCCAGCAGTGGCGAAATTATGGCGGAAATTATCGGCGGCGAATACGATGCCGGCGCGCACGACCGCGCCTACCCCCAACGCCTCAAGGAGACGCTTTACTAACCGCCGGGGCTTACGCGGATTCTCCGGCGGCCTCGGACGGATCGGACGCCTCTTCCCCGCCGGTCATACCGCGCAGGTTCATGAACGAGAGCAGCGGCACCGCCAAGCCAATCGAGGAATAGGTGCCGATCACGATGCCCCAGATCAACCCGGCCGAGAAGCCGCGGATAACCTGGCCGCCGAACAGGAACAGGCACACGAGCGCAATCAGAGTGGTGACGCTGGTCAACACGGTGCGCGACAGGGTCGCGTTCAGCGCCAAATTCAGCAGCTCGAGCATCGGCAGCTTTTTATACTTGCGCAGGGTTTCGCGCACCCGATCGAAGATCACCACGGTGTCGTTGATCGAATAGCCGGCAATGGTCAGGACCGCGGCGAGCGTCGCCAGATTGAACTCGATCTGGGTCAGCGCGAAGAAGCCGATGGTGCTGACCACGTCGTGAATGAGCGCGGTCAGGGCGGCCGCCGCGAACTGCCACTCGAAGCGGAACCAGATGTAGAGCCCAATGCCGAGCAGCGCGAGCACCGTGGCGATCAACCCCGCCTGCTTGAGCTCGCCGCCGACCTTGGGGCCGACGAACTCGACGCGCCGGTACTCGGCGACCAGGCCGCCGAGCTCGGCCTTGACCGCCTCGATGGCTTTGATCTGCTGCTTCTCGTCGCCATCCTGGCGCTCCACGTTGATCAATATGTCGTTGGCGGCGCCAAACTCCTGCAGCGTGACCTGGCCCAGGCCGAGCCCCCCCAACCGGCGGCGCAGGGCTGAAAGGTCGGCCGGCTCCTTGGTCTCGACCTCGATCAAGATGCCGCCGCGGAAGTCGACGCCGAGGTTGAGTCCTTGGATCGCGAAGAGCGCCAGCGAAACCGCGATCAGACAACCGGAAAACACCAGGCAAATCTTGCGCCGGCCCAAGAAGTCAACCTTGGGATTGAGCGGGATTCTTTGGATCAGTGCCATGGCCGCCGCCTCCTAAATCGCCAGCGTCTGCGGGCGTTTACGCCGCAGCCAAGTGACGATGAGCAGGCGGGTCAGCATGATCGCCGTGAACATCGAGGTGATCAAGCCAAGCGACAGCGTGATCGCGAAGCCGCGTACCGGCCCGGTGCCGAATACCAGAAGCAACAGCGCGGCGATGAGCGTGGTCAGATTGGAGTCGATAATCGTGGTCATGGCCCGGCGGTAGCCGGCATCGATCGCGGTCACCGGCCCGCGCCCGTTACGGGTTTCCTCGCGTATCCGCTCGAAGACCAGCACGTTGGCGTCGACCGCCATGCCGATCGTCAGCACGATGCCGGCGATACCCGGCAGGGTCAGGGTCGCCTGCAGGCCCGAGAGCGCGGCCAGGATCAGCACCAGGTTGACCAAAAGTGCCACATTGGCCATCGCGCCGAACAGGCCGTAGATCGCAGCCATGAATATGATCACCAGCACCAGACCGAGCAGGCTGGCGATCTTGCCGGCGGCGATGGAATCGGCGCCCAGGCCCGGGCCGACGCTGCGCTCCTCCAGGATGGTGAGCGGCGCCGGCAGCGCGCCCGCGCGCAGCAAAAGCGCCAAGTCCTGAGTCTCCTGCACCGTGAACTGGCCGCTGATGATACCGGTGCCACCGCAGATCGCCTCCCGAAGAACGGGCGCGGAAATCACCTTGCGGTCGAGCACGATGGCAAACAGCTTGCCGACGTTCTGCCTGCTCGCGTCGCAGAAACGCTTGGAGCCGAGGGTATCGAAAGTGAACCGGACCACCGGCTGGTTGTCCTGGAAAGTCGCCGCGGCGTCGGTCAGGTTCTCGCCGCTGACCATGACCCGCTTCTTGACGATGTAACTCCGCGAGCCGCCGGCACCGTCGCGTTCCTCGGAGGGCAGCTCTTCGCTGCCCGGCGGCACGCGGTCCGCGCCCGGAATCGCGGTCTCGTGGACAAAGCGGAAGGTCAACTTGGCGGTCTGGCCGAGCAGTTTCTTGATCCGCTCCGGATCGCCCACGCCGGGCAACTGGACCAAAATGCGCTCGTCGCCCTGGCGCTGGATGCTGGGCTCGCGAGTCCCGGTTTCATCAATCCGGCGCCGAACGATTTCGATCGACTGCTCGACCACGTTGCGGCCTCGCTCGTCGCGCGCCTGAGGGCTGAAAGATATCCGGAACCTACCGGTCTCGGAGACCTCGATCAGCAGGTCGCCGGCCAGGTCGCGCACGATCTGCCGGGCGCGGTCCAACGAACTGGCGTCACCGGAGTCGCGCAGATCGAAGGTGGCCGCGCTACCCTCGACGCCCAGGTTGGTGTAGCCGAGGGCCGCTTTGCGCAGCTCGCCGCGGATGCCGTCGACCAGGTTGTCGAGTTGCTCCCGGTAAACGAAGTCGAGATCGACCTCGAGCAGCAGGTAGGAGCCGCCCTGCAGGTCGAGGCCGAGGTTGACCTGCTGGCTCGGGATCCAGCCGGGCAGCGCCTCGGCGGTCTCACGTTTGAGCAGATTGGGCGCGGCGAAGACCAGGCCGATAGCCAGCACGGCGAGCACCAGAATCAGCTGCCATCTCGGGAATTGAACCATGTCGTCTCGGGATCCGGGAGAACTTCTCTGGGAAAACGGGGCGCGCGGCGCCTAGCTGTCCGGCTTCTTGCCGCCAAGGCCGAGCAGTTTGCCCAGCCCGAAGACGCCGCCGGAAGCCTGGCCGCCGCCACCTGCGCCCGTGTCGTTGGCCGCCTTCTTGTCGCCGGCCTTGGACGCCGGCGCGGGCTTGGTCAGGATTTCCTGGATGGTGTGGCGCATCACCTTGACCCGCACCCCGTCGGCGATCTCTACCAGGACGTCGTTGCCGTCGGACACCTTGGTGACCGTGCCGACCAGGCCGCCGCCGGTGATCACCTTGTCGCCGCGCTTGAGCGCCGCGACCATGGTCCGGTGCGTTTTCATTTTCTTTTGCTGAGGCCGGATCAGCAGGAAGTAGAATACCACGAAGATGAGAACGAGCGGGAGCAACTGGATCATCCCCCCGGCGCCTCCGTCTCCGGCGTCTTGAGCGTAGGCCGGCCAAATTAGCATCGTTCTGTCCTCATGATTGTTGGTAGCGCCCCGAAGGGTTGCAGGCGATTTCGGGCACCCCGGTGGGGCGGACCGGCGGACTATAGCGGCAAGCCCGCGAATTGCAACGCCGACCCGCGCCGGATCCCAGGGATTATCTTGGGGGCACCCAGGCTCGATTGACGGGCCGCGTCGCCGGGGCTAGTCTCGCGCCGGTTTTAGCGGTTCAGCCCACTAAAACCGGCCCCAACCAGCCCCAATCAGTCCCAGGCGAGCCCCAGGTGGACTCATGACCGAGCGCAAACCCGACGATCTCGAACCCCTGCTGCGGCGGATCGCCGACGCACTCGAGCGCCTGGCCCCGGCCGCGCCACCCTCGGCCGAGCTCGATAGCGCCGAGGCCTTCATCTGGCACGCCGAGAGCGGCACACTGGAGGCGGTCGCCGAGGTCAATCGGGTCGATTACCTGTTGCTCAAGGGCATCGCCCGCCAGGGCGAGATTCTGCTCCAAAACACTCGGCATTTCACGGCTGGGCTCCCGGCCAACAACGCCCTGTTGTGGGGTGCGCGGGGCATGGGCAAGTCCTCGTTGGTCAAGGCGGTCCATGCCCGGATCAACGAAGAAGCCCGGGACAACGGTGAAGAGCGCGGCGGCCGGGAGCTGCTGGCGCTGGTCGAGATCCACCGCGAGGACATCCCCTCCCTGCCCGGCCTGCTGCACCGCCTGCGCGGCGCCGAGCGGCGCTGCATCCTGTTCTGCGACGATTTAAGCTTCGACGACGCCGATACCAGTTACAAGTCGCTCAAGGCGGTGCTCGAAGGCGGCATCGAGGGCCGGCCGGAGAACGTGCTGTTCTACGCCACTTCGAACCGGCGCCACCTGATGCCTCGCGACATGATCGAGAACGAACGCTCGACCGCAATCCACACCTCCGAGGCAGTCGAGGAGAAGGTCAGTCTCTCGGACCGCTTCGGGTTATGGCTCGGTTTCCATAACTGCGACCAGGACACCTACTTCGCGATGATCGCCGGCTACGCCGAGCGCTATGGCCTGGAGCTCTCCGAGGCGCAGCTGCGTGCCGAGGCCAATGAATGGTCGATCACCCGCGGCGGCCGCTCCGGCCGCGTCGCCTGGCAGTACATCCAGGATTTGGCGGGGCGGCTGGGGAAACGGCTGGAATAGCGGTTTGGAACGCCGGTATGGTGGATCAAGCGCCGCGCAGCTTGGCCTGGACCGAGCCCGGCTCCAGGGATTCCAGGTAGACGTCCGGCCTGGTCAGCATGTCCTCGAGTCGGTTGAAGAAACCCTGGGCCGCGATCGAGTCGTGATCGATCGCGCGCATAATTCGCCGCAGCACCGAACCGCCTTCGGGGAACCGCTGCATCTGCGCCACCGTGTCCCGGGCCAGGGCTTCGCCCAGCGAGCGACCCTCGCTATAGACACCGGCGTCCGCGGGCACGTCCCAATAGCGCCAGTTGCCGGTTTCGTCCAGGCTCACCGTGGGAAACTTGAGCCACTGCTCTTTCCACCACTTGGCATCGGCCACCGCGGCGCCTTCGGCATCGTTTTCCACGTTCGGCATCCTTCGGATCCTCCTCGACGGGGACCCGTCAAGTCTATCAACAATCCCAGGCACGAAAAAGTGCCGGCGAGCGACTCCCCGGCCCGGGTTTGTCGCCGCACTGCTTGCGCGGCGCTGTCCGTGCCTGCCATGATCCTCGCCCGCGCAACGATAGCTGCTCCGCGGAGGAGAAAAAGGCCAGTGAGAGCCTTCTTATATGATCCAGACGAGTAACCTGCAGCGCCGCTTGATGGCGGGCGAGTTCGCGATCACGGCCGAGGTCACGCCGCCGTTGGCCGCCGACGCCGGCGCGTTGCTGGCCAAAGTCGCACCGCTCGAAGGCCGGGTCGACGCGGTCAACGTGACCGATGCGGCCGGCGCGCGCGCGACGCTCGGCAGTTTCGCGGCGGCCGCCATTCTGGCACGGCACGGCATCGATCCGGTGTTGCAGGTCACCTGCCGCGATCGCAACCGTATCGCGCTGATCGGGGACCTGATCGGCGCCGCGGCGCAGGGCGTCGGCAACGTCCTGGTCTTGCATGGCGACGACCCCGCCGGCGGCGATCAGCCGGAGGCCAAGCCGGTGTACGACCTCGATTCCCGGGGCGTCATGAGCCTGATTCGGCAAATGCGCGACCAAGGCGTGTTGCCCTCGGGGCGGGCCATCGAACCCGCGCCCCACTTCTTCATCGGCGGTGCCGATTCGCCGCACGACCCGGCGCCCGATTGGCAGCCCACGGGCCTGCTTGCGAAGATCGAAGCGGGCGCAAATTTCGTGCAGACCCAGTTCTGCTTCGATTTGGATGTGGCGCGCCGCTACCTGGCCCGGCTGTCCGATGCGGGCATCCCCGAGCGCCTCAAGATCCTGATCGGCGTCGGACCGATCGCCTCGGCGCGCTCGGCACGGTGGATGAACGCGAACCTGTTCGGCGTCGTCGTGCCGGATGCGGTCATCGATCGTCTGGACAACGCCGCCGACGCCAAGGCCGAGGGGCAGCGCATCTGTATCGAACTGATGCAAGGCTTGCAGACCGTGCCCGGGGTCGCCGGCGTGCACATCATGGCGCCGAATCAGGGCATGGAAACGATCGCGCGCACCATCGACGATTCCGGCCTGCGCCGGGCCGCCTCGGTGGCGTAGAACGCCGGCTACGGGCTCTCCACGAAGAGCAGGAAGGGCAACGAGATTATGCTCCCGGCCAGGGTGACCGTGGCCATGACGATCAGCCAATCGCCCCAAATCTTGATCAGCGCGTTCCGGCCCGCGTTTAAGGTAGCGACAGGCCGGACAATATACTCACGAATTAACCGGGTTGCGCGTTGGCTACCCGTTGCGGCCCCAGAAAGCGGTTTGGATTGACGCTTTGGGTGCCTTTGCGGATCTCGAAATGAAGTTGCGGGGTGGCGACGTTGCCGCTGCTGCCGACGCGCGCGATGGTTTGGCCGCGCTGGACGGTCTGGCCGCGGGTCACCAGGAAGTCCTGGTTGTGCGCGTAAGCGGTGACCCAGCCGCCGTCATGCCTGACCAGAATCAGGTTGCCGAAACCACGCAACTCGTTGCCCACGTAGGCGACCACGCCGTTGTCGGCGGCGCGCACCACGGCGCCGCGCGGCGCGGCGATGTTGATGCCGTCGTTGTGCAGGCCGTTCTCCTTGCGGCCGTAACCGGCGATGGTGCGGCCTTGGACCGGCCAGAGGAATTTGCCGCTGGCGCGCGGTGGCGGTGCCGGGATCGCGGCCAAGGAACCGGTCGGCGGCACGGCCGCCATTTGCGGTGACATGGCCGCGGCCGTGGGCGATGCGGTCAGCACCAGGCTCTGCCCCGGCGTTATAGCGTAGGGTGCGGCGATACGGTTGAGGCGGACGATCTGATTCGGGTCGATGCCGTAGCGGCGTGCGACGCCATAGACCGTATCCCCGGCCTGGACCCGGTGGCGGCGGGGGTTCGGCACCCGCAACACCTGTCCGACCCGCAGCCGGTATGGTGATTTGAGTGAATTGGCATCGATCACCCCACGCACCGGCACCGCGAAACCGCGCGAGACGCCGTAGACCGTGTCTCCGGCCTGAACCCGATAGGCAACGGCGCCCGACGGGCCCGCTTCGGACACCAAGGGCGCCGAGGGCGCCTGGGCCGGCGCCTCGGCGGCGGGTTTACGCAGCGGCGGCAGGGGTTGGACGGTGATCGGGCCGCTGGCCGGTGGCGCCGAGGCGACCGTCTCGGCCAGTTCCGGTTCGGCCACGACCGGCATGCGCGCCACGGACGGCGCAGCCTGGGTCAGGAAGCGCGCCGGCGCCTCTGGTTTGCGTCGTGGGATGGGCGGCGGGTCGGGCCGCGTCACCGAACGCGTCACCTGTGTGGGGCCACCGAAGTAGCTGGCGGACCCGCAGCCGCTCAGGCCCACGGCCAAGAGTGCCATCGGAATCAATAACCGCCACGCCGCACGTAGGCGCGGCGCAGGATGCCGGTCCAGGGTGTTCATAACCCGCGAATCGTCCTCTCGGTCCCAGTCGTGGCGCCGCGTCGGGGGCGCGGCAAGCGCGGGGGATATCTCTTCATGCCAAAGTTGGAGGCAATGGTCCAGTCAAGATTGACGGCCAAATCTTAACGAATTCTAGGTGGCACCGGATGGCAGGCCCGCCAGAAGGGGCACAAAACGCACGGAATCCAAGACTTCCTCTCGAATTCCCTCCGCCTCACGGGTCAGGCGCAGGAGCGCCTGATCGCCGCCCTGGCGTCCGACCGGCACCACCATGATGCCACCGGGCGCGAGCTGCTCGACCAGGGTGGCGGGGACCGTCTCCGCCGCCGCGGTCACGATGATGCGGGAAAAAGGGGCCTGTTCGTGCCAGCCCCGGGCGCCATCTCCGACGCGGGCGGTGATATTGTGCAAGCGCAGCGTCCGGAACCGGAGCTCGGCCTCGCTAAGCAAATCGCGGTGGCGCTCGATAGTGTAGAGCCGCCGGCACAGCCGCGACAGGATCGCCGCCTGATAACCGGTCCCGGTGCCGATTTCGAGCACCTTGATTCGGCGGTCGGTCTCCAGCGCCTGGGTCATCAGCGCCACCACGCCGGGCGCGCTCAGGGTCTGGCCGTGACCGATCGGCAGGGTCATGTCCTCGTAGGACTGGTGCTGGAAGCTTTCGGGCACGAAGGCCTCGCGCGGAATGCGCTCGATCGCCGACAGCACGTTGGTGTCGGCGATACCGGCGCGGCGCAGCTGCATGATCAGCCGGATCTTGCGCGCCGCGATGGTCACTCGAAGAGTCCCGCGAGCTTCTCCAGCGTCGCCTTGTGGGTCAGGTCCATGTGCAGCGGCGTGACCCCGATGGCGCCGTCCATGATCGCGGCCAGGTCGGTACCTCGCTCCGAGGAGGCGTCGCTCAGGAAATTGCCGAGCCAGAGATAGGGCCGGCCCGAGGGATCGGCGCCCTCGACGATGGTGGTGCCCTCGTCGCGCCGGCCCTGGGCGCAGGGCCGCACGCCCTGGACTTCCCCGGGTGGCAGCGGTGGGAAATTGACGTTGAACAACAGGTCGCGCGGCCAGGTCTGCTCAGCCAATTTGCGCAGAATCATGGGCGCGAAATGCTCGGCGGTGCTCCAATCGATGCGCCCCTCGCGCGGTCGCATCTGGCTGAAGGCGACCGCCCGCACGCCCAGAATCGCCGCCTCCATGGCCGCCGCTACGGTGCCCGAATAGGTCACGTCCTCGCCCAGATTGGCGCCATGGTTGATACCCGAGAGCACCAGGTCCGGCGCGCGGTCACGCAGGATGTGGCGGTGCGCGACCAACATGCAATCGGTCGGGGTGCCGTCCACGGAAAAGCGCCGCGGGCCGAGCTCGCGGCTGCGCAGCGGACGGCGCAGGGTCAGTGCGTGACTGGTCGCGCTCTGCTCGGTTTCCGGCGCCACCACCCAGACGTCCTTGCTGAGCGACCGGGCAATGCGCTCCAGGGTCTCGATGCCCGGCGCGCGGATGCCGTCGTCGTTAGTGACCAGGATCCGCGCGTTTGCGAGGTCGAGCGGCCCGTCAGGCATGGGCGCCGATTTCGCTCAGGCCGCCCATGCGGGGGCGCAGGACCTCGGGGATCTCGAACGAACCGTCGGCGCGCTGATAGTTCTCCATGACCGCGATCAGCGCGCGGCCGACGGCGACGCCCGAGCCGTTAAGGCTATGGACGAAGCGCGTCCCCTTCCCTTCCGTGGGCCGGAAGCGCGCGTTCATGCGCCGGGCCTGGAAGTCCCAACAGTTGGAGCAGCTGGAGATCTCGCGGTAGGTATCCTGGCCCGGCAGCCAGACCTCGATGTCGTGGGTCTTGCGCGCGCCGAAGCCCATGTCGCCGGTCGAGAGCACCACCACCCGGTACGCCAGTCCGAGGCGCTTG